>WNFA01001196.1_pt1 | contig 28811 bp, 23 predicted proteins | sample 5400481 | NCBI WGS metagenome assembly WNFA01 (sample SAMN13153340, study PRJNA577476) | soil metagenome | isolation source: 120 cm saprolite under Douglas fir tree site 2 hole 1 replicate 2 | place: USA:California | collected 2015-04-18 | reverse complement strand
CTTCCGGTGACGGTTTCACTCGTCTTGCGTGGGCCCGATCGAAACTAAGAGTCTGCGGTTTCCCGGCTCAGACGCAATTGATCCATCACCGACTGCACAAGCTGTTTTGCGTGCTCCAGTTCCTGAGAAATGATTCGCAAATCCATGACGGGAACAGTGGGGTTGCGTTGGCTGGTACAGTAGACACCGTGCTGCCCCACTAAAACCAGTGCGTTCGTGATGCGATCGAGAGAGACCGCCAGGCGGCCGCGCTCCTTTCCGAACATCTGTTCGTAGTGTTCCAATTCCTCTTTGTGCTCTTCAAAGGCGGTCATAAATGGAGTTCCTCGCGCATGGGCCGGCCAAGGCATCCTTGGCAGACGGTTGCACTTCGGGCACATACGGCATGCAGCAAACTTTACCCCATGCGGCTCACGGAACATAATCCGCAGGAGAGATAGGAGAACAGTTTGCCACGCGCTGGGTGGCATGAACCTGAAATCCAGGCTTGGAAAGTCTGGGCCTTCTAGCAAACTTGGGAAATGGCTGAACTGGAGCAACCTGAAAATGCGACGTTCCGACCTCGTGCAGCACAAGGAAAAGGAAAAGGGCGCGGTGACGCGCACGTCCCAGATCGTTTTCGGTGAACGGCAACATTTGCTGCGCGTGCTCGATTCGCTGGAAGGCACGTCGCTCCCCATCGCCCGCATGCAGCAGGAACGCCGAATCCTGGAGGAGCTGATCCACGCGCGAACACGCGAGCTGAATCAGATCAACACGGCGTGGGACGAAAAAATCGGCCTGGTGCTCAGCGCGGACGCCAAACCGGAAATGCTGGAAAAGCTGGTGAAGCAGGCTCCCGCGGAAGACTTCTATCTGCTGCGCCTCATCAGCGAGCATCCCCGCGCCAATGCCAAGACGTTGAACAAGCTGGCCAAGCACGCCTATGGAGCGATCCGCGAAAATGTTGCGCGGCACCCCAACGCGGATGCGAACACGCTGACCTGGCTCAGCCGCGACCGCAGTCAGCCGCTCTGGTACCTCGTGGCCTTCAATCCCAACACGCCGACGCCTCTGCAGCGCCGTCTCCGCGACCGCCTGAAACGGCTCGGCGAAAACCAGCCGTCGAGATAAGCGCAATCCGGACCTTCTTTCTTCGGCGTGCCGATCCTTCCTGGCCTGCTCCAAGCCGTGTGACTCTGCGGAATCAAAAATGTAAGATGCCAGCTTCGCAGGCGTGAAACGGCACCACGTTTTGTGGAGGCACCCATCACAAGCCAAGAAATTGCCTTGGTAAAAGCATGGTTCCTGCGCGCAAGGAGGGCCACGCTCACCGCTCTTTCGGCGCTGGCGGTCATTCCTTGCCTTTGGCACCGGCGCATTGAGGCCGGCGATCTGGCGAGCCACGTGTACAACGCCTGGTTGGCGCAATTGGTCGAGAAAGGGCAAGCGCCCGGCGTTTACGCGGCGCCGCAGGTGAATAACGTCCTGTTTGACTGGATGTTGCTGTACCTCAGCAAGGCGGTGGGTTTTGCCGCCGGGGAGAAAATCGCCGTTTCGCTTTGTGTGCTCGTCTTTTTCTGGGGAGTCTTTGCGCTGATGAACGCAGTCTCCGGGAAAGCGCCGTGGCTTCTGACGCCTTGCATCGGCATGCTTGCATACGGCTATTCCTTCAACATGGGATTTGTCAACTACTACCTGTCGGTGGGCCTGGCGTGTCTCTCCTTGGCTGTTGCCTGGCGAGGAAAGGGGGCGGACCTAATCGCCGGAGTAGCTCTGGCATTGCTGACCCTATTGGCGCATCCGCTCGGTTTTGTCTGGCTCATGGGCGCATTGATCTACGTGTCCATTTGGCGCCGCCTAAGAAATTGGTGGAATCTCATTCTTCCCGTTGTCGCAGCCGGTGGCTTCATTGCTCTTCACTGGTACTTCTTGCATCGTGCGCACTTTCCGGTGGATTGGCTGGAACAACCGTTCTACTTATTCAACGGAGCGGATCAGTTGGCGCTTTACGGACCTCGTTACGTATGGGTCGCGGTGGCGGCGTCTATCTTGGGCGCAGTCTTTTTTATTATTGACCTAGCCGTTCGCCGGAGAGACGCGGCGGTTTGGAACTCCCTGCGTCTGCCCCTGGAGTTGTACGCGGTAGCGTTCTGCGCCACTTCGCTCCTGCCGGAAGATTTGCAGCCGCCGCTGTATCCGGGCTGGATCGGACTGCTCGTCACGCGCCTGACGACGATATCCGCCATCCTGGGGCTTTGCGCGATGAGCGTCATGCAGCCGCGGAAGTGGCACCTGGCAGGGTTCGGCGCGTGCGCAGCCTTGTTCTTCGTTTGCTTGTACCAGGACACCCTTATTCTGAATCGCATGGAATCCAGCGCGGAATATCTCGTGAGGGATCTCCCTCCCGGGACGCGGGTGCTATCCACTATCTGGGCGCCTCCGGACTCGCGCGTCCAGTTCATTGGACACCTTGTCGACCGCGCCTGCATCGGCCATTGTTTCAGTTACTCGAATTACGAGCCCTCGTCGGGGGAGTTTCGCCTGCGGGTCCGCTCCGGGAGCCCGGTGGCGACGGCCTCCAATGACGACTCGGAAGACATGCAAGCAGGGCAGTACGAAGTCCAAGACGAAGACTTGCCAATGATGGAAATCTACCAGTGCGACGAAAAGAACCTGACCAAACTCTGCATTCGGAGGCTCGTGGCCGGGGAAAAGAACGGCCGGCTGGGATACAAGCCGCCTTCCAATTGATAAAGGGACCGCTTTTGCGGCGGGGCCGGGAAAGACAAATTGGCTCTTGCATCAGGCCAATGTCGTGTAGAATTGGCTCATGGTGAGAGACAATGTTGCCACTGCATCTCCAGCCTGAAAGCCACATTCCTTTGTACATCCAGCTTCGCGACCAATTGCGCGCCCTCGTGCATGCGGGCGATCTGCGTCCCGGCGACCGCATCCCTGCAAGCCGCGAGCTGGCCACGATGCTTGGCGTACACCGCACCACCGTGGCCAACGCCTACGCCGAACTCGAATCGGAAGGCCTGATCCAGGGGCACGTCGGGCGCGGTACCTTTATCAAGCGCAACGGGAACGGTTTGAAAATTACTCCCCCTGCGCCCCCCGTTCTAAATGGGAATGAGGGCATTCGCTGGGAGCTCCTTTTTGCCGACGAGCGCGGCGAAGAGATCCTCAGCCGCCTGACGGCCAGCGCTCCTGCGGATGCTTTGTCTTTTGTCATGGCGCGTCCCGCCGAAGAGTATTTTCCCGTTGAGGAATTGCAGACCTGCGTGAATGCCGTGCTCCGGCGCGAGGCCAACGAGGTGCTCAAGCTGGGGCCGTCGGACGGCTATGGACCTTTGAAGGAAGCGCTGCTCGAAAATCTCCGGAGTGACGGTATTTCCGCAAAAGACGAAAACCTCCTCATCACCGATGGCTGTCAGCAATCGCTGGACATTATCAGCAAGTCGTTTGTGCGTCCGGGGGACTCGGTGATCCTGGAAAACCCTGCTTACCCGGGCGCGGTTGCGGTCTTTCATGGAGCCCGGGCGCGCTGCCTGGGCGTACCCGTGCGGACGCATGCCGAGCCGGGGAGCGCATTGGGGATTGATCTCGAGGCGCTGGAGGCTACGCTTGCGGCGAATCGAGTAAAGTTGATTGTGCTCACGCCTGATTTTCAGAACCCCACTGGCACCTCTATGCCTCTCGCTTCGCGGCGCAAGGTTCTGGAGCTTGCCGGGCGCCATCAAGTCCCCATCGTCGAGGATCACATTTACGCCCGGCTACACGCTCGCGACGAGCGCGTGCCTTCCTTGAAGCAGCTCGACCGCTCCAACATCGTTATCCACATAGATAGTTTCGCGAAGGTGGCTTTCCCGGGCCTGCGCGTGGGCTGGATCGTCGCTCCTCCGGTGGCCATCGAGCGTCTGCGGATCGTCAAGCAAACCACGAATCTTCACACCGACCAGCTTGCGCAGGCGACCCTCGCGGAGTTTATGCGCCGGGGATTCTTCACCAGGCATGTCGCCAAGATGCGCAAAGTTTACGCATCACGCTTGTTGGCCTTGGACGAAGCTCTCCGCAAGCACATGCCCGAGGGAACTCGCTGGACGCGGCCGGATGGCGGAATGTGTCTCTGGCTGGAACTCCCGCCGGGGTTCGACGCTAGCGAGCTGTTGATTCACGTGAAAGAACGCGGCGTGCTGTTCGCGCCGGGGCGTTATTTTTACGTTCAGAGTCCGCTGCCAAATACGCTTCGCCTCGGATATGCCGGCCTCGACGAAAAACAAATTGCGCGTGGCGTGGCCACGCTGGCGGATCTCCTGCGCGTGGAGATGCGGAAGCGCCAGCGCGGTGTGCGGCGCGCGGAGCGCAGCCGCGTGGCGTTGGTCTAACGCGACGAAGCAACGAACAAATCAAGGAGAGGCTGGCGAGATTTGATGGACACGATCAGGTTGGAGCCGAACCCCGCGAACAAGTGTTTTGGGTGCGGCGGCGCAAACGATGCCGGGATGAAGCTCGCGTTCGAGCAGGACAACGTGAACAAACGGATCGTGGGGCGTTTTGTCTTGGGAGAAAGCTATCAGGGCGGCGGAGGTATGGCGCACGGGGGAATTATCGCCACGCTCCTGGATGAGGCCATGGGAAAAGTCTGCCGCTTCCGCGAGGTGCGCGCCGTGACCGCGGAATTGACGGTCGAGTATTTGAAGCCCGTGAAAGTGGATCAGGAGATTGTCGTGGAAGGATTCGAAAGCGCGCAAAAAGGCCGAAACCTGTTTCTGGCGGGCGAAATCAGAAATGCCGAGGGCCAGGTGCTGGCTCGGGGCAGGGGCAGATTTGTCGTGATCGGCCAGAAGTAGACAGAAATGTGGCGGCGAAATAGCCGCGGACATGTTCAGTTTTGAGAGGAGAAGCAAGATGGACCCGAAGAAAGTGAACGGCAGCGGAAACACGAATGAGTGGCGCGTGAAAGTCGGCCTGGCGGAAATGCTCAAGGGCGGCGTCATTATGGACGTGACCAACGCCGAGCAGGCCAAAATCGCCGAGAATGCGGGCGCCTGCGCGGTGATGGCGCTCGAACGCGTGCCTTCCGACATTCGCAAGGAGGGCGGAGTGGCGCGCATGGCCTCCATAAAAATTATCCGCGAGATTATGCAGACGGTGACCATTCCGGTGATGGCCAAAGTGCGAATCGGACACTTTATCGAAGCCGAGGTGCTCCAGGCGCTGGAGGTCGACTTCATCGATGAGAGTGAAGTGTTGACCCCGGCGGACGAAGAAAATCACGTTTGGAAGCACGATTTCCGCGTGCCATTTGTGTGCGGCGCACGGAATCTCGGCGAAGCTCTGCGGCGCATCGCCGAAGGCGCGGCGATGATCCGCACCAAGGGCGAAGCGGGATCGGGAAACGTCGTCGAGGCGGTGCGCCACATGCGCACGATCGTAAGCCAGATGAAAAAACTCACCACCATGCGTGATGACGAGCTCATGCACGAGGCCAAGGAGCTCGGCGCGCCTCTCGAGCTGGTGCGGCAGATTGCGAAGACTGGAAAGCTTCCGGTGCCGAATTTTTCGGCGGGCGGAATCGCTACCCCGGCGGACGCAGCGCTGGTGCGCCGGTTGGGCGCCGAAGCCGTTTTCGTCGGTTCGGGGATTTTCAAGTCCAGCGACCCTGAAGCGCGCGCCAAGGCCGTGGTGAAAGCAACCACGCACTTTGAAGACCCGAAGGCCGTTCTGGAAGCCCACGAAGAATTGGGCGAGGCCATGCGGGGCATTGATGTGCGCCAACTCGAGGAAAAGGATCTGCTCTCGACTCGGGGCTGGTGAGAACCGGCCTATCGTATATAGGTCCGCGTCCCGACAACGAGGACGCATGGAGATCGGGAAATTGAAAGTCGGCATACTGGCGGTGCAGGGCGATTTTGCGGCGCATGCGGCGATGCTCGCGGAAATGGGCGTCGAAACGGTAGAAGTGCGGACGGTCAAGGATCTGGATGGCTGCGATGGCCTGATTCTCCCGGGTGGTGAAAGCACCACTCAGATGCAATTCTTGGAGGAAGAAGGTCTTCTTGATGCGATCCGACGCTTTGCCGGAAGAGGCCGCGCAATCTTTGGCACTTGCGCCGGTGCGATTCTGCTGGCCACGAAAGTAAAGAACCCCGCGCAGGCCTCTCTCGGCCTCTTGGACATGACCGTTCTCCGGAATGGCTACGGACGCCAGATTGCCAGCGAGGTTGTGAGTGGACCATCCGCATTGAAGAAGGATCCGCTGGAGATGGTCTTTATCCGCGGGCCGATCATTGAGCAGGTTGGCAGCGGCGTCGAAGTCCTGGCGGAATATGCGGGGAAGCCCGCTCTGGTGCAAAAGGACCGGATTCTGGCCGCCACTTTTCACCCCGAATTGACCGACGACACCACGGTTCACCGGCGGTTTTTGGAAATGACCATAGCAAGCACGGGCTCGCAAGCGATGGCACGCTAGAGGGTCTCGCTCCCACAGAATCCGCTGACACTTTCCACTTGTGTCCTGCCACAATGTTTTCCCGGCCCCGGGGCCTAATGCTTGAGCAGTGTTCCCATGAAGAAAGACAAGCGTGCGAAGGTCTTGTTCGTGTGCATAGGCAATTCATGCCGCAGCCCCATGGCGGAGGCAATTGCGCAGCGAGATGCCAGTGATGTGATGCAACCCTCAAGCGCAGGCTTGGCGCCGCTTGGGCATGTTCAGGGGATGACCAGGCAGACTCTCAAGAACAACGGGTATTCCGGGGATGAATTGGCGTCCAAGCCGATTCTCCGGGAAGTCTTGAGTGCCGCGGATCTGGTCATCAATATGAGCGGCCGTCCAAGAGAACAAGTCTTTCCGGGAATTTCCAAAGTCGAGGATTGGGACGTCGATGATCCCTATGGCGCGGACCCCGAGATTTATCAGAGAATCTTTGGGGAGCTCCACCGGCGCGTCGCAGAATTGGCTGAGAGACTGAGGGCTCAGTACCGGGACAGCTCCCGGTAGCGCCGGAGCAAAAAAGGTGAGAGGCTCCAGCGAGGAGCGATAACGGAAAAGAGGAATATTGAAGCGCCAGAAAACCAGCGTGTCGCAAGAAGATTACCTGAAGACTGTTTGGGAGATGCTCGAAGAGAACCAGACGCCTATCAGCGCAAGGCTGGCGGAAGAATTGAACGTCACGCCGCCAGCGGTGACGGCGGCATTGAAGCGCATGACACGCGACGGTCACGTGCGTGTGGAGCGTACCGGGCGGATCGACCTGACGCGCAAGGGGCGCAAGATGGCCGAGCAGCTCGCTCTGCGGCACCAACTGGCAGAAATGCTCCTGACCGAGGTTATCGGGCTCTCCTGGGCCAAGGCGCATGACGAAGCAGAGCGCCTGGAGCACGGCATATCGCCGGAAGTTGAGGCGCTACTCTTGAAGCGCTTCGCCGGCAAGAAGAGCTGCCCTCACGGTGTGCCCATGCGCGGAGGAATTGCGAGTTTGCGGCGGCAGGGCGCCGTTTTGCTTTCCGACTTGCGCCCCAAGGAAAGCGCGGAGATCCTCTGCGTTTATGAGAAGGACGGTAAATTCCTCGAGTTCCTGGAAGGCCTGCGCTTGCGTCCATCCGCCAGAGTCGAAGTGTTAAGACGCGAGTATGACGAAACCATGACCCTCCGCTCCGGAGAGCGAACCATGCACCTGGGAAAACCAGCGACAACCCGCATTTGGGTGCGCCGCCTGGGCGCTTAGAATATTCCCCTGCTCAGTGCGAGATTACGGAGGGTTCAGGCGGTGCGCACGCTGAAATCGGCTGTTGCCATTCAATTACCGGCAAATGGCGGATTCCACCGGGGAGCGCAGCTCGCCCAGGGCGCCAAGGGGAAATAAGCCGCCTCAAACTTGCAAAAGAGCCCGAAACACATTACCTTATGGTGCAACGTCGGGTTCCATTCCTGCCTCTAGCTACAAGCGACCCTCGAGGAGGACGGAGATGTCGGCAAAAAGTTATATCGGAGGCGCTCGAAGCAACGAGCGCTGGCGCTGGCTAGTCTACGTTGGGGCGGCGCTCGCGGGTGCCCTGTTGACCTTTGCCGGGGCGCGAGCGCAGCAGAAAGCCACGGATGGCGCTACATTCCGCAAGTTGATCGACGCCTATTGCGCCGCCTGGAGCAGCCATAACGCCGATGCGCCGGCAAAGTTCTATGCCAAAGAGAATGGTCTGGTGTTCTACGACCTTGCGCCTTTCTCCTACCACAGTTGGAACGAATACCATGAAGGCGTAAAGAAGCAGTTCTTCGATGCCACCGAGAGTGTGACACTCACGGCAGGCAAGGATTTGAAAGTATCGCGCCGCGGCAATCTGGCATGGACCACGGTCTCGATGCACCTGACGGCCAAAACGAAAGACAATAAGACCTCCGAATCGGAGGTTCGATATACCGGAATTTGGGAGAAACGCGGCGCCAGTTGGGTGCTCGTACACGAACACCTGTCGGTGCCCATGGGCGCCGGCTAGTGAGACTCAGGTTTGGGAGCGGGCAAGATTGCCCGTAAGAAAAAGATGTTTAAGACACTGCGTTATTACTGGATCGTGGCTCGCGGTTACCGACTGAAACCCTGGAACAGCCCCTATCTGCGCTGGCGTTTTGAGACCTTCCTTGGATCGGAAGCGGCAAATATGACTGCGCGAAAATTCTTTCGCCTCTCCTGGAAGTATCGCGCGCAGTTGGAGCGATTTGTGGATTGGGCAACTGAGCGTAGGCGCTTGCAAAGGCAGATTCGCCACCACGCCTAGTGCCGTTCCAACTCGTTGGCTCTAATCCTCTTGGAACGACAGCCTCCACGCTTTCAAGCGAGGTCTCGATCCCCCGTTTGGCCTAATAGTTGGAACGGCACCAGGGATTCATCTCGCTTCTGGCACAAAAGAATCAAATGCCAGTCTGGCGCCACGCGGAGAGGTATAATCCGATCTAGAGGAGGATTTGTGAGTGACTTAAACATCCTCCAGAAAACGGAAACGCTTCACGAAGCGCGCTGGTGGGAACCGGAGCCCGGCGGCCGAGTCCACTGCTACCTCTGCCCGCGCCATTGCCATATTCATTCCGGACAGTCGGGCTTCTGCTTCATTCGAGTCAATCGAGACGGCAAACTCTACAGCCTTGGCTACGGCGCGCCCGCTGCGCTCCAAATTGATCCCATCGAAAAAAAGCCGCTCAATCATTTTCTTCCCGGAACGCGCGTCTTCAGCATGGGGACCGCCGGCTGCAACATGGGCTGTTTCTTCTGCCAGAACTGGGACATCTCGAAATCGCGGCAGGATCAGGTGCATTCGCAGCAAGTGCCTCCGGAAGATGTTCCGCTGCTCGCGCTCCAGTACGGGTGCGAGTCGCTGGCCTTTACTTATAACGAGCCGACCATCTGGGGCGAGTACGTCATCGACATCTGCCGTGAAGCCAAGAAATACGGATTGCGGACGGTGATGGTGTCAAATGGCTACATCACCTACGAGGCATTTCACGAGATTTACGACCACATCGACGCGGCGAACATCGATCTGAAAGCGTTCACTGAACATTTTTACGGCAGAACTACCCTGACGCATCTGCAGCCGGTCCTCGAAACGCTCCAATGGCTCAAGAAAGAGACCAACGTTTGGTTCGAGATCACCAATCTGATGATTCCGACGCTCAACGACGATCCCGCAGAAACGCAAAAGCTTTCAGAATGGATCCTGACCCATCTCGGCCCTGACGTGCCGCTGCACTTCACTGCCTTCCATCCGGATTTCAAGCTGCAAGACAAGCCTCGCACCCCGCCGGAGACTCTCCATCGAGCGCGCTCCATTGCGCGCGAAGTGGGTCTGCACTATGTCTATGAAGGCAATATTTACAGCGACGGCGCGAACACCAGTTGTCCAGGATGCGGAGAACTGCTCATCCGGCGCTCCTGGCATGACGTCCTCGAGAACCGTCTCGAAGATGGCGCTTGTCCCCAATGTGGTCTTGTGATTCCCGGCGTCTGGGAGAAGCCACGAAACCTTGCTCCAGGCAGAGCGGTGCAAAGCCGAATTGCGGGAAAGTATGAGCACTTAAATCCATGACCAGTTGGAGTCTTCATCTTATGGAGACCGCAGCCCAGGCGATAGCAAACAACAAGCCGGCCAACAGGGCAGCCATACCCGATAAAAGTTTCGTCAGCTAATCGCGGATATCTTCCTCAGCTTCGAACAACGGAGGATCGCCAGGGTTGCTGAGGTCCAGCAGCCGGAAGGCGCTTTCGAAAAGCAATTCGATTTGTGTTTCCGTGACCAGCTTGGGGCCGAGTAATTCGTCCAAGTCAAATTCAGGGAAGCCCCGATTTATCATGCGCGAAGGCAAAAGCTGCCGCAAGTGCCTCGATTCCACTGAGCCCAGAGCGCAGATCTCCTCAAAGACAGCTCGCCGCGTGGCATCGAGGAAAACTGAGGGGTCAAGCAGCTTGCAAACTTCAACCCGGCTCCCCGGCTTGAGGAGTACCGAACATAAGAGGCGCAGGGTATCGCGCTCCATTCCGCTGCGCTTAAGTGATTCCGTGCCCATGTTCATCGCTTGACCATCAAAGATGAGAGAATCACATTCATTGAGATGATTACGCTTCAAGTCAGGTTGTGTTCAGAGGAGCGATGAGGATGGAACAGAAGCACCGCGTTCTAATACTGGGGGGCGGCTTCGGCGGCTTGAATGCCGCGCAAAAATTGAAGCGCGCTCCCGTGCAGGTGACGCTCATCGATCGGCGAAATTTTCATTTGTTTCAGCCGCTGCTCTACCAGGTCGCCACCGGTTCGCTCTCGCCCGGCGAGATTGCCGCCCCTCTGCGCGGTGTTCTGAGCCGGCAGAAAAACACGCAGGTGCTGCTTGGCGAAGCCGTGGACATAGATCCGGAAGCCAAGCGTATGATTCTGCGTGACGGCGATTCCTTCGAGTATGACTCCTTGATCGTGGCCACGGGTTCGATGACCTCCTACTATGGTAACGATGAGTGGCGCGTGTGGGCGCCGAGTCTGAAATCAATCGAAGAAGCCACTGCGATTCGTCACAAGATACTCTACGCTTTCGAACGCGCCGAGCGCGCAGCAACCGAAGAAGAAGCCCGCACCTGGCTGACGTTTGTGATCGTGGGCGCCGGTGCTACGGGATTGGAGCTTTCCGGAGCTCTCGGAGAAATCGCCAGAGAGACCCTGAAGCACGATTTTCGCCGAATCAAGCCGGCAGAAGCGCGGATTATCCTGATGGAAGGCGGCCCGCGCGTCCTCAACGGCTATCCAGAAGACCTTTCCGCGAAAGCGGAAAAACTTGTGGCGCGTCTCGGCGTCGAAGTCATGAAGGGCGTGATGGTGACCCACATCGATTCGAACGGTGTCGACCTCCGTCGCGGCGAAACGCCGGAACGCCTCGAAGCAAAAACCGTGCTTTGGGCGGGCGGCGTGATGACGAATGAATTTGGAAAAAAGCTCGCCGAACGCACGAAAGCTGAAACGGATCGGACCGGGAGAATCAAGGTCAACCCAGACCTGACGGTGCCTGGCTATCCGGAAGTCTTTATCGTCGGAGACCTTGCTCTTTCATTCGACAAACAAGGGAAGCCGCTGCCCGGCGTAGCTCAAGTGGCGATTCAAGGCGGAGCGTATGCCGCGAAGGCCATCCGCGCAAAGCTGGAAGGGAAGAAGGGCCTGCCGCCGTTTCATTATTTCGACAAAGGGGACATGGCGGTGATCGGCCGCGCCGCCGCCGTGGCCAATATTTTCGGCTTTCATCTTTCCGGCTTGGTGGCCTGGCTCGTGTGGCTCTTCATTCACCTCATGTATATCGTCGAATTTCAAAACCGCGTTCTCGTTTTTGTCCAGTGGGGCTTTGAATTCCTGACTTTTAGCCGCGGAGCGCGACTGATCACCGGCCCCGAGGCGGTGGATTCCGTATCTTTCCGCAAGGGCTAGCGGAGAGTTTGCCGGAGGATTGTTTCTGGGCCGAGTCTTGCGATTGCGCTGCGCGAAAAAGTGGAGCTATCAGGCGCCCATCTCCATTCCATTCGCGATCGCAAAGCCGATGCCCGGAGGAAGAAATGTATTGGCAATTAAAGATAATGCGGGGCAGGGACTCAGTGCCACGGAATGGAAAGGTTGCTCTGCCACTCGAGCCCCATGTTGTCATCTGTGATGATGAGGCGGCGCCCCAAGCGGGCGCGAAGGGAGTCAGAGGATTCCATGCCCAGAAACCGTGGGGGTGCGCTGAGTGTATCGACTAAGGCCATATAGGCAGCCAGCGCCTTTTGCGCCGCGGGGTTAAGAGGGTCGAAGACCGATTTGCCATCAATTGTGTAGCGGCGCAGGTTCTCAACCAAGTGCTGTTTATCGACTGTAATCGGAGAATCACTCACTGCAACGAAGTTGATTACGCGCAAGCCATACGGAAAAACGTGCAGAGCGGTTGCAATCGTCTCGTCCGATTCTGTCGTATTGAAGTAATAAACGCCTCCGGGATTGAGGTGCGAGCGAATCAGCTTGAGAAACTCCACGCTGAGGAGTCCGGTGCTGTGATCTCTCCAGTTGAAAGTTGTGTTCGCGATGATCGCGTCGTAGCGCGCTTGGGGATGAGCGAGAAGCCATCTTCTGCCGTCGTCGATGAAGATGTGGACCTTGGGGTTATGGAGAAAAGACTGGACCATCGAATATTGTGGAATGAGCTGAAGATATCCGGGGTTGATCTCAACCGCGTCGAGTACTTTCGCTTCCGGATGATTTGCGAAGATTTGTCCCCACGAGCCAGAGGCCAGGCCAATGACAAGAATGCGTTTTGGAGCAGGACAGAAGGCGCTGAGAACATACGCGCGTACGACAAGATTGATGTCATTCGTGGGATCGACATTGAAATAGCCGTCATATACGCCGCCGCCGAAAACAGCTCCATCTCGAGTAACTCCTATCATGCCGTTTCTGTTTTCGACGATGTGGGTAAATGGGACGGCAGCTTCGGAGCGATTGCCAAACACCAGCTTCTCGAAAAGCAACGAATAGAATCTGAATGAAGACGAAACGGCGATCAGTGACGCGACCGCCAAGATGACTGCCCAAATAGGAGGCAAGCCTCGCTTGCCCTTATTGAAAACCAAAACAAAAGAGCCCAAAAGAACAGCTGTGAGCCCCAGGATCAACGACATGTCCCTAAGCCCAAAGTGATGCATGAGCACAAACCCGACTCCTAAACTGCCAAAAGCCGAGCCCGCGATATTGGAAATGTATATGAGACTCACACCTTGCCCTGCTTCGCGCCCGGCCGAGATTGCCAACTGGCAGAGGAGAGGAAGAACGGAGCCGACTAGGCCCGCAGTCACAAAAAATGCCGGCGCACTCGCTAAAAAGGGAATCTTCCAGGCCATCATCGTCGCAACAAGAGGTGGTAGATACACCGATAATCCGCCGGCGAAAAGCAGCAACCCTCCGATAACATGAAGTAACGTCTCCGGCCTGCATCTTGCCGTCAGCTTATCCGACAGAATGCAGCCCGCAGCGATACCAGCGAGATAGGTTGAGAGCAGCAGCGCGAAAGCTGCTGCGCGATCCGACGAAGCCAGTGAAAAAACGCGGAACCAGATGATCTCGAAACCGAGAGCCACGAATCCAGACAACCCCGCAAGGAACATCGCCCGCGGAAGCGGCACTATGGCTAAGGCGGATGACGTTTGCGGTGTAGCCTGAGTATCCTCCTTAGAATCTCGCTCTGCATTTCGGCCGTAAAAATATGCCGCCGCACCCACCGCTGCATTCATGCACGCCGCAATGGATACGGAGCCCGATTGTCCGAAGTCACGCAGCAGAAACGTAGCGCAAAGATAGCAGGCGACGGCGGACCCAAACGTGTTGACGAAGTAGAGAGTAGAGACGGAGGCTCCGACTCGATTGGTCCGCAATACCAAATGCTCAACCAGAAGCGGGAGCGTTGCGCCCATCAGAACTGTCGGAGCAAATAGCAAAGCAAGGCTGAAGAAAATCGTCAAAATAAGATTCGCGCCCGCCGTATAGGCGGCAACCCAGTGAAAAATGCGCAAGGAGATTAGACCGAACACGGCTACCCCAAGTTCGGCGATGCCGAAGATCAGTATCCCGTGCCTGGGGAATCGTGCAGAAAGACGGCCGCCCACGAAACTGCCAATCCCTAATCCCACCATGAACGCCGTGACCACCACTGCGACCGATTGAGCATTTACGCCGTAAATCGCGAACAGGGCGCGTTGCCAGACGATCTGATAGAGGAGCGCAGGCATTCCCGAGCAAAAGAACAGCAGCGCGAGAAACACGGCATCCTTCCGCCGGTGCGCTCGGTCGGGGAAAAAGCTCGATCCCAACAGAAGGATGGCGTCAAACAACAACAAAGCGACGACCGGTGTTGTAATCATGGGCTCCCTGGTACGGTGCAAAAGGCATAGCCGCCACGAGTCTGCGGCCTTCGCTATTTTCAAGCAATTAGGAAAATCGGAAGGAAGCTCATTTCGGGAGATGTACATCGTTCGTCAACACATGGCCGAGACAAGCTCAACAAAACAGACCGGCCATCCGCAAAAAGCCAGCGGGCAGCCACATTTGTCAAACAGGCAAAGGCGGAATCGACATCGCTTGGGGAGAAATCCATCAAGAGGACGATGTGACCGGGTTTTCCGTGTCTTGGTTTACCCATTGGACTGCTCTTGCCTGACAGCGATCTGACGAAGCGTTTCTCGTGGTCAAATACAAAGATGCGTCCCGCTGATTTTGGATGGCAACTCTGCGGCGAAAACTGAACCGAAGGGAACAAGATGTCTCTTAAGCAAGCCGCAAGAATCGTCCTGACGTTTTTTCTGCTCGCATGCGGCGTCTGGCTGGGCCGAAGTTCGCAATTCTACTCCGAGGCGCTCGTCTCCATTTTCTTTGCCGCCACTCTCACGAGCGCTATCGTCATTCATTTCCGCATCTTTCCATCCTGGCCGGATGCGCTACTGGTTCTTTGCGGGACATTCCTTCTCGCGGCAATCGATTTTCAGCTTCTGCACTACAGGCCCTTGCTTGCGTCGTGGTTTTCTTTCGCTGGGCTAAGTAGCGTGCTCGTCCTGGGTGTCCGCACTATTTGGGCCGAGGGCGCATCTCGCAAATTGCTGGCTTTGTCCTTCGTTCCTGTGCTTCTCTTGGTTGGATCCGAGTATTTTGCCAGCACCCTCCTGGAGTGGACAGCGGCTGCTCACCCGAAGGTCCTCGACCTATATCTCTACTCCTTCGATGCCAGTCTTGGTTTGCAGCTCCCGTTTCTTGTGGGCCAGGAATTCGCCATGTGGCCTTCTTTGCGATTGGTAAGCTTGCTCTTCTATATTGGTCTGGCGATCCCCATTGCTTTGATCTATGCTGGCCGGCTCCTCCGTCTACGTGAAAGAGCTGTGCCATCCTTCGTGGCCTTTCTAGCTACCGGACCGATGGGGATCCTCTTTTACAATCTATTTCCAGCCCTTGGACCGGCGCATCTCTTTGGGCGGCAATTTCCCTGGCGACCCCTTTTAACCAGCCAGGTATCCCGGTTGTTCGTGGAACCTGTGAGGATCCCCGGTCCGCCGAATGCAATACCCTCTCTTCACATGGCATGGGTGCTGCTCATCTGGTGGTATTCCCGTGGACTCTCCTGGTGGGAGCGCGGCGTGGCCTTCACATTTCTCACCTTCACGGTGCTCGCAACCCTCGGTACGGGGGAACATTACTTTGTGGACCTCGTTGTTGCCTTTCCCTTTGCAGTATTAGTGGAAGCGGTCTGTTCGTTTAGCCTCTCCTGGAAGGATAAACGACGCCTGGCGGCGATTATTGGAGGGCTTTTCTGTACTTTGGGTTGGCTCGCAGCACTCCGTTACGCCACGCACTTCTTCTGGGTATCCCCTGTGCTGCCGTGGGCGCTTTGTTTGTGCACAAGTGCATTCTCGTTAGTGTTGGAGCGGCAACTCCACCGGCATGTGGAAAGGGCAAGCACGGGAGATCCGCTCCAGTTCACCGCTCCTCTGCCCAAGCCGGTCGCGACGAATTGAGAACGTTCACCATGCTGTGTAAATGAGTTCTCTCGAAGCTGATTTCTCATCTCAGTTTCGAAGTGTTTGTCAACCGCGCGAATTTCAACTTGCCCAATGCCGTTGTCTTCACTTCGTCGGGCGTTTCGCCAACGGCTGGCGTGATCTCTGCCCTCAGCCGAGCGTACTCACTCAAGTCTTGAGAATCTTGACAGCCACAAAGCTGGACATTATGCTCCACGACCGCGCTGCAGATGTTGCCACCGGCTCGCGCGATACGCTCGAAACGCGACCGACCGAAAACCGATGCGCTTGCGAGGTGAACATGTTGCCGGTTTCAAAGCCTTTCGCCTATTCAAATCGCGCCCCGAACCTCTGTGGAATAGAGAAGTACCTGTGCCTCGCGGTCCTGCTACTAACGACCTTGGCCCCTCTCTCTTTCGCGCAAGCGGTACCTCCGCCTCCCCAGGGCACGCAGACCGATGCTTCCTTCGCTGATAGTTTCAAGTTAAACCACGTCACAAACGTTTTCGCTACCACCCAGAAGATCAGTTGCTACACGCCGGAGGTTCTGTACCCTGGGAATCTGAGTCCCACGAACGGGTATACAGGCGAGACCCCGTGCAACGGCAGCGCAAATACGGGCGAAGACCTCGGGCCTTACCCGACTCAGAACGTTGTGAACCGACCGCTACTTGTAAACAACCACAGCGAGTCGGACCTTCGAGTCGATCCCACGAACCCCAATCACCTGATCGGGCAGACCAAATGGTTCGTTAGCGCCGAGGGCTACAACCACTTGCAGGGTTTCTACGAATCGTTCGACGGCGGCAAGACCTGGTCTGTGCAGGGTCATGTTCCCGGCTACGAAGGATTCACGGACAACACCGACCCCGTGGGAGCTTTCGACGCCTTCGGCAACTACCACGCCCTGCTGTTGCCGTACCAGTTCTCTTACGACAAATTTGGCTTTCAGGTGTTCAATAACGGCTCTTCCTTGCCTAATCCCTCGCTTCCCGGCGAAGCCATTTCCTCGGCAGTTCGGCCACATGGCGCGATTTCCGCCACCGACTGGAATTTCACTCACAACGGGAGCCTAGATTATCTGATGACGGCTCCAAATGCTCATTCCAATGACCCGGACAAGCAGTGGATCACCGTTGATCTCAATCTCTCCAGCCCTCACTACAACCGAATTTATGCCATGTGGACGTTGTTCGCTTTCAATCCGAGCAGCCTTTTTGTTTCCTTTTCTGACGCAAACGCCGATGGCAGCCATGCCGATTGGTCCACTCCCACGGTCCTTCCGACTATCAACGGCCATCCGTGGGACAGCTACATGCTCCCGCACGTCACGCCAGACGGAACGGTGTACACCACAGAAACCAACAACCCGCAGCAGAAAGGCTTCCAGTTCGCGGACCTATACCTCATTTCCTCTGGCGATGGCGGCGTGACCTGGCAGACGCCTCTGCTCGTACACCATGACGTTTTCGTTCCCACTTATCAGAACACCACCTTCCGCGAAGGCATTGTCAACACATTTGCCGTGGGCCACCACCTTGTCAACGGCCACTATCCCCTGTATGTGAGCTGGGAGGACGGCGCTTCCGGCCTTTCCAACATCTACCTGACCACCTCCACCGACAACGGCGTCACTTGGTCCACTCCGATCGTAGTAAACGACAATGTTAATCCTGTGGACGAACTGCAACCGAATTTGAACGTCGCCGATAACGGCGTCACCGACGCGGTCAGCGTTGCCTTCTACGACCGCCGCCTGTCATGTCAGGCAGCGGGAACTGCGGAAGCTATCGCCGCGGGGATTGCTCTAGATCCGGGCACCAGCGCTTCTCCGGGGACCCCTTATAGTCGCTCCAATTACTGCATCAATGCTGCTATCCAGTTTTATACCGCCACGCTGGCCCCTGTCGGTCACAACATTCGCTTGTCGGCGCACACCTGGGACCCGCAACTCAACGCGCCGCACCCGCATTGCATCTGTAGCAGCGGGACTTTCATCGGGGATTATTTCGGAAATACCTCTGGCGGCTCCACCGAATACACAACTTCGGTGAGCACCTTTGACGACGGCTCCAACCCGAACCACTATCAGCAACAGGTGGTTGCTAGCGTGCCGATTCCCAAACTGTAGCAGAGAGCCTTCGCGGAGCCGGGCATGGTGCCGGGGGCCAGAATCGAAGTGGCTACGCCTGCTAAGCGGCTCTTTGGTTCAGTCGTAAGCATGCTTGCCGGATGAGGATCATATTTACTGAACGGCGGCGCGAGTCGGGGAGCGCGCGTCCGGTGGTCCTGCATTCTTAACAAACTTGTCAAACCAGGCCAGCATCTCCCACAACACATGCTCGATGGATTCTCGCGCCGAATATCCGTGAGCTTCATCGGGCAGCGTGACGTATCGCACCGCGCCCCCGTTGCCCTTGATCGCGCGGTACATCCGATCCGATTGGATCGGGAATGTGCCGGAGTTGTTGTCTGCTTCGCCATGAATCAACAAGACGGGCGCTTTGATCTTGTCGGCAAACATGAACGGAGAGACTTTGATGTACATCTCTGACGCCTGCCACAGCGTCCGCCGCTCGCTCTGAAATCCAAACGGCGTCAGCGTCCGGTTATAAGCACCGCTGCGCGCAATTCCCGCTCGAAACAGATTCGAATGCGCCAGCAAGTTCGCCGTCATGAACGCGCCGTAGCTGTGCCCGCCCACACCCACGCGGTTCGGATCGATCACTCCCATCTCCGCCGCTTTGTCGATGGCCGCCTTGGCGCTCGCCGTAATCTGCTCGATGTACGTGTTGTTGACCGTTTCGGGGTTTCCGACTACCGGCATCGAGGCCCCGTCGAGCACCACGTAACCATCCAGCAGAAAAAACAGGTTGGAAGGCCCGGTAATTGTCGTGAAGCGGTTGGGGGAGCTGGTCACCTGGCTCGCAACCGTGGGATCGGTGAATTCCAGTGGGTACGCCCAGAGCACGGCAGCCCGTTTTTCTCCCGGCTTGTAATCCGGCGGGAGATACACAGTCATTGACAGATCGACCCCGTCGCTCCGCTTGTAGGTGACCAGTTGTTTCTTGATCGCGCGCAACTGCGGTGCCGGGTCGGCAAATTTCGTGAACACGCTCACCTTATCGAGCGACCCAGGCTCGGCGAAATTGCCGTTGAAACGGCTCGACTCGCGAAGAAAATAGTTCGGCGGGTCGCTCGGTGTTTCGCGCCGCGTAAGCAGGGTTTTGCCCCCCGTGGAAATCATAGCCACGATTTCTTCATAGCTCTGCGAATCGCTTTGGAAAATGCGCTTCACTTCCAAAGTGTTGATATCAAGCTGATCAAGAAAGGGCCGTTCCCCTTCGGGCGATGCTCCCGTGCCCGTCAGGAAAATGAAATTGCTCTGCATCAGAATTGCGCTGTGGCCGTTGGGAAGCGGCCATTGCACCGGCGTACCCGGGCTGTGGTAGCGGTCCTGCGTGCTCATGTCCCAAACGAGCGTCTTTTCCCCTGGCCTGTCAGCATGAAACGTCCACGCGTTTTCCGGCGTCGGCTCAGGATTGAAAAACCATGCCCGTCCCCGCAGCGTGTCGCGATCAAAATCGCGCAGGATGGCAAAATCATTGCGTTCGCCGAACGCGATTCCCGCAAATCGTTTTTCGGTGCGAGCCAGTTCAATAGGTGCCCCCGCGAATGGTTGCTTAATCCACATCACTTTGTCACGTTGCGGCACTTTTTTCTTTGGGTCTCCCTCGTCCAGTGCCTCCACCCATACGAGAGTCGCTCCCTCATTCGGACGCCAGTGAATATCCCGCGGGCCCGTTGGCACTCCTCCAATCGGGGTGTTCTCTTCTAGCGGCAGACTGGCCACTCTGTACGCTACGTCTCCGCTCAGATTCCAGACTTCTACGTCGCGCGGAAAATCCGGCACAGGCACGATGTAGGAATACGGCCGGTGAATCCGCGCCACCAAGATATGTTGGCCATCGGGAGCCAGGTCGACGCTTCCATACACGGCTGGTTTACCCACGGGCACGGTTCTCCCGGTGCTGGAGTCCACAAGGGCTAGCTGCGACGTGGCGTAATAATCGAACAAGCGGCCGCCGTGCTCGTTTTCCAGCAAGTCCTCATACGTTGCGACCGGCGCCGCCTTGCCGAAATTTTCCTGCACGCGCGGACCTGCGGGCACGGATGGCGCTTGCGGCGGCTTGCCCCGTCCCGCGGGAATCGTTCGGCAGAGCAGCGTCTTACTGTCAGGCGTCCAGCGGCATGGCGCATTGTCAGCGCCCGCTCCAGGTGTGCTAAGAGCCGCGTTCAACTGCACCCCGGGCACAGCGCTCGCGTCTCCCGTTCGCGCATCCACCACCCACAGCTCAATGGCAATATCCGTCGCGTGCGTCGCTGCAATATGCCGGCCGTCCGGCGCCCAGAACGGCTGCGAGACAAAGAATCCGGGAGGTAACTTGACTTTTATTTCGCTGCCGTCCGCGACCTTCTTCAAAACCAGATTGTCGAATCGCGACGGGTTGTGCGGGCCGTTTGTTGCAATGTCGATACGTACACCCGCCAGTCGTTCGAATGGCCGGGCGACGTCGGCGATCGGCGGGTATAGCTCCGGCGTGTACAGCAGCACCACGTCCCGAGTCCGTCCCACGCTGGCACGAGGAGTAACGGGTGCATTTAACACGTCCAGGATCGCTTTCGGAGGTTTCTGATAGCCCTCCTGTCCCCGCGCAGGGCTGCTTCCCGTCACCGCACCAAGCACCACCGCCAGCGTGAAAATGCCGGCCGCGGCGTAACCGCTCCTTAGCTTGCCCGCGCGCGGGAAGGAATTGAATCACTGGAATCTAAGAACGGTGGCGTTTGCTGGCATAGGGCAACTTCGTGGAGGCAGGCATGGTGCCGGGGGCCAGAATCGAACTGGCTACGCCCGCCTTTTCAGGGCGGCGCTCTACCAATGAGCTACCCCGGCGCTGAGAATATTGAAATTGTAGGGGTGCGAGGGAGTTGTGTCAATTCGGCATCAAAATGAGAAAACCAACAGCGCGAGCGGGGGGAACAAGCTTTTGTCGCCACCCGCAATCGAGACTCCTTCGGTAGCTAGCATCCGCGCCTTCGTCGCGCGCCCGCCCGGAGCGGAAAATCCGCCCGGTTTGCCCCCAGCGGCCAGAATCCGATGGCAAGGAATAATAACCGGGATTGGATTCCTTCCCAAAGCTTGTCCAACGGCTCGCGCCGTTCCTGGCTGGCCCATGGCTTTGGCAAGCTCTCCGTACGTCATGGTTTGTCCCGCGGGGATTCTTCGAGCAGCCTCGTACACCTGGCGCGCAAACTGACCCGCTTCGTCCAAGACAATCGTGACGTCGCCAAAATCTTGCATCTGACCCCGGAGGTGCTTCCGCACTCTCTCTATGACTTCAAGGATTTGTGGTGGCGGGGCGCTCGACTTGTGCCCGCGGGTCTTCCGCGCGATTCTCGCTTCCGTCGTCTCCGCCGTTGCTTCTGGGAGTTGAAAGAACGCGACGGCAGGCGGAGCGCTGGGATTCTCCCCCTCACGCCAGGCAATCCCGCACGAACCTAGCGGCGTTTCAAACAGGCAGTATGCGGTGCGCATCATGGCGTTTCCCCGTCTGATCATCCTACCTCTTTTTGTTGATTCGTGCGCGAGCTGGCTTGCGGCGCCCTGGCCGGCCGCCTGATGCGGGCCTAAGTCCGCGAACGACTGCTTCTCATTTCATCGAGTCGTCAAAGTCCTTCATCCAACTTCGATTCTTGAGCACTTCGCGCGGCTTCGTGCCATCCGGAGGGCCGACAATGCCGTCTTTCTCCATAAGGTCGATCAGCCGCGCCGCCCGGCCATAGCCTATGCGCAATCGCCGCTGCAAGGTCGAAGTCGAAGCCCGCCCCATTTCGCAAACCACTCGCACGGCATCCTGGTACAGATCGTCGTCCACATCCTCGGCGCTTTCCGGCTCGTCTTCCTCACCGGCCTCGACATTTCCATTCTCGTCTTTGGGCGCTTCGAGAAGATGTTCGTTGTATTTCGCCTGCGCTTGCTGGCGCCAGAAGTCACACACCGCAGTGATCTCGTCCTCCGTGACCAGTGGGCCGTGAATGCGGTGCAGCCGCGCGGAGCCGGCCGGCAGATACAGCATGTCGCCCCTGCCGAGCAGCGACTCCGAGCCGTTCGAATCGAGAATCGTGCGCGAGTCCACTTTGCTCGCCACGCGGAACGAGATGCGCGCCGGAAAATTCGCTTTGATCAAGCCCGTAATCACGTCCACGGACGGCCGCTGTGTCGCCAGGATCAAATGGATTCCCACCGCGCGCGCCATCTGCGCCAGCCGCGTGATGGACTCCTCCACGTTGTTCGTATCGACCATCATCAAATCGGCGAGCTCATCGATCACGATGACAAGGTAGGGGAGCGGCTTGTGTTCGCTCTCTTCCACGTTGTCAAACAGCGAGAGCGATTGGCTCTTCTGAAACGTCCGATTGTACTGGTCGATGTTGCGGACGCCGCGCTGCGCCAGCATCTTTAGGCGGTTCTCCATCTCTTTCGTCGCGTTGCGGAGCACGTTCGAAGCGATCTTCGGGTCCGTAACTACCGGCGCAATCAGGTGTGGGATGTTCTCGTATAGGCACAACTCCAGCCGCTTGGGATCGACGAGCACCACTTTCACGTCATCGGGACTCGCCTTATACAAAATCGACATCAGCAGCGAGTTGATGAACACGCTCTTGCCGGTTCCCGTCGAGCCCGCGATCAGCAAGTGCGGCATCGCCGCCAGGTCGGTGACCCGGATGCGCCCGTGCAAATCGCGCCCCATGGCCAGCGTCAGCCTGCTCGGCGAATTGATGAACTCCGGAGCCTCGATGATTTCCCGCAGTGCAATCGTTTGCCGGTTAAGATTCGGCACCTCGATGCCGATCGTAGACTTGCCCGGAATGCGCTCGATCAGGATCGATTCCGCTTGCAGCGCCAGGCACAGATCCTCCGTCAAGCTGGTAATCCGGCTGTACTTGATGCCCGCTTCCGGCTTGAACTCGAACGTCGTGACCACCGGACCTGGATTGATCTGCGTGACCCGTCCCTGGATGTCGAACTCCAGGCACTTCGCCTCGATGGCGCGCGCCCGGATTTTCAGTTCGTCTTCGTCGAGTTTATGGCTGCGTTCGCCCTCGTGGAGCAGCGTGGGAGAAGGGAGCCGGTAGTTCGGGCCGCCCTTGGCGATCTTCGGCTCATTCGCCTTTTTCGCCGCCGTCTTTTCGGGTTTCTGCGAATTCAAGAAGAGGATGGGCATTCTCTGCCCTGATTTCTCTCTTTTATCGGTTTCTTCGCCAGCTTGGAATGCGTCTGTTTCGTCGTCCATGCGAATGGTTTTGAGTGGATCATTCAGGGCCGTCGCGCCGCCCACCGATTGCAACGGCACGGGTTTTCGGCCGGTGATGCGCGTTTCTTCAACCCGGCGTCTCATCCGCTGCTGCTCGCGCTCCTCGCGCCACGCGTGCCACCGCACCTGCGCCTTCTGCAGGATGCCCAGTTTTTCAACGGCCCCGATCGGACCATGCGGCCCTTTTGCCCACGCGTGCGTCCCGGCAAACGAAAATCGCGTAGTCATGAAGATTGCGGCAATCAACACAGCCGGGGCAATTAGGTAGGCGCCACGGTTGAAGCCGCTGCGCAAACCGCTCGCCAACAAGGTGCCGAGCATTCCGCCGGCAGGGACCGCGCCGCGAACTTCAGGAAGCGGTAGCAGGGCCAAGAGGGAAGGGAGCGAGAGCAGAAGCAATCCATAGCCGACAAGTGTTGCGGCCTGTGAACCGATCACCCGGCTGCGGCACCAGCGCCAGCCCAATATAATCAGTGCCATAGGCAGTAGGAACGCTGCGAATCCCAAAACCTGAAACGACAGGTCCGCGCCGTACGCCCCCGCAGGGCCGATCCAGTTTCGCGCCGTTCCGTCGACTGAGGCTGGCGCCGACACGTTAAGCGCCGCATCTCGCGGCGAATAGGAAATCAGCGCCAGCGCCATCAACACCGCCAGCGTGATGCACAAAAAACCCACCAGCTCATTGAGCCGCTTATTCTCGGTTGGAGTCAGAAAGCGCACTGATTTCTCCTCAGCTTTTGGGGAAGGCTGAGTGTCGCAGCGGGCACGCTGGCGCTAACGCGCGCCCGCCTGGAGGAACGCCAGAACCAACACGATGATACCAAACACTAGCCGGTAGACAACAAATAGTTTCAGCGTGCGTGTTTGCAAATAGCGCAAAAAGAAAGCAATAACAAAATATCCGGCCACGCCTGAAACTACGATGCTGATCGCCAGCGTCGAAAGTGGCATGTCCAGCCCGCCTGCCTTGTGCATCTTGATCAACTTCGGCAGTTCCGTCAGCACTGCTCCTGCGATCACCGGCGCGGACAAAAGAAACGAAAAACGCGTTGCCGCTTCGCGCGTGAAACTTCGGAACAATCCCGCCGTGATCGTGATCCCGGAACGCGAAACCCCGGGCCAGAGCGCAATCGCTTGAGCCGTCCCAATCGTCAATGCATCGCCCAGGTTGGACTGCTCGAGCTTTCTCACCAGCTCTTTCTTCGAATCCGCCCACCACATCAGCAACGCGATAACCACAAGCGAAATTCCAATGATGACTGGCCGCCGCAACTCATCCTCGATCTGGTGATGGAAGAGCTTGCCGAGAATCGCCGCCGGAATCGTGCCCACGACCATGTACCAGAACATTCGCCGGTGCTGCGCAACTTCCTCTGCTCCGGCCGCCGCCGGATGCTTCAAGCCCACCCCGCATAACACCAGCGTCAGCCAGTCTTTGAAGAAATACAAAAGCACCGCAGCAAGCGTCCCGGCATGCAACGCGACGTCGAACGCCAACCCGGGGTCCTTCCAATGAAACAGCCAGGGAAACAGAATGAGGTGCGCCGTGCTGCTTACCGGTAGAAACTCAGTCAGCGCCTGCACCAGCGCCAGAATAATCGCCTGGATCAGTGGCATTGGGTTTAGGGTTCCTTCTGCGCCGGCTTCGATTTCGCTGGGGTCGGCAGGACGCATTTCGTACGCGTCGAGCCGGCCCAGATAATAGCGCTTCAATGTTGCTTCGATACGATAGCCGTGCCGCTGCCAGAAGGCAACGCCAGCTTCATTGCTCGTTGCGGTTTCCAGCAGGATCGACCGCACGCCCCGCAGCGCCAGATTTTTTTCGCTCTCCACAAGCAGCGCCGTGGCAATGCCGCTTCGCCGGCGCGCTTCCGCCACGTCCAGCGTGATCACATGCGCCAGCGGCGGATTTTCTTCCGTCAGAATAAATCCGACGGGGTGGCCGCCCTCTTCAGCGACGACGCAATCCGCGGAAGCAATCGTCAAAAAATACCGCAGTGTCGTTTTCGAGTAGGAGATCCCGGCAGGGAAGCAGGATTGATCGAGCCGGTGCAGCGCAGAAAAATCGCGCGGCTCGTAAGAGCGCAGGATAACCGCCATCCCGCGATTTTACGCTGAAACGCGGCCTCAAAAGCGCCCGGCCACTTGCCCAAAAGTGTAGGGGCGCAGCATGCTGCGCCCCCTACGCCTCGATCCCCTCGATGGTTTACAACTTGACGGTTACCGTTTTCACTTCGGTGTAATTCGCCAAGCCGTATTCGCCCAGCTCGCGCCCGATGCCCGACTGTTTGAACCCGCCGAACGGCGCGCCCGCGTCGAACACGTCGTAGCAATTCACCCACACGGTGCCCGCGCGAACGCTGTCCGCGATGGCATGCGCCTTGGTGATGTCCGTGGTCCATACCGCCGCAGCGAGCCCGTACATATTATTGTTCGCGCGCTCGGTAACCTCGTTGATGTCCTTGAACTTCAGAATCGCCATGACCGGCCCGAAGATCTCTTCCTGTGCGATCTTCATGTTGTCCTGCACGTCGGCAAAAACCGTCGGCTCGATAAAGTAGCCCTTGTTGCCGACGCGATTGCCGCCAGCCACGAGCTTCGCTTTTTCCTGTTTCCCGGTCTCGATGTAGCTCATCACCTTGTTGAATTGGTCTTGGTCCACCTGCGGCCCTTGCTCCGTGTTTCGGTCAAAAGGATTGCCCACGGTGCGCTTCTTCGCCCGCGCCACGCTCTTTTCCACGAACTCGTCGTAGCACTTGTCCTCGACGAACAGCCGCGACCCCGCGCAGCAGCACTGCCCTTGATTGAAGAACAGCGCAAAGTGCGCGCCTTCGATGGCCTCGTCCATATCCGCGTCCGCAAAAACAATGTTCGGGCTCTTGCCTCCGAGCTCCAGCGTCACCCGCTTCAGGTTTGTCTCCGCCGCGGCCTTCATGATCAGGTGGCCCACTTCCGTTGAGCCCGTGAACGCCACCTTATCCACATCCATGTGCCGCGCAATCGCCGCGCCAGCCGTCGGGCCGTAACCCGGCAGCAGGTTCACGACGCCCTCGGGAAATCCCGCTTCCAGGATAAGCTCGCCGACGCGCAGCGCCGTCAGCGGCGTCTGCTCTGCCGGCTTCATCACCACCGTGCAACCGGTCGCCAGCGCCGGCCCCAGCTTCCACGCCTGCATCAGCAGCGGAAAGTTCCACGGAATGATCTGTCCCACGACGCCGACCGGCTCATGCTTCGTGTACGTAAAGTAGTTGCCGTTCACCGGGATTGTCTTGCCCTGATTCTTGTCCGCCCACCCCGCGTAGTATCGGTAGCAGGCGATCGTCAGCGGCAAATCCGCCGCCCGCGCCACGTGATATGGCTTGCCGTTGTCCAGCGCCTCGAGCTGCGCCAGCTCGTCGGCGTGCTTTTCGATCAGGTCGGCGAGCCGGTTCATCAGCACGCCGCGCTGCGACGCGGAGATTTTCTTGCGCCACGGGCCTTTCTCGAACGCCGCGCGCGCCGCCGCTACCGCCTTATCCACGTCGGGAGCGTCGGCTTCGGCGACTTGCGTAATCACCTCGCCCGTCGCCGGGTTGATTGTCGGAAATGTTTTGCCGGAACTGCTTTCGACCCACTTGCCGTTGATCAGAAGTTTGTTTGCGCTGACCTTTACGGTCGGCTCCATAACAGTTGTTGCCGTTGCCATATTGACCTCCGAAGATTTTTTCTTTGCGGAAAGGCCCTTTGCGGGTTCCGCCAACCCTCCGCTTGCGCTCGCAATAGGGTGGGTGCAGGGCAAAACCCCTCGATCCCTGCATGAGCGCGAAGCGTGTACCGGAGCCACAGCCTATACCTCTGCTCCGTCCGGCGCAAGCCACCCGCGCCGCTCGCTCCAGCCGCATCATGGCCTTCAGCCGTAGGGGGCACGATATATCGTGCCCGTCCTTCTTCAGTTCCTTGTAGGGGCGACTTTACGTCGCCGCCTTAGGCTTGTATTACACAACGTAATACACTAGAATGGTACGCGAGGCAGCGTCATGGCATCTCCTCTTACCCTCAGGCTCGACGAAGAAACTCGCCGGCGCATCGCGCGCATTGCGCGCCGCAAACAACTCTCCACCTCGGAGGTCGTTCGCCAGGCCATCGAAGCGTGGACGGAGCGCCACGAGCCAATCATGTCCCCCTACCAGGTGGTAACGGACCTCATCGGGGTCGTCCACGGTGGAAACCCCAGGCGCTCCGCGCACACCGGCCGCCGCTTCGCCAAACTCCTGAAAAGCCGCCGCCGGAGCCGTCGTTGATCCTCGTCGATGCTGGGCCTCTCGTCGCCCTCGTTGATGCCGATGACCAGCATCATGCCCGGTGTGTCGCGGCGCTCAAGACTTTTCGCGAGCCGATGGCCACCGTTTGGCCTCCGCTGACCGAAGCCATGTACTTGCTGGAAAAACTGCCCTGGGCCCAGGAAGCTCTCTGGGAGATGCTGGAACGCGGCGCCTTGCAACTCCTCCCGCTCGACTCCGGCGATGCTCCACGCATCCGCGAACTCATGCGTAAGTATGTCAACAGTCCCATGGACCTCGTCGATGCCGCCCTCCTCCGCGTCGCAGAACGCGAAGGCCTCCGCAGAATCTTCACCGTGGATCGCCGTGATTTCTCCGTCTACCGCCTCCACGGCCGCACCCGTCCCACCCTCATCCCCTAGGGGCGCGGCATGCCGTGCCCTCTTCGGTTTTCCGTTCGCCAGGCACGACACGTCGTGCCCTCTTTCTTCGCCCCATGTAGCGGCGAGTTTACCTAGCCACCTTCCTCTTGCACTGTGTAGCCGCGGTCTTCAGACCGCGGGCCTTGCTGTTTCCTCTCGCCCTGCGTTTCTCTTCGACGGTCATCCCGAGCGAAGTCGAGAGCCTGCCCTGAGCGAAGTCGAACGGGGATCCGGCGCTGAAACCGTCCCAGTATATAAATCGCATCGAGTGGCCCTCCCTGCCGGCTGGGTCCAGCACGTAGGCCCTGCCACTGCGGCGCGGCGGCCAGCGCACCACTGGTACAGAATTAAAGAGCCAACACAGAACCAAATGTGTAGAAAGAAGAACTTACGGTGGCGGGCTCTGTACGTAGTCATTCCCTCCGATCTTCACTCGACTGCCGAATACGCGGTAGTTCGTGAACACGCCGCGACACCAGTAGACCTTCCTGTTGATCTCAGCCTGTGTATAGATGGTGAGAGGAATGAGCCGAGGAGTTTCATTCTTTCGCTGGAGCCAACCGTAGGTCACCACACCTTGATAGTCTTTCCACTTGCCGGGAAGTTCGTAATGCTCCGACATGCGGAGGATGTTGGTATCCTCATCGGTCCAGACTTCGCCGTAACAACCGACTGTCACAATCTTGTTGACTGCGAAGAATACAAAGTCGGAGACTGATT
>WNFA01000595.1_pt1 | contig 28818 bp, 28 predicted proteins | sample 5400481 | NCBI WGS metagenome assembly WNFA01 (sample SAMN13153340, study PRJNA577476) | soil metagenome | isolation source: 120 cm saprolite under Douglas fir tree site 2 hole 1 replicate 2 | place: USA:California | collected 2015-04-18 | reverse complement strand
TTCGGATTGCAGTCTGCAACTCGACTGCATGAAGCTGGAATCGCTAGTAATGGCGCATCAGATCGGCGCCGTGAATACGTTCCCGGGCCTTGTACACACCGCCCGTCACATCACGAAAGTGAGTTGTACTAGAAGTCGCCGAGCCGACCGCAAGGAGGCAAGCGCCCAAGGTATGACTCATGATTGGGGTGAAGTCGTAACAAGGTAGCCGTAGGAGAACCTGCGGCTGGATCACCTCCTTTCTAAAGATAGAGCCAGCTCAACCTGCTTTGGTGTGCAGGTAATGCTGGCCACCGCAGCTAAGCTCTCACGGGCTGTAGCTGCAACACTCGATGTTGTTCTTTCAGAGCTTGCTCTGGAAGTTCAGTTTCGAAGCTTTGCTTCAGACTACTCAGTACCCACTTCCGGCTTCGGCTGGAATCTGGGCGGACGGATTCTGGCAGATCGTATCAAGCAAAGAGCAAACAACATTTAAAGGCCACCGATCATCTCGGTGGCCTTTTGTTTGGTGTGCCGAGCATGTCCGACAGCTTGGAGGTGCAACTCCTCTTCACAACGTGATGGACGTGAAGTGATAGCGAAGCGCAAGGGCAAAATAACACTCGTTGCGAGGCGGGGCGGGACTTCCCGCGCTCACGGCTCATAGTTAGTTCAACCCGCCGAACCGCCGGATGCGGACCCGCATGTCCGGTCGGGTGGCAGGGGCGAGTGGGTGACCACTTCCCCTATGCCGATCGCACGCAGTTTCTCGAAGTCATCCGCGCAGGTCGACCGCCCCAATCCATTCATCGCGCAGCTCCGCAAATGTTTCGCCCGTATATCAACTCGGCACGCCTTGGGACTTCTTCGATGTATACGAATTCTCCAGCGTGTAACTTGTTGGGATATGCTTGAACGAATACCGGCGCGAGGCTCGCTCGGCACAGTTTTGGCTTGGCTCGCCATTGCGGTCATGCTCGTATTTTGGCTGGCCGTCGGGTCCGTGCTCTCCGCCGTGCTCTCTCGCGTAACCTCTTCCGGTGCGTACCGGGAAGCGCTGGCACTTGCCCACGCCTCAACCGAAGTTCAATCGCATCTCGGTACAGACTTCACGCCTCGCTTTCCCGCTCTTGGCTTTGTTTCCGCGCGTTACGGTTCGCAGTTTACCGAATTTTCCATCCCGGTCGCCGGCTCGCACGGCTCTGGGCATCTCTACTCTGTCGCGAATGCAATTCATGGCGTCTGGGAATTCTCGCGAGTCACGTTTGTTTCTGACGATGGCCGCTTTTCACTCGATCTCGCTCCCGTTTCCGGCATGCAGAATTTGCCCGCCGTTTCCGCGCAGACTGTTTTCCTGCTTCCCATCGGTCTGGACTCTTCTCAACCACTCAGTTGGACGCTACCCTACTACAAATCAAAATTCGGTATTGAAGTCCAAATACTTCCGGCAATCCCCATGGAGCCGGGCCTGGTTGATTCGCATCGCCATCAAGTCGATTCTGAACAGTTTATTGATTTCGCGATCAAGAACTATCCAGAAATCGCGCAAGATCCATCGGCGATTCTGATCGGCGTCACTTCGCAGGATATGTTTATCCGAAGTTTCGGTTGGAATTACGCCTTTAATTTTCGGCATGACGCCAGATTTGCCATCGTGTCTTCCGCGCGTTTGCGTCCGTTAGCTTTTTTCGATCGCCTGAATCCCGAATGGCTGCGTTCGCGTCTGCAAAAGATGCTGACCAAGAATATCGTCATGCTTTACTTCGGGCTGCCCATGAGTAGTGACGAAACCAGCCTCTTAAGCGGCGGCCTCTCTACCGGCGACGACGTTGACGACATGACTGGTTCTGTCATCGGGGCCGAAAGACGCTGGGATCCGTTTTACGAATCAGGGGACTTCGGCACAACAATTTACGATATGCATGGGAAGCCACTGTTTTGGCGGAATTCGTCCAGCAGCGAAGCGCTGCCCGATCCGTCATCCTCCGTCTATTCGACCTATCTGACGCTCGGACTGTTTGGCTTGCGCGTGAATGATGTGCAGCTTACCGGAGAATTCCCGCTAAGCTTTAGCCGCGTTTATCGCAATCAAGACCCAGCTTCGCGCCCGTTTGGCGTTGGCACCAACGATTCTCTGGACATTTTTCTCGTCGGCCAAATGGGCAGCTTCATTGACTTGATTCGCGAAGATGGTGGCAGAGTGCATTTCAACCACACCGTACCCAGATCCGTGCGTCTTGGCGATACCTATGCTTCGGGCCCTTACGCCGGCGAGTTCTCGAATTCTCTTGTTGTCTATTCTGGTGGGAACTGGACGCTCACTCGCCCGGACGGTTGGAAGTTCTTTTTTCCATACCGGCCAGCCAATCCTGGCCAAAACGTTACTGTTCTGACCGGGTTTCAAGATCCACTGGGTCGCATGTATCGCATGGAACGCGATTCTTCGGGCGCCCTCGTCTCTGTTACCACTCCCTCAGGCCAGTGGATTCGCTTCGAGAATGACGCAGAGCACCGAATTCGGCGCCTGGAAGCTTCCACCGGGCGCGTCGTTACTTATGACTATGATCAAAAAGGTTGCCTTTCGCAGGTGAGCGATTCTGACGGCCACGCGGACTCCTACACCTATGACGAGCAGCTGGAAATGGTGACGATCTCACACGGAAGCGAAAATCCTGTTCTCGTGAATTCATACGAAGATGGAAATATTCGCCATCAGACCATGGTGGACGGCCGAACCTTTGATTACCGCTATAGCCACGATTCGCAGCTGCCGAAAGGTTCCGTTGTTCCGCTCTTGGTTACCGACCCAGACGGCAAGGTAACACACGTTCGCTGTGACTCATCCGGATGTGTTCGCTCCCTGCCATCGCCGCCTTCGAAATAAATCCAAGATATTAAAGACTTTGTCATCCGCTTTGACCGATCTGGCAAATCTCAACGCCCCTCCTCGCGAGCTCCGCAAGCAATTCGGTGACTCCGGGCGAAGTCTCACGCTCGCCTGGCACAATCACTGCCCACGCCAGGTTTTCCCTAAGCTCTTTGTTGCGAATTTCCCATTTCTCAAACTTTTGCGACTTCGCTTCGCCAATCTGCACCACCGACCAATTGCGCGCCAGAGCGGCTGCTTCCCCTGCCGTAGGCCGTGGTCCGCTCAGAATATAGTGAGTGTTTCCATGCACCAGAATTCCAACCATCGTTCGCACGACCTCCTTCCTGATTACAGCGTAACGCAGACTCGAATCTGTTGTTCGGCGCGTTTCCCCGTGCTAGATTCTCCGCAATCGTAATGGCGCAATTTGCATACCTCCCAGCCGTCGCACTCCGGGACTCGGCAGTTCTAGATGTTCCGCGTCATTCTGTTCTTGTACGCATCACACACTGGATCAACGCCGCCAGCTTCATCGCTCTCGTAGTCAGCGGCATCGGCATCCTGCTTTCCCATCCCCGTTTTTATTGGGGAGAAACAGGTGGCGTGGGCTCGCCATCTCTTTTCGATCTTCCGCTGCCCTTCATGCTTGGCGGACCTTCTGGCTGGGGCCGCTATCTGCATTTTCTCGCCGCCTGGGTCTGTGTACTCACTGGCCTGCTCTATGCGATCTCTGGACTTTTCACGCAACACTTCCGCAACCATCTCTTACCGAAAAAATCCGACCTTGCGCTGCAGCCAATTCTGCACGTCGCCTCAAATCACCTGCATTTGAAACGTCCCAGCGAAGAAGAATCGCAAACCTACAATGTCCTCCAGCGAATTTCCTACATCACGGTAGTTTTCCTGTTGTTCCCCTTCATGATCGTCTCCGGCTTCGCCATGTCGCCGGCCATCGTCTCGGTGTTCCCGGTTTTCGTAACCGTCTTTGGCGGCCATCAGACCGCCCGCACCCTACATTTCTTCGTCGCGAATCTTCTGGTGCTTTTCCTGCTCGTACACATCGCCATGGTTATTCTTGCGGGATTCACAAAGCGTATGCGTGGCATGATCACCGGCCACGCCAGCTCCCGAAGGCAGCTCCCATGAGTGACAAACTTTCTCGCCGAAAACTTATCACTACCGGCCTGGCGACTGCCGCTGGGATTTCCAGCCTCGCAGTTGCCGCTAAACTTGCCGGCCATTACGGCCTCATTCCGCCCGATCACAACGGAATCTTCGGTATCGGCGAATCTCTTACCTATGGCGCGCAGCGAATCTTGCTGTCGTCTTCCCATTCGCGCGCGCGCGAATTCAATCGCAGCGAAATCTCAAAGGTCATCCCAGTTAGCGGCCCAGCGCCAGAAACCGACCCGTTCCGGCGCCATCTGGCTGAGAAGTTCGCCGGCTGGCGCCTGACTGTGGACGGTCTCGTCGCCCATCCGGCTTCGTTTTCTCTCGATGATCTCAAACGTTTTCCTGCGCAGAGCAACATCACTCATCAGGCATGTGAAGAAGGCTGGTCCTTCATCGCCGAGTGGACCGGCGTACCACTTTCTTACGTTCTAAATCTCGTCGGAGTTCGCCCGCAAGCGAAATGGGTGGTGGTCTATCCGTTTGATACTTTCTGGGACAGCATCGACATGAGCGACGCGCTACATCCGCAAACTACGTTGGCCTACGCGATGAACGGCCAGGACTTGCCCACGGATCATGGCGCGCCGCTTCGTTTGCGCATCCCTCGCCAGCTCGGCTACAAGAGCGTCAAATATCTTTCGCGTATTACGTTGACCGATTCTCTCAAGCACGTCGGCGACGGCCGAGGCTCTGCCCAGCCGGGATACGGCTATTCCTGGTTCGCCGGCATTTAGGTTCGTCGGGAAGTTCTCTTGGTGTAGCAACATTCTTTGGCGCGGGCGCTTTTCAAAGGGGGGACTTTCTTACAGATCGTAATTCTCTCGCCCCCCAGACCCTGCCGTAGTTCCGCTCAGAAAACGAAAAATCGCCAGCGCCACAATCGCCCCCACGGCACACATAATAATTCCGTCGGCCTCGCCTTGCCGGTACCAGGCAAATCTTTCCCCGAGATACGCCGCCAGAAACGACCCCGCCAAACCCACCATGACCGCAACCACCAGCCCCCCGGGATTCCTCCCCGGTAGCGCGTACCTCGCTATTCCGCCCGCCACCGCACCAATCAGCAGTGTCCATGCCAGTTCGAACATTTTCGGCTCCCAGGAAACTCTTCACCTGCCCCCGACCGACTCTTCCGATATCTGGATTGATGCAACGCAGTACTTCGATTCCAGCGTTGTACTCGGCTTTCCCCTCCATGTAAAGGACAACTCCGTCCAGTTGCCGCGCTTGCTGTTATTCTGGAATAGGTACTTTCTGGAGACTCTACGTTTGCCACCCATTCTCAGCGCACAATCCCTTTCCAAACGCTATGGCGTCGCTCCTCTATTCCAGAATATCTCCTTCACCGTTTCCGAAGGCGAACGCATCGGCCTGATCGGCCCTAACGGGTCCGGCAAATCCACGCTGATCGAAATTCTTGCTGGCCGCGTCAATCCGGACAGCGGAGATGTCGCTCTTCGCAAGCGTGCACGTCTAAGCTCGGTCGTTCAGGTTTCAGAATTCGCTGCCAACGAAACCGTTCGCTCGGTCATCGAAAAAGCCTTCCACGAAGGACACGTGCCGGAGCACGAACGCCCCGGACGTTTCGCGGAAGTCCTCGGCCGCGCCGGATTCGAAGATCACGACGCCATCGCCAACTCGCTCTCTGGCGGCTGGCGCAAACGTCTGGCCATCGCCGCCGCTCTCGTTCAGGAGCCGGACATTCTCCTGCTCGACGAGCCCACCAACCATCTTGACCTCGAAGGAATCGAATGGCTGGAATCGGTTTTGCGATACGCGCAATTCGCCTGCGTGGTCGTCAGCCACGACCGCTATTTCCTCGAAAACGTCGCCAACGCCATGGTCGAACTCAGCCGTTCCTACGAAGATGGTTATCTCCGTGTCGCGGGAAATTACAGCAAATTCCTCGAAGCCAAGGAAAACTACCTTCACGCTCAACAGAAGCATCAGGACGCGCTCGAAAATCGCGTGCACAACGAACTGGAATGGCTGCGCCGCGGCCCCAAGGCTCGCACCACCAAATCCAAAGCGCGCATCGACAAAGCCCACGAATTGATCGGCGACCTCGCCGATCTCAACGCCCGCACTCGCACTACTTCGGCCAACATCAATTTTTCCGTCACCAATCGGCAGACTCGCCAGCTCGTTCAACTCGACGATGTCGATTTTTCCTTCGGCGGACGCCAGCTATTCGAAAAAATTCAGTTCAGCATCACCTCTGGCATGCGCGTCGGGCTTGTCGGCCCCAACGGCAGCGGCAAGAGCACACTGCTCCGGCTGCTCCTCGGCGAATTGCAGCCCGCCAGCGGCAAAGTCCGCAAAGCCGATAATCTGCGCGTGGTCTATTTCGATCAGAACCGCCGTCTCGATCCCGACGTCATGCTCCGGCGCGCGCTTGCCCCTGACAGCGACTCCGTCATCTATCAGGACCGCGTCATTCACGTGGCTTCCTGGGCCGCGCGCTTTCTCTTCACCGGAGAAGATCTCAATCGACCGGTCGGCCGCCTCTCCGGAGGCGAACGCGCCCGCGTCCTGATCGCTCAACTCATGCTGCAGCCTGCCGACGTCTTGCTGCTAGACGAACCGACCAATGACCTCGATATTCCCACACTCGAAATTCTGGAAGAGAGTCTGCTGGAATTTACCGGCGCGCTGGTTTTGGTCACTCACGATCGTTTTCTGCTGGACCGTGTTTCGACGATCGTTTTTGGGCTCGACGGCTTCGGTGGCGCGGAACGCTTCGCCGATTATTTCCAATGGGAAGAATGGAAGGCACAAAACGAACGCGCTCGCGCGAAATCTTCGACTGCCGCCGGCACCAACGGAAGCTCACCGACGCGTGCTTACGCAACTAGTCCTGCGGCTGACACTTCCCAGGTCGCGAAAAAGAAACTCTCTTTCAAAGAAACCCGCGAATTCGAATTGATGGAAAAGTCTATTCACGAAGCTGAAGCGCATTTCCAGCAGAAGCTGGCCGCCCTGCACGACCCGGAAATCTCCAGCGATTCCAACAAACTCCACGCCGCCAGCGTCGAATTAGAACAAGCGCAAAAAACTGTCGAAGGTCTGTACGCTCGCTGGGCCGAACTGGAATCCAAGCTTTTGTAGCGGCGAGCTTTTTACCCCGCGCGCGGGGCAGGTCGCCATCTTTCCTTGTGTAGCAGCGGCCTGCTTGCCGCAGGCAGGGATTATCGCGCTGTCTTTTTCTTCTCCGAGAGTCTCTGCGTACCCTGTGTTTCTGCGTTATCCTTCTCGGATCCGGTCACATCGCCCGCCCCGCCGCCGCTCCCGAAGCCCACGCCCACTGAAAATTGAATCCGCCCAAATGCCCGGTCACATCCACCACCTCGCCAATAAAAAACAGCCCCGACACCTTCCGGCTCTCCATGGTCTTACTGGATAGCTCATCCGTATCCACACCGCCTGCCGTCACTTCCGCCTTCTCGTAACCTTCCGTATCCGCAGGCAGCACACTCCACGCATGAACTTCCTGCTCAAATTTTTCCAGGCCGGCGTTCGACAGTGACTCCGGTTCATGCAACTCCACCCAGCGTTCCGCAAGGCGTCTGGGCAAGTTGCTCTGAAGCGCCGCAACCAACTCCGGCAAATTTCGATATTTTGCCCGTTGCACTGCCGGTACGAGCTCGCGTCCGGGCGCCAGGTCCAGCGTGATCGCTTTGCCGCGCTGCCAATACGACGAAATCTGCAGGATCGCCGGCCCGCTCAGTCCACGATGTGTGATCAACATTTTCTCGCGGAACGCCGCGCCATCCACGCTGGCAATCACTTCTGCCGAAACCCCCGCCAAGTCGCAATACTGTTTCTGTCCGTGCTTTCCCAAGATTAGCGGCACCAGGGCTGGCCGGGTAGGTTGAATTTTCAAACCAAATTGCTTCGCCAACTCATAGCCAAACGACGTAGCGCCCATTTTGGGAATCGACAGTCCGCCGGTCGCTACCACTAGCACCGGTGCTCGAAGCTCTTCACTCTCCATGCGAACTACAAATTCCGTGGTCTTTGCAACTTCCCGCACCTGCGCGTTCAGAAAGATCTTCACTCCGCCTGCGGCGCATTCCGCCTCCAGCAAGCCAGTAATTTCCTGTGCCGAACGATCGCAGAAAAGTTGCCCCAGCGTTTTTTCGTGAAAGGGAATCTTGTATTTGTCAACCAAGGCGATGAAGTCCGCAGGCGTAAACCGCGCCAGCGCCGACTTCGCAAAATGCGCATTCGCCGACAGAAAATTCTCCGGCGTACAATAAATATTGGTGAAATTGCAGCGTCCACCGCCGGAAATCAGGATCTTTTTCCCCGCGCGTTCCGCACTCTCCAGCACGGCTACTCGCCGCCCGCGTTTTCCCGCTTCCGCCGCGCAGAATAGACCTGCGGCTCCTGCGCCCAAAATCACCACGTCGAATCGCCGGCTCATAGAAGCGGCATTGTCTCAGGTTGTGGGCCCGGATATGTATGAAAATAAGTGGGTTGTCGAGAAATGGAAGAGTGGATCGCTAACGTTGTGATTGCAGAAGGGCTAGTGCAAGAAGGGCCGGCGTTCGGATCTAAGGCCTTGAAGAGCTCGTGCGGATAGACGGATCCCGCAGCTCGACCGAGCTAGCGAATTAGTGCGTGCACTTCGGGAACAGCGTTACCAGCACCATCAAATCCGACAAGCTAAACAGCCACTGGTCAGCGTGGGCGCCTGCAGCTTCCGCGGCGCGCGCGATGAATCCCAGATGGCGGCTCTTGGCGAAGTTGTGGATGTGATCGACGCAAATCCCGGTGAGACTTGCCACTTCCGAATCGGTGAAGATTTTCTGGCTCGACTTGACGGTTACCATGGCCTTGCTCCTGGACCGCGCTCTCTGCCTTAAGCATCTCTACTCTGTCTAACACAGCAATTAGATGCTGGTTGCAGGTTAAGCGCTGCAGATTATCCCTGCAATAGTCGTTCCGTTCTGTTTGGGGAAAAACCTTAGCTCTAGTACTTTTACGGTAGACGCTTAGATTAGCCTTTATTTTCGCGAAGAATTCGGGTTGTGAGCGGTGAGTTTTTCTTTGTCGAGCCGGATGCCAAACAAAGTGTTCGATGTCGAGTCTATTACTTCTACGAAGGAACTACGCGTTTTGGAAGATTTTTCGCAATATCTACCATTTGTTTTGTATGACGAACCTGATGTACGGCAATGAATGTAAACCAGTTATAAAAATTGAGCTGGCCGAGAAACGGATGCGGCCAGTAATAAACGCTCAAATCGCGATCGTGTGTCTCGTCCAGGAACGATAGTGTCCGTCCGCGGACACTGCGCAGCTCCGCCAGCATGGCTTCTTTGCCGCTTAGCAATTCCGCGTCGATCGGGATAGGCGATTTGCGCCGGATCAGCCGCTTTTCCACCACCAAAAACGGGACATGAAATCGCTGCAAGTACGGAACGTGAAGCGGCGTTTTGCGAATGACGCGATCAGCATAGCCAAGTACAGAGCGCTCTACTTGGCATAAGTGAGCGACGAGATGCGCCGCCGACCAGGAATTTGCGTCAGGCGGCGTCTGCCAGTGCGTCGCGGAAACCGCGTCGGCAGCCGCGAGAAGGCCTTGCTGGGTACGGCTCAGTTTTTCGACCGTGGATTGAAGATTGGGCATGGGCAAAGTTTTACAGAAATATTACTCAGAGCGAAGCGCCACCGGCTTGTTCGAACGCATGGGCGAGTTGGAGGATGCGCGATTCGCCAAAAGCTGGACCAAAAAGCTGCAAACCCACCGGCAGCTTCCCGCAGATTTTGCCGCAAGGCACGGAAATGCCAGGCACGCCAGCTAACGAGCCTGTAACCGTATAGATATCCGCCAGATACATTTGCAGCGGATCGCTGGTGCGCTCGCCGAGTTTGAAAGCCGGAACAGGGGAGGTTGGCGTGACGATGGCGTCCACTTTTGTGAACGCATCGCGGAAATCCTGCGCAATTAGTGCACGCACTTTCTGGCCTTTCAGGTAGTAAGCGTCGTAGTAGCCAGCCGAAAGTACATACGTGCCGAGTACGATGCGGCGCTTCACTTCGGCGCCGAAGCCTGCGCCGCGCGTTTTGCGGTACATGCCGATCAGGGTCGGATCGTCAACGCGCAATCCGTAGCGGACGCCATCGTAGCGCGCGAGGTTAGAACTGGCTTCAGCCGTCGCGATGATATAATAGGTAGCGATGGCGTAGTCGGTATGCGGCATACGAATGTCAACCGGTTGACAGCCCAGTCGCTTCAGGAGTTCGATGCCGGCTTCGACTTTCTGCCGGACGCCGGAGTCCATACCGTCGCCGAAGTAGTCGCGCGGGATGCCGATACGCAGGCCTTTCACCGGTTTCTGGATTTCGTCGGTGTAAATCGGAACCGGCGCGGTGGTGGAAGTGGAATCGTTGGGGTCGCGTCCGGCAATGGTTTGCAGAATCGCGGCAACATCTCTCACATTTGTGGCGAAGGGGCCGATGCGGTCGAGTGAGGAAGCAAAAGCGATCAGGCCGTAGCGCGAAACACGGCCGTAGCTTCCCATCATCGCCGGGATTCCGCACAGCGCGCCGGGTTGGCGAATCGAGCCGCCGGTATCGGTACCGAGCGACGCGACCGCTAGCCCGGCGGCAACAACGGCAGCAGAGCCGCCGCTGGAACCTCCCGGAACGCGATCGAGGGCGACAGGATTTTTCACCGGGCCGTAGGCGGAATTCTCGTTGGAGCTACCCATGGCGAATTCGTCGCAATTGGTCTTACCGAGGATGACTGCGCCTGCGGCTTCGAGACGAGTAACGGCGGTGGAGTCATAGGGCGGAACGTAATGCTCAAGGATTTTGGACCCGCAGGTGGTGGTGATCCCTCGCGTACTGAGTACGTCCTTGATGGCCACCGGGACGCCTGCGAGCGGCGGTAGCGGCTTGCCCGCAGCGACCAACGAATCAATTTTATCGGCTTGCGCGTAGGCCCGTTCGGGCGAAAGCGCCAGGTAGGCGTTGAGCTCGGCATTTCGTGCAGCGATGCGTTTGTAGAACTCAGCAGCGAGCTCGCGGGCGGAGATTTTCTTCGCTGCGAGCGATTCCTTTACGCCGTCGATGGCCCAGTTGGTGGTCACGATTTTTCTAAAACGCTTTGTAGCGCCGCCAAGTTGCCGGCGGCTTTTCAAGATTTAAGAAACGGAGCCAGCAAGATGCTGGCGCTACAGGGAAATCAACACCAAACTACCGCTCGATGACCTTGGGCACGCGGAAGAAGGGCGGATCGGGATCGGGCGCCTGTTTCAAGACTTCGGCAGCGGTGCCGCACGGAACGACTACATCGTCACGCAGAGTAGCGTCGGCGGTCTGGTCATCGGTAAGAACCTGCGCCATCGGCTCGACGTTTTCGGTGTCGAGTTCATTGAGCTTGCCGATGTATTCCAGGATTTCGTCCACCTGCGCGCGGTAAGTCTCCAGCTCGCTCTCACTCAAGTCGAGATACGCCAGCTCTGCCACGCGTACCACATCCTCCCGAGAGATTTTCATCGGACGTCCCTCTCAAGAGCCTTGGACGACGAGATTTCGTGTAACTCGGATTTTCCGAGCACTTTGTCATTGCTGAAAATCAGCACACTGACTTGACCGTCCAATTCCGCCCACCTCACACCCCAACCGTCGTCGCAAGTGATTTTGTCCTTCGCCAAGGCAGCTCCATAACCACGTCCCTTGCAGCCTCTCTCTACGTCCTCAGCTGTGCTGCCAACGTGAACTCCATCGATCGAGAGAGTATGCGTGGCCGAAGCGATGGGCTTCATCATCAAGACGACAACGGGTGCCGATTCCGTAGGAATTTCCTGCCCGAATGGCGTCATAAATGAAGCGATAATCGCGCAGCTGCGATCCGCGCAAGCCCATCCGACGACGGTGGAATCATGAGCGCCAGACTTTCGAAGCGTTGGCTCATTCAGTTTTTGATTTAGCTGTGCGAGAGTCAGGCCGGCTGTGTCGAAGTCAACGTCACCAAGGGTATCAAGAGCCTTCTTTTGAGCAACGAGTCCGGCGACAAGATCCTCGGCTTCCTTTCGATGCTTAGCCCTCTCCGGTGCGTCCCTCAGCCAGAAATACCCAACGACGGAGCCAGGCAACAGAGCAATTACGGCCAGGGTAACGACCACGCCGATGAGAATCCGCTTAAGCACGAGTGTGCTCCACGGCTACGGTTTTGCGGGGGTATTTGGTCGAGACGTAAGTGTCGAGGAGTTTCTTGAAGGCGGCGGCTAGTTCGTCGTAGGTGCCTTCGAGGGTGACGTCTTTTTTGCCGTCGATGTAGACGGGGCAACGCGGGGCTTCGCCCGTGCCGGGAAGACTGATGCCGATGTTGGCGGCTTTGGATTCGCCGGGGCCGTTGACGATGCAGCCCATCACCGCGAGGGTCATGGTTTCGACGCCATCGTATTGCGTTTTCCAGGTGGGCATCATTTCACGGATGTAGTCCTGGGTGCGTTCGGCAAGTTCCTGGAAAGTGGAGCTGGTGGTGCGGCCGCAGCCGGGGCACGCGGTCACGCTGGGCGAAAAAGAGCGCAGGCCGAGCGATTGGAGCAGTTCGCACGCGGCGTAAACTTCTTCGCGGCGATCGCCACCGGGGCGCGGAGTGAGCGAAATCCGAATAGTGTCGCCGATGCCGTCGTAGAGCAGTACGCCGAGAGAAGCAGCGGACCAGACTAGACCCTTGGTGCCCATGCCAGCCTCGGTGAGGCCGAGGTGCAGCGGTTGTTCGGTTTTGCTGGCAAGATCGCGATAGACGGTGATGAGATCGCGCGGACGCGAAGTTTTACAGGAAATAATAATTTGATCGTTGCGCAGTCCGGTTTCGAGCGCGAGTTCCGTCGATTGCACGGCGGAGAGCACCATGCAGTCGTTGATGATTTCTTCGGATTCCTTGCCAAGATTATTGTCGGTGTTCTCCTGCATTTTCAACATGACCAGCTCTTGATTGAGCGAGCCGCCATTGACGCCGATGCGCACCGGTTTGCCGTTGTCGCGCGCGACTTTGCAAATGGTGGAGAACTGTTCATCACGGCGCTGGCCTGCGCCGACATTGCCGGGATTGATGCGATATTTGTCCAAAGACTTGGCGCAATCGGGATACTTCGTGAGCAAAACGTGGCCGTTGTAATGAAAGTCGCCGATGATGGGGACGTTGCAGCCAGCTTCGAGCAGGCGCTTCTTAATTTCGGGAACAGCGGCAGCGGCTTCCGGAACGTTGACGGTCCAGCGAACGAGTTCTGAGCCGGCTTCAGCGAGTTCCAAAGTTTGCTTCAGAGTGGACTCGACATCGGCCGTGTCCGTGTTGGTCATGGACTGGACGACGATGGCAGCGCCGCCACCAACGCGGACGTGTCCGACACTCACGCCGTAAGTCTTGCGGCGCGGATGACGGGAGCCGGTAGCGTCATGGCCTGCGATCTGGTTCAGCGTGGACATGTTCTAAGGATAGTTTAGCAAATTTGCATGTAAGGTTGTGGCAGTACGCCAGTGAACGGAAGTCGATGAGAATTGTGTCGCACCGCAAACAAACAACGAGATGGGTGTAAGATTGGCGACGCATTGAAACCAAAAGGGAGATTCCGATTAATTAATTAGGAGCCGCCATGCACGCCTCTTCAATGCCTTCAGTCAAATCGCGACTATTCTCCTGCTCGCGCCGCGCCGCCATAGCGTCTCTGACCTGTGCCACTATCGGCGCACCTAATTTTTCCCAACCGCCACGGTCACGCCGCAAGCGTCGACTATCGCAGCTCTTGCGAAAATCCGCGAAGCCCGGGTCCAAGACCTTCGCACCAAACAGCTCGAACCCATCCTGAAGTTTTATGCCCCAGACGCCGTTTTTCTGCAACCTACCGGCGAACGCCTCGCCGGCTCCGCCGCCCTGCGCACCCTCTTCCAAACCATAATGTCCACCTTCAACAGCGACCTCATCCGGCACAGCCAGAACCTCGAAACATCCGGCGATCTCGCCTACGACAGCGGCGACTTCCAGGAAATCTTAACCACCATCGCGACTGGCGCTAAAATCACCAGCAAAGGCAGCTACATCATCATCTTCAGACGCCAGGCAAGCGGAAGTTGGCAAATCGTTCAGCAGGCCTGGACAGGAACCGCGCCGCCTGGCGCATAAGCTGTCCATGAACGATGCGTGGCGGCCGCTTTCTGAAGCGGGCGCTTTTCGCCCCAGGCCTCGTATCGACGGCGGACCCCGTCGACACAAAAACTCAGCACCTTTAGATATTCGGTGGTCAAACGAATCTAGGGCGTAGACGATTGGGCCGTCTGAGGATTGAGAAAAATGTGGAGCCGCGGCCGGGATTTTCGCCAGAACCGGGAGATGGCTCAGAAGCGCCGGCAAAAAAAGTGCCGCCAGAAAGAAGAGTCTGGATGGCGTGCACGAGGTCGCGGGCGGCCTGAGATTTCGAAACGTAGCCGTGTGCGCCGGCGTCGCGTACGTCCGATTCAAGCCGCGTGGATTCGTGCATGGTGAAGATCAGGACGCGGGTTGAAAGATCGAGTTTGCCGATAAGCCGCGCGGCCTCTAAACCGCTGATGCCGGGCATGGACACATCGAGAACGACGACTTGGGGATGCAGAGACTTGATGGCTAGGATAGCGTCGCTGGCATTGGAGGCTTCGCCGCAGACTTCCCAGTTCTTTCCGGACCTCGCGAGAAGGGTGCGAATACCTTCTCGAACGATCTCGTGGTCGTCCACGATCAGAATTCTAGGATTCATTCAGGATGGCCTCAAGGAGCGGCGGGAACAGCAGCGGCGTGGCGGAGCGGAACGGTGGCGGTGACCGTAGTCCCTTCCTCGCTCGACCACAATTCAAGGTTACCTTCGATTTGTCGCATGCGCTCGCGCATGCCGCGCAAGCCAACGCCGTGCGCGCCGGTCCAGTCCTGGCCCGGCAGCTCGAAGTTATTGAGGTTGACGCCTTTACCTTGGTCAGAAACCCGCAAGATAAAGTTGTCGTCATCGAGCAGCAAGCGAACGTCGGCGGTGGGGCTGCCCGAGTGGCGATGAACATTTGTAAGGGATTCCTGCAAGACGCGAAAAGTGGCGAGTTCCACATCGGGTGCCAGACGACCGAGAGCTGGGGAAACTTCAAAAGTTGTCCGGATGCCGCTGCGTTTGGTGAATCCATCGAGATACCAGGAGATGGCAGATTTGAGTCCCATCTCTTCCAGCATGGGCGGATAAAGAAGATAAGAAATGGTACGAACTTCCTTCACGGCGTCCTCGGCAATTTGCGCACAGTTGTTCAACTCAGCGAGATCATGGGGAGACATTTTCGATGGGGAAGATTTCAGGGAGTCCAGTTTCATCTTCAAAACGGAAAGGTATTGGCCCAAGCTGTCGTGAAGATCCCTGCCGATGCGCTGGCGCTCTTCATCCTGAGTGCGCAGCAGACGGAATGAGAGTTCGCGGAGAGAGCGTTCGGAATCCTGCAATTTGCGCTGGGAGTCCTGAAGATCTCGCTGGGCAAGCATTCTTTCCGTGAAGTCGCGGGTTACTTTGGAAAAGCCGATTACCCCGCCGTGTGCGTCTTTGGTTGCGGTAATGACCACGTTGGCCCAGAATCTGGAACCGTCTTTGCGAATGCGCCAGCCTTCATCCTCGACTCGGCCTTCGCTGGCGGCGATGGCAAGCTCGCGTTGTGGCTTGCCGGCCTGAAGGTCCTCGGCCGGATAGAATCTGGAAAAATGCTGACCGATAATCTCGGAAGCTTCGTAGCCTTTAAGGCGTTTGGCGCCGACGTTCCAGCTGTTGACGCGACCGTCGGCATCGAGCGTGAAGATGGCGTAGTCCTGCACTGCTTCGACCAGCAGCCGAAAGCGGCGTTCCGTTTCGCGCAGTGTGCTCTCGTATTCGAGAACCTGCAGCTTCAACTGTAAAGCGACGATGGTGCGCTGCTGGTCATCATCGTTGAGGACCAGGGCGCGAGATCCGAGTGGAAGGACGGAAGAGTGCGCGGCGCAGATTTTGGCAAAAGAGTCGGCGTGCTCCTGCTTATGAAAGCCGTTCATCGGATAAGCGCAGCGCAGAGAAAAAGAATATTGGGCTGCCAAATCGTTCCAAAGTTCTTCCAGGCGAATCGCAGCCTGATGTTTTCCTTCCGCCCAAAGAAGGGCTACCATTTCGCCAAAAATGATCAGTCCTTTCTGCTCGCTTTTAGCAGCAGTCCTGGCGCTGGAAATTAATCCGCCTATCAGACGCGAGAAGCGTTCAGCCTCGGGCATGCCGTTTAGCATGATGCGCGCCAGGGTCTCTGATGCGTCCAGGCAAACAAAGCGGCCACCGGCAATGGCTCTGGTGATATTCAGATCGCGGTCCTTCAATTCACGAGCCAGCGTTTCGCGGTGGGCTTTGGTGGCGATGACAATGGCGGCTTCTCCGCTAACCAGCGCGGTCGCAACTAAGCCCGCAAGTCCTTCGATCAGGAGACGGTCTTCGAAGTAAAACTGGACGGAGTGAGCGGAATGATTCAGCGGAGCGGGTAAGGCATTTTTTGCGCTTTGTAGAACGGATGCTTCTTTTGCGGCCATCAAAGCGCTCCGAGGTCCGGATCAGGGTTTCAGGGTTTGTATTACAAGCCCTAAGTTAAAATTGAACGCGTTAGCCGAACTATCTTCCGAGAATATGGAACGCTGCGAAATACGGGAAAGTCCGTATGACGGTCCGCGAGTAATCGGACCTCCTGTCAATTGCCTCCGGGAGTTTGCGAGAGTTAGCTCGAGCTCTTTGCGGTACGGCAACAACTGGCGATGGCCAGCAAGAAGAACAGCACGGCGCCGTGGAAAAAACTTGTGTAGGAAATAACGAGTCCAGTGGCGGAGCCGATGCCTGGCGGGTGGAAATCAAAAGCAAGAAACACGCGAGAAATGAGTGCAAGGACAGTACAAACTACGCCTAACCAATAGCCTGCTGCTGAGAGATATTTTTCCATTGTCCATCTCCTCATGTAAAAAACTTCCAGGAGCCGGTAGCGTCCGCCGTACGCTACTCTGGGTGATGATGGGAGTCAAGCGTTGGAGCGGGCGGAGCCGGTCAGAGTTAAGGCCACTGCATTTTTCGGGCGAGAACGCAGATAACGGTTATGAAAATGTTTCCGGGACAATGAAGATCGTGACGAAGACCCTGCGACGGATGCTGTGTGACTCGTGAAGAATTTGGGCTAGCGCCAGAGGGTCAGGATGGCAGACATGACGAGGTAGCAGACGAGTTGGTAGCCAGTGTTGATGGCGAAGAGTTTCATGGACTGCTTCATGAAGAGTGCGCCTGTGAGTTGAACGGTGGCGACGAAACCAAGCCATACATGGGAGCCGATCAGCAAACCATATTCGAGATTGTGAGCGTTCATGTGATGGAGGAACAGCGCAAGGATAAAGGCGGAAACCAGGCTGGCGATGAAGGCGACAAAATAGGTTGGGCCAGCGCTTTTCTGCATTTCCTTGATGCGTGCTTTATCGTTCGGGTCGTAGCCCATTTCGCGCATCCAGGGATTGGCGAAGAGCAGTGGGGAATACCACAGGAAGCCGATAGGCATGGTGGCGATGGCGGCGACGAGAATGGCGAGCAGGTTCAGATTGTGCATGTGCATGGCTGGACTCCTCTGGATCAGAGCGAGGGTGCGAGTAATGTGCGGGACATAGTATTCGGAATTTGCTGGAATGCAAACAAAAGAAAGATAAACAGGAATTATGGACTGTGGTTACGCAGCAAAAAGCGCCCGACTCCCTTCGAGGCTCAGGGTAAACAGAGGGCGGCCGCTACGACTTAAAGCCAGCTAGCCGTTTGGATTGGGGCCGGCTAACATGCCGCCGTCCAGAGTAATGTAGTGGCCGGTCATGAAAGAGGATTTGTCTGAGCAGAGCCAGAGGACGGCTTCGGCGATTTCGCTTGGCTTTCCGAAGCGGCCCAGAGGGTGCATGGCGAGGACGCGTTTGCTGACTTGCGGATCGGCGAAGGCGCGGTCGGCCATGGCGGTTTCGACTACAGCGGGGCAGACGGCGTTGACGCGAATATTTTTTGAGGCACATTCAAGTGCTGCATTTCTGGTGAGGCCGATGACGCCGTGCTTGCTGGCGACATAGATGGCAGCGCCTGCGGAGCCCATCAGGCCTGCGACGGAAGACATGTTGACGATGGCGCCTGGGCTGCCTTGCTTGAGCATCTGGAGAATTTCGTATTTGAGGCACAGCCAGATGCCTTTGAGATTGATGTTGATGACGGAGTCCCAGTCTTGTTCGGACTGTTCGATAATGGGCTTCCATTGTCCTTCGATGCCTGCGTTGTTGAAGGCCAGATCGAGGCGGCCAAACGTTTCGACGGTTTTTTGGATAAGAGATTGAACGTCGGAGGATTTGGAGACATCAGATTTTACGAACAGGCCATCGCCACCCGCGGCGCGGACCAGGTTGATGGTTTCGTTGCCTTCGGCTTCGCGGCGGCCGGAGACAACTACTTTCGCACCATTTTTTGCGAAGAGGATGGCGGTGTCACGTCCGATGCCGGTGGTGCCGCCGGTGATTAGCGCGACTTTTCCATCCAGGTCGCCATGCGATTGCGTGCTCATAAATTCTCCCAGTAAATCATTTGTGAACGGCGGCGTGACGTTTGGCTTCGAAGTATATATTGCAAACGGAAAAATAATCGTGTTTTTGTCTTTGTTGAGAACGGTGTCACCGGGAATTTCGGTACTTGCCCCGGTAATGCTTGCGTCGGGATGGGAAATCGTGATCTCGAGCACGCGGTCTGTTTTGATGCCGAGCTGTGCGAGAGTCACCTGCGCACTCTTGGAGCCACCGCCGGAATTCTCATCGTGAAACTGCTGTGCGGTCAAAGTTCTGGTGGTCGCGGTGGGATCTTCCGCCCGGACATTTTTCCAGCGAAAACTTTGCGCCGAGTAGGCGAGTTCGGTACCGATCAACTTTTTGGGTTCGGCTTCTCCCCAGCACCAGATTGTGGTGGCTGCTGGTTGGCTAGTGACGACCCAGTGCCCCCAAATGTCTTTCGGCACGGGCTGGGCGGGCGCAAGGGACTGCGCAGGAGAGGAACTGGCCGCGCCGAGCAAGATCATCAGCAGGTGGAACAGTTTTTTCATGGTGCGTGTTTGACTAGCGCTAATCGGAAGCGATTTGCGCGGCTTGAGCGGGCTGAACGATAGGAACCCGTGCGGGAACAGCGCGCGACGGGGAGAAGTCCCGCCACTGAAGGACTATGTCCGCGAAAAGCAGGGAGAAGGCGACGCACATCCAGACTATGGTTTCGATTGCGGAGGGGCCCAGCCTTTCCCAGCCGGTGACGCCTCCGACGACACGCACTTCGAGGAAGACGATGGCGACGGCGAAGCTGCGGGTCATCCACTGACGGTGCTGCTGGACTTTTCCTTTTAGGATGAAAAAGATGGCGACGGCGGTGGTCAGCATCCACAAAGCCGCGTCGGTTCCGGCCGCGAAGCTGAAGGAACGCGCGCCGCCCATTCGTTCCTCGAAATACTGAATATATAAACCCATTGGTGCTCCGATAAAGACGCCGGCGACATAAAAGCGGCCGACCACGCGATGGAACTTGGCAAAACGCTGGCGCAGACGATCGGAGAATTGCAAGGGACCAAGAAGCAGCGCGCAAGCGCCCATGATGCCGTGGGGCAAGAGGTACCACCGGAAAGGATGGATGTGCGCCCAGTTGGGATCCTTGGCGTCGATCATAAAGTGCTCGTTGTGGCGGAGAACGTAGGCGAGCATTAAGCCGATGAAGGCGAAGAGCAGATATTTTGGGCGCAGCCACGAGACTCGCTGCAAAGACAGCGCCGCGCTGGAAACGGTAGCCATTGGACATCCTAACGGTGAAGGGATTTGTTACAGGCAAGATACTTCAAGAAGGCACGTGGGCCAAGCGAAATAATGAGTCGATGGACATTGCCCCGACGACGCTGGAGAGCTTCTAGTGTTGACGAGCGCGGCAAGTCTAGGGAACTCAGGCAAAAGTGCGCCTGCGATGCCGTTCATGCGGTTACTGGTGTGCTCCCGCACGATTTGATTCGGTGAGGCGCTGCTCGCACAGGGAGAGAAGGGTTTTTGCGGCGGGCAGATTGGGGTGCAGCCGGAGTTCCGCGCGGAACTCGTCACACGCTTCACGATAATCGTTTTGATCCATCAAAGCAGTGCCCAAGGCGACATGATAGCCTTCTCCCGCGGGATCAATGGTGATCGCGCGCCGCAGAAGTTGCACGGCTTCGGCTAGGCGGCCGGTGCGATAACAGATCATTCCCAAATCAAGATATTGCCGCGGAGATGCAGGGTTTAGCGAGATGGAGCGGCGAAGATATTGTTCGGCGGCGGTAAAGTCGCCGAGATGGTAACTGGCCGTGCCCATATTCGCATTGGCGAGGGCGAAGTTCGGGTCGCGCTGGAGAACAGGAACCAGGACCGACCGAGCCAGCGAATACTCACCGTGACCAATGAACGCAACCGCGAGATTGTTGCAGGCAATAGAGTTATTAGGCGCCAGGGAGCATGCGTGCTTGTAGAGTGAGAAATCATCTTTCCATGGGCGTAACTGCAAAAGGGTAGAGGTTGCCATCAGTGCGAAAGCGGCGGAAAGAGGAAAGAGGAAATGGCGGGGAGTCAACTGGCCGAAGGAAACCAGGACGCGAAGAGCAATCGCAAGAAAAAGGGCCGCGCCGATGCTGGGTATATAGAGGTAACGATCGTGGGCCATGTCATTAGCGGGAAAAAGAGAAAATAACAGAACCGGGGCAAGAGGAAACAGGAGCCAGGCACATGCGGCAGGCGCCGAGCGACCATGCCAATGGTACGTGAGGTAAATAAAGAGCATGAGCAACGAAATGACGATGATCAAGGGAAACCAAAACGAACTCCAGCCAAACGATTGGACAGGGTGAAGGTCGTAGAACAGCGAGAGAGGCGCGGGCCAAAGCAGATGACGAAAATAAAAAAGCAGGAGCAAAGGCAGTGAAGCAACGGAAGACCCAACGGAGATTGCAGCGCCGTTGTCGTGGGGAGCGCCCAGAACGAAACTTCGAAGGACCAGAAAGAGCGCGGCGGTCAGCGCAACGAGAACAGTCTTCCGGAAAGCGTCGGCAAAGCAATGTCCTTTAGAATCTGTGCCTGTGGATGGAATCGGAGGGAAAAGCCACGCATAAGTGAAAATGATAAACGGAAACACGATCGAGGTTTCCTTGGAAAGCAACGCGAAACAATAAGCCAGTAGTGAAGCGAGGAGCAGCGGAAGAGAACGAGACTCAATAGACCGCCACCACAGGAGCAGGCTTACAAGCATGCCCAAGCACGCCAGCAGGTCGGTTGAGCCGGAAATCCAGGCTACCGATTCAATGTGAGCGGAGTGCAGGCCGAAGTAGAGAGCCGAGGCGAAGGCAATCCACGGTGGAAAACCGTGACGCTGAAATAACAGGAACAAAAGCCCGGCGATCGCTGCGTGCAGGCAGATAGAAGCAAAATGCCAACCGGCAGGCTGAAGACCAAAGAGATGGCGATTGAGGCTCAGCCAGATGAGAAACATCGGGCGGTAGTAATTGGCGATCGTTGCGGGATAGAGAAAACTCCAGGATTGGTGAGTGAAGAAGGATGGAAGCGAGCGCCAGGAGTCCAAGAGCGGATTCTGCAGGATCTGAGCGTCGTCGTCGTAAACGAAACCGAAGCCTAGACACGGTAGATATGGCAAAACAGAAAGCAACACCACCAGCGCTAATTGCAAGTGGTGGTACGACCAAAAACCGGTAAGTCGACGGTCCGAATTGGCGGGCATCGCGCCAGGCGAGGGAGAAGTGACATTCATAAAAAACAAACATTAACACGCGCAAAGCAATCCGCAGGCACCAGGAGCAGAATGCATGACGAAAGAAGAACGAATCGGGAGGAACACGATCTAACGAACAGCGATTGGTTTGAATTCAGGCGGCGAGTGATTTTCTGGGGCGCGATTTGGCACGCATGGAGGCTTTGCGGATCATGGGAAGATTGGGCGGGATGCCGAGGTTGCGAGTGCCCCAGTGGCACAGCTCGGTCATCATGGGGATGAGTTCGTCGCCGGCCTTGGTCAGGCTGTAAGAGACCTGCGGCGGAATGGACGGCTTGATGTTGCGCCGGATGACGCCGTCTTTTTCCAGTTGGCGTAATTGGGCGGTTAGAACTTTTTCGCTGACGCCGGGTAAAAGTTTGCGCATTTCCGCAAAACGGCGGGGCATGAAGCCCAAGTGCCAGACGACCAGGACTTTCCATTTTCCGCTTAGAACGTTAATGGTGCCTTGAACCGGGCAGCCGAAGTTGGTCTTCATGGAGCGCTCCGGGCTTACAAAATTGTGCGTACTTCCAGCGGGCGTAACAGAAGTTATACCATTTCGTTGCGATTCGCGTGCTGGCAGAAGCCGCGGCGGATGCGTGTTTCGGCAAATTATAAATTGGGAGAACGATCATGATTCTGATTACGGGCGCGAGCGGAAACGTCGGGAAAACAGTTTTACAGGAAGTAGCGAAAAGCGGAGCGCAGCACCGCGCGATGTACCGATCGGCGGCGGAAGCGGCGAAAGCCTCTGCGGGAACCGAGACAGTGGTCGCGGACTTCGCGAAGCCCGAAACGCTTGGAGCTGCGCTGAAGAATGTGGACAGTGTGTATTTAGTGTGTTCACCGATTCCGGAGTTGGTGCAGCTGGAATCGAACATGATCGATGCGTGCGTGGCAGCCGGCGTTAAGCATGTGGTGCAGAATTCGGCGCTGGGTGCGGGGGATTACGACAAATCATTTCCGAGCTGGCATCGCAAAGTGGAAGAGAAGTTGAAGGGCACGCGGCTGTCGTGGACCATTCTTCGTCCGAATTCTTTTCATCAGAATGTGGTGGCGTTTTTTGCGCCAACGATTCGAACGCAAGGCGTGTTTTATAACTCGATGCGCGATGCAAAAAATAGTCTTCTGGACGTGCGCGACATTGCGGCGCTGGCCGCGAAGTCGCTGGCTGGCGGCGAACACGCCGGCAAAATTTATGAGCTGAATGGGCCGGAAGCGATCAACTACACGGAATTGGCGAAGAAGATTTCCAAAGTTGCCGTGCGGGAAGTGAAGTATGTGGACATTCCGATGGACGCGCAGAAAAAAGCGATGCTCGATCAGGGGATGCCGGAATGGCTGACGACGGCGCTGCTGGATTTGCAGCAATATTACGTGAGTGGAAAAGGCGGGGAGACCGACGGATTATTGCAAAAACTTCTGGGTCGCGCACCGATCACCATGGATGAATTCCTGAAGGAAAATGCGGCAGAGTTTCGGCCACAGGCGGCAAAGGCTTAGAGTGCGCTTGGATGGGACCGGTAAACCCGAAAACGGGAATGACGCACAGCGAAGCGCGGGAATTTATCCGCAATCATTTTGAAGAATTCGTGAACAGGAAAAACGTACAGATCGGGAACGTGAATTTCGCGGCCGATTTTGTGGATCATGGCGCGGATGTGCCGCCGGGAATGCCGCCTGGGCCGGCGGGGGCGATCGCGTATGTCGGCGGTGCGCTGCAGAAATTCCCGGATTTGCGTGTGGCGATCGAAGACATGATTGCGGAAGATGATCGCGTGGTAGTGCGAAATCACTGGACAGCTACGGATTCACAGACCGGGAAGAAATTGGAATTTCGGGGGATTGTGATTTGGCGAATCGCGGAGCGGCAGATCGTGGAGCGGTGGGCGTATTTGGAAGCGCCGCGTGCGGTGTAGTGGCGGGGCCGGGACGCGAGATAGTCCAGTAATAGGAAATGCAAGAAAGAGGGCTACCTGAAGGTAGCCGCTACAACGGCTAAGCGCGCCGAATGGCAAAGCTAATCTTTGCCGGGCTTTAAAGTGCCGTCCGGGTTTGGCCGATTGCCTTCCGCCGGATTCAGCTCTCTAGATTCCATTTGTACCGCGGCTCTGGCCAGGCGTTCGAGTTCGTTACGCAAAACTGACCAGTTGTCCTTGCCCATATCAGACAAGAACTTCGCTTGAACGTCGCGCCAGAGAGGCACGGCGAGGGCGAGAGCTTTTACGCCGGAGTCCGTCAAAGCCACAAAGCGCTGGCGCCGGGCGGACCGGCGAGAAACTTCCAGCAAACCCTGTTTTTGCAGCAGGCGAAGGCTGCGCGTAAGGGTGGTCTGATCGAGGACTAGGATTTCGCCGATGCCGGACATGGCGACGGGCTGGAATTTGGCGATGGCGGTCAAAATGGCCATCTGCGTAGCACGAATACCGGAGGGTGCCAACGCGAGGTCGTACAAGCGGGTGACGGCGCGAGCGGTGCGGCGGAAATTCAAGGCAGCACAAGTGCCGGTACCGTGAAGGTCGAGCGAACCGGTATCTCCGCCCTTGACATGCATATACATCTCAAGTATAAATGGTCTCAACGCAATGTCAAGCGAGTGCTTCTGCAATTGGGCGACCTGTGGATTTAGTCCTCGTATCTCATGACGGCCGGTCGCAAATCCAGGAGGGTGAATCCATGTCAATGCCGACGATGCCCAGTTCGGCTTTAGGCGCTCGCAGGCAACAACTGAGCGAAACGAAAGCAGCGGAACGGTATCTGTGTTTTGGCCAGTTTCAGCTTGATCTGCAACGCGAGGAGCTGTTTAAGGAAGGATCACGAGTCCGCATCCCGTCCAAAGTATTCCAAGTGTTGTTGGCACTCGTTGAACGGCCGGGCGAAATTGTGACCCGCGAAGCGTTGCGTGCGCGGCTGTGGCCGGGCGGCACGTTTGTGAATTATGACGCCAACGTTAATACCACCGTAAATAAATTGCGGCTGGCACTGGGAGATTCGCCGGAAAAGCCGATGTACGTGGAGACGATACCTCGGCAGGGATATTGCTTCCTGGGGACCGTCGAGCGTGGCAACGAACTGCTGAAGACGTCCGGCGTGTTGACGATCACGGCGCCCGGCGCCGCGGACCCGCTGGCAGCACAACAAGCGGCATCGCCAATCATCGCCAAAAAAATAATCAGCTCGCGGTTCGCGGCGCTTTTTACGAACGGCTGGGGAGCGGCGGTTCTCTTGTGCGGAATATTGATCGGCGTGGAAATTGTTTTACTGATGCATGGTCCGTCGTAAACGGACGCCGCAGGTTAACTTATTGGAATCCAAAAAGTTCAATGGTTGAGAATCAGCCGCTAGCTGGAGCGTATTGCGCCGATCCGTTCATGGCCGGGTCGATGCGCCGAGCCGCTAGTTCGTGCCCGGTTTTTGAGCCAAGTAGATGCTACGCAGCAGCCGGCGTTCCTTGTTGAGGGTTTCGATCGTTGCGAGGAAGCGCTGCAAGCCTTCGAAGTTTTCTTGGCCTTCGATTGCGATGAGGGCCGCTGCTCTCTTGGATCTGGCTTCGCGCCAGCGACCGGCGATGTGCTGAGCATTGGCGGTTGCGTCGCACACATGCAGCAGGCGAAAGCCCGCTGTCTCGAGCAGGCGTTCATTTTCGCCGGGAGCACTGAACAGGTAATAGCCGATGGCGCTGCGAGCCGCGATTTCCTCATGCGAGACAATGCCGCCAATGATGAGAGCGTCGCTGAAAAGGATGAGGCCATTCGGCTTGAGTACGCGAAAGAGCTCATGCAGCAAAGCTTGGCGTCCGGGTATGTGGCAGAGTACGTCGTTTGAAAAGACGCTGTCGAAGGTGGAGTCAGGAAACGGCAACTGCTCTGACGCGTCGCAAATTTCGAAACGCACGCGCTCAGACAGATTTTGCGCCGCTGCCAGTTGGTTGCGGATGCCCGGAGTGTTTAGGTCGATGCCAAGCACGCGACAGCCGGTTTTCTCCGCTACGTGAATTGCATAGCGGCCTGAGCCGCAGCCGATTTCAAGAACGTACGAGGTGCCGGCGAGTTGTAGCAAGCGGATGATTTCCGCGGACTCGTCACTGGTTACCCAACTGGTCTGGCCGAGATCCTGGCCGTAGGTCTCCACGCGAATTTCCCGGTACACCTCCGCGGCGTAGTTGCCGTACGCGTTGTTGTAGAGATCAACTTTTGCTGACATGGCAGTTTCTGGTGCTTCCCGCGCCGAGGACTCCGTTATAGCACTTTCTTTCAGCAGCCTGCAGCAAGCCGGGTTATTAGAGGCTGCCGCGAAGGCCGAGAGCGTCGGCGTTTTCGCGCATGGCGCCAATGCAGAACGCGATGTGTTCTTCAAGAGGGATGCCGAGTTCGACGGCGCCGTTGCGGACGTCGTCGCGGGAAACACCCTTGGCGAATGCTTTATCCTTCAGTTTCTTCTTCACCGATTCCATTTCCAGATCCAGAATGCTTTTTGACGGGCGGACGTAGCAGCAGGCGGTGATGAATCCGGCGATTTCGTCACAAGCGAAGAGTGTGTGTTCGAGTGGAGTCTGGCGCGGCGTGTTGCAGTAGTCGGCGTGGGACATTACCGCGCGGACGAGTTCCTCGGGATAACCGCGTTCACGCAGAATTCTTGCGCCTTCGGCAGGATGTTCGCGGCCTGGGGCGTGATCGGCGTTGGGCCAGCGCTCGTAATCGAAATCGTGCACCAGAGCTGTGAGGCCCCAGAGTTCTTCGTCAGCGCCAGACTTACGAGCGTAAGCGCGCACGCAGGTTTCTACGGCCAGCATGTGTTTGCGCAGCGATTCAGATTGCGTGTATTCGCAGACCAGATTCCAGGCGTCTCCGCGAGATGGCAAGGGAAGTTCCTCCAATGGATTTGGACATTTATTGGAGCACAGGTAGAGCAGAAAGAGAACGCTCGGTCACGAGCAAGCACGCATTCTTCCGGCGTGAATCGTAGTTCGCATAAGGCCTTGAACTATGTTAGTTACATTGGTGCGGCGATCCAGCGAATTTGTTTGCTGCGGATAGGAACACATTTTGAAACCCAAACTCACTGAACAGCAACGCACCTTCGCGATGCAACATGTGGCAATTGGTAGGCTCGGCGAATCTTTTATCCCCCGAAATTGCCGAAGCTTTGCGCCGAACATCATTGGCGTGCTCACAAAACGAAGAAGAAGAGAGCGGAGTTGTCGATTTCTTTTGCGGCCTCTACCTGCAATTCCGAGACGAATTGAATTCTTACTTTCAAGGTGACATATCTACCGTCGTGAGGCAGAACTTTCCGAGTACTCCGATTCGTGTTCCAAGGAACCATTCCGAAGGTGATGCTCGACAATGAGGCCTCTGGTGGCGAAGCTGGTTTTCATTATTCGCTGAAGTATAGCGACGGGTTGCTGCGGCTGTTGTGGCTGAGTGCGCGAATCGCAAGTTCGGTCACCGCGAGAGATGGAATTTGAAATCGACGAAAGGCTAGAGCAGCCGTTTAAGCTCGAAATGATCACCCCTTCGGGACGCTTCCAGCCGCTGTACTCGGCGCAGCTGAGACTGGACGGTCCGCCATTTGGAAGTGTGGTTCTCACGCTGGTAGAGGAACACGACGAGCAATGAACAAGAAAGCGGTGAGACGGCAGAGCCAGTCTCCTCAGGTTAACGGATACGACACAAAAGGAGAGCGGGACAGCACAAACGGAATACAAGGAATGTGGTAGGTAGGGAAGCGGCACACTATCCGTAGCGTTGATTTGACTAACAGGCCGAAAACCCGACGAGACAAGGCGAAAATCAGGCGCAAATGGGGTTCTAGTTCTCCCGAAATTTTTCTAATAATTCAAAAATATTCTTGACAGTTCATGCCGCTTCGGCGAGACTCCCCTCGCGCCAGTATCTGCCTTCCCCCGAGAACGTTCCAACGTTCCTCTCTCCTATCCGCACGCCGAACTGAGTCAGCGAGGAGTACCGGTGTCTGCAAATACTGAAAAAGAGTCTATGAACTCGTTGGAGATGGACAGGGAAGTGATCCGCTGCAAGACGTGCGGCCTGGTGCAATACCGGACGCGCACGGGCAACTGCCGCCGCTGTGTGCGCGCATTGCCGCAGAGACTGGAGTTCCTGATCCCCGAGGCGCCACCGCTCGAGGAACAGGGCGTGGAAGCAGTGTCCGACAAGTTCGCCAACCAGAAAACGGTGGAGAACATCGGGCAACGCATCCGCCAGTTGCGCGAATCGCGCTCCATGACGCAAAGCCAGCTACAGTCCAGGTCCAAAGTGTCGCGGTCCTATCTCTCACGAATCGAGAGCGGTCAGATGACACCGAGCCTGGGCACGCTGGAAAAGATCAGCGAAGCGCTGAACGTCGGACTGAACCGGTTCTTCATACCGGAATCGGACGGCGAAGCGCTGCTCGAGGATCCGTTCATCCAGGGTCTGCGTCCGTTTTTGCAGCAACTTGATTGGGAACAGTGGCAATCGATACTGAAGAGGTTGCAGGCGATCAGCGACCATGTTGGCGCTGCTCCGGTGAACCTCCGCCCTATCGGTAATCCGTCGCGGCTGCCGCAGCCCGCGGCGGTGTCTGGCGCGGGCCATCTTGGCCCAGTGGCCAACCACGCGAATGCGTCGGCGTTTCAGCACGCGCACGGGCATCCGCAGGGTTATCCGCTGCGGCGTCCTGGCGTAGTGTTTGGGGCGCAGCGGCCGCTGGCGCGTTAGTTCGTTCGAACCGCACGGCCGTTCAGGGCAAAAGAGAATTGGCTTGCAGGGGCGTGCTTCGGCACGCCCTTTTCATGTGTGCCGAGCAGGGTCGAAAATCAGGGTCGAAAATCACCTTCCGGCCGAGTTGGCGGGTTGCGAATTTGGTAGTTCGACTTGGTAGCCGAGCTTGCGGAGTTGGCGGATCATTCTGGCGGTGCGTGCTTGCCGAGATTGTTTGGTAACCGCTGGACCGTGT
>WNFA01000592.1_pt1 | contig 28859 bp, 21 predicted proteins | sample 5400481 | NCBI WGS metagenome assembly WNFA01 (sample SAMN13153340, study PRJNA577476) | soil metagenome | isolation source: 120 cm saprolite under Douglas fir tree site 2 hole 1 replicate 2 | place: USA:California | collected 2015-04-18 | reverse complement strand
AGCGAATATCAGTGCCATCATCAAGATCAGCGGTGAGGTTTTCTTAAATCCGCGTTCATCCGCGTTAATCCGCGGTAGGCCTTTGATTTGTGCAACGGGGAGTGAGGCTGCAATGTGCCAGGCACCGCCCCTAAAGCGTATGCTGTTGCGTCGCAGATTCTGCCATAAAAATAAGACCACATACTTGCGCATGTGGTCCCGGAATCATTTGGTCAGTCTGGGTTGAATTACGTCATTGGTTAAAAGCTACGCGTGTTCCCGATCCTGGAGGCACGCACGTATAAGTCACCTCCTGGCCCGGAGTTGCGGCCAGGCTGCGTAAGGCGCTGTCAGTAACGTTGCTTGTGTTGTCGTCCGGAATGAAGCTGTTGCTGGCAGGATCAAAGAGGAAGCCTTTCACCCGTCCCGCCTGGACGACTTTGGCGACAAGGTCGCACTCCGTGACTGTGCCTCCCAGCGACTTGGAGACAAACTGAGTTGCCGCGCGCTGTTTGAGCAGATCAATACGTGGGCCGGCCACGCTGGCGTTCGAGTTCGTTAGGGTGATTTGCTGTCCTACGATGGGCGCCAGGTCGCTATCAAAGGCGAGCATAAACTGCTCGACATCGCGGCGAGTTCCATCGGGATTCAGTAATGGGAAGCCCGCGGTAAGCTGCGGCCGGAATACGGCAGCAGTAAAGAAGCGGAACATCGTGTCCAGGGTCCCATCGTTGGTGAAACCGTAGCCGCGAATCTGATCGCCGGTGTTGCCGCTGTCAGGCGCGTCAAAGGTGTCCACTTTAGGGTCGCCAAACATGCCGACTTTGGCGTACATGTTGCGCAGGTGCGGGATCTTGAACATCTGCGGAATCACGCCTTCAAAGCTGGCATTTTTGCTGGTGCCGAACTCACCCTCGGCAGGATCAAGTTCATGACATCCGTTGCAGTTGAAACCTTTGAACGTAGTAAGAAGCGAGCCGGCGATTGGGACGTTGAGACCGTCCGCGGCGCGCGGACCGGTGAAGAAATCCTTGCCACGTTGTTGAGCAGAGTTCAGAGAATTGTCCAGACGGCGCACCGGATTCGGCGGCGGCAGCACCTGAAGCTGGAAATCAGTGAAGCTCTGCATCTCAGCGGCAGACGGCTGATCAACGCTGCCAACCAGTCCCTGGAACGCGACGATGAAATTATTGAACGACAAATTGGAATCAACGGGATCAATTCCGAAGAAGCCGTTGGAGCGGTCACCGCGCCAGTGCATGGCGCCGGAATTCTTGAGGCCCCGCAGCGTCTGCGTGGTCATGGGTCCCTTCATGGGATGGAAGACATCGGTCTGGCCGGTTCCGTTGATGGGACCACGGAAGCCGAACAACACCTTTCCCAGATTGACGGAGGTAGCGTCGCCGAAGTTGATGGGGATCGGGTTGCTCTTGACCACGTCGTCGGGATTGCCGAGGTCCCAGGCAATGTCATCCATATCGCCGAAGATATGGCAGCTGGCGCAGGCAGCTTCACCGTTACCGGAGAAGCGCGTAGCGTCATACAGCATGGGACGTCCCTGCACAACGGAAGGTGGCTCCGGATTGGGCAGGCTTTGGGTGGCAATTTCCTGATGACTGGCGAGATCAATGACTTTCACGGCGTTGTCAAAACGCGTCATCACATAGAGCCGGCCGCGTGCCTCGTCCAGGACGACGCCGCTGGGGCCGCCGCCGCTCACGGGAATGTAATTTGCGCTGGCAAGGCGTGGATCAAACGTGTTGTTCTCCAGCGATGCCGTATCAAAGACACCGATTTTGCTGGAACCGAATGCAGCCACATAGAGCGTCTTACCGTCACCAGTCACTGCCATGTCAAGCGGCGTGGCCAGGCTATGCAGTTTTGCCGTGGGATCAAATCCCGGACTGCCCGCCAGTTTTGTGTAATCAATGTGTTTATTGAGATGGATGGGAGTCACCGTGGAGCCGGAGATGACTGTGATGTGCGTCTCTGCCAGGTGACCTTGCACGCTGTGTCCGGCAAATTGTCCGGGACCTTCAAAACGGAACTGGTTGAAAGCCTCAGTATTGGAAACATAGAGTTTGCCGCTGGCCGGATTGGCGACCATATTAAAGAGCGTTGTGCCAACGTGCGCAAAAGAGGCAGTCTGAGAAAGAGTGTTCGCATTCACCGCGAATACGTCTTTGTCGGGAAGATTGAAACGAATGGCGCTGTCCCAGTTGCGATGAAGCTCGTCCTCCCAATGTCCGGTGGCGTTGTTGAACTTCACGATCAATGCCACTTCCGGCGCCTGCTTGCCTTCAACATTGGTTGCAGGACCTGGATTGCCGCCGGGCGAAACAGAAAGATCAGAATTTACGCAGGGAACATTTGGTTGGAAGCCCGGGCAGACTCTTGGCTCAATCACGGCGGTTGTCTGGTTGCCGGATTTGAAGCTTGCAACGTAAACGGTGTTCTTGTCCGGACTCACGGCCAGCGCTCGTGGCGTATCCGTAAAGAAGCTCATGATCTTGAGCGGAGTGCCGCCCAGCGTGGTTCCCACACTGGCGGGATCGAACACCCAGACATCGGCGCGAGGAACACCGGGAGTCGTATATTGCGGATCGCCTGCACCGGGAACATTGCCAATGGAAGGATCAGTGCGTTGTTGTCCGCGATGAGCCGTGGTAATAAAGGCGCGAGCAGGAGAGCCGGCAAAGACGATGTCGCGTGGTTCGTCACCCACCAGCAACGTGCGCGTCACATGCGGCGTGCCGGTCAGAGACACCACGCTCACACTGTCAGAAAGATGGTTCACCACCCAGACTTCGTTGTTATTGCGGGCAGCCACAGCCACAGGCTCCATGCCGACAGGAACACGAGTCTGCAAGCTGAGGCCCGCCGAAGTGATGTTGAAGATTTCGAGCGCGCCATTGGGAGTGTTCACGGCGAAGAGGCGGGTTCCATCCGGCGAGAGTGCGATCGGCCGCACCTGTCCGCTTTCAAACTCTATAAAAGATGGCCCATTGGAAGCACCAGAAACACGTGTGGGGGTGGAAATAAATTCAGCGCCAATGAGTGCTGACAACGTAAGCAGCCATAGGGCAACCATCCAGCTCTTGATTCGGATTGGCGGAAAAACAACTCGGCCCATGGGAAAGACTCCTTTCTTGTCTCGAGTAAATCGCGCCAGCTTCAGGGCGGGCCAGATGCGGGGTCTGCCGCGCCCCAAAGCACGACTGGGCAGGAAGTCTACCACAAAGATATCTGCTTGGTCACAAAAATGAACGGTCGATTATTTTGGCAGAAATTTACGTTTCAGGAGTTCTGGCAGGCAACCTATTCGGGAGTTGACCACAGGCCGTGCATCAGCAAATCGATGAACCGTTCCACTGCTTCCTCATCGGAGACGCCCAGATGTTCGTTGCCATGCATGAGCCGCTCGATCACAAAATACGTATGAAAGTAAAAGTACACCATTGCCATTACCAGCGCCGGATCATGACCGCACCAGCCCTGCTGTCGTTTGGCCTTGTTCATGGCCGGTCCCAGAAGACGGCGGAATTGTTCGGGGATGTGGTGGAAGACGGTGAGAAAGTGTTTGTTCTTGAATTCGATCACGTCAATGTACATCAGCAGCCAGTACTCAGCGTCGTCATAGACCATGGAGCGCATGGCTGTGGCAAACAGGCTCAATCCTTCCCGTGTGAAGGGATTTTCAACCGCCTTGAATACGCGCTCCAGGAACATGCGCATGGAGTGGCGATAGCTCTTTACCAGTCCGGCAAAGATCTTTTCCTTGCTCGGATAATAAAGGTAGATTGCGCCTTGAGAAACTCCGGCCTTCTCCGCGATATCGCGAATGTTGGTGCCGTGAAATCCCTGCGTGGTAAAAAGCTTCAGCGCTGCTGCTTCAATGCGGAGCTGGTTTTCATCAATCCGCTCACGAGGAATCGCCGGCAGAAAAAGGATGGGCGGTTTCTCAGGCTTTCGAACCGTGCCATTGACGGATTTTTTGAGCGGAGCGTCTGGAGGAAGACTCCAGAGCCTCCCTGAAAGGAATCGAATATATTCGATGCGGTCACGCTCAGCCTGATGCAGCCCCGGTTGTTTCCCGGAATTCTCTTTCGTTTTGTTGCCTGCAGCAGCGGGTTGTGTGTTTGTGTCACCACGCCACAGACCATGAAAGAGAATATCGATGAAACGATCGGTCGCCTGTTCATTAGGAAGCCCAAGATGCTGCTCCCCCTGCATATGACGCTCCATCAAAAAAAACGTAAAGAAATAGAGATAAACCGACGCCAGCACGAACGCAGGGTCTTCGCCACGCCATCCCGGCACATTTTTCACTCGCTTCAGTTCCGGATCCATCACACGACGGAATTGTTGCGGAACGTTGTGAAATGCCTGATAGAAATGCCGGTTTTTAAATTCGATCACATCGCTCAAGAGCATGAGGAAGTATTCCGGGTCCTCATACATGGCGGACTCAATGGCTTTGGCGAGCCCCTTGACTCCCGTTTTTGAAAGAGGATCTTTCAATTGACCCAGTGACTGCCGCAGACGCTTCGCCATGTGCAGGCGATACTTGCCCGCCAGCGCGGCAAAAATAGCTTCTTTGCCTGAAAAATAGGTATAGATTGTGCCTGTAGAGACTCCGACCTTTTCCGCCAGCTCACGGTTGTTGGTTCCATGGAAACCTTGTGTAGTGAACAATTCGAGCGCAGCCGCCTCAATGCGTCGGCGATTTTCCTGCGTTCGTTCTTTGGCAATCTTGGGCACAGATGATTGGAATTATAGAGCTTGATGTCTCTGCATCGACAACGTCAATGGGAATCCTGGTGGCGTCATAATACCGCCGTTGCCTTTCAGATCAGTGTCATCAGTGAAAATCAGTGGTACGGTGTTGGTTTTGATCAGCGAATATCAGTGTCATCATGGAATCGGTGAGGTTTTCCGCGTTCATCCGCGGCAGGCCTTTGCTCCCAGGATCTGGGATAGGGCCCTCCCGTGCCAACAACCGCCCCTAAAGCGTATGATGTTGCGTCGCAGATTCTGTCATAGATTCGAAGATTCGAAGGAGTAATACAGCAGATGACTTTCCGGATGCGGGGCCTTGCCCTCATTTTCTTGACGGCGCTTTCCACCAGCAGCATTTTGCAATCGCAGACATCGACGCAGGGAACTGACGACAAGAACGTTCCCAAGGGGCAGACATCGGCTACCAAGCCGGCAAAGCCTGCGACCTCGCCAGCCACCCAGCCCAAAGCCGCACCCGCAGGGAAGAAGACGTCCGGGACTCCTGGGGCTACTGCCACTCCGACCCCCATGGTGGACGAGAAGCTATTCGGCGCCATGCGCTGGCGGCAGATTGGCCCCTTCCGTGGCGGACGCGCGGTGGCCGTCACCGGCGTTCCGGGCGAGCCGAATGTGTTTTACTTCGGCGGCGCTTCCGGTGGCGTGTGGAAGAGCGTGGACACGGGCGTGAGCTGGCAGCCAATGTTTGACAAGCAGAATATCGCGTCCATCGGCGCCATCGCCGTTGCGCCATCCGACCACAACATCATCTATGTTGGCAGCGGTGAAGCCTGCATCCGCGGCAACATCACGTATGGCAACGGTGTATATAAGTCGGTTGACGGCGGCAAGAGCTGGAAGAACCTGGGGTTGAAAGACACTCGTCACATTGGCGAGGTGATTGTTGATCCTAAAAACCCGAACATCGCTTTTGTGGCGGCACTGGGCCATGTTTATGGCCCCAATGAAGAACGCGGGCTGTATCGCACCACAGATGGCGGCACCACGTGGCAGAGGGTCCTCTATAAAGACAACAAGACCGGCGCCATTGACGTTGTGTTTGATCCCAACAACTCCAACACACTGTTTGCTTCGCTCTGGGAGGTCTATCGCACTCCATGGAGTTTGAACAGCGGCGGCCCGGGCAGCGGTTTGTATAAATCAACAGACGGCGGCAGCACATGGACTCGCCTGGAAGGCCACGGATTACCGTCCGGAATCATGGGGCGCATTGGCATAAGCGTGGGTGCGGATTCCAATCGCGTGTATGCCATGGTGGAATCCAAAGAGGGCGGCCTGTATCGCTCCGACGATGGTGGTGATAACTGGATCCGCATGAACGAAGACGGGCGTCTGCGCCAGCGTGCCTGGTACTTCACGCACATCTTTGCCGATCCTAAATCGAACGACACGGTTTACGTTCTCAACACCGGGTTGTTCCGTTCCACCGATGGCGGACGCACGTTTAATCTGCTACCTGCTCCCCATGGCGACCATCACGGCCTGTGGATTGACCCTGACAACCCGCAACGGTTGATCAATGGCAACGATGGCGGCGCGACCATCTCCACCGATGGCGGCATGACGTGGTCCACGCAGTATAACCAGCCGACGGCGCAGTTCTATCACGTGATTACCGACAATCGCTGGCCTTACTACATCTACGGTGCGCAGCAGGACAACAGCACGGTGGCCATTGCCAGCTACGATGACGATGGCGTAATCGGGCGGCAGGATTGGTATCCGGTGGGTGGCGGTGAGAGTGGCTACATTGCGCCCTATCCTCCCGATCCAAACATCGTCTTTGCCAATGCGGAAGCGTTTGCCACGCGCTTTGATCACCGTACCGGACAGACCGTGGACATATCGGTCTGGCCCCTGGATTACTCCGGCAATGGAGCAGAGAAGCTGCTTCATCGTTTCAACTGGACATCACCGCTGATACTTTCTCCGCATGATCCCAACGTTTTGTACACCGCTGGGGAGATGGTGTTCAAATCCACTGACCAGGGACAAAGCTGGACTGCGATCAGTCCGGACCTGACCAAAAATGACAAGTCCAAGCAAAAGCCTTCTGGTGGGCCAATCACGCTCGACATTACCAGCGTGGAGTACTTTGACACCGTGTTCACGCTGGCCGAGTCGCCGGTGAAGAAAGATATGATCTGGGCCGGCACCGATGATGGACTCGTCCATCTCACCACGGACGGAGGCCAGCACTGGAGCAATGTAACGCCTAAAGATCTTCCAGAGTGGAGCATGGTGAGCATAGTTGAAGCTTCACATTACGATGCCGGCACGGCGTTTCTGGCGGTTGACCGGCATAAGCTTGACGATTTCCGCCCGTACATATTCCGCACTCGCGATTCCGGCAAAACATGGATTCTGGCTGCGAACGGCATTCCTGAAGGCGCTTATGTCCGCTCTGTGCGCGAAGATCCCAAGCGCAAAGGGCTGCTTTATGCGGGCACTGAGACCGGCGTTTATTTCTCGATGGACGAGGGAGGACATTGGCAGCCGCTCAAACTGAACCTGCCTACTGTGCCAATCCATGATGTGGCAATCCACGGCGATGATCTGATAGCTGCCACCCATGGTCGCGCCTTCTGGGTGCTGGACGATATCAGCCCGCTGCGCGAAATCGATGCCAACTCAACAACCGCGGACGCGCTCCTCTATAAGCCGACAACGGCCGTGAGACTGCACCTGCCTGACCAGGTGGAACGGCGTGGGCCGGTGGGAGATAATCCGCCTCCCGGAGCGATCATCAACTATTACTTGAAGTCCGCCCGGAAAGATGAAGTGAAGCTTGAGATAAGCGATGCTAACGGAAAGGTCGTCCGCCGCCTATCCAGTAAGGAGAAGAAAGAATTTGAACAGCCTCCGGAGTGGCCTGACCAGGTGAAAGAAGTGACCACGATTCCGGCCAATGCCGGCATGAATCGCTATACCTGGAACCTGCGCTGGGAGCCACCGACGAAAATTCCAGGAGCGTTTTACACCGGGCTAGGTCCCCAGGGACCGATTGCGCTGCCGGGAAAATATACCGTGAAGCTCACGGTGGCCGGCCAGAGCTATACGCAGCCCCTGGAGTTGATCAACGATCCGCGCGTGAAAAATGCGAAGCCGGAAGATCTACAGAAGCAGTTTGAACTGGCCATGGATGTGCGCAACGCCAATGACGATCTGCACCGCGCGGTGAACCAGGTGCGGACCATGCGTGCGGAACTCAAGGCCATGCATACGCGCTTTGACGATGATACGAAGATGAAGCCACTGCTGGAGCAGGCGGATGCCCTCGACAAGAAAATGGCGCCCGTGGAAGAGACGTTGATCCAGATCAACATGAAGGGATCAGAAGCCAACCTGGCCTTCCCCAACATGCTGAATGAGCAATTTGACTCGCTGAGCGCTGCCATACAGGCAGGTGATAGTGCGCCCAATAAGCAGCAGTATGAAGTGTTTAAGTTTCTGCGGGGCCAGCTTGACCAGCAGCTCACTGCGTGGAAGCAGCTTGTTTCCACGGACATACCAGCTTTCAATCAGGCGGTGAAAGGCGCCAATATTCCGGCCTTGTACCTGCCGGCATCTGGAGAGTAAGACCGGAAGGCGGCGGCCAACAAGAGCAGCGTAACTGAACGAAGCAATAATCAGGAGGATGAAGGCATCTTTTCTGGTCTGAATTGAAACCAAACACTGGTGGCTGGCGTGTCTCCTCTTCGGCCTACCGGATAACTGTTTCTTCAATCAAAGCGTTCTTTAGGGGGTAGCATGAGGGCCATCCTGTTTGTTGACGATCATGAAGTCCTGGCGCGTTTGAGCTGTGAGATCCTGGAGATGCAGGGTTATCGAGCTGTGAGCGCATATAACGGCGAGGACGCCCTCCGCAAGTTCGATGAGAATGATTTCGATATTCTGGTCACTGACTTCCGCATGGAAGGAATGAACGGCTTAGAACTTGCGCGCAAGGTGCATGAGAAGAATCCTAATATTCCCGTGATCATTGTTACCGGTTATGGTCCCATTGAGGGCGGGAAAGATGTGGCCGTCTGCCTGCAAAAAGAAGAACTCTTTCCCAGTCTCCTGGAAAAAATCAAAGCATTTCTTGATGAAGAAGAACGCCCGCAGCCCGCGATGAAGACCGCATAAACTAAAGATTACTCGGCCTCCGTACCGGCTTTGTTAGACTGAGCGGGTGCGACGATTGATCGTAAATGCCGACGATTTTGGTCTGACCGCTGGAGTGAATCGCGCCATTATTGAAGGCAGCCGTGCCGGCATAGTAACTTCCGCAACCATCATGGCGAATGCTTCCGCGTATGAGGAAGCCGCTACCCTGGCAAAAGCAACTGCGAATTTGCACAGCGGATGCCATGTTGTGCTGATTGACGGTCAGCCGATCACGTCGGACGCCGGAAGCCTGATCAACGGTTCGAATCGCTTTCGTTCCAGTCTGAAGGAATTTGCCCGCGCCGCTGTGAGCAACAAGTTGTCGTCTCCGGAAATACAGAAGGAAACGGAAGCGCAGATCCACCGCATACAATCCGCGGGAATTACCGTGACTCACGTTGATAGTCATAAACATACCCACATGTTTCCGCAGGTGTTGCGACCGGTGCTGAGGGCGGCGAAAGCGCTGGGTGTTTACGCGGTAAGAAATCCATTTGAACCACTGCGCGCGTGGCCTTTGGCCGGTACGCTAGGCGCGCCAGGAATGTGGCTCCGATGCGCCGGCGTGATGAGCTTCCAGCTTTTTGCGCCCGAGTTTCACAAAGCGGTGCGTGAAGAAGCCATGTACACAACGGACGGCACGGTCGGCATTGCGGCAACCGGCATGCTCAACCAGAAGACGCTATCGGCCATTCTGACCGCGCTGCCAGAAGGAACCTGGGAGTTAGTCTGCCATCCAGGCTACTCTGACGATGATCTGCGCGCGGCGGGGACTCGCTTATTGAAATCGCGAGAAATTGAACTGGAAGCGTTGACCTCGGCTGAAACGAAAAGCCTGCTTAAACGTCAAAACATTCAGCTTATGTCATACGCTGAACTGGTTGTGGCAAGGGCCTGAGCTGCTCATCTGCTTATCTGCTCATCTGGCACAAGTATTAAGAATCCCGGGATAAGGTCAAACAATCGAATTGGAACACGAGAGGGAACTGTTTGAAAATTGGAATCACGTGTTACCCAACCTACGGTGGCAGCGGTGTTGTGGGCACGGAGCTGGGAATTGAACTGGCGGCGCGTGGACATGAGGTCCATTTCATCGCTTACCAGCAGCCCATCCGCCTGACCACGCAGGATCCCCACATTTTTTTTCACGAAGTCACGGTTTCACAGTATCCGTTGTTTGAATATCCGCCGTATGATCTGGCGCTGGCCACACGCATGGCGGAAGTTGCCGAAATTTATGATCTGGACATTCTTCACGTTCACTATGCCATTCCTCACTCAGTAAGCGCATTGCTGGCGCGCCAGATGCTTGCCGCGATGGATAAACCCCGCAAACTGCCATTCGTGACGACGCTGCACGGAACCGATATTACGATTGTCGGCGCTGATCGCTCGTATCTTCCGGTCACGCGCTATTCAATTGAACAGAGTGACGGTGTGACGGCGATTTCCAACTGGCTGAAGCAGGTGACGCTTAAGGAATTCGACATTCGTCATGACATTGAAGTGGTTTACAACTTTGTAAATTGTGACACCTATCGCCGCGATCCCAGGGCTTCAGAAAACCGTGGTGAGTATGCCGGCGCAGATGAACGCATTCTGGTCCACATCTCCAACTTCCGGCCAGTCAAACGCATTTGCGACGTGATTGAAATCTTCGATCGCGTGCACAAGGTCATGCCATCACGCCTGCTGCTTATGGGCGATGGCCCTGATCGCTCACAAGCGGAATGGCTGGTAAGCCAGAAAGGTCTGCGTAAGCACGTGGAATTTCTGGGCAAAGTTGATCGCGTGAGTGAGAAGCTGTCCATTGCCGACCTTATGCTCATGCCCAGCGAGATGGAATCTTTTGGGCTGGCTGCGCTGGAAGGAATGGCGTGTGAAGTTCCGGCCATTGCCACATCCGTTGGCGGCGTTCCTGAAGTGATCGATCACGGACGCACCGGATTCCTTGCCGCCGTCGGCGACATCGATACCATGGCGCGATGTGCCATCGACATTTTGTCTGACGAAAAGCGTTTGCGTGAGATGGGAATGCTGGCGCGGTGGGAAGCGCAATCGCGTTACTGCGCCACCAAGATCATTCCTGAGTATGAAGCGTTTTATAAACGTGTGCTGGAGCGCGCGGCGTAGAGGCTGTCTCCGGGAGAATCATGCTGAAGCACAGGAATTTCCAGCATCACCAGCGTGCCCAGGCCGTCACGGCTTTGCACGATCATTTTGGCTTCGTCGCCAAACAAGACGTGCAGACGTTCCGCCACGTTCAACATGCCAATGCCGCGGCCCGATCCCATCTGCGCCGCTGCCACAGCAGGCGGAGCGCTCATGCCAACGCCATCGTCCTCAACCTGGATCATCAGCTTGCCTTCCTGTATGCGGCTGCGGATAGTAATGCAGCCACCGTCCACCTTCGGCGCCAGCCCGTGCTTAATGCTGTTTTCCACCAGCGGCTGAAGAAGGATGGAAGGCACCACAACGTCCAGTGTGTCGGGATCAAGATGTTTGTAAACCCGCAGCTTGTCCCGGCCAAAACGCACTACTTCGATATCAAGGTAGTCGTCCACGAATTCAATTTCTTCGCGCAACTGGACAAATTCGTCATGCTTGCCCAGAAGCCGGCGCAGAATCTTTGATAGCTTCAGGATGAGCTCACGGGCGCGATCAGGGTCAAAGCGCACCAGCGACGAAATTGAGTTCAGCGTGTTGAACAGGAAATGCGGATTCATCTGGCTTTGCAGCGCGTCAAGCCTTGCTTCCAGCAGAAGCTTGCCCTGCTCTTCCAGCTTCATTTCGATACGAGCGTTGTTCCAGATTTTGATGGGAATAGCGATGGTCGCCACCGCACCGGCAAAAATCGCCAAGAGCGCTACCGGCGTACCGAGCGAAAGCGTCCACAAATATTTCGGCGCAGTGTAATGCACTTCCAGGCGCGCAGCCTGCAACGCGATGATGATGAGAAAGAATGCAGTCTGCCAGTCAACTCTCGGCGCCCGCAGGTTTCGCTTCACCCAGCGGTAAACGCTCAGGTCAATGAACGGAGAGAACGTCCATATCTCTTCTTCATTGCGGCAGAAGTGGCGCAGTGATCCCGCCAGTATTCCGGCAAGCACGTTAACAGGGAGCGTGAGATATTCGCCGTAAAACAACGCAGGCAGTGCGAGGATAGTGCCGCCGATGGTTCCAGCGACACGTCCCCCAATCACGCCCACAAGAATGGACGCCTCAAAACCCATGTCCGCGGCAAGAAAGTTTTTTACCGTACAGCGAAAATAAACGCCCAGCGCAAACGGAAAACAGGTAAACAGAATGAACAGCAGGTTTTTGCGTACGCTGCGATGCGTGGAGAAGAGCAGCTTTTTGAATTCACGGGATCGCCCGAGCGCGCTGGCTACCGCCGTGGCCACGCCCATTTTGATCAAGATCTGAATCAGTAAGAACTGGAGATCCACAAGACCTATTTTTTCACGGATTCGGAGGTGTGCGTCCGGAATCGGCTCATGATGCCTTATTTACCTTTGCCGCGGCAAATCGTGACGGTGCGAAGGCCGATATTTTGTGTCCAGCCGGCTTGTCTTCAATCATGTTGGCCATCACCAGAGCGGTTAGCGGCGCAAGCAGTATGCCATTGCGGAAATGCCCAGTCGCGACAAATAATCCTCGCGAGTCGGCTTGTCCCATGATGGGAAGATCGTCTGGAGTTCCGGGTCGCAAGCCAGCCCAGCTTTCGCTCACGCTGGCCGATGCAAGTTCAGGAACATATTTTGCGGCCGCGTTGTGCAGTTGGTTGATCGTCTCCGGCTTTACTGATTTATCAAAACCGGCATCTTCCACCGTGGTTCCAACCAGGACGCGCCCTGAACTGCGCGGCACAATATACGCTCCCGGTGCGCGGACCACATGTTGCAACACCCCGGATCTTTGCGGCTGCAAATAAAGCATCTGGCCCTTTTTGGGAACCACAGGCGGGCCGGACCATGCGCCGCGACAATCGACAACCGTTCCGGCCGCAAGACGAAACTCATGCCCAACAACTTCCATCTGCGATCCGGAAGATCGTATCTCGTCCACCCTTACGCCGGAGCGAATTTGTACACCCATGATTTCCGCCGCTTGTAGCGCGGCATTCATCAGCAATACAGGATCAATGCTGTCTTCCGCCAGCAAGTATGCGGCATGGCCGTAGCTTTTCAGCGCAGGCTCCATGGTGTTGAGCTCTGCGTCTGTAATTTCTCGATACACGGATGGGACAGTGTGCTGCTCGGAAATCTCGTGTTCAGAAATGACGATTGCGCCCTGGCGACGGAAGTCAGTTCCCATGCCGGAAACTTTCTCCAGCTTCGCGACAAATGCCGGATAGATCCTTGCACTTTCCATCGCGAAATCGCGCAGCGCGACGGGCGTCTCCGGATCGGCAGCCGCAAGCATTCCAGCGGCCGCGGATGAAGCTTCCCGTCCCGGCGTGGCGTGTTCCAGAACGGTTACGCTGGCTCCTCGCTCGCGCATCTCAAGCGCCAGCGTCACGCCAATGATTCCGGCGCCAACAATGATGATGTCCGGTGCACCCACAAAGATTATTGTAATGGCAAGTTCAAGACAGCAGTTATTGCGCGGGTGTTTGCACTGCAGCCTGTTTGCTGGGCAGTTCAGCTTCACTGCCAATCAGCCGGGAAAAAACTACCAGTCGCTTCGGCGCCGGCCCAATGTAATACGTCGGATAGCAGGTAATCAGCGTTAACGTGGCGTCCGGCGTAGGTTTGAGCACGCTTACGTCTTCCGGCAACACGATTTTCTTTCCCGTTACTTCATATTTGTAAACCTGGCCAGCGCGTCGGACCAGAATGTCATCGCCTTTGCCAAGTTCGTATATATGACGGAAGAAAGTATCACGGTGTGCCGTGATCACCGCGTTGCCAGTCTGTCCTGGCTGCGCCGTCTTCTTCATGTGCCCTGGACCGTCGGAAAGATCGCGGCGTGATGCGCCTTCCACCAAAATGGCATCCAGGCTGATCTTGGGAATCACCACACGTGTAAGCATGTCATCGGCTGAAAGTTTTGCTTTTCCCGGAACGTTTGCTGCCGACGCCTGTTGCTCCCATTGCGCCGCTAACTGCTGCTGGCGATGGTACATCTCCCGGTATTGTGAACCTACATAGCTGAGCAGAGCTACGCCGATCACCAGCATGACCAGGGAGAGATAGTTGCGTTTCATGGCCTTGCGAATGAATGGATGGACGCGGCTGTGAAGGCGCGCCAATTGAGGTCGAATGATATTGCGGGCAGACCTCAGCCTCTGCATGGGTTCCATAATTGGTTTAGATGCAAAAAGAAGCAGGTGCGTCCGCCAGCAACACGCGCTCTCAGTGGGTGAAAGCTCTGCTGGAACACTGCTTGGTAACTTGTTGATTCAATGTGTAAAACCCAGGCGGCCTTCAACGGCAAAACGCCTGAGGTCCCGTGGATGCAAAGTCAACGCAAGATTCGCGTAAAACCCGTACACGATTGATTGACAGAGCAGCAGTTCTGCTCAAGAATGATTTACCAGCTAAATCCCAGTTCTGAATGGAGTTTGTCTATGTCCGAAGTCCCGCAAGCTGAAAGCGGAAGCTCAACCGTACGAATCATCCTGATGGTGGTGGCCGTCGTGTTCATGATCGGCTCAATTATCTTCATGGTCCAGGCGCAGAGCCGCATTGCGGAACTGGAGCAGCACCAGATTGCGACGCAGAAAGATGTCGCGCAGAAATTCGATGAGTTGGGCAGCAAGACGCGCGCTTCCATCAACGTGCTCGCCGATAAGGTTGGCATCACCCATAAAGAGCTCACCCGCAAGGCCAGTGACATACAGGCAGCCGAGAAAGCCACGGAATCCCGCTTGATGGCCGACGAAGAATCCACCAAAAAGCAGTTTGGTGCGGTCTCGAGTGAAGTCAATGGGGTGAAGGGCGATGTCACCAAGGTGAGTGCCGATGTAACGGACACGCGCAATGATCTGGCGACAACCAAGGGCAAGCTGGAACATGCGATAGGCGATTTAAGCAAACACAGTGAGCTGATTGCCACCACACATGATGAGCTCGAGTATCTGAAGCATCGCGGCGACCGCGACTACTTCGAGTTCACGCTGAGGAAGGGCAAAGATCCCACGCATCTCTCCATCATCAGCCTGCAGCTCAAGAAGACTGATTCCAAGAAGAACAAGTTCACGCTGTATGTGATGGCGGAAGACAAAAAGATCGAGAAAAAAGACCGCACCATCAATGAGCCTTTGCAGTTCTACACCGGACGCGAGCGTCAGCTTTTTGAAGTGGTGGTGAACACCGTGGACAAAGAAACAGTCACCGGATATCTCTCCACACCCAGGAATGCAGCAACGGCACAGATGCCAGGCCACGGGGCTACTCAGCAGTAAATGATGTTCATCCCGAGTGCAACGAGGGATCCCTGCCCTAAGCAATAATCTCGGAGGCCACGGGGTGGAGCAGGCATTCATGCCTGCGTTAAACAGCATTAAAGAAACGGGGCTTCAGCCCCTGAGGGTTGTTCGAAATCTTACCCGCTATCGCCACCGTCGGGGCAGCGCGACGACCCAGTCGAAAGATCCCGAGGATGCAATCTCCTGTTCGATTTTATTTATTCCCCGGATCGGCCTGGTCAATGATGTGACCGGAAACGCTGAATCTCACGGCAACGCTCCTTCTTCGCTTCCAATCAATTACACTGCTCGGTCATGCCTGATCAGGACAAAATCGAATCGCCGCAACGAATACACCTCTTCGGATACGCGGCACTCTGCCTGATCTGGGGCAGTACATGGCTCGCCATCCGAGTCGTTGTAGGCTCGGTACCACCAATTGAAGCAGCGGCCATCCGCTTCTTTATTGCTGCCGGCTTACTGTTGTTGATCGCCCTCGTGCAGAAGCGTCCGTGGCCAAAGCATCACCATGAATGGGACGCCCTGATAGTTCTTGGCTTCACCATCATGGCTGTACCTTATGGCCTTCTGTTCTGGGCGGAGCAATACGTCACCTCGTCCATGACGGCTGTACTCTTCTCCTCAATGCCGTTGTTCGTGGCTCTGCTCACACCGTTGATGACGCATGCAAAAGTTCCACGCCAGGCTGTGCTCTCTATGGTGGTTGCCTTTGGCGGACTGCTGGTTCTCTTTTACACCGGACTCGGTAGCGGAAGCCGCGGACTGCTCGGTGGTCTTGCGATTCTGGTTGCGGTGATTCTCAGCGCTTGGTCCGTCATTTACGCCAAGCGCCGCCTTCATGAAGTGGACGCCGTGGTCTCCACCGGACTGCAATTGTTGTTCGGAGCTATCGCTCTGCTTTGGGGAACCTGGGCGCTGGAATCCCGCCGCCATGCGGTCTGGACAAAATCCGCTGTGTTCTATTTGACGTTCCTGGTGGTTTTCGGCTCCTGTGCCGCGTTCGTCATCTACTATTGGCTTTTAAAGCGTATGCAGCCGTACCAGCTTTCCAGTATCAGCTTGATCGTTCCGGTGATTGCACTTCTGGAAGGAGCCTTGATCGCGCATGAGGCGGTTCGTCCTATGACATTGCTGGCGATTATGGTCGTGCTGTGCTCGGTAGCCACGGTTCTGCGATCGCCCCCGGAACCCTCCCACAAAGATGGACGCATCCTGAATCTAAAAGAGGACATAAGGGAAGATCTCAGAGGGCCTTCTTGATCAGCGTTGCGGCGCGTGTCTCTCCTTCGCTGCATTGTGTAACTTATTACAGCGTATCTGCCGTTAAAGTGATTTTGGCCCATTTGAGCCAATGCTGGCCGGCAAAGAGTTCGTGTTGAAGCTCTTTCCCAACGGTGTGCCCCAGTAAAACAGCTCTGCTGGATAACTTGCGTCAGGCAACAGTAATCTAAGCTCATCTATGCGTCTATACGCCCCTCGACAGAAAATAAAAGGTGTATTTGCAAAAGCCCTGCCTGCAAAAGTCTGCGCATGGTTGTTGATGCTTGCGTTTTTCATTGTATCCAGCAGCCCTTCGCCAGCCTATTCCGTGCTCACCCATGAGCAGATCGTGGATTTCCTCTGGGAATCTGACATCAAAAAGGTTCTGGGTGAACGCTTTCCCGGTGCCACCATTGAGCAATTTCGCACCGCCCACGCGTATGCCTACGGCGGAAGTCTCATTCAGGATATGGGCTATTACCCAGGCGGAAGCAAATTTTTCAGTGACCTGGTCCACTACGTGCGCAGCGGTGACTTTGTCAGTGAGATGATTCGCCAGGCCCACGATATGAATGAGCTGGCCTTCGCCTTGGGCGCGCTGGCGCATTACGTCTCTGACGCTGACGGTCATCCTGTGGTCAACCATGCCGTACCTGTTGAATTTCCCAAACTTAAGAAGAAGTACGGCGACGTGGTGACTTACGAGGATGATCCTGTGGCACACATACAGACAGAGTTTGGCTTTGACCTTGTACAGGTCGCACAGCAACGATATACCTCGCAGGCTTTTCATGACTTCATCGGATTTGAGGTTGCCCGGCCTGTACTTGACCGCGCTTTTGAAATCACCTATGGCATGAAGCTCGATGACGTTCTGTCTGATGAAGATCGTGCCATCTCAAGCTATCGTCATGCCATCAGCATATGGCTTCCACGCATTACGCAGGCAGCGTTGATTGCGAAAAGAAAAGAACTGGCAGCCGTCCCCAACTTTAATCCCAAGACATTCCGCTACATCATGCGCAGGTCGCAATATGAGCGCGAGTTCGGCAAAAACTACTATCGTCCAACTTACGCTTCCCGCGTGATCGCTGGGATAGTCAGGATTCTTCCCAAAGTGGGCCCGCTGCGTGCCATCAATCCCAAGCCTCCTACGGCTGAGACTGAAAAACTGTATATCAAAAGTCTGGAAACGACCGTGAACGCCTATCGTACGATGGTCCGAGGAGCCGCGGAACAGGACCTGCCTCTTCCTGATATGGACCTTGATACCGGAAGAAACACAACTCCGGGCGAGTACAAGCTGGCGGACGTATCCTATGCACGCCTCTTGCGCGAGCTTTCCCTCAGAAATTTCAGTACCGCGTCCCCGGAACTGCGTGCCAATATCCTGGGTTACTACGGCGATCTCAACCAGCCATTCTCTACTAAACATTCCAAGTGCGACTGGAAGGAAGTGCTGCGTGATCTGGACGGGTTGAAAAAGCACCCTTCGCTGGCGCCGCAAAGCGGAGATTGAGAGAGATCTCTTTGAGGATGGCTTTCTGCTGGTCGATAATCTCAACCTGGAGACGTGGCATGACACGTCCTGGCATCGATTTCAACCGAAAGTTCACGTTAACCTTGAAGGCAGGATTTTGCCTGATTCAGCTATAATGCCTGCATGTTAGGTGGACGCAGCAGCGAACAATGGATCGCGCAATACGCCAGCAGTCATCAGAATCCGGTGAACCGGATCTGCCACACTCTTGGCATTCCTCTGATCGTGGTGTCGCTGGGCATAGCCGTTGCCGCCGTCTTTTTTCATCCGCTATGGGTGTACGCGGCTGGCCTGTTTATATTCGGATGGATCTTGCAGTTCATCGGGCACGCATTTGAAGGCAAGCCGCCAGAGTTCTTAAGCGACTGGCGATTCCTCCTCGTCGGCGTGCGCTGGTGGATGGCTAAGATGCGTGGGCAAGCCTGATTCGGCCAAATACACATCCAGTCAAGCTATCATTCAGCCAGACAATCGTTCGGCCAACCATCAACTAAGCTCGCGGCCTGCCTGGGCCATATTTCGTTTAGAAGCAATCTCACACGTAATAGGGCATGACCTCGGTCAGGCCCCTTCAGACAGCGAGATTCACGAGATGGCGTTTACTTATTTTCCGGTAAAACAATCCCCACATTCACTTTTGTAAATTTGACCCATTTAGTTTGGGTTTGTGTGTCTTCCTTTGCATGCAGAGTTAGTTCCGCCTGCGATTCACCCGATTTGGATTTGAATCGGACCGCCCGGTTGAAGTCCACCAGCATATTGTGCATGTCCTTGGGAATCTCCTTGATGTCAGCGAACGTAAGCGTCAAATGGACTCTCAATGGAGCGAAAATCTGTGGACCCGGACATAGAAGGTGGAGAATGGGAAGGCTGGTGGTTACGTCATACTTTATGACCGCGCATGAGATCGAAGAGTTTGAGGTCTTAAAATCCTGGATTTCCCACTTTCCGGGTACGGGATGAGAAGGAAAGATGGGGGGCGGCGCGGTTTTTTGCGAACAATTTCCATTGGGACAATTTGGTACGCTGGGGCCCGAGGTTAGATTTTGCGCAGAGAGTGGAAAAGCCAGCAAACAGATAAAGACGCACAGAAGTCTGTTATGCATAACTGCCTCTTATCGTTTGACGAGGTACTAAGGGCAGTGGTTAGCCGTCAAAATGCGCCAGAGCAGATCCCGTTGATCTAGGCATGGGCAAGCAACTCGCGATAGACTTTAGGAAGGCTGATAAGACGGCCTCGGAGGGTTTTGCGGTCATGAAGTTCAGTAAAGTTGGAGTGTTATTTCTTTTCCTGATGCCGGCCGCCCTGTTGCTCGGTGACACGTTGGAATTGAAAAATGGCAGCGTCATCAAAGGCACATATGTGGGCGGATCAGAGGCTAAAATCAGCTTTCGCGTCGGCTCAAGCGTGCAAGAATACGCTGTAGCGGACATTGCATCGCTCAAATTCGAAGAACGTGAATCGGCAACTCCTGCGCGCTCTCCTGGGTCCGCTGAAAATAGGCCTGCTGAAACCGGGTTCGCCGAAAGAAGCCCAGAGAATCCTCCCGCACCTCACGCGCCATCAGCGGCCGCTCAAAGCCCAGGCTCCATGGCCAGTGCGGACGCTGCCGCGGCCACTCCCAGCGGCACGTCTATTCCCCGCACTACATCACAGTCGGTGGTGGTACCGAGCGGCACAAAGGTTACCATCCGCACGATAGATGGCGTGGATTCAGATAAGAACCATCCCGGAGACAAATTCCTGGCCTCGCTGGAACAGCCGTTGGTGGTCAATGAAGTTACGGTCGCACCCAAAGGCGCTTCCGTTTACGGGCGGTTGCAGCAGGTGCAGGAGGCGGGCCAGTTGACCGGCAAGTCACAACTGCGGCTGGCTCTGACGGGAATCGTGATCAATGGACAGACCTACCCACTTTCTTCCGGCGACTATGAGATTTCAGGCAAGTCGCGTGGTAAGAGCACAGCCACCAAAGTAGGCGGTGGCGCTGCCCTGGGAGCCGTGATTGGGGCCATCGCCGGTGGAGGCAAAGGAGCCGCGATCGGAGCCGGCGTGGGTGCAGGCGCAGGTACTGCGGTTCAGGTCGTAACCAAAGGCGACCAGGTGCACGTGCCGAGTGAGACTCTGCTGGAGTTCACGCTTGACCAGCCTGTGTCACTGCCGGTCAACCAGAGCCGTTAGCGATTCAACCGGGAAGCCGGGTGAACCCTTAATTCCACCGCTCTATCGCATGGAATGAAGTAAAAAATCGCCGCGTCGCGGCCTGGGCGCCGCCCTGTTATTTCACCCCAACGGTTGTTTCAGCCCAACCGCCAAAATAGGGAAATAACAAGCGAAGAAACGCTTCGGGGAATGGTCTGGCCGCGACCTGGTTTATTACTTAAGTAAAAATTCAGTGTAAAAACCACTGGGACTGGGCCGCAAGTGCTGCTATCCTGATTAAGCGTTAGAAATGGACCGGTTGATTTTTCTGCAAGCAGCAAATCTCTTCTGCACCTGCCGAAACACTCGAACATTCATTCCAGCGTTAAATCAATACAGGAAATGGAAAAAATGGAACAAGGAACAGTGAAGTGGTTCAACGCCGCAAAGGGCTTCGGTTTTATCACCCGTCAGAGTGGAGAGGATGTCTTCGTACATTTCTCCGCAATCCAGAGCAATGGCTACCGTAGTTTGGAGGAAGGCCAGGCAGTTGAATTTACTGTCACCAAGGGGCAGAAGGGTTGGCAGGCAGAGAACGTTCGCGCGCTGTAACTCGCGAAATTTCAAAACCAAACATCAGAACCAGAGCAGGCGGCCTTCGGGTCGCCTTTGCTTTTCTGCGGGGCAAAGCAAACCCGTCAAACCACATCACCTATAATCACCAGGCCCCGTGCTTCCGCGCATCCAATGAACACGCTACTTTCCATGATGCGATTCTTTCATTACATGATTGGCGTCACCGCGCCGTCCAAAGAGCAGGAACGCCTGGTGCTTTTCATTTGGATCGGCGTGGCGATTGGATCGCTGGCGCTGGCCGGTCTGGCTGCATGGATTCTGATTCCACGAATTCTGCATTAAGCGGCAGCCTTGCCCGGCTCTCCATCCAGAATTGCGCGTACCGCCTTGGCGTACTCAGCGCTTTCCCGATCACCCGTCACAAGTTCAATCTGTCTGGGGCTACCGATCCCGATTCCTAGTTGCACTGCCCGCGCGATCTGTTGCTGTTCAAAAATTGCGCCCTGGCTCACTTCCGGCGTAGTCCCGAAATGACGCAGCAAGGCGACGCCCACAGCATCAATCGCGATCCGATCGGTGCCGGCGAGAATAACATTCGCAGTCACAAGCTTGCCCTGGTCCGGGCCGCCATTCACAAAAGCCTGTATCCCGTCCAGCACAATCAGGTCTGGTTTGTAAGCGGTGTTGATCTCGGCAATCATGCGGCGCTGGTCCGGCGACGAGTGCAGCTCATGCATGAAGTTGTAATCGTTGCCGGGCACCGTTTTGGCGGCAAGCCCAACGGAGTTCTTGAGCGACAGGGTAAAGTGTCCGCCGTAGCGATGCGTCTTCAGGCAGCATGTCTGCACAATTCCTCCAGCCTGGCGGACAATCCGCGGAATAGCGAAGCCCTGCTGCCAATGGCTGTTCGCTGCTTTCAGATGTTCCCAATCGTCGGCTTTCAACTGATCAAAGACAACTACTTTGGCCCCCAGTTCCTTGCCCAGGGTGAAGACGTTTTTCTTCTCCATCACTTCCTGTGTATTGCCCATGCCGCTGCGGTCGCCAATGGTCATTGGGCCCGCGCCAAGAGTTTTGAGCTTCTTCACAATCGCGGCAAGCGTTTCTTCGCTGGTTGAGCCGGGCGTGGCGTCCGCACTGTTGAAATTCGGCTTGATGAAAAAATCTTTCCCGCCCAACCGGGACAACCCCAGCAAATCCATCGCTCGTGCAACTCCGGCCGCGCGATCCGCAGTTTTCACGAACGCAACCTGAGTCGTCTGCGATGGGTTGAAGTCGAAGCTGCGGAGCAACGATGGAGCGAACAAGGCGGCGCTTCCCAGCGTGGACGCTTCCTTCAGGAAGGTGCGGCGGTTCATGAATCACCTCATCTACAAGTCTTATAGTAAGAACTGCGGCCTAATCATTGGACACTTCTTTTGCAAAGAAATGCAAGAAGGTAAGGGCAGCAGAGAGTACACTGTTGGCCGCCCAGATTGAACAGCGGACGTGAAGCCACCCATAATTGCTTTGAACGGGCACAGCTTAAGCTGCGCGTTGAAGACGTGAAAATTGAGTTGTCATCCTGAGCGAGTCGGAGCGCATGCGACGGCGAAGTGGAAGGATCTATGTATTTGGACATTTGTTGGACGTACCGCAACCACGAACGACACGTAACAGGGCCTGACTCAGCCCATGCCTTTAGGCATGGGTGAGCGAAGCGAAAAAGGCCGCAGGCGGTCCAGAAAAACTTGGGCTTTACGCCCCTGAGGTTTCGCCCTTTCCTCAGACAGCAGGATTTGAAATGATGATGCCGGCTCCCAGTTACGTGCGTGGTGCAGACACGCAGCCCCTGTTAAATGAGACCATCGGACAGCGTTTTGCCCGGGCCGCTCTCCTCTGGCCGGAGCGTGAAGCCCTGGTTGTGCGTCACCAGAATGTCCGTTGGACATACCGAGAGCTGGCTGAACGTGCGGAAGATCTGGCAGCCGGTCTGCTCGCTCTGGGATTGCGCTCCGGTGATCGTTTGGGCATATGGTCGCCCAACAACGCCGAATGGGTGGTCACCCAGTTTGCTACTGCCCTGACCGGCCTGATTCTGGTCACCGTAAATCCCGCCTACCAGACTACGGAACTGCGGCACGCGCTGCGAAAATCTGGCTGCAAGGCCCTGGTGCTGGCGCCCGGTTTCAAAAGCAGCAACTACTTTCAGTGTCTACGTGGGCTAGTGCCAGAACTGAACGGGGCTGAGTCGCCCGGGCTTCAGTCGAACGACCTTCAGGCAAACGACCTTCAGGCAAGGGAACTGCCTGACCTGAGTTGCGTCATCAACATGGGCGGAAGTCATGAGCCCGGCATGATTCGTTTTTCAGACGTGGCCGCACGGGTAAGACCTGAACATCGTTCTCGTCTGAAACAATTATCAAATGAACTTCAATGTCACGACCCTATCAACATCCAGTTCACCAGCGGCACCACCGGCGCGCCCAAGGGTGCAACGCTGACCCATCACAACATTCTCAACAACGCTTTCTTTGTTGGTTGTGCCATGGGCCTGCGTGAGGGGGACAGGCTGTGCATTCCGGTTCCTCTTTATCATTGCTTCGGCATGGTGATGTCCACGCTGGCATGCGTGGCGCACGGCGCCACCATGGTTTTCCCCAGTGAAGGCTTTGATCCCTTGGCGGTCCTGCAGACTGTAGCTGAGGAAAAATGTACGGCTCTCCATGGTGTGCCAACCATGTTCATTGCAGAGATGGAGCATGCTGAATTCAAGCGGTTTGATCTTACGTCACTGCGCGCCGGAATCATGGCGGGATCGCCTTGTCCTATTGAAGTGATGAAGCGAGTCACGGACTGCATGCACATTCGCGATATCACCATCGCTTACGGCATGACAGAGACCAGCCCGGTCAGCTTCCAGAGCGCAATCAACGACCCGATCGAACGACGCGTGTCCACGGTGGGCAGGATCCAGCCGCATCTGGAAGTAAAGATCGTTGATGCGGAAGGCGAAGTGGTGCCGCGCGGGACACATGGCGAACTGCTGACCCGGGGATATTCAGTTATGAGCGGTTACTGGGCTGATCCTGAACAAACCGCGGCCGCAATTGACGGCGATGGCTGGATGCATACCGGTGATCTGGCAACGCTCGACGACGAAGGATACGGCAACATTGTCGGCAGGATCAAAGACATGGTCATACGCGGCGGAGAAAACATATATCCACGCGAGGTAGAGGAGTTTCTTTTCAGCCATCCCAAGATTGAAGCGGTGCAGATCGTCGGCGTGCCTGATAAAAAGTACGGCGAGGAGTTATGCGCCTGGATCAAGGTGAGGGCAGGAGAAACAATGACCGAGGATGACGTACGCAATTACTGCGCATGTAAAATCGCCCATTTTAAAATTCCCAGGCACATTTGTTTTGTCTCAGAGTTTCCCATGACGGTCACCGGAAAGGTACAGAAATTTATCATCCGGCAGAACATGATGGAGCGGCTGGGGCTCAAAGAAGAGCAGACCGCCTGAGTGAGATCCTGAATGGGATTGCTTGAACAAAGCATGCTAAGGTGTTTGCTTCCCGATGTTTAAACTTGATGCGCAACTAGGCAAGCTATGCAGCAGTGCTGTATAGTTGCGTACAGAAATTTAAACGAAACTCAAGGTGGCATCGCCTCTGGGAAGCGCCGAAGACCTGGACCAATGAGGATTAAGCAGGAAACTCAAGGCCAGGAAAGGCTCCCGGAACACGGCGGTTAAGAGACATTTAAGTGCGACTACGCGTACTCCTTCAAATTTTTACATTCTGTTCCTTCATGGTTGGCGGTGCTGTGGCACAAAGCGCCGAACAACTACAGTTATATCAACAGTATCAACAACAACTGCAGCAACGCGGCGGCGCCACCGGTGGCAATGCACAAATAACCAACAGCCCCGCGGATTTGTCGGCCCCGGACCTGCAAGCCTTGCAGGAGCAGCGCCAGATACAGGCTGCCAATGACCTCGCGCAAAACCGCCAGCGCGATATGTTGGATTTACCGCCCGAACCCGACATTGAGTTTCAGGACTTTGTCACCAGTTCACTGGGCTACCATCTGGCCATCTTCGGACAATCTCTATTTCGCACCGTTCCTTCCACCTTTGCACCGCTGGACCGTGTGCCGGTAACGCCTGATTACCTCATCGGACCCGGCGACGAGCTGCTCATCAGGGTCTGGGGCCAGGTTGACGTTAACTATCGCGCGGTAGTTGATCGCAATGGCGCCATTTATGTGCCGCGCATTGGAGCGATCAGCGTGGCCGGTACTCGTTACGATCAGCTTCATTCCGTGGTACAAGCAGCCATCTCAAGGGTCTATAAAAACTTTGAGCTGAACATAACCATGGGCCAGTTGCGGTCGATTCAGGTATTTGTGGTCGGCCAGGTACGCAGGCCCGGGACCTACACCGTGAGCTCACTCAGCAGTCTCGTGAATGCGCTTTTCGCTTCAGGCGGCCCGTCCAAGCGTGGTTCCATGCGGCGGATCATGCTGAAACGCCAGGGCAAGGAAGTCACCAGCTTTGACCTTTATGATCTGCTGGCCAACGGCGATAAGAGCAAGGATGCTCAGCTTCTCCCCGGTGACGTTATCTACATTCCGCCGGTTGGGCCTCTGGTGGCGCTCGCGGGCAGCGTGAACGTTCCGGCCATTTATGAGTTGAAAGACCATGACATGCTGGGTGATCTGCTGAACTACGCGGGTGGCTTGACCACCACGGCGGGCAGACAGCGCGTGATCATTGAAGGAATTGATGCCCAGCACGCCCGCTCGGCCACTGAGGTCTCCATTGATGACAAAGGGATGAAGACCGAGATCAAGGGCGGCGACATCATCCGCTTCCTGCACATCTCGCCTAAGTTTGATAATGCAGTTACTCTACGCGGTAACGTTGCGGCGCCCGGACGCTATCCGTGGAAGCCCGGCATGCACGTGAAGGATTTAATACCGACGCGGGACGCCCTGATCACGGAAGAGTACTGGAAGCGGCAGAACAAGCTGGGCATCAACCCTGACGCGGAGACCTTTAAGCTGCACGACGAAAGGGCCCGCGACCAGCGCCGTATGGAAGGCCAGTCGGGATATCAGAACAATCAGCCTGCTAATCAAGGACAAGCACAGTCGCAACAAGGGACAACCACCACACCCCCGCCGGTTCAGCAGCGGACCAACACCAACCAGCAGCCTACGCAACAGCCTCAGCCCAATCAGTATCCCGATTTGCAGAACGGGCAGACCATGGACTTTAGCTCCGGGCAGTATGCTGGCCTGAGCGAAGATGATCTGGCGGCCCGCGTAGGCAGAACCGAAGCCCAGCGAATCCGGCAAGAGCAGCTGAAGAATCAAGTCAAACGTTCGGGAGCGGAGATCAACTGGGATTACGCCGTCATCCAGCGGTTGAACATTGAGGACCTCACCACTCACCTGGTGCCATTCAATCTGGGAAAAGCCATTGCCGGCGACCCCAGCCAGAACGTGGACCTTCAGCCGGGAGACATCATTACCATATTCTCCCAGAATGACATGCAGATCCCCACGGGATCGCAAAGCAAATTCGTGCGCCTTGAAGGCGAATTCAAGTCGGCTGGCGTGTACCAGGCGGAACCCGGAGAGACGCTTCGCCACCTGATCCGGCGTGTCGGTGGATTAACGCCCCAAGCCTACCTTTATGGCGCTGAACTGGATCGCGAGTCGGCCCGGGAAGACCAGCAAAAGCGCCTGGACGAATACACCAATGAGCTGGAAAAAGGTATTGAACGCAATGCCAGCTCGCAACGCAACCTGACTGGCGAAGAAGCAGCCACGGAGCGGCAATCGCAGGAAGGCCAGCGGCGTTTGCTGGACAAGCTCAGGCAGGTACGGGCCACGGGACGAGTTGTCCTTGAGCTAAGACCTGACGCCGACAATATTGACGCTCTTCCTGATCTGGTGCTCGAAGATGGTGATCGTCTTCTGATTCCATATCGCCCGGCAACGGTCAACGTAATTGGCTCGGTTTACAACAGCAATTCATTCATCTTCAAACCTGGCAAAACGTTTTCTGATTACCTGCGGCTCTCCGGCGGAGCTACCCGCAATGGTGACAAAGGGCGGGCCTTCATCATCCGGGCGGACGGGACCACCGTGGGCAATGACAATCACCATACCTTCCTGGTGAACAGCTTCAACATGGCCCACCTGATGCCGGGAGATACGATTGTCATACCGGAAAAACTGGATAAGGGAGTAGTCCTGCGCGGCTTCAAGGATTGGACCCAGATTATTGGCCAATTCATCATCGGCGCCGCCGCAGCGAAAGTATTGTTCCCGTAATTTCCAGAGTTAGGTCCCGAAAACGGGTTTGCGGCTGGAGCACAGGCACTCCTGCCTGTGCGGTTTTGCCCTGCTGCGTATGCCCTGCATCTCGGCAGGCGAGAAGCCCGTGTTTGTCACCGAAAGCAAGCAGGTGGTCCCGATCAGCAATCCTGATGTTGACCAGGGGCCATGAGGGCGACCACGTGGCCGATCTGAGTGACGGCGAACTAATCACCAAGACCCTGGAGCCGACACCGAAACGGTGGCGTGACTTCACCTGTACTGCTGTAAAGCTCGCCTCGTGTTACTATCCCTCGCATGAAGACCCGCACGGCTGCACTCATCGGATGTGTATTTTTACTCTCCTCGTTTGCCATTACTCAGGAAAATCCCGACTTCACCATCAAGAAAGTTGGCGACGGCGTTTACGTCGCCATCGCATCCGATACAGGTAAAGCAGGCAGCAATGCCGGTTTCATTATCGGCAGCAACGGCGTGGTCGTGGTGGATACCTTTCAAGGCGTTGCTCCCGCCCAAACTCTCCTGGCGGAAATTCAAAAGCTGACGAAGCTTCCGGTACGCTTCGTGGTAAATACCCACTATCACCTTGACCACACCGGCGGCAACGCGGTGTTCCAGAAGGCGGGCGCAACCATACTCGCGCAGAGAAACCTGCGTGGCTGGCTACGCACGGAGAACCTGAAGTTCTTTGGCGCCAATCCAAAACCTGAAGCCAAAGCCCAGGTTGAAGCACTTGTACTGCCGGATATGGTTTACACAGACGCCGTCGATATCTATCTGGGCAATCGACTCGTGCAGGTGCGCTACATGCTGGGACATACCGGTGGCGATTCAGTCGTCACTGTGCCCGATGCGAATGTAGTTTTTGGCGGCGATCTAATCTGGCAGAAACATCTGCCTAACTTGATTGACGCGACCACTGACGCGTGGGTGAAATCTCTGGAAGACCTGCTGGCGCAGCACCCTTCAGCCACCTTTGTGTCCGGTCACGGTGATGTAGCGACACCGCAGGACGTAAAAGATTTCCATGATTACCTGGTCGCATTACGAGAAGCAGTTGCCAAAGCGCAGGGAGAAGGGAAGTCAGGCCAGGAACTCATGAACGCCGTACTGCCTCAATTACAGGAAAAATACGGCACCTGGGGCTTCTTCAAAGGCTTCTCCACACACAACATCCAGCAAACTGCCGCGGAGTTAAAGGGCGAAAAGAAAGTTCCGGTGCCCGCTGACGGAGGCGCAGCGAGTAAATAGCAACGCCCCAAGGCGTTCTCCCCCGGACAGCGTTGCTCTAATCCTGCCTGAGTGTCCATGATTGACCATACTCAGAGCGCCGTAGGCGCGACCAGAAGTTAGCCCACTCTGGAGGCGAGCGGTAGCGAAGCCGGAAGGGTGGGTACGTTGCAAAATAAAACTCTGAGCCCCGTAGGGGCGGCACAAACCGTTTCGTGGCATGCCATGGCCGAGGAACCGAATCTTGAAACGCACCGCTGCGACACCAACCCCCTACCGTGTCTGCGGAAACAGCGCGTAAAAATTCTCTGCCGTCTGCTGCCCTATCTGTTCCTTGGTTAACCCGCGTAGCCGCGCAATCGTCTCCGCGGTATTCACCACGTACGCCGGCTCATTGCGCTTCCCGCGATGCGGAACCGGCG
>WNFA01002590.1_pt1 | contig 28897 bp, 20 predicted proteins | sample 5400481 | NCBI WGS metagenome assembly WNFA01 (sample SAMN13153340, study PRJNA577476) | soil metagenome | isolation source: 120 cm saprolite under Douglas fir tree site 2 hole 1 replicate 2 | place: USA:California | collected 2015-04-18 | reverse complement strand
CTCCCAGCAGCGGTTCGCGCTCAAAGAAGTGATCAACCCGGATAAACACGACCGGGCACGCTTCACCTTTGAAGGGCAGGTGCTCTGGCGCCTGGAGCATCGAGCCTTACCGCGTGTCTACCGCGTGTTTGAGAACGACAAGCTCAGGCGGGTCTACATGCTCATGGATTACATCGAGGGACCCAACCTGGAGGTGTTGCAGAAGGGGCAGCCCGAGCAGCGCTTCCCCTTGGCGCTGTCCCTGGCCCTGTTAGCCCCGATCATCGATGCGCTCAACTACCTGCATCATCAAGACCCCCCGATCGTGCACCGCGACGTCAAACCGGCCAACATTATTGTGCCCATGAAAGGTGAGGGCGCCGTGCTGGTCGACTTTGGCATCGCCAAAGAGTTCGTGGAGGATAAAACCACCAATGTGATTCGGCATGGCTCCCCTGGCTATGCCGCTCCTGAGCAATATGGCGGCGGGACCAATCCTCAAACGGACCTCTATGGACTGGCAGCCACAGTCTATACCATGCTGACCGGGGTCATTCCTCCCGATGCCATCACCAGGGCTACCAGGAGCAAAAGCCTGGATCCGCTCAGGCCGGTGAACCTGCTCGTGCCTGCCATTGCGCCAGAGGTGGCGGAGGCGATTGAACGCGCGATGAGCATCAGTATTGATGATCGCTTCCAGACGATTGAGCAGTTCTGGCAGGAGCTGCATGGCACTCCCACACGAGAGCGGATAGAAGTGGTGCCTACCATGCCATCACTCGGGCCTCGTTCTTTGCCTGAGCAAAGCTGGAAAAAAATCACGACGCACCCATTGCAGCGGGAGCGCCCTAAGCGTGAGGCGAGAAGACGTGGCATCCTCCTGCCTGTCCTGCTGGCCCTCTTCATAAGCGTCGTAGGAGCAGTAAGCTTCCTGGGTGTTGCCTTGAAGTATGGCGGTCCTCCTCCTGCTTCTTCTACGGTCGCTCCATCAAAAACTCCTTCCATTCCTGCACCCACGGTCACTGTGAGCCCCTTTCCACAGCTCGCGACATCCTATGCCGGGACAGTTTTAGATCTCTTATCCGGACAAAAAACGCCCATGTTTCTCACGAATATGAAGCAAAGCCAGGGAACCATTCAAGGTCACTTCCAGGGGCTTGGCCTGGTTGGCCCCTTCAAAGGAACCGTCAGCGCTTCTGGCAAGGTTCATTTCACGGTGTCGGTCTATGGAGGAACTGAAACACTGACTTTTGAAGGGACCATAAAAATTGGCGGCGACATCGTGGGAACGATGGATGCCCTTGACCCGAACGGAAACAAGCTGGGTGAGTCCGGTATCTGGGATGTTGGCCCACATCCGTAGCATATTTCTCACCCACCAGAGCATCCTGAACGAGAAGAATGAAGCAAATTTTTCGCTCGGCGAAAGTGGAAGATAACAAATGCCAGGCTGTGGTATAGTAAAGCCAATCTTTTTTAGGTAATAGATAACCTCAGAGGCAAAGATCACTTTTGCTGTCATCCGAGCCGTGGGTTTACAAAGAGTGAGGATTGCAGGGGATTGAGGAAGGAAGCGGAGGAGGTGGGATTCGAACCCACGAGAGCTATTCACCCTACACGATTTCCAGTCGTGCTCACTAGGCCACTATGAGACTCCTCCATGCAGCGGAGAGAGTGGGATTCGAACCCACGAGGGCTATTCACCCTACCGCTTTTCGAGAGCGGCACATTCGACCACTCTGACATCTCTCCGTGGGCCAGTATAGCATAGTCGATCAGGAATGACAAGGCTTACATATTGGGGACACTGACAGTGTCAGGTTTGGCAAGAAGCTGGATACCTGCAACACCGGTGCGACTGGTGGCCTCGGTCACATGCACCACAATCACGCTGATATTATCCTCTCCACCGCCGTCGAGAGCTGCCTGGATAAGCCCGCTTGTCGTCTGGGCCGGGTCGGATACGGGCGCGCGCATCACGCGCTGAATCTCAGGGTCACGTACCATATCCCAGAGACCATCTGAACAGAGCAGTAACTTATCGCCTGGCCGGAGATGTACTTTAAATGTATCTACCTCGACAACCGGCTTCTCACCCAGGCTGCGGTAGATCTGGTTGCGCTTAGGATGGGTGTAGATATCATCGGGCTTGATGACACCGGCATCAACCAGGCTGGCGACGACTGAATGGTCATGAGTGATCTTGGTGAGGCCTTCCGGCTCACGGTACAGGTAGGTGCGGCTATCACCTACGTTTGCCACATAAGCCATCGAGCCGGCGACCAGGGCAGCAGTCATGGTCGTGCCCATGTCGGCCCGGCGCTCCTGGTTGTTCTGGTTCACAGCATGGTTGGACTGCTGCACTCCATCCGACAACAGTTTCACAAACCCTTCGTCATTCATTTCGCCGCCTGCCGACAGGATCGGCAGCACATAATTGATGATCGTTTGGATGGCCAGGCGGCTGGCATCCTGGCCATTCGCATGCCCTCCCATGCCATCTGCTACGACGAACAGCCCGAACTGCTCCGGCTGGGTGTTTTGAGTACGCGCGCCTTGCATGGCAAACAGGCTATCTTCGTTTGGCTTATGCTTGCGCTTGATGCCAGGGTCTGTACGTGTCCCTACTACCAGGCTCAGGTTGCGGCCTGTAACCTGCTCCATCTTATATGTCTTCTCCGTTATCTCCGCGTCCGGCTGTCCATTGGATGGGAACTGCAAGGTCGGCATATCGCTCATCGAAGGTGCAGCCTGTGCCGCCGGCTGGGGTATGGGCGATACAGGCGGATTTTTGATCGTGGGAACATCTGCCGGTGCCACAGGAGGCCTGGCCTGCAAGTGTAACCCCGAGGCACTGGGAGATAGCAGGTACCGACAATTGGGGCAGTATTCCGCGCCGACCGGCACAGACTGGTGGCAGTTTGGACAAGGCAGGTTCGCCGGAGACTGCGAGCGCGGCGTCGAGACCTTATTCACATCCAGGGCAGCCTGCGGCCGCTGTTGTGATTGCTGCTGGCGCTGCACTTCCATCTCAGCAATACGCTGGGCTTGCGCTTCGTCAGCTTTGAAGCGCTTCAGTTCTTCCCGGTGTTTTGCTCGAGCAGCGCCAAAACGCAGGCTCACCAGCACTAATATGATAATGAGCAGGACCAGCCCGGCAACGCTCAATAGCAAGAGTGTGAGTACCGGGAATTGCATGCCGAAGAGGTTCACCCCGCCTGTCGAGGTCGGAGTACTGGGCCGGCCTCCGGAACTTCCAGAGGCCTTCGTTGCTATCGACGATAGATACAGCGATGGCGCCGTAAAGGCAGCAGTTTTCGCGGCAGTCAACTCTTGTTTGGCACTGCTGAAGTTGCCTGCGTAGTAATCCTTAATCCCCTGTCGCCACTGCGTATTCAGGGTGTTTGTGTGCGTCGATGAAGGCCGGAGTTCCGGCTGGGCAGCCAAAAACGGTGTAATCTGCCCGGTGGAAAAAAGGACGCTCGCATTGAGCTGTATGCCTGCCAGATTGCCACTACTATCCACCAGAGGCATGCCCAGCTCAAACGGGGTAGCATTCGGCAGGGTGCTGTTGGTGGATGACTCTTTGGTAGGAGTAAGGAACTGGGGCATCTGTAGCAGATACTGAGAAGTTTGTTGCGGGGTGGGGGTGGTATTCGACTGAGGGGGGAAGGCAGAGAACATATCTTCGTATCATAGCAGGGTACTTTCACAGGTACAAAGCCGGAAGTGTTGAGCATCTGATCATGAGGATTGGATGTATAGACGTTATTCGCATACACTTGCAGGGCAGCAATCTGGGCGGCAGCGGGCCGCTGAGCGCACGTTGCGCTACTCTGGTTGACGAGATCACCATCGGTCAGCACCCAGGTATTCTCCTCCCTGGGGTTCGTTGGTGCCCAACTCGCAACCAGCACGCCGAGACCTGTACATTCCACCGCAGGCACGAACTGCCCTCCGACAGGCTGGGTGGTGGAGGAATAGGATACAACGAGTCGGACAACGGAGACTTCTGCCAGGGCAAAGGCCTGGTCCGCCGGTGGATTGGGAGCAGCGGCGCGAGTAAGAGACGCGAAGGCTGTGGCAGGCAGCACAAACTGTAGGGCGATGAGTATCTCGCTAAGTAGGACGAGCACAGATGGGCTGATGCCCTTTCGCATTTCAGGTATGAAGCTTTTTGTACTCATTGTCTCATTCTCCCTGACATTGAGCTAGCATATGATTAACGTCCTAACCGGAGTTGTAAACGTTGTAGCATAGCTTGCGCCGCTTGATTACCTGGCATTGCTCTTACCACATAATTACATTGCTCCCGGGCAAGGTCTAGCTTGTTTTCGCTTTCATAGACCTGGCTGAGCAAGAAACGAGTCGGATGATCTGCCGGATTGATGGTGAGTACCTGTACAAAGGCACGTTCGGCGATCGCAAACTGGTTCATGCGCCTGGCCAGCTGACCGAGTGCAAATTGCACGGCAGGGTTCTGGGGAGCGAGCCGCGCTGCTTCCAGGTATTCACGCAGAGCATCGTCTAACTTATTTTCGCTTTCATAGACTTGACCAAGCAAGAAATGGACCTGGTTATCCGCCTGGTTGGCGGTAGCCACCTGTATAAAAGCACGTTCGGCGATCGCAAACTGGTTCATGCGCCTGGCCAGCTGACCGAGCGCAAATTGCACTGTGGTTGCCTGCGGAGCGAGCCGCGCCGCTTCCTGGTACTCACGCAAGGCCGGGTCAAGCTGATTGGTCTCCTCATAGCATTGTGCCAGGCGCTGGTGCGCCTCGTAATCGTCCGGTTTCAGGCGCAGTGACTGTATGTAGGCAGGAACGGCCTGGAGCGGCTGCTTCCGCAAGAAGAGAGAGACGTCACCGACCAACTTATGCGTTTCGGGGTCGTTGGGATTGAGTTGCAATGAGCGATTGTATGCCCGCATTGCGGAATCGATCTCGGGAGACTGGCGACGGGCAAACACCTGCCCAAAGGTTCTATGCACGAGTGAGTTGTTCGGCTCGAGCGCGAAGGCCTGTTGAATAGCTTGATAAGCGGCCTCGACACGCCCTGCATTGATATGTCCCAGAGCAGCGCTGATATAGGTGCCTGCGGGTCCTGTTGTCCCAACGGACACCTGCGAGGGCGGCGTCTGGGACATGGGATTGCTGGGTGTCGGGGGGTTTGGCCCGGAGCCTGGCTGGCGCTGGGGAAACTGGCCCTGACCTGCTGGCTGCACTACAGGTTGTGTTGTGATGGGAGGCAGATTGATGACTGCTCGTTCTATGTCGGCGGCAGTGGCCCAACGTTGTTCAATCGTGGGCGATAGCGCCTTCATCACCACCTGCTCGAAGGCGGGCGAGATATCTGGTCGCAGCGAGCGAATCGGTGGGAAGGAGAAAATGCTGGGTTTATTATTGACTGCATCGTGATGTGTGAGCACACGATGCAGGGTTGCCCCCAGGGCATAGAGATCGCTACGTGGTTCCGGCATTCCGTGCAACTGCTCAGGTGGAGCATAGCCGACCGTCATAATGATGGTATCGCGGAAGATAATGGGCGGCGCCTGGCGGTGCAGATAGCTCAGTACGCTGCAGACCTGCTGCGCCCAACTCCGCGCGCGTGCCTCCGACACTCCACGCGCGCCATTCAGCCCGGCTACATTGCCTTCCTTCTCCAGCACTTCGCCAAGTGTGCGCCCCTCGATAAAATCCATCACCAAATAATGCTTGCCATCCTGGACGAAGAAATCTCGTACGCGCGGAATACAGGGATGACTGAGGTCGAGCAGCATGGTTGCTTCGCGCCCAAACCACTCTACGGACTGATTGCGTTCGTTATCGTTCTGAAACTCGTCGAGCATCTCTTTGACGGCACACGGGCGGTTGAAACGCGCATCTATAGCGCGATACACTGCCCCCATACCACCGGCTGCTACCAGCCTGTCAATCTTATAACGGTCCCCTGAAAGTAATGTACCCGTGGCCAGGCGACGATGGCTCCCGCCACCGCTACCCCCGGAAGGCGTCTCACGCCCTGACTGTCCAGAATCCGGCGTTGAGCTTACTGACGGCAGTGGTATATCCGGTACAGTGCCCCCAGGACCACTTCCTGGTGTGGCAGGATTGCTCACAGATCCAGCATTCTTAGGTTCAGATGGATAATTACTCGCCATATTTTCTACACCGCTCGTTATACTGACCCGGGCTCCGCAATCGTACCATAATGACATTGTTCCTGTTCCACATGGTGCTGGAGCCCAGGGAAAAACTCTTTATCTTGTTATTCGATTTTATATCCTTACTTGGCGCATTATAACATATTCTTGCGCAAGTGAGCAGTAGAGTTTATCACAGCCCGGCTGCGGCGTGGCTCACACTTAGGGGGAAGCAAATTTCCCCCCGAAGAGCGGGCGACCATAAAGGCCCACCCCGCCGCTCCTCGCCACCCTCGCCCCTACGGGAAGCTCCCGCACCCTTACAAACAATGAAAGACGCGGTTTTTATTCATTTACCGGTGGAGGCGACGACCAGCGCTGAGTCACCGCGTTAGCGTGGGCGGGGAAGCCCTCGAACTCCGCCAGGAGGCGAGTTGTCTCGCTGAGCGAGTCATACCCCTGCTGTGTGAGAAAGGCCAGTCCCGTGCGCTTGAGAAAGTCGTAAACGGAGGTACAGGAAAAGGTATGGGCAAACCCGCCGGTGGGGAGTACTGCATTCGTCCCCAGGCTGTAGTTTCCCGTACAGAATGGTGTATGCGGGCCGAGCAAAATCTCACCGGCATTCTTTAATTCCGGCAGCAAAGCAAATGGCTCGCGTACCTGCACCTCGAGGTGTTCCGGAGCATATTCATTGACAAAATCGACTGCCTCACGCATGTTCGCCGCCATTACGATACCGCCAGTGCCTTCAGGCGCTTCAAATACGGTGCGACAAAACGCCTGCCGCCATTCCGGCAGCGCTGCCATTTTACCTGGGAGCAGGGCCATCACGGCCTCAGCTAAGGCTCGACTATCGGTCACCAGCAGGCTGGAAGAATCGGGGCCGTGCTCGGCCTCGATCAGCAGGTCGCGCGCCACAAGTTCGGCGTTCGCGCTTGCATCGGCCAGTGTAATCGCCTCGCTGGGTCCTGCTGGGAGACCTACGTCTACTGTTCCATAGAGCAGGCGCTTAGCAGCAGCAACGTAACCGCTGCCAGGCCCGGTGATTTTTCGCACGCGAGCAATGCTGGCCGTACCATAGGCCATGGCAGCAATAGCCTGCGCGCCGCCAACGCGATAGATTTCATGCACTCCGCACAGGTCGGCGGCAACCAGCGACGCGGGATCGACTTCGCCACCCGGCCCCGGAGGCGTACAGACCACGATGCGCGGAACGCCCGCTATGTTTGCCGGTGTGGCGAGCATATACATGACCGATGGAAACGCGCCTTTCCCACGTGGCACATACAGCCCCACGCTGCTAATAGGAGTGATTTTCTCTCCGGCCATCACTCCCGGCGCCACCTGGGTAAACCACTGTTCGTGTGGCATCTGCCGCTCGTGAAAGGTGCGCACGTTGCGAATGGCATGCTCGATGGCAGCACGCACCGCTGGAGCAAGCAGCTGATGGGCATGCTCTATCTCCTCCCGGCTGACCCGCAACTGTTCGCGTGTCAACTGCACACGGTCAAAACGCGAAGTAAAATCAAGCAGTGCCTCGTCGCCGCGCTCGCGCACGGCCTGCACGATCGGGCGCACAAGCTCGATCAGATCATCGATCTGTATCTCAGCGCGACGCAGCAGGCGCGCCCGTTGTGCGGCGTTCATGGAAGATAGCTCGTAAAAATGAATCACATCATTTATCCCCTAGCGATTTTTTCGGCGCGGTCGGCAAGTTCCGCCGCCGCGATGTCTCCTTTCATCCAGCGCGCGCCAAAGATACCGACAAGCCCGGCAATAACAAGCGTGGGAACACACGTTACCAGGAAGGCTAAACTTAGATCGTTTCCCGCGACGTGATGAGCGAAATGTTGCCCATGCGTGGGATCGAAGACATTGGCAAGCACCCCAACGATGGCGGGAGCGAAAGCGTCACCCAGCAGGTGCGCTAAGAGCAGCGAAATTGCTACTGACGAGGCGCGCAGAGCTGACGGCACCACGTCCTGCGTCGCGGCAGTGCAGGGTCCGGTGTAGAGCAGGATTAACGCCGAGGTAAGGAAAAAGAAGACCAGGAAAATACCCAGGTTATGGATCGTCACCGCAAGGGCAAAGGACGGGGCACAGATGAGGAAGCCAATACCGCCGACCAGCACACGCGCATTCGGGTTGCGACGGTTGAGCAGGTCAGCGAGGTGGCCACCGAAGATCGTGCCGACGCCACCTCCGATAACGATCACGACACCGGCGAGCAGGCCTGCAAAACCAGAACTCAAGCCAAGCGTGTCGCGCTGCTGCAGGTAGGTGGGCAAGAACGTTACGGCAGCTCCCTGCGAGAAGAAGGCGAAAATCTGCATCACAATCAGCACGACGAGTGTCTTGATGCGCAACAATGAACCAAATTGCGCAATTACATTGCGGGGGACAGCGGCCACGTGGGGAGCATCCGCCATCTCGTTAAGCAGCGAGGAAGGGTCCAGCGCCGCTGCTTCCTCGTCGGCCTGATTGCGGCGCGGTTCGCGCAGTCGCCAGGCAAGGAAGGCAAGGATCAGGCCGGGGATGCCGGTGAAGATGAAGGCGAGCCGCCAGCTGCCGAGATACAGGCCAGCTACTACACCGCCTATGCTAAAACCGACGAGTATGCCGACGAGCTGGCCTACACTCCACCAGCTCATGATGCGCGACCGCCTTGTGCGGCTGAAATAGTCGCTCATCAATGCTGTACCGGCAGGGAAATAGCCCGCCTCGCCGATGCCCAGCACCATGCGTGACACGAACAGTGCCACAAAGCTATTCGCCAGGGCGGTGAACGCTGTGGCTAAACTCCAGATAGAGACACAGACAGCGACGACATTCTTGCGTTTCGCCCGGTCCGCCCAGATACCCAATGGCACAGTGCCGAGCGTATAGACGATGGTGAAGCCGAACGCGATGAAACCGAGCTGGTCGATACGCAGGTGCAGTTCGGTGCCAATAACGTTGGCGGCGGCTGAGAAGACGTTGCGGTCGAGGTAATTGAGAAAGCTGATGGCAAACATAATGATGAAGACATAATTAGCATAGCGGCTGCTGCTCTGCCTGGGAACTCCCAGGTCGGCATCAGCACGTGGAGCAACATCGCTCATGGACACCTCCGGTTAGAAGATGAATGATTAGCTGACGATAAGCGAGGCCGGGATTGAATATGCCGATATTACCATACCATACATTGTGGGAAGAGGGAATAACCTCACACGAAAAACTGCTCAACACGCACCGGTAACCCTGGCACGACCCGTGACGGCAACGTTTGTTGTCCACCGAAGATACCGAGCGAACGATATTCTCCATCTTCTAAGACGAAGACTTCAACGGTTTGTTTCTCAGGTTTGACAAACCAATACTCTGGTATCCCCGCACGAGCATAGACAGCATACCTGGCAATCCGATCCATCACCCCACTCCCAGGAGACACCACCTCAACTACCAAATCAGGCGCACCAACCATCTTCTTTGCTTGTATTCTATCCAGATGAGCATTCAACACGACGAGAACATCCGGTTGAAACACATTCTTTGCCCCCAGGACCACATCAAGAGGGCCCATGAACACCCGCCCGAGACCAGCGAGTTTGACCTGAGTTCGCAGACAGGCATAAATTTCACCAACGATGTCTTGATGTGCTGGACTAGGTGCAGGTGCCATCACAAGCACTCCATTCACAATTTCATAGCGCTGCCCATCGTCGGGCAACGCCGCGTAGTCATCATAGGTCCAGGAGCCTTGTTCCGGCCCTGGTACCCAATCAGCAGGAGTAACCACTGAGAGTTCTTCCTTCGGTGTTATCATGGTAACCCTACCTCTCTATGAGAAAGGCCCGTCTCATCAGGAAACTGAGGGAAGCTACTTTCTCGTATACAAAGGTACCATACTTTGAACTGTATGCCAATCCCCAAGATGCTTCACATGCGTACAGGTTTGTATCTCCCGGCAGTCTATGATAAACTCTTCTTACCAGGATTAGAGCTTGAATCATAGAGGGCACCGCAATGAATACAACACATCTCCAGCAGACGACTACGCCGGGCACGCGGGCTGCCGCGCCGCTGCAACTGGCGCCTGCCGCGCAAAACCTCGCGTCTTCTCCGACACTCGCGATCAATGAAGCCATAGCCGAGCGCCGGGCCGCGGGCCGCGAGGTGATCCATCTCGGCTTCGGTGAAGCGACGTTTCCCCTACATCCCCTCTTACAGGCTGCCCTGGCGGAAGCTGCAAAACATACCGGTTACGCTCCAGTGCTGGGCCTACCTGCGCTGCGGCGAGCAATTGCGGACTACCTGGCGCGAACGCGCGGCTTGAATTGCTCTCCCGAGCATATCGTGGTAGGGCCTGGCAGCAAGCCATTGCTCTATGCGCTGCTGCACATTCTGTCAGGGGACCTGCTCCTACCGGTTCCTTCCTGGGTCAGCTATGCGCCACAGGCAAGGCTGGCGGGCCGGCGAGTGATCGCGGTGAAAACAGATGCAGTTGATCACCATCGCTTGACTCCACAAGCGCTTTCCGAGGCGCTGGCTCACGCGCGAAAAGAGGGAGCAGACCCGCGCATCCTGGTCGTGAACACTCCGAGTAACCCGACCGGAAGTATGTTCGACCGCGCTGGTGCGGAGGCTCTCGCCTGCTGGGCACGCGACGCGGGCATAACCGTGATCAGCGACGAGATTTATGCTGAACTTGCCCACGGCTGGCGCGAGCACATTTCGCCGGCACGCTTCTACCCCCAGGGCTGTATTGTGACCGGGGGACTCTCGAAGGCATTCTCCGCTGGCGGCTGGCGCATAGGCTACGCCGTGCTCCCTGCTGGTGAAAGAGGTGTACAGGTAGTTGCAGCCCTGCGCGCCCTGGCAAGTGAAATCTGGTCCGCCGCGGCAACCCCCATGCAGGAGGCGGCAGTAGTTGCCTTCTCCCCAAACGCGGACTTAGAAATATACGTGCAGCGTTCGGCACGCATTCACGCTCACAGTGCTGCCCGGCTCTACGAAACGTTCCGCAGTCTTGGCGTTCCCTGCCCCCGTCCGGCGGGAGCTTTCTATCTCTACCCCGATTTTGCCCCCTGGCGTACAGCCCTGGCGGAACGTGGCATCAAGACAGGTCAGGAGCTTGCTCATTACCTGCTTGACAAATGGGATATCGCTGCGCTTCCGGGCAGCGCGTTTGGCGAACAGCCGGAGGCGTTACGGCTGAGACTGGCAACAAGTATGCTCTATAGCCCTGGGGGCGCTCATGCAACACTTGAACGCGAAGCAGCTCTGTGGCGGCTGCTGGACCTCGCGGATACAGTGTCACCGCCGGATCATGCCAGCAGACCCGCATTGCCGCTGCCAATGCTCGAACGCGCCCAGGCAAGGCTGACGGAGTTTATTCGGGATTTGGGTGTGCCATCAGTTCGAGACAGTTCACACGACGATCAAAGGGAGTAAGGGGGGTGCAGTTCATAATTTTGCGTGAAGGAAGAGGAACATGCTGAAATGTAGTGGCACCCCTTGCGGGTGCCAGGCTCCTGCAAGGGGTGCCAGGCTCCCGCGCAAAAAAGTGAAACACACCCGAGACAGTAAGCCGACAGCACATAGGTGTATTTTGAGGATGCTATGTCTCAGTCAACAAAACATGTCTTACTGACGCTATGCACTCTTTCTTTGATCGCGTGCCTGCTTCTATGTTTGTACTCACCCGCAAAGGTACATGCCGACGGCGGCGCACCTAACCTGGCCTATGTATCAGGGACAGCTCACGGTATTAGCGTAATTGATGTAGGGCAGGCGAAGGTCATCAGAACACTTAACATAGGAAGAACAAGGAAACCATTCAAAACCGGGTGCTGGCTAGCCAACTCCCCTGCCTTTGAATGGTCTCTGGTATGACCTCGTGTCCAGCACAAAATCATACCAGCGGTTCACCAAACCTACCGGGAGGTGAAACCCGTCTCTACGGGATCTGAAACGGGATGGTGGCCTGGCTGGTTGCGCCAGGCGTGTGCCCTGGCAGCAGGATGAAGGTCGCCGTTGTGGTATCCTGCGGCACCAGGAAGGAAACCAGCCCCTGAGTATTTGTGGTACCAGCAGCAGCATCGCCAATGACCGCTTGCTCGAGCGCAATGGTCGTCCCGCCATATTGCAAGCGAATGTAATCAGGCGGGAAGGCGTTGAGGCCTTCAGTGCCAGGGTTATCTAGTGAGAAGGTGAGGACCAGAAAGCGCATGCCTTTATCGACCTGCGTCCCGCTGTCACTGAGTTTCAACGTGACCGTTTTCAGGGTCCAAAACAGGCTTCCAAACTGCACGCGCAGATTGGGAGTACTCTGTTTGGGTTGATACTGGCTCAGGTCGGCATGACCAGTTAACGGAACGTGTAGCTGCTCTTCGGTATCTTTGCCAATTTGCAGGATCATCTGGTTCACTTTCAGGCCTGTGGAGGCGGGAAAATCGATCCAGGTTGTCTGGTCTCCCTTACGGGCTGGTCCGCTTATATCCTTATAACCCGCAGAGACAACCTTGCTTCCCCCAGGTAAGAGCAGTGCAAAAGACTCGGGGTAGGCAAAAACGGGAGCGCTCGCAAAGTACACGTTATTCACATCCGATTGGACCGCGTGCAGATTGAGGCGCACCACCCCCTGTGCGGGTGTATCATGATCATCCGCAAAGCTCGTCGCCTGCTGTGCATTGATGATCGTGATATTGACGCTCGCATAGCTGACCGTTGTGTTGATAGGCGTCGTGGTCAGCGGAGCCTGGGTCGGTGTGGTCACACTATTTGCGCCTGTATTCGCTGTGTTGCCGCCTCTGCTGGTAATAAAGTGAAAGGCAAAGTAACCACCCGTGCCGAGCAGGAGAAGCAGGAGCAGGAGGATCACCCCCACCTTCAGGATCCCTCCCGACGATTTTTTCTGTGGCCGGGCATAGAGCGGCGGTGGCTGAGAACTTTGTAAAGGCGGTTGATATCCCTGCTGACCGGGTGGTGCTGGTTGATAGACTGGCTGTGCCTGCTGTGGATACACCGTGTATGGTGGCGGCGGCGCTTTTTGTGTCGGGGCGTAGCTGGCAGGGTTGCCATTGCCAGCACTTGCAGGCGTTCCACAGTTTGGACAGAAACGCATATTAGCAGGGACGGGGGTGTTGCAATGTGTGCAGGCATGTGTGATGGATTGTGCCATTGTATTTTTCCTTTCGATCTGGTCTATTAATGGTAATTTCACTGATCATTCCCGCTTTTTTCTGCTACTGGTCAAAGCTCCTTGCTCTCTACAGCCGTAGTTTGGATTGTCAATCGGCCGTAAGACCCGGTAGCGGCGTACGCCCGACTGCTTCCGGTTGACAGGGTCGCTGTCGAATGCCTTCTTCCAGGCATCGAAGCTGGGGACTGGGTGCTCGATTTGTAAGATGACCATGTTGGTTCCTTTCTTTTTAGACAAAGCCGTACAAGAAATGGTGCAAAGCACACAATCTATACGCCAAGCGAAGCCAGGCGGCTTTGCGCGGCAGTCAGCCCGTTTTGCGCTTCATCGTGCCAGACGTGCCAGGCATCATTCACTTTGAGAGCTGGTGTCGCTTTATCGAGTTCAGCAAGTGCAAGCGTAAAACTATCTCGTGCCTGGTGCGCGCGCTCGACTCGCTCCACCTGAGAATCTGCGTTGCGGCTCAGATGGAGCGCAAGCGTGGCATGATCGATGGCGGCGAGCGCACTCCCCAGCTTCCGATCAATCTCGCTCTCTTCAGACGTCATGATTCCCCCCTTAATCGCGCCGATACCTATCAGATCATGCGCATGTTCCAGGAGTGCTTGCTCGATAATGCCGAAAATTTGTTCTGCTGCTTTAAGTGCGTCTTCTGGATTGATGCGGTCCATCAGTGTCTCTTCGATTGAGGTAGCAAGTATGGCGGCCCGCAGGCGGGTCTTCTCATTCCGGTTAAGTTGAAAAACTGTGATGACTTGTTCCATCTCGTCGATGTTCAAAACAGGAAAGCTCTTGGGTACCTTGAGGGAGAGTTGCAGGCGCCGCACCTTCTCGCGGTGAATATTCGCGCGATCATCGAGGTGGCCCAGGCCTAGCCCATGCGCCGCAAGGATCTCCTGGAGTACACTGGCAAACAAGTTCCAGCCCCCCTGGGGAATCTCGAAAGTAGCCATAGATTCGCTTCTCCTTTCATCTGCAAGCATACCCTCATTTCATCCTTTTTGAACAGTCACAAAGATGTGGGGGTAGCAGCATGTGTTATACTGTAGTGCCAATAGATCTTCCCAGTCACGCGCGCTATACGATAAGCCCTGCTTGGAGCACAACAACTATGAAGTATTTCGACCCTCCCATGAAGCCTATACAACCGGATGAGCGCTTGTATGGCGGGTTCATACCCGGCTTGCCGCCCGAACTGGAATCACTCAGGCAGCAATTGGTCGAGATGCAGCGCAATGGCTCCCCCTATGAAACAGCCGTAGCCCGTAGAGAATTGGTGCTACAGACACTTGCTCACATACAGGATGACCCTGATTGCACACCAGAGACACGCGCAACCCTGCAATGTATCTTAGCAGTTGCTTATCAACAGCACCCTGGTGGCGATCGTGCTGGGCAAATGAAGGCGGCCCTTGTCGCTTGCACAGAAGCCTTGCAGGTCTATACACTGACATCTCGTCCCTATTTATATGCCAGCGTACAAGTGACGCTGGGCCATATTTATCGAGAGCGTACTGTGGGAGCACAGCGTGACGATCTTGAGCGAGCCATTGCTTGTTATCATGAGGCTTTGCGCGTCTATACGCTGTCGGATCTCCCTTACGAGTACGCACAGGCTCAAGATGGTCTTGGGCAAACATACCAGCTGCGCATCGAGGGAGAGCGGCAGAACAACCTGGAACAAGCTATTACCTGTTGTGGCGAAGCATTGGGTGTGCGCACCTTAGAGGCTTTCCCGTTTGAACACGCTCAGTCGCTGCATACCCTGGGAGCAGCCTATACTCGACGTGTCGCAGGAGAGCGGCGCGACAACCTGGAACAGGCCATCGAGTGTTTTCGCCAGGCGGCGGCTATCTTCACGCTAGAAGCTTTTCCCAGAGAGTATGCTCAGGGTCAGCATTTTCTCGCCACTGCCTATTCACAACGCATCAGTGGGGAGCAGCGCGATAACCTGGAACAAGCTATCACCTATTATCATCAGGCCTTGCAGGTCTACACGCTGGATGCTTTGCCTCTTGAATATGCCGCGGTCCAGAATAATTTATGCATTGCCTATTGGCAACGTATTGCAGGAGATCGACGCGACAATCAGGAGCGGGCCATTGCCTGTGGCCGTGAAGGGCTGCGGGTCTATACCCTGGATCTCTTTCCCTTTCGGTATGCGATGCTGCAGAACAACCTGGGCGCTGTTTACCTGATACGTGTTGCGGGAGAACGGCGTGACAACCTTGAGCAAACTATCGTCTGCTATCGTGAAGCGATGCGTGTCTGGACCCTGGAAGCCTTCCCCTATCAGTACGCGAAGGTTCAGAATAACCTGGGTGAAGCGTATCAACACCGCCTGGCAGGGGAGCGACGCGCCAACCTTGAGCAAGCCATTGCCTGCTATCGCGAGGCGATGCGTGTCTGGACTCTGGAGGCTCTGCCCCAGGATTACGCGATGGTCCAGCGCAATCTCGGCGCGACGTACCAGATCCGTCTAGAGGGAGAACGCCAGGAGAACCTCTATCTCGCGCTTGCAGCCCATCAAGAATCTCTTCGTATCTACACGTTGGATGCCTTCCCAATCGAACATCGGCAGGTGCAGCTGGATTGTGCCGAAACGCAGGCGTTACGCGAAGATTGGGAGGGTGCCCACAGCGCCTATGTTGCTGCTCGTAAGGCTGAAGACCTGCTTGTGGCCCTTGGTGCAGGGGCAGTTGGGCGTGATGCTGTTCTGAAAGAAGGTCGCGCTGCTGCTATCCATGACGGCTTTGCGCTGACTCGCCTGGGGAAAATAGAGGAGGCGGCTGTCGCTATCGAGCGGGGACGAGCACGCGGGCTAGCTGAGGCCATCCAGTTCAATACGGCCGATCCTGAGCGTATCAGCGATCCTGAACGCCGCATCTGCTATAGAACTACACGTCAGGCTTTTATCGCAGCACAGGCGCTATTACAAGCTTCACATCCCATAACCCTGGATGAAGACAGCCAACGACACATCATGCTGGAGCGCACTGCAGCTTACCGGGACGCGCGAGCAGCGTTTGCTGCGGTGATAGAGGAGATTCGCCTGGCACAGGACCCTACCGACTTTCTGCGCGATACCCTCGATGCTGCGATGATTCTGCAAGCGACCGGGGGTTGTGGACCTGGGCACGCGCTGGTGTATCTTGCCGCGACCCCCTGGGGCGGGATTGCTGTGGCGGCTTTTAGTGCGCAACCAGCCAGGTCAATCTCAGCCGGTTTTGCAGCACTCGCTTTACCTGCCCTGACTGAAGAGCTTGTGAGAACGTTGATCGAAACACGTTTGGCTGACTCAGAATATATCACCGGCGGCTTCGACTGCGCTCAACGGGGCAACGTTTTTGAGTTACTCCAGGCCTGGCCAGGTACGACGTTTCGCGAACGCGCCGGCGCGCTCCATGCTGCGTGTGTGGCGAGGGAACATCCCTGCACAATCGACGCGGCGGCGCAATTTGTGCTTGCTCTCCCAGAACTGGCGCCGTTCGTCGATCATCCTCTCACTGACTTGAGCGAGGAGCGTACCTCCCTCCTGGCGAGTACCCTGAACCACGCGGTACTCCAACGTGAACTGCAACGCTGCCAGTCAGCACTGAACAGGACGATGCTTCAGCCATTGCTAGCATGGCTGCACAAAGCGGGTGTTTGCAGTCTGACGCTCGTTCCCTGTGGCCGTCTCGCAGCCTTCCCTCTCACAGGAACACTTCTTCCTGATGGGCACACTCTGGGCGAAAAGCTGCCTACCAGCATCGCTCCCAGCGCACTCTCCCTACTACCTGATGAGCAAAGCATTGCGCCCCGCACAGGTATTTATGCTCTTGGGAACCCCTACCCAACGCAGCAGAATCTCCGTTGGGGCGAGGCTGAGGCCTTCACTCTGGCCGAACTGGGGCAGCAGCTTGCACGATCTGCAGGTGTCAGAGTACAATGGCAGGCCACACGGAACTGGCTGATTGAAGCGCTGCACACCGGTCTTGTCGTGAATGCTTCCTGTCATGGCATCTTCGATACCCGTAACTTTTTGCGCTCCAGGTTAATCCTCGCTCACGAGGAGGAGTTGACCCTGGCCGATATGTTGAGTGACCAGGTCGATCTGCGAGGACTGCGGCTGCTTATCCTGTCAGCGTGCCAGACAGCGATCCTGGATCTGCAAGGGGCACGTGATGAAGTGCGCAGCCTCGCAGCAGGAATGCTTCAAGCCGGGGCTGCTGCCATTCTGGCCTCGTTGTGGTCTGTAGACGATCGAGCGACCTATCTTCTGATGGTGCGCTTCGCATTGGAGTGGTTTCCCCAGATGCACAATGAGCCCCCAGCCACAGCACTGGCGCGTGCCCAACAGTGGTTACGAACGGTCACAAACCGCGAATTGCTTCTCTGGCAGGCGAATCTATCGCCCCTGCCAGTATCAGCGAATGACCTTGCGAAAGGATCTGAAACATTCGTCGGTGAACATGTGGCAGTACACACAGGTCAGCTTGTCGCTGTACGCGGGCGGGCCAATCGTTTTGATGCAGCTCAGGCTCAGGAGGTAGTGCAATCCTACGCTGAGGAACTGGCCCCTGGTGATTGTCCCTACGCCGATCCCTACTATTGGGCAGGCTTTCAAATCACTGGTTGGTAAAAGCGCTACTGGACACCCCGGCCATTTGCTTATACAATCTGCGTATGCAGAATCTGGAACCGCAACAACTCATAGGGGCAGGTACACTCTTTCGCAACTTGCAGCCGCACGAAGCGGCGGCGATCATTGCCCGGTTACAATCGGCCAGCTATGAGCGAGGCTCACGCATCCTGGAACGCGGCGTGTGGCACGGGCAGTTGTACATTGTCGCGTCAGGTCAGGTCAGCGTGCTGCTGCAAGAGGGCGAACAAGGTTCAGCGGGAGCACATCCCCACGGAAATCACGAGGGGGACCTCGTCGTTGCCCGCCTGGGGCCAGGTGAATGCTTCGGCGAGATGTCGCTCATTACCGGTGAACCACCAGGCGCGACGGTACGCGCTGAACAAGACACGGCGCTCTGGATGCTCACGCAGGCCGATTTTCTGACGCTTGTGGGAGCCTGCCCCACCCTACTGCAAAACATCAATCAGATCCTGTCGCTGCGCCTGGCGCAGGCCAACCAGCAGATCCTCGCCAGCCATAGCGCCGAACGGGTCTGGCTTTCCTTCATACACGACCCCGGCAAGCCACTGGAGCTTTCGCTGGCAGTACATGTCGCCGACACGCTGGCGGTGCGGAGCCGCCAGCGTGTCCTTATGCTCGAACTGTGCGGGCAGGACCAGGCGTTAGGGCCACATTTTGCCGTGTACGAGCAGCAAGTACGGCCCACATTTCTTGAATGCGTGCGCGATAGAAGCCTGTTGCAGGCCCATCACGCCCCTACCACTTCATCCGCTGGGCAATATTACTCTGCCTACGCGGCGCTGGCAGCCACTCATGAACAGATCCTTGCCCTTGATGGCGGCATACTGGCATCGCTCACCGAGTTCGCCACGCTGTATGATTACCTGCTGCTGGTCACGACGCGGGCGACGCCCAATTCACTGGCACAGGCATTAGAAGGCCAATCCCAGCGAGCAATGACACTCGTCTCTGCTGGCGCAGAGCCAGGAGAAACATTTGCATCATCCCTGCATGGTTCGATCTTCGTGGCCCACGTTCCAGAACGTCCAACCATCGGCGTGCAGGATCGCTTTGCAGCGCAATTGGGCTGCTCCGTCACACGGCTGCTTCCCGCGGATACTTCCCTGCTCGAACAATGCTGGAAACAAAGGAAAACACTGAGCCAGGCAGCGCCGGATGCAGCTTTGACAGGGGCGGTGGATTTCATGGCCCGCCATATCGCCCACCAGACGATAGGCGTTGCCTTTGGCGGCGGCGCTGCGCGCGGTTTCGCTCACCTGGGAGTGCTGGAGCGTTTGCTGCACTATGGTGTACCACTCGACTACATTGCCGGCTGCAGCAGCGGCATCATCGCCCCAGGTATGCACCTGATCGGTAAATCACCCGCCGAGAGCGAGGAGATTTTTTTAGACATTCAACGCCATATCGTGCAGTGGAGGTTTCCCCGCACCTCGATTTTCTCTAATCGGGGGCTGAAACGCATGCTGCGCGATCTATGCGGAGAACTGCGCTTTGAAGACCTGACAACGCCTTTCGCAATGGTGGCAGTTGACCTGACGACGCGAGCAGGGGTGGTGCTCGATCGCGGTCTACTGTGGCAGGCCGCGCTGGCAAGCGTGTCCTTGCCGGGCATTTTCCCACCGGTGCTTGTCGGCGAGCACATCTTGGTGGACGCGGGTATGCACGACCCCGTACCAATTCGCCTTACACGGCGCATGGGGGCTGATATCCTTATCGCGTCAGAACTAGGGGGACAGGAGCCGCCTTCACTGGTAAGCGCAACTCCCTGGCAGACAGAAAATGCAAGAGCAGGATTTACCGCGCCCCGCTCGCCTCATATCATAGATCTGCTCCTGCGAACCTATGACCTGGCCATGGCTACCATCGGCATGCACAGTATTCGCGAGGCGGATATCATCATTCGTCCCAAACTCCACCGTGTTTCATTGCGCCAATTCTCTGAAGGCCGTAAGTTTGTGGCGGCCGGGCGCGAAGCGGTTGAACAGTCACTTCCGGCGCTGCGCAAACGACTGCCATGGTTGTAGACGGAAGAGCTATCCCCCTGCTCGCTTTACTCTATATCCCAACCCGGTCAGCCTGGCCTGCACTTTATCGCAGTGATCACCCTGGATCTCGATATTGCCCTCTTTGACAGTCCCGCCCGAGCCGCACAGCTTCTTCAACTGCTGCGCCAGGGCAGTCACTTCGCTCTCGCTGCCCGGCACTCCGGTGATCACTGTTACCGTTTTACCACCGCGATGCTTGCGATCACGCATCACGCGCACAATGCCATCATTCTTCTGCGCCGGGGGTGTTGCTGGCTGGACGCAGCGGCACTGTTCATATGGTTGCCCGCAAACGGAGCAGGTCGTGACCCTTCCAGCGTCTGTGGAGTAGACGAGACGGTCTGGCATATAAAGTTCCTTTCACATATATCCGATGTAGGAGATTGTATCACAGGAGAATAATCTGGGAGGCCTTCTATGCTCCCCTCGTCATGCGGCAGGGGGTTCCAAGGGGCCTGCAAGATGATGGAGAAGTCTTCCAGGTTGCCCATCTCGGTCTTGTTATGCGGCAGGGGGTTCCAAGGGGCCTGCAAGGCCCCTTGGCGGGGTATGGGGTGTCCCCATTCACTCCCCCTTATTCTGCCGCCGAAGGCGGCACAAGCGAAAAGGGACCTGGTAGTTACGTAAACGAACATATAGGTAGTCACGTGTATAGTGTATGTGAGAAAGATAGCAAGCGAACGAGCAAGAAACGTGAGAGCTATGCTGGAATTGGAAGGAACAACACTCGGTCATTACCACCTCCAACATTCCCTCGGGCGGGGAGGTATGTCAGAGGTGTATCTCGCCACCGATCAACGTTCGCAGCAGGAAGTTGCGCTCAAATTAGTTAACAGCAGCCACCTGGAATACAGCGAGCGGTTCCAGCGTGAAGTGAAGACAATCAGCGCGCTCACGCACCGTCATATTTTGCCTGCCCTTGACTATGGGCAACATGGCTCGTGGCATTACCTGGTCATGCCCTATATCAAACAGGGAACCTTGCGCGAGCGCCTGGTCAAACGCCCTTTGACTCTGGAAGAGGCTGGGGAGGTCCTCGAACAGGTGGCCGATGCGCTGCAATTCGCTCACGATCACGGCATCATTCATCGCGATATCAAGCCTTCAAACATCCTTTTGCAGGATGAGCATTACGTGTACCTGGCGGACTTTGGCTTAGCCAAGAGGTTACGGGCCGAGAGTGGGGAGGAGATCACTCAAACCGGGTATGTAATGGGCACTCCCGAGTATATGGCGCCAGAACTGGTAGAGCAGTCTGCCAGCGCCAGTAGTGATATCTATGCCCTGGGTATCTTGCTCTACGAGATGCTTACCGGGCGAACGCCATTCAAGGGCAGTACACCGATAGCGACCTGCTGGAAGCAGTTGCGAGAGCAGCCGACCCGCCCATCGACCCTGAATCCTGCTATCCCGCGTCCTGTCGAACGAGTGATATTACGCGCGCTTGAGAAAGACCAGCGTCTTCGCTTTCCATCGGCACGCGCACTTCTACAAGCCTACAAGAGATCACTTCGAGCCGCGGAACAAGCGGAAGCCGTTCAAGTATCCCTGGCGACGAGTGATCAGCTAGATACTCCACCTTTACGTGCAGTAACACCACAGCGCGCATATCGTGTGTTCAACCCTCGTAAGTTAATCGCGGTTCCGGCTATACTCCTTCTGTTACTCTGCCTCTCCCTCTCGCTGGGATTCTTTGCTGCCAGCAACACTGTACAGCAGGCTCCTGCGGCCCTGGGCGCCAGTGTGTCGCTTCTCGGGGAAAAAGACAAGCAGGACAAACAAATTGCTCCTACGCCACAAAGCTCGCCAGGAGCAAACTCATCTGGCAATACCCACCACCATGGCCATAAGCACAAGCATAAGCACAAACATAGGCATTGACATGGCCATGGTGGTGACACGGATTGACGAAATTAAGGCATGAGCGAAGCAACAGCGCTACCCAATATGCTCTTTGAAGAAGGTCATTACGCGCTGCCACGAATCCTGCGCGGCTGCCGCATCATACGCGCGCCCTTTATCGTTGAAGAACGAATGCCTGGCGCCGGGGTATATTTTGATGTCGTGCGGGATATTGTAGCGGTCTAACTCAACATCCAGCTTTTGCCCATCCGCCGTGGTAAAGTCGCCGCTGGGGTAGGAGCCAACGACCGGGCAAAGACGGGCGACAGCTTCGAGTGGACGTGGATTCCTGCCATAATAGGGCGCGATGACTTTGAGCCGATCATCGTTGCAGGCCCAGGCTATGGCGAAGGCGCCGCCCATACAAAAACCGATGGCCCCAAGCCTGGCATTATCTACCCCTGGCTGCTCGGCCAGAAAGGTCAGCGCGGTCTTGAGTTCGCGAATGCTGTTGTTGTCAAGCGGCTTGAAGAGCTGCTCACCTATGAAGCGAAACATGCAGACAGCGCGGTTACGTCCTGCAAATAGATCAACCGCCAGCGCAACATAACCAACGTCGGCAAAGCGACGCGCGATATCCCGGATATTCTCGTTGAGGCCAAAGATTTCATGAATGACGACGACGCCCGGGAAAGGGCCATCTCCCTCGGGACGTGCCAGGTGCCCTTCGAGTTGAGTCGTACCAAATGGAAACGAGACGGATTGTGCTGCTGAAGCCATGATTATCTACTCCTACGCAAACAAACGAACAGCTAAAACACTGCTGTATTGTATCTCACCGGGCTGGTGCTGAGAAGTGCCGAACCAACAAATCCTTTAGACATTTGGAGATAAGGCTTCCCGTGGGCGGACTTGAGAGGTGTTCTGGTTGTCATCCTGAGCGCAGCGAAGGATCTCTTCGTCCAGCGAGCCAGACCCTTCCCCTTCGCTGCGCTCAGGGCTGCGGCTCCTGCGCTCAGGGTGACAGGCAGTATCTCCAAATGTCTACAAATCCTTGTCCCACCTACACCTGATAAGGTAAATAAGGTATAATCTATGTACTCTTAATAAATTCGCAAACTCAATATTGACATCCCCAGGACCAAGCCTGCACTATCGCCGGAGTCCTCCCTAAAAAGTAAGGAAGAAATCAGTGTCTAAGCTCCAGAAGGCCGGACGGAGAGCTATACCTATCAGCAAACTCGTTGCACCCATTTTTGGTGAAAAAATGTTGCAAAACCAGGTACTGCTGGCGGTTTCACTCGCCATCTGTGCTGCCTATACAGGGATTGGTCTGATAGTCCCTGTGCGCGTCCTGTATGCCCAGTCGCGTGGAGCTTCACTTGCCATCATTGGCGCTATGGCATCAGCCTACCTTGTCTCCAACTTTGTATTCCAGTATCCCAGTGGTTGGATAGCCGACCGTTGGGGCCGCAAACGCATCATGGTGATCAGCCTGCTTGCTCAGGCAACACTCTCGCTGGCCTATCTCTTTATCACCGATCCAATCTTATTTGTCGTTTTACGCTTCGCAGAGGGTATGGCGGCGGCAGCGACCCTGCCCTCTGCTCGCGCTTTGATCGCGGACGCTGTACCGCCCGAGAAGCGCGGAGCAGCCTATGGTATTTTCAGCGCATTTTTCAATACGGGCTTCCTGCTGGGACCGGCTATTGGAGGCCTGCTTGCCACCGTGAGCTATGCCAGCGTCTTTATTCTTGCCGTCGTGTTTCGCCTTGCAGCCGTTCTACTTGTCATCATCATGATACGCGTCGAAGGGAAAACCAGCATAGAAGCGCGGGAGCGTGCCAAGGCTGTACCCTATCGCGCACTTTTCACGCTTCCCCTGATCGGAGCGTACATACTTGCCTTCGGCGACTACCTCTATCTTGGTTTCGATCTCGCTCTTGCGCCAATCTGGCTGCATGACCACCTTGGCGCATCGATTGCGCTGATTGGCCTGACATACACCGCATGGGCAATACCCAATATCATTACCTCACCCATCAGTGGGCGGCTGGCCGATCGCACACGCCGCTCTGTACTCATCCTTGTTTTTGGCCTGGCGCAGGTGCCTCTGTACCTCGTCTATGGCCTGCTGAACACGGCCTGGCCTGTAGTGGTATTGTTCGCTGTGCACGGCGTCGTCTACGCACTGGTACAGCCAGCGGTTGATGCGCATGTTGCCGCCTCATCCCTGGCCGATGCCCGCGCGCGGGTACAAAGCATGTACAGCGCTTTCGGTCTATTTGGCTCCTTTGTGGGGGCCAGCGGACTCAGCATCCTATACGGGATGAACTTCCGCCTTCCCCTCTTTGTAGCAGGTATATGCTTTGGTATATGCGTAATTGTGGGTGGTGTAATGATTCGCATCTCTGAGGAACGTGGCAGCCGGCCTGCGATTCCGTAGGGGCGAGGGACGCTGATGAGTCTACCCATTGGCGTCACGTTAAGGGCGTAGGCGCGACATTTATGGCGCTGGGGTGGGGCATGGGCTCGCCTGGACCTCCCCACCCCCGCGCGATGAATCTCGGTCCCGCGATAAATCGGGGACCTACAACGCCGTTATCTCGTTCTGTTAACTTGACGCCAATGGGGACGCTGATGAGTCTACCAGAGCCTGAACCATTGCTAATCTCATTCCCTCTGCCTTATGATACACTGTAGTGAATCTTGATACACTAGCGTACTGAAGGAGACAGGAACGCATGGCGACGACTGCGCAAGAGCAAACGACAAAGACAACGCTTCCACCAGGCCCCCGCCCCTTACCCTATATTGGCAATCTACTCTCGTTGCGACAAGATCCGCTTGGCTTTCTGCAACGGCTGCAACGCATCTATGGCAACATGGCAACGATCTACATCGGAAAGAATCCGGCAGTAGTGTTGTTCCGCCCGGAACACGTGCGCTACGTCCTGGTAGAACACCCGCGCAATTTCTCGAATCGCGGCCTGCTCCAGGGGGATAGCGATGGCGGTTTCGCGAACGAAGGATTGCTGACCATCGACGGCGAAAAGCACCGCCAGCAGCGTCACGCGGTACAACCGGCTTTCCATAAAAAACGTGTTGAAGATTATGCCGCCATCATGCAGCAATACACGGAAGAGCTGCTCAAAACGTGGCACCCCGGTGATACAGTCGATATGTCACGCGCCATGCAGGAATTGACGCTGCGTATTGTGAGCAAGTGCCTCTTCAGTATAGACCTGTCATCTCAGCTCAGCCCTCTCAGCGCGGCTTTCGATGGTGTCATTGGCAGTTCGACGAGCATGGCTGAAGACCTTCTGAATATTCGCATCGACAACCCCATCACCGGCTATGGCAGGCGTATGGCTGCCCAACGCCAACTGGATATGCTGATCTATACCCTGATAGCGCAGCGCCGTGACGATGACCGCGATTACCATGACGTGCTTTCCATGTTGATGCCGGCACAGAGCGGGGAAGAGCCGGAGACGAAACTGACCGAGAAACAGATTCACGATCACATCCTGACCTTCCTGGCGGCAGGGCACGAGACGACCGCGATTGCTCTCGTCTGGACCTTTTACCTGCTCTCACAATATCCACAAGTCCGTATCAAATTGCAGGATGAGGTTCGCTCGCTACTCGCTGGTCGCGAGCCAACCCCTGACGACCTTGCCAATCTCCCCTACCTGGACTGGGTTCTGAGTGAATCGATGCGTCTCTATCCGCCGGCCTGGCTGCAGATGCGCTTCGTCGCCAAAGAAACTGAACTGGATGACGTGCGCCTGCCTGCCGGTACGCTGGTCATCCTGAGCCAGTGGGTCACGCATCGCTTGCCTACTATCTGGCGGGACGCGGAGGTGTTCAAACCAGAGCGCTGGGATCCGGCGAACGAACAGCAAATCCCGCCCGGAGCGTACTTTCCCTTCGGAGGCGGCCCGCGCACCTGTATCGGCATGCCGCTCGCGCAATTGGAGGCGCGGCTTATCCTCGCGAATATTCTCCAGCGCTACACGCCGCAGCCCGTCCCTGGCTATACCCCAGGGTTCCAGCCGGTGATCACCTTGCGCCCGAAGCAGCATTTACGCGTGATCTTGATGCCCGCGTCCTCCAGCGACTCAGATGCTCAATGGAGGCAGCTCGCGCGCTTAAACGACGGTCCCTCGATAAATCGGGGACCTACTACACTGGAAGGCGCGGGACGCCAGGGATGCAGGACTGCGCTCTTGAGCCTGTTGGGGTTGTCGTAGATAATCATTAGAGAGTAAAATTGAAGTATATCCGGCGATCACAATGCCAATTTTAGGGACAAAGATACATATGCAAACACCTCTCGATGCGATGCGCTTAATCCACTGGGCCAGCGGGGCGCCTATGTCTAGAAAATTACCTATCAGTGACCCCGAGCCAGACCCGGGTCTACTTGGCCCGGACTCACTCACCTGGCGCTTACATGAAGAACAATGGTTGATCACGGCGGGCGCTCGCGCATTTTTAATGCAAGCTGCCCATCCCAAAGTAGCGCAGGGAGCGCTCGACCATAGTGGTTTCGCCGGGGACCCCTTTGGACGTGTTGAGCGTACCGTTCAGGGGATGGCGATATTGATCTTCGGCACCACTGACGAAGCCAATACTATGGCTCACCATATCAATCGCCTGCACCATACTGTCCAGGGGACGCTTCGTGAGAGCATTGGACGCTATGCGGCAGGTGATACCTATAGCGCCATGGAGCCTTTGGCGCTCTTGTGGGTGCATATCGCTTTCGTCGATAGCATGCTCACCGCCTACAAGACGTTTGTCGGCCCGCTCTCAGCGGCAGAGTGCGAACAGTACTGGCAGGAATCCTGCCGTTATGCGCGCCTCCTCGGATTAACCGATACGACCCTCCCGGCAAGCTATGCCGCTGTACAGCAATATATTGGCGAAGTGCTTGCTTCAGGAGAGATCGCCATCGGACCCGCCGCCCATTTTATTGCCCAGAAGGTCCTCTATCCGCCGATGCCATTGTTGCGCAGGCCATTGTGGATGATAGTGCGGTTGATCACGGTAGGACAACTTCCACCAGACATAAGACAGGCGTACGGACTGCGCTGGACCACCAGGCACAGGGTGGGATTTCGCCTTGCACGCGGCGCCGGGCATCTCCTGCGCCGTCTCTTCCCCAACGCACTCGGTAGATCGCCTCTGGTGAACTTTGCCAGGCGCCGTACACGGGGAGAGCTCCGGCAGTCCACGGAGCCGGTTACCAGCGCCGACCATGGTTCAATGGACCAGCAGGTGCTAAACTCGGAGCGATAAGAAAACGCTATGATATAATAAAGCTTGTCTACTATCGAAGAATATGTCCTTGCAGACTCGCAATCTTTTAAAATAGAAATCTATCACAAAGAGAATAATAAGTGGATTTACGAAGCCTTTGAAAATAATGACGAAATCACCTTGAACAGCTTAGGTGTACACTTTTCTCTCGCAGATGCCTACACAGATGTAGAATTTGAAGAACCCGCAGAGAGAGTTTGAGAGCTTCGCTCGACCTCTACTAATGCTCACATCCTGGAGAAGAACTGTTCAATGGGAATCGTTCCCGATGGAATAAGCCGCGAAAGTATCGCCTGCTCTCCCTTGAACACTCCCAGCGAGTGATAGCGTTGTCCCTCTAAAACAAACACCTCAATAGTACGCCGCTTAAGATTTACAAGCCAATATTCGGGGATACCGGCCTGCTCATATGTTTCATATTTGGTTAACCGGTCATAGGTTGCGCTACTTGGAGATATGATTTCAACCGCCAGGTCCGGCGCTCCTACAAAATGCTTTCTCTGGAAACGGTCACTATGTCCCTTAAGTACCACCAATGCATCTGGCTGAAAAACATTGCGCTCAGATAACTCCACATCAAGAGGTCCCATATACACCATACCCCGCCCAGTCAACAGAATATGCTCACGCAGGTAACTATAAATCTCTCCCAAGACGCTTTGATGCTCCGGACCAGGTGCAGGTGTCATAATCAGCACTCCTTGCACAACTTCATAACGCTGGCCATCATCGGGCAACGCTGCATATGCTTCATAAGTCCAAGACCCTTGAGGCGTGCCAGGGACCCAATCAGCAGGCGTCACCGTCATTATCTCTTGCTCGTCACTAATCATGCTCATCGGTAGACCGCCTTTCTGATAAAACAAGCCGTTTCTCTGCGCTCATTATACCATGTCCTGACAGGAAAACTCGCTCTGCCAGGCATGATATACTACGATCGCACTCAATTTCGGGGTGGCACTTGACCAGGCACTCGGCGATAATGCTTCCTGCCGTCCGTATGTCACTGATAAGTTGGTACGGTTGACTCCCACTAAAACGGTGATACCAGACGTAGTCGTTTCCTGTAACATCGCTGATCATGGGGAGTCCCAAATCATTGATTCGCCCGTCCTGGTCGTCGAGGTGCTCTCAAGATCGACAGAGATGACGGATCGCTTCGTGAAGTTGGCGCTCTACCAGGCGAAAGAGAGTATTCAGGAAATCATCTTTATCAGTCAGGTCATTCAGCGCGTCGAGGTTTTCTCGCGTTCGGCTGCTGATTGGCTCTACCGCCAGTATGGAGGCGGGCAAAGCTTTCACCTGGCGGGCCTGGATATTGAAATTGGGGTACGCCAACTCTACCGGCGTCTTTCTATCCCTGCGGTGGTTGAGCAGGTGGAAGAAGAAGGAGAGGATGGGCCGGAAGCGGAGCAATGACTCCCTTAGGCATGGTTCAAATGCATGTGACAGTTCCTCGCCAACAGAAAGGTCCAGCCCTGTCATGCTGAGCGCAGCGAAGCATCTCTCTGCCGATCGAGACAGACCCTTCGCTGCGCTCAGGGTGACACGGTGTGACTGGTCAAACGGTCAAGGACTTTTCTTCAAATTGAACCTTGCCTTAGAATGTCATCAAACAGATTCATCTTATTCCCTCCGCAACCTCAACTTCTCCGATACCTCAGCCAACAACTCATTCATTTTTGCCATCGTCTCATCCGATACCTGTGATGCGGGGCCAACCTCTAGAC
>WNFA01000853.1_pt1 | contig 29014 bp, 27 predicted proteins | sample 5400481 | NCBI WGS metagenome assembly WNFA01 (sample SAMN13153340, study PRJNA577476) | soil metagenome | isolation source: 120 cm saprolite under Douglas fir tree site 2 hole 1 replicate 2 | place: USA:California | collected 2015-04-18 | reverse complement strand
CGACTTCGCCGGTGGCGATACTCGATCCATTTCGAATCGCTAATCGTTATGGGCTCTTTGCGGTAATGACTCGCGGCCGCTACGAAATCGAATTTCAAGGCTCCGAAGACGGGCAAGCCTGGGTTGCGTATCCATTTCGTTACAAGCCACAGGATTTGGACAAGCCTCCCCGCATTTACGCGCCGTATCAGCCACGATTCGATTGGAACCTGTGGTTCGCCTCGCTGGGAACCTGGCGCGACAATCCTCTTGTTCTGCGGACGGAGAGGCGGCTGCTTTCGAATGATCCAGACGTGCTCGCCCTTTTTGCGGCAAATCCTTTTCCACAGGGCCCTCCGCATCAAGTCCGCGCTGTCCTGTGGCAATACTGGTTCACAACCATGAGAGAAAAGAATGAGAGTGGACTCTGGTGGAGGCGACAATCGCTCGGGCTATACGCGCCTGCGATCCAGCTCGAAGCCGACGGCCGGATCAGTGTTACGCAATGGCCCACTACGCTTGCTCCTCGCGAGTAGCAGTTGTCGAGAATCTTTCGAGCCGCGACACTGATGTCGAAAAAGCGCGGGTGCAGGCCTTCCTACGGGCGGAGTCTAAGAATGAGAAGCGCACCGGCGAAGAAGAGCAGGGCAGAGGCCGCGAACGCAGCTTGTACGGAGAAGGCGCTCCACAGAAACCCAACAAGAAGACTCGAGACGAAATCTCCCACAGCATTCACGGCGGCTAGCGTCCCGAAGGCCATTCCGTGTTGTTCCTTTGGCACCAACTCGGCTGCGAGTGAGTCTTCGAGGGCTTCCTCCGTGCCGATGTAAAGCCCGCCCAGGACAAAAATTACCGCGAGAAGCCAGAGCGAGTGGGTAGCGGTGCAGAGCAGAATCGCGGTGACACCGGCGAGCGCATATCCGCTCGCGAGTACGACTTTGCGCTGAGGAACGCGGTCGCTCAACCAGCCGCTGGCGTAGGCGGAACCGGCGTAGAAAACGTTGTGTAGCGTGTAGAGCGCCACGGCGAGGCTTGCAGCGCGGGCGAGTCCATGCCCAGGCGCGAGCATCCGCGAGGCATAGAGAATTAGCATCGAATGAGAAAAATCGCCGGCGCCGAAGACCCCCACGCCGAGAAGCAAACGCCGAAAGGGAAACGGCAAGTTGCGAAGACCGCCGAGGAATGATTGCTGTGGCCTCGCGTCGATGGGTCGCTCGCGCACCAGCAGCCAGAACGAAGCAACCGCAATCAACCCAGGAAGCAGAGTCCAAAGAAATACTTTCTGGAAGGAGTGGCCGGTTTTTTCCAAGAGCCATAGAGCCGTGAGCGGGCCGGCAATGGCGCCTACCGTGTCCATCAATCGTTCGAGGCCGAAGGCGCGGCCGTAGGCGTATGGCGGGACGCCCGCTGCGAGCAAGGCCTTTCTTGCGGGGGAACGCACACCGCGCCCAAACCAGGCTGCCGCGCGGCCAATGAGCACATGGTAGGCGTGCGTCGCAAACGCGAAGGAGGCCGTGGCAAGCGCCGTGAAGGCGTAGCCGAAAACCGCGAGTGGCTTGCGATGTTTCAGACGATCGGTGTAGTGGCCGGCAGCGAGCTTCGAGAAGCTCGAGAGGCCATCGGCGATGCCCTCGATGGCGCCAAGCCAGCCGGGTCCCGCACCAATCGACGCTAGAAACGCGGGCAGCACAGCTGTGGCGGTTTCGTGACTCCAATCGCTGAATAGGCTGGTGACACCGACGCCGAGGACGGTGCGATTCAGCCAGGATTTGTTTTGCGGGGCTTCGGCCATTGCGAAAGAGTTTACAGTCGGCAGTTTACATTTCACAGTGTGGGAAAGAATATACTTTGGGCATGATGAGAGGTCTCGAAAACCCTCGCCCGAGGCGCTTGTTCGCGAGGAAGCGGCTTATTTTTTCGCCGCACGGTAAAGAATGACCCGCACTTTTTCGAGTGTAATGAGCCCGCCTTCTACCATTTCATCCAGGCGCGGCAGGATTTTTTCGATGCGCTCGGCGTGTTCCACCACCTCCACGATAATCGGCAGGTCCTGAGAAAGACGCAAGAGCTTGTCTGTGTGATAGACGCTCGACCCTCCGTAACCGCCGACGCCGCGCAGGACCGTGGCACCGGAGAACCCCTCTTTGCGAAGTAGGTAAACGATGGCTTCGTGGAGCGGCTTGCCGTGCCACTTATCCGATTCGCCGATGTGGATCCGCATCAGCGTGCGCTCGCCCTCGAATTTTTCGTGTGTCATCTCCGCTCCTAGAATCGGTTCGCCAGCCGAATTCCTGCCACCGTAAGAAGCAAACCGGCAACCACGCTTGTGGCGACGTATGTCGTGGCGCGCAGCCACTCTCCGTCTTCCAGCATCTTGGCCGTCTCCCAGCCGAAGCTCGAAAAGGTCGTGTATCCGCCAAAGAAGCCCACGGCGATGGCCACACGCCAATCGGGTGAGATAACCAGGCGGTTCAGCGTGAATTGTCCGATCAGGCCCAGAAGAAAGCAGCCCGTCAGATTTATGACCAAAGTGCCATAAGGGAACGCGCTGCCGGAACGGATTTGCACAACGCCCTGTAGCCCGTAGCGTGCAAGCGTTCCCAGGGCACCAAATGCAGCGATTAGTATCAGGCGCAATCTGGCTCCAATCCGGCAACTGCCGCGGCGCGCAACAAAAAACTCCTGGCGCCGCACGGCTACCAGGAGTCATCAGAGCAGGCAATGCCGCCGGCTCGGTTATGGCGAACTCCATCGCCCCAGAATTTGTTCTTAGTCTAGCATTTTCGAGCATCGGCGAAACGCCAATTCAATGGCTCGATCCATTTCGGCAAGCGGGGACTCAAGAGTCTTGCCATGCCCCACAGCCAAGCGAACAGGATTCAAGCCTCGGAGCTTCTTGGTGGTTTCGGCGGAGGACCTAGGATCCCAGGAAAAGAGGGCTGGGAAAGGAAAGGAGAATTTGAAAACACCGGCTGCCACCAGGCCCATCTGGGTCGTGAAAGCGTCGCCCGCCAAAAGCGATCCATCACGAACATCGAGATACGCCATGTGTCCTGGGGTATGACCGGGTGCGAAAATGGCTTGAAGTGAACCGATGCAGTCACCGTCCTCTAGCGTCGAGGAGGGCCGAGATCGGGCACGGACGAAACCGAACAACCTCTTTCCATGCTCGCCGGGGTCCAGCGAGAAATCGCCATCCAGAAGACGCGCTTCGCGTGAACTGACAAAAACGCCGACGCCGGGGAGTTGGCTACAGAGAGCATCAAGGGAGCCAGCATGATCTAAATGAGCGTGAGTCAACACGACACGCTGAATTGTGTTGTCAAATCGTTCTGCGATTGCCAAGATGCTGGACGACGAGGCTGCAACACTCGTGTCAACCAGTGTGAAACCGTCGTCCTCCTGCACCAGAAAACAATTGATCATCCCAAATCGGGTGAGTCTGTACAGATATTTGGTCTCTTGGATGACCCGCAATTAAGTGCCCCTCCGAAGATGCTGCTACGCTTCTTACTGGTTTTAATAGTGGAAACGGTAGCGCACTTGAACGAATATTTCACGCGGGTTCAAGAAGTGTGTCCCGCCAAAGGTTGAACTGTTGTCGAGCAACACGCGGCGGTTGGCGACGTTTAGACCATTCAAGGAAACGCTAAACCGCTCGCCAAATTCCTTGCCGAGAGACAGATCAAAGGTTGTGTGCCCGGGGAGATGAGACGGCGGTGGATCGCCATTTGCAAATCCCGAACCGTAATAAACGTCGGTGGATGCGTAGGCCCGCCACGGAAGATTGAGCGTTCCTCCAAGATGCAGGGTATTGCGCTGATCGTGGTCGAGGAGAAAAGTACCGCCCGGCGGAGAGAAGTCCGTCAAGCCGCCGCTGATTGTGCCTTGACCCACGGCGAGCTGATTCGAGTAGGTCAGGTACAATTGCCCGCGCCGGAAGAGCCTGGGCGAACGCAGAGTGATTTCCCATCCGCTGATTCGTGCGCCATCAATCGTAAGCGGGAAGAAAATATCAGAATCGCCAACGCTATTGTGATCGAAGAAATTCCGCGCCCGGGTGTGAAAAGTATCGGCGTCTATGACCCAGGATTTCAGCGGAATTGTGACACCGAACTGGTGCTCTTCATCTCGTTCGCCGCGAAGCGGTATGAAGCCCAGGTTCTGGCTGTTCACAAATTCCAGCACCGGGCCGGACGCAGTGAGCAGCGGCGGCGCTTGGTAAAAGTGTCCATAAAACCCGCGAAACACCCAGTTTAGCCGTGGGATGCGGACGGCTGCGCCGAAGCGCGGGCTGGATGCATTTTCGACCAAGCCACCGGAGAAGTGGGTCTGCCGGATTCCGGCGGTGAGCGTCAGCCACGATGTCACCCGAAATTGGTCTTCCGCGAACAACGCGAGCAGGCTCCCCGAAGCGTTTTGCGTGCTGCGAAAATTTACGCTGCTCTCATATTTTGAAGCGCGGTTATCGGTGGTTGCGATGGGAAAATCGTTCGGGTCGCTTTCGAATGCGGCCCGGTTGAAGTGGTAGAAGGGGGATACCGTCAACAGCAGATTGGCGTCGAAAGTCCGAACCCAGGAGAACGCGGCGAAGGCATCGCTCTCGCGGTTGGCGTCCTGCAAGAACTCGCCCGGTCCGAGGTTGGGATCGTTCGGGTCAAACGGAATCTGGTAGTAATCGCGCCGCAAGGAAGTGACGAACCGAAGTTGGTCTTGCGGGTCGCGATTGTAAATCAACGACTCGAACCCGGCATAGCCGTTCGCGCGATCGTGAATCACCGCGGACGTGGGAGTCTGCAACCCAAGATCGGTGCGGTTTCCCGTGGCGCTGGCGTAGTAAGCCAAACGATTGGTGTGCCCGCCGATATTGATCTGGTCATCGGTTTGATAGAAATTGCCGAGACCCAACAAGAGTTCGGCCTGGTTATTCCTTTCAAATCCGGTGCGAGGAGCGACATTAAACACCCCATAAGTACGGTCACCGAAGTCGGCCGCGTAGCTACCGCGCTGCGTCTCGAGCGTATCAATATCCTTTGGATCGATTTGTGGGCCCAGATTGCTGGCAATGTTGGTATTGGGAATAGGTACTCCGTCGATCAGCCAGCTCGCCTGATGTCCTCCTCGGATGTGAAGCTGATCGTGCGTGACGTACGAGCCCGGGACGTAATCCGTGATCATGGACAGGCTGTTGGTGCGAGTTGCCCCGGGTGTCTGGCGGATTTCTTCCCGGTCCACTAGGCTCGTTGGAGTCACCGACTCCGTTTGGGCCGGCGCCGTCTCAGCGGAAACGGTAACGCTCTGATTTTGTGAAGCCAGCCGGAGCTCGAAATGCAGAATCGGCGCGGCGCCCGAGAGGACCGTGAGAGTTTGTTCTTCAGTGGCGAAGGACTTGTCCGAGACAGCAATCGTATATTGTCCCAGTGGGACCGCGTCGAAGTGAAATTCTCCGCTCACGTCTGTCCGGGTTTTCTGGATGAAATCGGATGACCTTGCCTTCAGCACGATTTCAATGCCCTGAACAGGCCGGTGCTGCGGATCATGAACGATTCCACGAACGGTACCAAACACTGTCGCGAATGCCGCAGTGGCGAGCAGCAGAAAAATTGCGAACGCGTGCAAGACTCTTTGCATAAAACCTCGCATCTCCTCGAGAGAAATGTTCTTTGCGCGGCGTTTCAGCCACGGAGTGAATTGATCAAGCTGCGTGAGGAGAGAGCAGTCCTTTACAGGACCTTGGACGAAAATCGCGGAGGGGGAGAAACAGGCTCGGAATAAGGGGAGCGTTCAATCGTGCACGCCTTCTCCACTGCCCGGGCGGAATCCCCCGGCGCAGAGACTGAAATCACAGAGGGAAGCACAAATGCGTGGGCCGCGAGGAGAGTGTGGTCTGAATCCTGGCAGCAGCTCATCGAACACGCCATCATTTCCGTCATGTCATGCCCGCAATCCATCGGAGAGCTCTGTCTTGTCGGTGCTTGGCGGTGATGATGACCTTTGATTGGGCAGTGATCTCCCGTGCAGCACGCAAACGCACGCGTGGACCAGGCGGCTGCAGCTAGTGGAGCGTATAGGGAAGTAACCGCCAGCAGGCAAAGCCAGGCCGAAACAGTTCGCAAGCGGTTTCGTTTCGGATCACTCATAGGAGTCCTGTGCTGCTACTTCATGATACCCCAAATGAGCATCGAGGGAGGCCTCGGGGTAGAAGCCCACGTGAAGCGGCCGGGCTCCAACTCGTTTTACATTTGGATTGAACTGAGGCGCCTCTCGAGTCTTGACTTGGCGTCGGGCGCGTCGCAGACTCGTTTTATGGCTCACACTTATTTGTTATTTGATTTTGGCAACGCAGAAGAGAAGGCTCAGCAGGCGCGCCACAAACTCGATGTTTGGAAACAGGCCTTTCGGCTGGATAAGAAACTGACGTACAAGTTTGACCGAATCGCAGCGGCAGCGGCGGATGCACCGGAACCAGCCCAAAAAGTCGAACCCGCCTCCAAATCGGCAAAAGCCAAGACAAAAGGAAAAAGCGGGGAAAAGTCCAGCGATGCAGTTCCTGGAATCAAGGAACAGCCGGCGAACGGCAAGGTGAATTTGCTGGTAAAGCTGTATTTCTCCACTCACGAGAAGCTATCAGAGCAGCGGTGGGTTGAGAGGATTCCATCCGAGGAGCCGTTTAAGGACGCCGCACCGCGCGTTGTTCGCCAGACAGATGCGCAATTCGATGAGGTCTTGAAGCAATTCGACGCGCTTGTCTAACTAGGTCCATTCGACCTCCCCGGGCTGAATTTCAGGTATAATAAAGTCCCGCAGAGGCAAGGATTCCACTTCACAACGAGGGCAGACCGAATGGCGTTACACACGAGGGTCAAACTTGCCAGCAAGCTTGACGCCCCGAAGCTGCACGGCCTCGATCGCGAAACGCTTATCCGCATATACCGCACGATATACCTCTCCCGCCGGCTGGACGACCGCGAGATCCAGCTCAAGCGCCAAAACAAGATTTTCTTCCAGATTTCCAGCGCCGGGCACGAAGCGGTCACGGCAGTCATGGGGCTTCTCCTTCGTCCGGGCGTGGATTGGATCTATCCCTACTATCGAGATCGCGCACTGTGCTTGATGCTGGGCGTTACACCTCTTGAGATGCTTCTCCAGGCTGTCGGTGCAAAGGACGACCCAAGCTCGGGCGGGCGCCAGATGCCCTCACACTGGGGCCACCCGAAGTGGAATATCGTGAGCAAGTCCTCCTGCACTGGAACCCAATTTGTGCAGGCGGTGGGCGCAGCCGAGGCTACGCTTTACTACGAGGCGCATCCACGAGCCCTGGCCCAGGCCAGGAAGGCGCCGCTCGGTGAATACGTAAATTACCAACGCGATGAGATCGTCTACGTGTCCGCAGGAGATGGCGCGACGAGCGAGGGCGAATTTTGGGAGTCGTTGAATGCCGCCTGTACCCAGAAGCTTCCGCTGCTTTATCTGATTGAGGACAACGGCTACGCCATTTCCGTGCCTGTGGAAGTGCAGACCGCGGGGGGCAGCATTTCAAAACTGACTCGTGGCTTCCCTGGTCTTCACGTTGCGGAGTGCGACGGCACAGATCTACTCGAGAGCTATGCCATTTGCAAGGAAGCGGTTCAACATTGCCGCGAACGGCGCGGCCCCGCGCTCGTGCACGCTCAGGTGACGAGGCCGTATTCGCATTCGCTGTCGGACGACGAAAAACTTTACAAGACTGCGGAAGAGCGTGAAGCAGAGGCTCACCGCGATCCAATTTCGAAATTCTCTCTCTTCCTCGTGCGCGAAGGGCTGCTCGATCAGAAAGAGATCGAATCGCTGGAGGCCGAGGTCGACCTGGAAGTCCGCGACGCTGCTGACGCTGCTCTCGCTGCCGAGGAGCCGGCAATCGATTCCATTCGCGTAAACATATACTCACCCGAAGTCGATCCAACTTCTTCCGCATTCGAGGCCCAACCGCAGTTGCACGGTGCTCCCAAGACTATGGTCGAGATGGTGGCAGCGACCCTGTCCGACGAGATGTCCCGCGACGAGCGCATAACAGTGTTCGGGGAAGACGTTGCCGATGCCAGCCGCGAAGAGAACCTCAAGCACGTAAAGGGGAAGGGCGGCGTTTTCAAGGCCACCTCCGGGTTGCAACGCAAGTACGGCCATGACCGCGTATTCAACTCACCGCTCGCTGAGGCCAGCATCGTGGGCCGGGCCATCGGCATGGCCACTCGTGGGCTCAAGCCTGTCGCGGAAATCCAGTTTTTCGACTATATCTGGCCGGCCATGATGCAGATTCGGGACGAGCTCTGCGTGATGCGCTGGCGTTCAAATGGCGCCTTCAAGTGTCCCGCCGTCCTCCGAGTGGCTATCGGCGGCTACCTCACCGGCGGCGCTGTTTACCATAGTCAAAGCGGCGAATCGATCTTCACTCATTGTCCGGGGCTGCGCGTAGTCATGCCCTCAACGGCACTGGACGTGGCTGGCCTGCTCCGCACTGCAATAAGATGCGATGATCCTGTAATGTTCCTCGAGCACAAACATCTGTATCGCCAGCCATACAACCGGTCGGAGTATCCTGGACCGGATTTCACGATCCCGTTTGGCAAGGCGCGAGTAGTGAAAGAAGGCTCAGGGGTGAGTATCATCACTTACGGTGCCGTGGTACACCGGGCCGAAGTGGCAGCAGCACAGCTTGAGCGCGAAGGTATTTCAGTTGAGATTATCGATCTGCGCTCGCTCTCTCCCTACGATTGGGAGGCTATCTCGGCGACCGTTCGGAGGACGCACCGGGTCATCGTGGCGTACGAAGACATGCTGAGTTGGGGTTACGGCGCAGAAATAGCAGCTCGCATAGCCGACGAGCTGTTTGACGAATTGGACGCTCCCGTGAAGCGTGTCGCGGCGATGGACGCCTTCTGTGCTTACCAGCCGAAGCTGGAAGACGTGATCCTGCCCCAGACGGATCACATCACCGCTGCGGTCAATCGATTACTCGAGTATTGAGTCGCCCGGCGTCCGCCAGCGGGAAACTTTTTGCACGCCTTGCGCGTATCTAATGTAGTCTGCTGAGAACACCGCTCTGTGGAGGCATCCAAATGACCTGCCCAAACTGCCTGAAAGATATCGCTGCAGGATCCAAGTTTTGCTACAACTGCGGCGCCAAGCAACCCGAAGCTGTCCCGCCCGGAATTTCTCCCGCAACCGGCACACCCAAGAAACTGATGCGCTCAAGCACAGACAAGAAAATTGGCGGAGTCTGCGGGGGCCTTGCTGACTACTTCGATCTCGATCCGACGGTTATCCGTCTGGTCTGGCTGCTGCTGGTATTGTTCGCAGGGACGGGCCTGGTGGTCTACATCGTTCTGTGGATTGTTCTACCGCTTGCACCTCCAGGCGTGATTCCGGCTTCGGCCGCCGCTACCTCCTAATTAATTTGGCTGCGAAATGACAGTGCTTGGAACCACGCAGCTTATCTGTCGGGACGCGCTCTGCGTGTTCCGTCCGATTTCCTCGCCCCGTTCTCGAACAGGAGACCATCCAACGATATAAGTCCCGCGCCGACTGTCGCTAGCGCAAAGCATCCCGCCGCGAGCGTCAGAGGGAACTCATACTCATGCACCGACAAATAGCTATGCGGCGGGTAAATCTTCCACATCAAGAAGACAATCTCAAGCGCCAGGAGGAATGCGGCTCCCCGAGTGAATAACCCCAAAACCAGCAACCCTCCCCCGAAAAGCTCGAGAACCCCCGTGATATAGACAATGTAAACGGGTAATCCATGCTCCAAAAAAAGGCTTTGCATCCCGGCGCCTCCGCGAGCGATCTTGGGGTAGCCGTGCGAGAAGAAGATCACGCCCAGGGACGCGCGAAACACCAGCAGCGCAACCGGCTGAAGGGAGTCAAAGATCTTCATCGGAATCCCCCCGGGGAATGAAAAAAAGAATCAACGGCTGCAACATTTTAGCAGAAAAGCAATCGCCGCACGCCCGAGGCCGTGCATGGCGCAGAATCAGGTACAATCATTGGCGAACTTAAATCAGAAAAAATGAAGCATTTGTACACGATCGGTATCCTGAATAATTGCGGTGATGCGCCTCATCTCGCGGGCCAAATCGCCGCCGAGATGCCAGGCTTCGGCACGAAATTTAGGGTTAATGCATGAAGCGCAGGCTCCTGGTTGCGGTGCCTCTTCTTTCTCTCGTGGCCTTTCTGGCTTGGATGTTTCGTCCGAAGCATGAATCGCTGGGCGAAGCCTACGTTAGCGAACGAAGCGTGACGCTCTGGAGCAGCGTGGCTCAAGTTCGTCAACCGCTGGACACCCTCCACTATGGTGAGCGTGTGGATGTCGTTAGCCGCCGCAACGACAGCATCAAGGTGCGGACCGCGGCGGGCGCTCTCGGCTGGGTCGAGGGACGTTACTTGATGGATCCATCGCTCTGGCAGCGAAGCATTAAACTGCTCGCACAGGTTCAACCCATGCCGGTCCAATCGCGCGGCCGCACCAAAGTAGCGACGAATCTCCGCGTCGAGCCGGGACGCACAGAACCTCGGCTATACCAGTTCGGCCGCGGCGTTCCCGTCGAAATTGTGGGACGCGCCGTCGCCGATTGGGCACAGTCTCCTGATGAAAGAGATTCGTCAGCCGACTCTCAAGAAATGAAAAAAGAAGACTGGTTCCTGGTCCGGGGTTTGGCGACACGGCCGCCAGGTGAAACCACCGCACGCCCTGGGGAAACCACCACCGCGACTCAACCTGGAGACCAAACCGTTCCGATTGCTGGGTGGGTCATCGCTCGTTTTCTTGAACTGGATCTGCCCGACGCGGTGCGCGAAGGAGCGGCATCGGCCAACATCCGCCCCGTCGCTTGGTTTGAATTGAATAGGGTCAGCGATCCATCTGGAGACAAGCCTCAATATCTGGTCGCAGCCGCCCGTGGCCCCGAAGGTCAGCCTTGCGACTTCACGACCATGCGGGTCTATACCTGGTACCCTAGGAAGTCGCGTTACGAAACAGCCTTCATCGAAAACAATTTGTGCGGCAAAATGCCTATCCGCATCGGGAGGGGACCAAAGCAAGAGCCGGAATTTCGTTTCCAGGTGATGGGTGGAAGCAAGGAAGAGCGAGTGTACCGGCTGATGCAGACTGTTGTCCGGAGAGTTCGCGAAGGCTCTGAAGCCTCGAAAAAATCGGCCGTTTCGGGAATGCGGAAATCGCCTATAAAATAGAACTTCTCGCCTGATATCCGCGATTGTCTGCATTTCGCTGTCGGGGCCGCCAGGGTCTTTCGAAGAGGGAAGCGAAGCATGACGTTGCACATCACCGAATCCGAAGTGCGCGCGGTGTTGACGATGCCCATGGCCCTCGAAGCCGTCGAGCAAGTCTCGCGGAAACAATCGAGCGGTGAAGTTGTTGTCCACCCGCGTCGGCGCTTCGAGCTGCCCGGCGGCGGATTCTTTCACTATATGGCTGCGGCAGACTATGCCACAGGCTTGGTGGCCATGAAACAGTACACCTTCGTTGGTGGAAAGATCCGCTTCCTCGTCCCTCTCTACGAAATGGCAACGGGCGACTTGCTGGCTATCATCGAAGCCGACTACATGGGGCAGGTGCGCACCGGAGCTGCTTCCGGAGTGGCAACCAATTATCTTGCGCGTCGCGGCGCGCGGGTCGCGGCGATTATCGGCACGGGCGGCCAGGCAAGGACGCAACTCGAGGCCATTTCCGCGGTACGAAAGCTGGAGTCTGTCAGGGTCTTTGGCCGTGATTCCGGCCACCGCGAGAAGTTCTCCAGGGAGATGACCGATCGGCTCGGCATTTCCGTGCAGTCCTCTGCTTCTGCCAGCGAGGCGGCTCGCGGCGCAGACATCATCTGCACTGCCACCACCGCCTCCAATCCCGTGCTTTGCAGCGCCGATCTCGCCCCTGGTGTGCACATCAATGCCATCGGTGCAAATCATGCTCACAAACGTGAGCTCGACAATGACGCTGTCGCCAGCGCTGACGTCATTGTCGTGGATTCGGTCGAACAGTCCCGGCAGGAAGCCGGCGATCTCATCATGGCCTTTCGCGGAGATGAGTTATGCTGGACCGGCGTCAAGAAACTTTCTGACGTCGTTGCCGGGAAAATTCCTGGAAGATCCAGCGACACGGAAGTCACACTCTTCAAGTCCAATGGAATCGCGTCTTGGGATTTGGCCGTTGCGACAAAAGTGTACGCGCTCGCCAAAGATAAGGGTTTCGGAAAGAGACTGCCTTTCTGGACAGAATCAGTGTGATCCCGCAGCCACGCTCAGGCCCGGGTTTCCCTGATCTTGCGGCGCAGCGCCTCGTGAAGGCGTGACTTTATATCTCTTGGCAGCTCGACAGGCTCGGAATCGCAATAAATCTCTACCGTCTTCTTCGTCTGATCGACAGTCATCGTGCAGTCTTCGCAGTGCTCCAGGTGGCGCTCGATTTCCTGCTTCACGGCAACATCGAGTTCACCATCGATGAAATTCGAAAGTTCGTGGATTACGCCTTTGCAGTTCAATTTGTCCCACCCTGCCGGAAGTAGGGATTCAGCTTCTGTCGCAACTTCAACCGTGCACGCAGTAGCCTGGATTTCACCGCAGGCACCGAGATCCCGAGTGCTGAAGCCGTCTCCTCCGTCGATAGGTCCTCGATGTCACGCAAGACGAAGACAATTCGAAAGTCTGGATCGAGCTGATCGATGATGCCGGACAAAATCTCTTGCATTTCCTTCTGCGCATAACGTTGTTCCGGGCTCGGTCCCCACTCCTCCAGCTCCCGAGGCATCAGGTCCTCATCGCCCTGCATTGGCTCGTCCAGTGAAAACTGGTTGGGGCGGCGTTTGCGCAGCCGCATCAATGCTTCGTTCGCGGCGATGCGCACCAGCCAGGTATAGAATCTCGAATCCCCTTGGAAGTCTTTCAGGTGTGCATAGGACTTGAGGAAAGCATCCTGCATGGCGTCCTCTGCGTCTTCGCGATTGCGGGTTATGTTCATCGTCAGCCGAAAAATCTTTCTCTCGTAGCGGTTCACAAGCTCTTCGAACGCAGCCGTGTCCCCGCCCTTGGCTGCGGCAACCAAAAGAGGCTCGTCCTCGCGGGCAACTGTTGAGGGTAATCGACGTGGATTCGTTGCGCTCAATCGTCTCCTGCGTGCTCCGGTTCGGCCCGGCTCTTAAGATTTCGAGCACCAAGGTAACACAAAGCATGAAGATCCAAACCTCACCGCATCACTTTGATGAGTGCGCGAGGGCCAAGGATTCAGAAATCGAGAACGCTCGCAGGTTTGCTTCGAAAGCTGCCCCAATGGCCTTGACATGTGAAATTGCCGAGGCTAGAGTCTCCACCAATTCTTACGGCTTCTATGATATATACCTGCTCGCCGACCGCACCTGAATCCGAGGCTCGTGAATACACTGCACTTCTCGGAAGTTCCGATGTCGCCCCCCATGCTGTTCATTCTGAACTATTTACAGTATTCCACGCGTTCCTGGCGACGGGATTTCCGCCCCCGAAGACCTCGATCCCCTCAGGTTCTTCTGGGGGACAACACCGCCAGGCTTCCTGGCCAGACCTCCTGGTCCAATGGTCATCTCGATTAAGCATTATCCCGAAACACTCTTTCGCGAGCTTCTCGGGTCAGCGAATTAGTTCGTTATTGAGTCAAGAACCTTGCAGTCTGGATAGACAAGAATGGTGACGTCGCAACCCCCGGAGTCAAAAGAGCTGTTGAAGTACCGCGTCGAAGAGGGTGTTGCCATCTTCGAAATGGCCGACCCGCCCGCGAACACCTATACCTACGAAATGATGCAGCAACTTGACCGTGCCATTTTGAAGGCCCGCATGGATCAGAACGTCCACGTCATCGTGATCCACGGTGCCGGCGACAAGTTCTTCTCGGCGGGTGCCAGCATTCCGATGCTCGCGACGGCCGATCCCACCTTTAAGTATTATTTTTGTCTGCATGCGAATGAGACACTGTGCCGCCTGGAGCAGACCCCTAAGCTGATCATTGCGGCTCTCAACGGCCACACTGTTGGCGGCGGCCTCGAGATTGCTCTCGCTTGCGACATTCGAATCGCAAAGAAGACTGGCGGCAAAATCGGCCTTCCGGAAGTAAACCTCGGCGTAATGCCGGGCACTGGAGGCACCCAGCGCTTCTCCCGCATACTTGGCCGCGCCAGGGCTCTCGAATTGATGGCTGTAGGGAAAACCTTTAGCTTCGAAGATGCCCTGGCGATAGGTTTGATTCATCACATTTACGAGCAGCAGGCCTTCTGGGAAAACGTGATGGCCTATGCGAAGCAGTTTTGCCCGCCCAACAAAGCCGCCGGTGCCGTCGGACGCATCAAGAGAGCCGTGGTAACCGGTTCGGAAGTAGGTTTCGGTGAAGCTTTGGGCCTCGAGCGCGAGCTACAACAAATACTTTTTACCAGTGAAGACGCAAAGGAAGGACTGGCCGCTTACGTAGAAAAACGCGCCGCGAATTTTAAGGGGAAGTGACGGCATGTATAGCATCGCGCGGTGACCCGTCTTCGAATGGACGACAGTTTTCTAGGGTAACGATCGCGATGTCCACACTACTCTGGCTCTAGTCGTGCGCGTATCATGAAGAAGAGCGAGACATAAAAACTAAATGCGTACACTCCCAGACCATCTGCGAAAGGGCATGAAACTAGTGATTGTCGGCTGCAATCCGAGCGAATCCTCCGTGCGTGTGGGTCACTATTACGCCGGGCGCACCAATCTGTTCTGGCCCATGCTCTACGAGTCTGGCGTGGTGCCGGAGCCGTTCGACTATCACGATGATAAGCGCGTGATCGAATTTGGAATCGGGCTCACAGATCTGGTCAAGCGCCCCACGAAAGGTGTCGAGGAGTTGACCCGCCAGGATTTCGCAGAGGGTCGGATTGTGCTCTCTCAGAAACTTGAGGAGTTCGCGCCTCACGTTGTAGCTTTCAATGGAAAGATCACTTATGAGCAGTTTGCGCAGAGAAAATGCAAATTTGGCATTCAGAAAGACCAGCTTTATGGCGCACGTGTTTACGTATTGCCTTCCACCAGCGGTCAAAATGCGCAGGGCAAGGGCGAAAAGTTGCGCCATTTTCGAAAACTCGCTCAACTGATTGTTCGGATTGAAAAAGAGCGCGATTCCAATCCGCACTAGGAGGTCACCATTCCATGAGTAACGCCCCTCAGCCCGCGCCAGACGGCCCAGTTCTCCTGGAGAGCAAGCGCGACAGCATCGCGACTCTGCTGATGAACCGGCCCGACAAGCTCAATGCCCTGAATAACGAACTAGCCACCGCGCTCAACGATGCCCTCGCGCGTATCGCACTGGATGATTCCGTGCGCACCGTTCTTCTTACCGGTGCTGGGCGGGCATTTTGTTCCGGCGGCGACCTCGGCCACATTCGCAAAGGCCGGGAAAGCGGAAATGTTGAGCTGCTTGAGCCTCTTCTCCGTGCGGGCATGCAGATTTCGGTCAAAATGCGCACGATGCCTCAACCGGTGATCGCCGCAGTCAACGGCCCGGCCGCCGGTGCCGGCATGAACATTGCTCTCGCTGCGGACATTCGCGTTGCCGCGGAAGAGGCTGTGTTCGGTCAGAATTTTGCCAAAGTTGGCCTCTTTCCTGATTATGGCGGAATGTTTTTCCTTCCTCAGCTTGTTGGCCCTTCCGCCGCCGCCGAACTTTTTTACACCGGCGATATGGTTGACGCGCAAACTGCGCTCCGGCTGGGGATCGTTAATCACGTTGTCCCCGCAGCGCGGCTTGAGGCCGAGGCAGTCGCGCTTGCAAAGAAAATTGCCCAGGGACCGCCCCTCGCCATCAAGGCAGTCAAGCGCACCCTTTTCGCAAGCGAAAAGAAGGCGCTTGAAGATGCGCTCGAGAACGAAGTTCAGCAGCAAATGAAATGTTTCCGCTCCGAGGACTGCAGCGAGGGCATTCGGGCGTTTTTCGAAAAGCGGCCGCCTCAATTTCAGGGCCGTTGATAGAAAACCAGACGTTTTTCGCGCTCGGGGCTCTCCTGTGGACAAATATGCCAAGCAAAAACGAAACTGTCCATCTGCGCCTGGAGCATCGCATAGCCTGGGTCACGCTGGACCGCCCTCCTCTGAACATTCTCGACATCCCGATGACACGCGCGCTGGGCGCGGCTCTTAAGCGCGCCCTTCCCAAGTGTGATTACCTGATCTTTCAAGGCGCCGGACTGAAGGCATTTTCGGCGGGAGCAGACGTCGCAGACCACACGCCTGGGCGCGTTGGCAATATGCTCTCCGCTTTTCACTCCGTATTTCGGCGTCTCGCAACTTCCCATTGCATTACGATTGCCGCTGTACACGGTTGCTGCCTCGGTGGTGGCATGGAGCTTGCTGCCTTTTGCGATTTTGTCCTCGCCACGGAGTCCGCGCAATTTGGCCAGCCCGAAATCAAGCTCGGCTGCTTCCCGCCTGTCGCGATGATCATTCTGCCGCGCCTCATAGGCATGCGCGCAGCCTCCCGTTTGATTCTCACGGGTGAACAGATCAGCTCCCCCGAAGCCCGCTGCTTAGGCCTCGTTACTCGCGTAGTCGCCGATCAGGGGCTGCCCGCAGCTGTCGAAAACCTCCTGAACGAATTGAGGTCATTGAGCCCCGCCGTTCTTCAGCTAACCCGCCGAACTCTTTGGCAGCTACATTTCGATGAATTTGCCCGCCAGTTAAAAGAAGTGGAACTCGTATACTCATCTAAGCTGATGAAATCCGGAGACGCTCGGGAAGGCGTGCGCGCATTCCTGGAAAAGCGTGTTCCTATCTGGAAGAAACGCTGAATGGGCGACCTTCAGATCTCCGTGGGCGAATTGAACGCTCGGCTGGCTCGCGGTGAGCATCTCTTGTTCGTTGACGTTCGTGAACCGTGGGAATACAACCTTTGCCGGATCGACGGCGCAAGCTGATTCCTCTCGCAGCGACGCTCGGACTGGTCCAGAGCCGCTCGAGTCTGGAGAACATGACGTGGAAGTGAAGACCATTGCAGTCATCGGAGCGGGAATGATGGGGCGGGGAATCGCCTACGCTGCCGCCTTCGGTGGCTACCGAACCATCCTTGAAGACGTTGCTCATTCGATGCTTAGTCACGGCGTCAAATGGATCAAGCAGACCTTGGAAGAAGACGTGACGCGCGGAACGATTGACGCAAAGACGCGCGACACCGCTCTCGCGCAATTTACGACAATAAATTCGGTCGAGAATGCATCCCGCGCAGCCGATCTGATCATCGAGGCCGTTCCAGAAGAGATGGAAATGAAGATCGAGCTTTTTACCATCTTTGACAAGTTCGCCAGGCCCGGCGCCATTTTTGCGAGCAATACTTCTTCGCTCTCGATCTCGGAAATGGCGGCAGTTACCTTCTGCCCCGAGCGCTGCATCGGCATGCACTTCTGCAATCCCGACCCGCGCAGGAAGCTCCTGCAATTGGTGAAAGGCGTTGAGACATCCGAGGATACTATTTCCACTTGCCGGGAAGTCGGGCGGCGCATGGGCAAGGAAGTTGTCGTGGTCCACGAAGCGCCGGGTTTCTCCATCAGGCGGCGCGAAGAGTGACATGGGGCGGAATGCGAGCAGGCAAATGACAAAATCGATCTCGGAAAGAATTGTAATCCAGCAAGGTGATTTGACCGAGATGGAAACGGATGCCATCGTCAACGCCGCCAACAATGACTTGATCTTGGGTGGCGGCGTCGCGGGCGCCATCCGCCGCAAGGGCGGCGATGAAATTCAGCAGGAATGTAATGCCGTTGGCAGCATACCCGTTGGCTATGCGGCGATCACCACGGGCGGTAAGTTGAAAGCTCGCTTTGTGATCCATGCGGCAAGCATGCAGCTCGGTGGCAAAACCAGCGCGGATGCCCTCCGGCGTTCCACCGCACACTCCCTTCGCATAGCCGCAGAGCGCGGCCTGAAAACAATCGCGTTTCCGGCCGTGGGCACGGGTATCGCCGCGTTCCCGATGGAGAAGTGCGCTTCGATCATGCTGAGTGAGGCAGCGCAGCATCTTAAGAACCAGACTTCTCTTGAAACGATCTATTTTGTTCTTTTCGATGAGCCCGCTCGTGACATTTTTTTCCTTGCCTGGAAGAAAATCTGCGCAGAGATCGCCGCAGACGCCAGGGGCGCCTGACGGAGCAGAAAAGACCGCCGCGCCTTGCCAGCGCGGCTGGCATCACGGATTAGGTTTCTTGAGCACCGGCCGGTCGCTCGGCGCAGGCGGTACAGGAGTGGCGGGCGCGGTTGTTCCAGTCGGAGTCCCCGTCGCGGAAACACCTTCTGTATAGGGCTTCTTTATTAGGCGCTCGATCTCTTGCTGTGCGCCGCCGGTAATGTCGTTGGTTTGCCTGGCTTTGTTGTATTCGTTCACGGCGCGCTCGCGCTGCCCGAGCAGATCGAAAATCTTTCCGAGATAAATGTGCCCCCATACTTCCGTCCACTTTTCTGAGAGATCGGGGACGGTCTGCAGGGATTCGCGGAAGGCGTTCGCCGCCGCTTGATAATTCTTCTGGTAGAAAAACGCTTCGCCCATCCGGAAATTTGCCAGCGGACGATTGGGCTGGATCGACAAGGCCCGTTGATACTGCCCGATCGCGTCATAATAACGGCCCTGCTCGGCGAGTTCTTCGCCGCGCGCGATGGCCGCGCGGGACCGCAAAGACGTGCTGCCTTTCAAGATCAAGTTGTTCGGATCGATTCGAATGCCGCCGGGCTTTGGCCGGCCAAATGTTTCGACGGTGAACGGCGATTCCGTGCCCACCACGTCGACGGTCTTCGTTTCCGGGTTTCCTTCCGTGTCCAGCCGCAGCTCGACCGGCATTTGGAATGTGTCCAGAGGCTGCTTGATCTTCCCGACAACTCGAAATCCCTTCGGAGTGCGATAGACGACATATTCGATGGTGAAGTCCGGCACGCCGGTCGAGTTGAGCCACTGTGCAAAGAACCCGCGCAGGTTAAGCGGAGCGTCTCCGGACTTGACGGCCGCCTGCGCGTGCTGTTCAGCGAGGCCGACGAAATCTTCGATCCGAGCTGTCTTGCCCGCAAACTTGGAATAGAAATCGCGCAACAGAGACTTGAACGCTAGGTCGCCGAGCTGTGCGCGCAACATGTGAAAGATCATCGCCCCTTTGTTCATGACCACGGAGCGGTAATCGCTCGAATAAGGCGCAAGGCGGGCCGCTTGCGCAACCGGGGCGGCTTCTTCGTTCATCAGCGCGCCCACGGCGAATTCATCCACTGCCTTCAGGCCCGCCTCTTTCCCGGCGCTTTGCTCCGCATACAACTCTTCGCAATATCGCGCCAGGCCATCAGTGACCCAAGCGTCTCCCGGCGTCGCTGCCAGCATCGAATTCCCCCACCACTGCGAAGCAACCAGCCGCGCAATCGTGCGCTCGCTCACCTTCGGCTCCCAGATGCGGTGGCTGAGCAGAAGAACGCCGGGTGCGGCGAAGTCGCGCAACGTCCCGTCGGGAAGCTGAACGACCGTAAGGTCAGGGTCCGCAAGCCCGCCGAGCATGTCGGAAAAAACAGTAACCGCTCGCGCGACAGCATCCGCAAATCCCTGAGCATTTCCCGAATCCACGCGCGGCGCGTATACGGCCACATTGATTCCCTCGGCTTGCTTCGGGTTGAATTGCAGGTTCCCCGCCACAAACGTGCCATGCGGGGCGGGCGTAGCGCATTCAAACGTATAGAGCAGCCTCCCCCCCTCGGCCGCAGTTTTTCCGGCCATCGGCGTGGGCGCACCGGCCTTGCCCGTGCCGGTGACTGCGAAAGAGTCAGGCACGTTCAGGTGGAAAATCGCGGTGTAGCGATTGGAGGGGTAATTCGTCAGGGGGAACCATCGCGCGGGAAGCAAGAGGTAAGCCGCATCCCGGTTGATCGCGGCTGCCCTCACACCCGGCACAGGGCTGTTTTCTTCGTTGGCCAGAGGCCCCGCATACGCGAAAGTCAGCGTGACGCTTCCGCCGGCGGCCACGGGCGCCGGGAGAATCACATAGACGAACAACGGATTCTGGTTGTCGCGTTCAAAGCTGAGCCGTTTACCTTCCGCGCTTCTTACCTCCGTTACATTCAAATTGGGGTGCAACTCGACTCGAATGCTGCTGGACACGTCGGCGGCCCTGAAAGTGATTTTTGCGACGGCGTGAAGCGATTGGCCGATCGCGTCCAGCGTCGCGGATACATCGTAATGTTGGGCAACGAAGCCTGCCGGGCGTGCTGTCTGGGCTCGAAGGGGAACCGTTGAGCAGAAAAACGACACTGCGAATAGAAATACATCTACAAAAAGAACTCTTCTGCAGAGGGTCATCGGACCCCTTTCACAATATGTCGATTCTCTCGCCTTATATAGGATAGCAGACCCCTACCTAAGTGTTGCCAGAGACGGCCTGAAGCAGGTCAGCGATGGCATCCGCAGCGCGTTCGACTGCTCCCGGTGGGCCGAGGCGCTGCCGGACGTCCGCAAGCCCGGCGCGAAGCTCATCGCGGGCGGGCAAATCGTTTAGCAGGCGAAGTGTTTCATCGGCGACGCGCTTTGCAGTGAACTCGCTCTGGATAAGCTCCGGCACCACGCGCCGCCCGGCAACTACGTTCACCATGCTGAAATATGGCGTTCGAACCAATGGCTTAGCGAGCAGAGCAGTAAGTGGCGTCACTCGGTAGACGACGACCATCGGTGTATCGAGTAGCGCTGCCTCGATTGTGGCGGTTCCACTGGAAACAATCGCGGCGTCCGCTGCGGCAAGAGCGTCATAGGTCTGCCCCTCGACCACCTGAATCCTCTGACCGTCGTTCCATCCTTCGCGAAGAACGGCTGCGCTGCATCCTGGCGCGGCGGCGACGACAAACTGCGCGCTGCTTTGGCGTTGAATGAGCAAGCACGCATCGCGAATCACTGGCATGTGCTGGGCCAGCTCGGCAGGCCGGCTACCCGGCAGTATCGCCACGAGCGGCAGTTGCGGATTGAGGTTCTGTTGCCGGCAGAAACTTTGCCTGTCTTGCGAGGCGTGCACCGCGCCGACGAGCGGATGGCCGATAAATCTTGTGGGCACGCCGGCATCGCCATAGAATTTCTGCTCAAAACGAAAAATGCAAAACGCCTGCACGAATCGCCGGCGAACCACGCGCACTCGCCAGGGCCGCCAGGCCCAGAATTGTGGACAAATGTAATAGATATTGCGCACGCCGAGCGGGCGCAGCTTGCGCGCCAAGCGAAGATGAAACCCTGGGAAATCCGTCAGAATGGCGAAGACCGGCTTGCGTTGCCGGGCTTCCGAAACCAGGTGTCGCATGGCGCGAACCAGTGAAGGAAGGTGGCGCAGAATCTCAGTCACGCCGACTACTGATATCTCAGAGTAATTTATTATTACGTCGATACCGGCGGAGCGCATCTGCGGCCCGCCCATTCCAAAGAGGGCTACATCCACACGTTTTTGAAGCTCAATTGCAAGGCGCGCGGCATACATGTCGCCGGAAGCTTCGCCTGCGGAAATTAGAAGCGGAATCGGAGGCATGCGCTCTCAGGGATGCATTTAATCCGTAGCGGGCTGCGGCGCGGGCAGGGGGCCCTGTTCCCGCTGAGGGAAGCCTCCGGCGGCGTCTCCATCCGCAGGCAGACCCAACTCCTGTTCCTTGTACTGGAGCTGATAAAGCCGGTAGTAAATGCCACGCTCCGCAAGAAGCTCCTGGTGTGCTCCCTGCTCGCGTAGGCGCCCTTTGTGAAAGACGAGGATACGGTCGGCGTGCTGAATAGTGCTCAGACGGTGAGCAATCACGAGCGAGGTCCGGCCAGAAAGCAGGCGGTCGAGCGCATCCCGGATTTGCAACTCGGTCTTGGTATCGACGCTCGATGTAGCTTCATCCAAAATAAGGAATTTTGGATTGTGAGCGAGCGCCCGCGCAAAGCAGATCAGTTGCCGCTGTCCTACGGAAAGTGTCGACCCGCGCTCATTTACTGGAGTGGCTACGCCCTCCGGAAGTCCCCGGACAAAATCTCCAAGTCCGATTTCCTCGATCGCGCTCTCAACCGCCGAGACGTCGATGCCAGGCGTGCCGAGCCGAACGTTCGAATCAATGCTTCCGGTGAAGAGAAATGAATCCTGCAAAACGATGCCGAACTGCCTGCGTAAGTCCTGCAAATTCAGCAGGTGTATGTCAACGCCATCCAGGAGAATCTGGCCGCGCTGAATGTCGTAGAACCGCAGCAGCAAAGAAATCAGCGTGGTTTTACCTGCCCCTGTGTGACCGACGATGGCGATGGTCTGCCCCGGCGCGACGCGAAAGGAGACATCGCGAAGCACCCAATCTTCGTCCGGCGGCTGCGGAGCATTGTGATAGCTGAACCACACATTACGGAACTCAATTTCGCCTCGGGGCGAATCGAGCCGCGCCGCCTTGGGATCAGACGCGATGGTGATCGGTTCGTCCAGCAGTTTGAAAATGCGCTCGGAGGCCGCCATCGCCGACTGCAGGATATTGAATTTCTCGCTCAGATCCTGAATCGGCCGGAAGAACCGCGTCGCCCACATCGTGAATGCGGTGAGCACTCCAAGCGTCAGCCCGCCGGACAGAACACGGTTTCCACCGGCCCAGTAAATCAGCGTGATGGTTGCGACGCTGAGGAACTCGACTGCCGGATAGAACAGAGCAAAAGCCAGGATCGCATCCCGCCAGGCCAGCATGTTGTCGTGGTTGCGGCGCGCGAATTCGGCGCGGGCTTTGCGCTCGCGATTGAACAGTTGCACGACGCTCATCCCGGAGATGTACTCCTGCAGGAACGCGTTGATCCGTGCGATAGCCGTGCGGATGCGGCGGTTGGCGTCTCTCACGAACTGGCGGAAGAAATAAGTCACCACAAGAATAAACGGCAGCACGGCGAACGCGTCCAACGCCAGACGTCTGTCGATCCGGAAGAGCACCACAGCCATCGCGAGAAGCAGGAAGAAGTCATTGATCATCGTCACGACGCCGGCGGCGAACAAATCGTTCAGAGCGTCGACGTCGGTTGTCACCCGGGTGACCAGCCGTCCGACCGGGTTGCGGTCGAAGTAGCTCATCGGCAGCCGCTGGATGTGCCCGAAGATCTCCTGCCGCATGTCATACATCGTCTGCTGTCCGACCCGTTGCATAATGCGGATCTGAGCGTACTGCGCTAGAAAATCCGAAATCAGCACCATCAAGAAGATAACGCTGATCCACTCGACCCCCCGCCACGCTTGCGCTTCGGGAATCGCTCCGCGCAGGGCCGGGGTGAAGTAACTGTCGATCGCTTTCCAAAACAACAAGGGCGGCGCAATCTCCAGCGGCGTTACGATGCCAACCAGCGCGAGTGCCAGCACCACGCGCCACTTGTACGGCCGCATGTACCGCATCAGCCGCCGCATCAGCGGCGCGTCGTACGCTTTCCCGAGAGCCTCTTCTTCGTGAATGTTGCTCATGCCCGTTCTAGCTCTTCTTCCAGCAACTGCTTCTGATAGAGATCGGCGTAGTAGCCTCCCCGCGCCAGAAGTTCATCATGCGTGCCGCGCTCGAGGATTCGGCCGTCCCGGAGAACCACGATTTGATCGGCGTCGCGCACCGTCGATGTCCTGTGCGCGATCAGGATAGTGGTGCGCCCGCGCATGATTCCGCGCAGGCGGCTGAGAATTTTCTCTTCCGTTTGCGTATCCACGCTCGAAAGGGAATCATCGAGGATCAAGATGCGAGGATCTCTCACGACGGCCCGCGCAATTGCCGTCCGCTGCTTTTGTCCACCGGAGAGAGTGATACCCCTTTCGCCCACTACGGTGTCGTACTTCGCGGGGAATTCGTCCACGTCGCCATCCAAGCTGGCAATCGACGCGGCATCGCGAACGCGCGCGAGATCGAAATCCGGCAAGCCAAAGGCGATGTTCCCGCCGACCGTTTCACTGAAGAGGTAGGTATCCTGGGGCACGTAGCCGATGGCCCGCCGCAGCGTTTCAAGCGGCCATTCCCGTATCGACCGTCCATCGAGGAGTACTTGACCTTCGGGCGCTTCCCACAGGCGCGAAACCAGCGCGGCCAGTGTTGTTTTTCCACTTCCCGTCGGCCCCACAATCGCCAGTGTTGAGCCCGCCGGAATCCGCAGATTAATGTCACGCAGCACGGCATCCCCGCCGGAGCCGTTCGAGCGGCCGTTGCCCTTCGCGCTGTTTCCGGACATCGTCGTGGGATAGGCGAACGTGAGATTGCGAAATTCGATTTCACCTTCGATCTGCGTTCCCGCGGGCGTTTTCGCGCTTCGGTCGTCGATTTGCGGTTGCGCCGCAAGAATGTAGTTCAACCGCCCCATGGACGCAGCGCCGCGCTGAAAGATATTGGTCACCCAGCCAAGCGCGATCATCGGCCAGACGAGTTGCACGAGATAGGTATTGAAGGCAATCAATGCGCCCAGTGAAATCTGTCCGCGCAGCAACTGGTGCCCGCCCTGCCACAACACGATCAAGAAAGTTGTTCCAATGAGCGCCTGAAGCGATGGCATGAACATGCTCCAGGTGCGGATCAGCTGGATATTTTTCGACACATACTCGCGATTCGGCTCGTCAAAGCCGCGTATTTCTGCTTCTTCCTGTGCATAGGCCCGTACCACGCGCACGCCGGCCAGGTTCTCCTGCACTCGCGCGGACAGGGTTGCCAGCGAAGCCTGAATCATTTCATACAGATCGTGGATGATTTTCCCAAAGCGCTGCACTGCCACTGCCACCACCGGCACAGGAAGAAGTACCCACAGTGTCAGGGAAGAAGACAGGGGGAGCATTACCAGGATCGCCAAAAGCATCGTGATGATGGTCGTCCCGCTGTACATGATTCCCGGGCCCAGAACCATTCGTACGGCATTGAGGTCGTTCGTGGCCCGCGACATCAGTTCACCGGTGCGGTTGCGCACGTAAAACTCGGGCTCCATGATCAGCAGCTTGTCCAGCAGGTCTCTGCGCAAATCAAATTCGATATCGCGGGAAACACCGATAAGAATCCATCGCGTCGAGAAAGAGAGCAATCCCTTCAGCGCAATGCATCCAACCAAGATGAGACAGTAAATCCCGAGGGCGTGGCGGCTCCCCGGCGCATAGAAGGGAATCAGCCGGCTCAACCAGGATTGCGGGATTCCCGCCACGGCGTGGGCCGAATGGGCAAAAGGCCTCTCGCTCCCCATCAGAATATCCGTAATGATGCCCATGGCGAGCGGAATGACGTTGCCGACAATTCCCATCAGCGCCAGTGTGAAAAGTCCCAGCGAAATTCCGCCACGGTATCGTTTCAGGTAGGGGATCAGACCCAGCAGGCTCTTCCAAGCGGAAACCTTCGGCGGCTTTTTTGCCGCCGCGCTTGGGCCGATCGCTGTCGCCGCCACGCTCATCGAAGTACCGATCTCGGGGTTTCGAGCGCCGGCGACTCCATTAGAAAATGCTCGTAGCTGCGGTCCAGCGATTGGTAACGCTTCGTTTGTGGATTCCAGCCCACTCCAATCGGCAGGACGTGCGTGTCCCCATTAATCTTCAGAGGCGTAAAGTAGATCTGAAGACCCTTCACCGGATCCTGTTCGTACTGCACCCGCCAGCCCGCGATTGCCCCGATCGGCGTCAGGCCGAGGAAGCCCTTGGGATTTTTCAAGTGCTCATCGCAGCGCAATACTTCTGTCCATTTCCCTTCGTTTTTTTCCGCCACCACGGCCCTCGTGACGATTGTCCCCGGCGCATCATTCTTCGGTGTCTTCGGGACTACATTGGCGGCCAGGAATTGCAGATTTCCGGTTCTTGCCAGATCTCCGAACAGGAGAACTTGCGTTTCATTCCCGAGCAACGTCTGCGCTGCTGTCTGGATTTCTTCTGGCACGGCGGGTTCCGCGGGCTTTGCCGCGGTTTCCGCCACCGGCTTGGCCGCCTCTTGGCCGCAGCCGGCGAGGAGAATCGCAAAGGCAAGAGCACTCAGGGCGAATCCCAACAAACGGCTACCGTTCCAGAACACAGGGATGAACCGGCGCCACTTCCGCGCCCTAGTTTGAACAGACGCATCGAAACCGAGCGCGTTAGCCCCTAATACGCCGCTACTCTGCAAATTGTCCATTAGAGAGCCGCCGCCAAAGTGATTTCAACCTTATTCCCTAGCTTCCCGTCCTTTTTCGCTGTACAGAAGACAGCCATGACTTGAGGCACCTCTGGTCCTACTAAATCAACCGCATAATAGAACAATTCTAGCTGTTGCTCACCTTCCGGGGAAGAACCCTGCGAAAATGTGTTGCCATTGTGTCCGGGTCTACCGCTGCCCCAGTATTGCGTCCATCCGCGCTTCAAAATTCTCTTCTCCTTCGGACCACAACTCGCTCCGTTGCACCGGAATAGTGCTCTCTATCGCTTCAACCCAGTTGAACAACTGTTGGATGTTCTCGCGGGTCTTGGCGTGATACTCCTTCAGATTAGCGCTCGCGGACATCCATTGCCGGAAAGTGCGCTCCACGGGATGATCGGAATTGTCGAAGGGGTTCGAAGCCACGGCCGGCGCGAGCAGCCCCGCATGGCCAGTATAAAAGTGCTCGAAGCCGAGGTCCGCCGTGAAGTGTCCGGCCGTCGCCGCCACGCCTCCGTCGTATTCCAGCCCATAACAGGTCAGCACGAGCGGCTCCGGCTTGTGCTGCCACTTCAGAACCCCCACATCGAAGCTCCAGATATCCCATTTTGCGGTGACAACGTACGCGGTGTCTGCGTGGAAGTGCTGCGTAGCGAGAGCGGCCACCTCAGGCGGCCCGTATCCCTGTCCTCTCAAATCCCACTCTGCAACCGGAGTTTCGGTGGCATCGACGGGCTGCACCGTCAGTCCAGTAAATGCGTCCCCAGAGGCAGAAAGCGGCGCCGTCGCGAGAAATCTTGCGAACTGGGGAATCATCGTGGTCGCAGAAAAGTCACGAGTCCACACGCGCAAGTAAGCGCGGTTAGCCATGTGTGCTCAAACCTATGGATTATACCGGGCCAAGGCGACCGAGGCGAAATCGGTGAGTCGCGAAGGAATCCCGGCCGAGACTGTCACCGCGCAACAAAACAGCTTGAAGAGTCTATCCGGACTCGCGCATGCAGAATTACGCGTATCGAATGAATCCTTGGGTGCTCAGCTCCCGCTGCCACCGACGGTCTGCGACCGCGCGAGCGGCGGCTCCGCCGGAATAAAGCTGGCGGCAATTTCCCGGAGCCGCGCCCGGAGAGTCTCGCCCATTCCGGCCAGCACATCCGCGCACGTTTCGCGTAATTTCTCTTGGGCCCGAGCGGCGATACTGGTCATAGCTTCGCGCGACTGCCGATCCAGGGTAGCTGCCGTGGCGAGCATCCAGTGGTTCGAAACGTTTTCGAGCCGCGTGCGGTATTGTTCTGCAGCCTGATTGCCGAGCTGCCCATAGACGCCGCGCATCTCTGCCTGGTGCGCTTCCAGCATCGATTTCCACGAATCCAAAAGCGGCTCCAGCCCCGCCTGTACCCGGCGCTGCGCGTTTGCCACGCCCGCGTCGACCGCGCCATTCATGCCCGCTTGGAAGCGGAGCAAAAAATCTTCCTGTACGGCAGTGACTTTCTGCGTCATTTCGGACCGCGCCGCGTCGAGCAGCATGCGAGCCTCGCCCACCGATCGTTGCGCCTCCTCGCCAAAGCCATCGAGCTCCTGCCTCGCGAATCTTTGGACCTCGTCTGTGAATGCCGCGGACGTAGTCTCCGCAGCTTCGGAAAACAAGGCCCGCGCCCGTTCGAACGCGTCGCGCACTACTTCATCCATCTGCGTCTGCGTATGCCCGATGAAATTCCGGCTCAGGTGATCCAGCTCGCCGGCAAAGACGCTCGAGACCTCGCCGGCTTTTTCGCGAAGCTGGTTCCCCCCCTGCTCCACGCTTTTTTCCGTCATGTTCTGCATCTGCGTCTGCGCTTTTTTCTCATACCATTCCGCGGATTTTTGCACATCCTCCACGGTGTGATGTTTCAGCTCAGACGCTTTGGTCTCCAGATCGGACAGATTGCGAGACGTAACCGCCTGCGACGATTCCTGCAACACTTGTTCTACGCCGCCCAGATTCTCGCGGAAACGTGCCAGTGATTCTGTAAACGCTTCATCTGCGGAGGTGCGGATGCGGTCTTGCTGCAGCGTCAGTGCGGCATCCAACAGCGAGCGGCCGCCGGCCAGCCGGTGAATGGCTTCCTCCGTGCGCTCCAAGTGCGGCTGCACGATGGCGTCAATTTCAAGGTCAAACCGCGAGAGCGCCAGACGGCTGCTTTCCTCAAAAGTGCGGTGAATACGGCCGATGATTTCTTCCAACAGCGACTCGGAACGCCTGTGCAGCTCATCGCGATGGAGACTGAGAGCGCCATCGAGCTGCGACTGAAAGGCGCCAAGGGTTTGCTGCTGCGTTGACTCGATTCGCGCGGAAAAGTGATCCAGGCTGCCCGAAGACTCGTTGGCCCGCGCGAGCGCCGCATCCAGCCTTTGCAATTGCTCTTGCAAGGAATCCCGAAGCGCCGCGAGCTTCTGCTCGGTTTCTAAACCGGCGCTGCGGATGGATTCACTCAAAGAACCGGCGTGCCGTTCTGCTTCTTCCTGCACCCGGGTTAGCAGTGTCTGGGTATGCTCGTTCAATCCGTCAGCGGCGCGCTCCCCCGCCGCACTGAGCGTGTTCTCCATCGCCGCGTTCCAATGGGCCGGAGCCGCTTCCAATTCACTGCCGAGTTGAATCTTCCACGACGCTTGCGCCGCCGAGAGCGCCGCCGCCGCTTGCTCCTGAATCTCGTTCGCCGCAGCTCTCAGCAATTGGTGCTGTGCCCCGGCGGCTTCTTCGAACTGCCTCGCCCCTTCTCCCATCGCGCGCACGGCCGCGTCGGTCCGAGCGGAAATCTGAGCATCTGCCTGCTCAGTTTGCGCGCGCAGCCTGGCGGCGGCCTCCTCCGATTGCCGGTACGCTTCTCGCAGCGACTCCAACGCGCTCGCCATCTGCTGCGAGTGCTCCGCA
>WNFA01000584.1_pt1 | contig 29046 bp, 28 predicted proteins | sample 5400481 | NCBI WGS metagenome assembly WNFA01 (sample SAMN13153340, study PRJNA577476) | soil metagenome | isolation source: 120 cm saprolite under Douglas fir tree site 2 hole 1 replicate 2 | place: USA:California | collected 2015-04-18 | reverse complement strand
TCTGGGTGGTGATGGCCCTCCTGCCGACCATGCTCGCTCTCTGGGTGTTGCTCGTAGTTGGCGCGAGCGCCAGCGCGCTACACCGGCTCAGGCAAGCGGCACCAGTCGCCTCCTGACCGGCGCGCGATTCAGGGACCGCAAGGCCTGGACCTGCTTGCCAGGTCAAGAGCCAAGGACGAAAAACGTCCTTTACGCCTTCGGGTCAGTAGTACATGAATGGTTGCAGGAGCTGCGAGAGATCGGCGCCGGCTGACGATCTGGCTGAGACGCGCTGAGACGGTGCGTCAAGATTCGTATACAGGTGAGAAACCTTGATCCGCGTTGAGAGGCACGAGAGGACCAGTCTGGAGTCTCTTAACCCCCTGGGAACCGCCACATGACTTAGTGCGCAGTAAGACAGTGTCCAGAGGAAAGCGCAGGTCCCTCGATGCCGCACCGACTGTCGCTCGCACGTGGGCGAGCCAAGTTCAGTTTTGGCTCCCCTTAGTAGACGCCCTTCGAACTTTTCTCCCCGCTCCAAGCCCTGAGGGTCGTGAGCTCATAGATCATCTTTCGTTAGCCGCCCCCTTGCGCGGCCGACTCGCAATATAGGCCTGATTGTCATGGCTTTGAGGAGCCTGTGAGATTCAAGACGCGAACTCATGGGGGCGGCTCGGGTGCATAGTGTCCGCATGCCCTCCGAAACCAGGATCACACCCGTGCTGACGGTCAGGGACGCGGTTTCAGCGGTGCCCTTCTACGAGCGAGCATTCGCTGCGCGGGAGATTCATCGGAACACCTATCCGAACGGAAGGGTCGTAGTCGAGATGGCCATCGCCGAGGACCGGTTCCGCATAGCCGATGAGGCTCCTGAAGCGGGCAACCTTAGTCCGGAGACCCTAGACGGCACGTCCGTACGGATCAACCTATTCGTCTCAGACCCCGATGCCGTCGCCGCGCAAGCTATTCGCGCCGGCGCGATTGAGGTCTCGCCGATCAAAGACCAGGATTACGGATTGCGCCAGGGACGGCTCGCGGATCCGTTCGGCCACCACTGGCTAATCGGTCGGCCGCTTCCAGGAAGCGCGGGCGATTGGGCGCGTGACCCTGCCCCCGGTTACCCCGCAGATTCTCGGTAGCCATTGGAGTTCCCCAGTCGACTGAGCTGGGGGGTTGGCTTCGAGAATATCGTGCAGACTGCATCGCACATATACACAAGGACGCGCGTGCGAGTGTCGCCGCGGATTCCCGAGGGCCAGCGATTTCAGTGCGGGCAGTTCGCGTCCAATTCGCGGTTCGAGATCGTCTGCCTCCCTCCGGAGCGGGGATTCGAACCCCGAACCTTGCGGTTAACAGATCGCTGGACCCCGATCAGAAATGGCAGCCCGAATTCGCTGCGTGCCGCTGAATACCGCCAATTAGCACGGTTTATCTCCGGCTTTGCTGTGTGCGAATGCAACTGAGTGACGCTTAACCGCTCTGCCGACGGACGCGTTGGCGGTCGATCCTGCTTTGCAGAAGACCGTAGGGACTGAACAGAGCCAGATAAATGTGGCCTGCGAGCAACGCCACTAGGCCAAGAGCGGCCAGCACATGTAGATCGCGGGCGCGCGCAACAAGCTCGCCACTGAACCACCACCACCAGTACATGGGCGCGCCGGTCAATAGCAGTAATGCAAGGGAAATGCCGACCAGCGCGGCGAGCAGCTTCTGGCCTCCATTGAAGCGGCGACGAGGTGCGTCTGCTGGCTGGTAGATGGAAGCAAAGACATCCCACGGTCTGCGAAACCAGTTCCAGTCGACGCGATTCCAGAAGCTCAGGTCGCGCTCCAATCGGCGGATCTCTGTCCAGCGGAATGCCGGGATCATGAGCAACGCGAACACAAGAGCCGCCGCAGAAACAAGGTGAATGGTTCGGACCCAGAACCGCTGCCCGGCCATCTCACTCAGCGACGGAACGTACATGACCCCGCCGGTGGCGACCAAGAGCAGCACAGCACTTGCCACCGACCAGTGCAGTAGCTTCTCAGTGCCGGATGCGGGCGTCCGAGTCATAGCCCCGCGCCTCCCAGTAACCAGTGCCGGCGGCTTCAACGGCTGTGATTCGTTTTAGCCATTTGACGCCCTTGTACCCGTAGTAGAAAGGAACCACGAGGCGGGCCGGTGCACCACGTTCCGCACTTATGGCTGCGCCGCCCAGGCGTAGAGCAATGATTACCTCGGGTCGTCGCGCAACCGCAAGATCAAGGAAGTCCACATAGGCGCCATCCGCTGACTCAAACCCCAACGCGCGCGCTTCTGGGTGAATCGCCGCCTGATCGAGCAGCGCCGCCACCGAAACGCCCTCCCACCGTACCGCGGCCACTGACCATCCACTAACGCAGTGGAAATCCGCAGTCACCTGGCGGATCCCCGCCCCTACCAAATCCTCAATGCTCAGTGACAGCGGGTGCTCCACCAGGCCATCAACTGCTAGCCGCCACCTGATGCGGTCCCACGACGGCACTGAGCCGGTGACGCTGTAGAAGTGGAAACCATCGCTTGGGCTGAGCTCGCCAAGCGGCCCTTCCAGCCATGCCCTCAATGCCGCTGGTAGGCCATCCCCTAGCGCTACCATGCCGACGCCCGCGCCGACCCCTGCCAGAAAGAGGCGCCGACCGATCGGATGGCTCACGCTGCAGCGCGGCGCCGCCGGATGTACCGTCCGCCCGCCTCCTCGCCGGCCCATGTACCGGCCGAGACGAGCACCCGACCGCGTGCCACCACGGTTTCAATGCGGCCTCGAATCTCCATGCCTTCGAAGGGTGAGTAATCGGTCGCCATATGCAATCCGCTGATCCGCCAACGGGCCCCAGGGTCGACCAGGATCAAATCGGCATCCATGCCCGGCAACAAAGAACCCTTGCCCGGCATGCCGAATAACCGGGCAGGCTGGGACGAACACAGTCGGACCACATCAGACATCGATAGCCGACCATTGAGGGCAGCAGAGATCATTAATGGGAGCCTGGTCTCGACTCCGGGCAGGCCAGGTGGGATCCGAGTCGAGTCGGAGGCATAGACCTCTTTCTGGGAGGCGTCAAAGCAGCAGTGGTCTGAGTGGACACCTGTCAGCTCAACTCCTAGATTTCGCCAAAGGGCCCGCGCCGTGGCCGCTGAGCGAATCGGGGGACTGCAGACGTAACGCTCCCCATGCGGTCGTGAATAGACCGAGTCGTCAAGCATTAGATAGTGAGGGCAAGTCTCACCAAACGCGTGCACTCCCGCCATTCGCGCGCTTCTGATCTCAGCAGCCACATCAGGCAGGGTTACGTGGACCAGGTACACCGCAGCGCCACTTTCTCGAGCTAGTCGCAAAACGCTGCGCGCGGCGTCGAGCTCAGCAATGGCGGGTCGAGCCAACGGATGATGAGCAGCATCTGCCAGCCCCCGCTCCCGCAAATCGGCAACCGCTCGTTCAACCAGTGCCTCCGTCTCAGCGTGGACCATCACCAACGAGCGGGACCGTGCTGCCTCGCGCATGACGGCCAAGATGTCACCGAGGTCGAGCATCATGATGCCGCGATATGCGGTGAACACCTTGACCGAAGGGGCACCCAAACGCGCTGAGCGCTCAATGCCGGCGAGCGCGTCGGCATCTGCACGCTTAGCGATCGCGGCATGAAACCCAAAGTCGATCACAGCGTGGCCGCTGGCTTCCGAGATGCGCCGTTCTACTGCTTGACCAGGGTCCTCTCCAGACTCCGGAAAAGCGAACTCCAGTAGCGCTGTCGTGCCGCCGAATGCGGCAGCTCGCGTAGCGGCGGCGAAGTCATCGCGGGTCTTGAATTCGCCGAATTTGATTCCAACATGAGTGTGGGCATCGACCCCACCGGGAAGCACCAGCGCACCGGAGGCGTCGATAATTTGGGCGCGCACAGGGGCGGACTGCCCACGGGTTAGCAGGCCGGCTACTTTCCCGCTCCTGATCAATACGTCAGCCCGAAGCGGCCCTGAGTCCAGAACCACGGTGCCGCCACGGACGAGGAGGTCCACTATCCCGCCTTGTAGGTGAGCACGAAGCCGCATGCGAGCGAGGCCCACAGAAGTGGCTTCGGCCGCGCCGCCGATGCAGGGTGCAGATCAGTCCACCGGCCGAGCGCGTAGGCGAGGATGGCGATCCCCAGCAGCAATTCAGGAACACCAAGGGCAAGCCAGTGCGCCGCCACGAAGGTTACGGCGAACGCCGCTGTGGCCAAGAGTCCGGCCAGGACGGCGACCGAACGTGGAATCTCCTCGAGCAGAGTCGCCGCCACGCCCGCTACCGCGGCAGGCACAAGCACAAGGATGAAGCCAAGGTGATATGTCGAGGCGGGAATCAAAGCCGCACCTGCGCCGAGCCCAATGACCTCGTAGGTCAGCGGCCGTGCGGACCGAATGCGCCTCGCCGGCCGCGACAGCGCATAACCTGCCAATCCCACCGCGGCGGTGGCAATCCAGGCTCCCTGCGAAACGATGAGTTGCTGGATCATGTCATTGCGGTCGGAGATCGGAATCGCGGTCGCCACCGCGGTGCCAGCTTCAGGGACCGCGAAAAGGAGCGCGGCGAGGAGCGCTCCGAGGCCGATGCCGAACGTCACCACATGGTCGCGCAGGGAAGCTCGGTCACCGAAAAGCCATGTGAACAACAGCCACGAGCCCGTCCCCAAGTAGACCACTAGGCGCTCGCCAGTTCGCGGACGGTTCGATCCATGCTGCGTGGATCAGGAAATAGAACCGGTAGCTGAAGTCCCGCGTCCTGATATGCGACGAGCCGCTCTTTGCAGGCGCCGACAGGTCCAACAAGCGAGTGCTCTGAGACCAGGGAGTCGGGCAATTCGGCGAACGTCGATTCCAGTCCACCCTCACGCGCTTGTTCGCGAAGCCGGGTCAGGAACTCGGGATCCAATCCTGTCTCGGCGGCCAGGTTAGGGAAGTAGACGAGATACGTCGCGAGAATTGGTCGAACCCGCGCAGCCGCCTCCTGCACCGTGTCGGCCAAGGCCACGATCATGCATTGGCCCACCTCGCCGTGGAACTTGCCGCCGGCAGCCAGATCGAGCCGATCCAGGGCGCGGCGCGTGTAGGAAACAGGCATGAACGCGTTGAGGATCACACCATCAGCAACGGCTCCTGCGCAGTCAAGGGCACGTGGGCCGGTTACGCAGAGATATATCGGCACTGGAGTTGGAGGACGTACCTCGGAAACTAACCCGGCCAAACTGGAGAAGCGCCCCTCATATGAGACTGGCGGTGGGTTGTCCCAGGATGCACGCACTGCGGCCACGAACTCGCGCAGCCGACTGACAGGGAAATCGAAGCGGTATCCCTGTTGGCCGAGCGGGGCGGGTGAGCCAGGACCCACACCCAACAGGATCCGCCCGGGGGCTGCTTCGGCCAGGGCCGCCCACGTGATGGCTGTGAGAACGGCGCCTCGAGTGAACACGTTGATAGCTGCGCTGCCGAGGCGCACTTTCTCGGTCGCCATCGCAAGCGCAGTCAAAGCGGTGACCGAATCACGTGTGATGCGCGTTTCTGCGTGCCAGAGCGAGTCGAATCCGGCCTGTTCGGCTGCCCTCCCAACTTCCACAAGTGAACGAAGGTCGGGACCACCCAGGAAGCCGAGGCCCAGCTTCATCCGTTTTGGTAGGCGAGCCGAAACAAGGTCCGCACCAGTACCTCTATGCCGCTGCCTATCTGCTCGAGCTCCGTTCGCTCGTCAGGGCGGTGACTGTGCCCTCCCTCGCTGGGCACGAAGAGCATGGCCGCCGGACACAGCGTCCCGATCAACTGTGCGTCATGACCGGCATGGCTGGGCATGCGGCGCCAGCGAACCCGTGCCTCTTCGCACGAAGTCTCGATTGCCCTGCAGATGTCATCGTCGAAGCGGATGCCTGCCTGGTTGACGATCTGACCGAACTGGATGCCGAGGCCGCGGCGGCGGCTCACGTCCCGAATCAGCTGGCGCAGCTCATGGTCGAAGCCGTCAAGCGATCCGTCATCCGGATGTCGGAAGTCGACTGTGAAGTCAGCCTCACCGGGTACCTGGTTGAACCCGCCAGGTCGGACCATGAGCGTGCCTACTGTCGCCACTGTGGGAGCGCCTGTTTGCTGGGCCAGCCGCTCTACACCAACCATGATCTCGCCCACCGCGGCTAATGCGTCGTGACGCTTCGCCATGGGGATCGTGCCCGCATGTCCGGCGACGCCCTGCACTGTGACGCTCAAAACTCGTATCCCAACCACGCGATCGACGACTCCAATCTCGTCGCCTGATTCGACCAGAACAGGTCCCTGCTCGATGTGCGGCTCGACATATGCAGCTAAGTCGCCCCTTCGGGCCAGGGAGATGCCGGTTGGGTCAAGGTTAGAAGCCCGCATCGCATCGCCGATGGTGCGGCCGTCTTCATCGACCAAACGCTCGGTCTCGCCAGCCTCGATGCGGCCGGCGATTGCCCGGCTGCCCCAGAAGTTGCAGGCGAAGCGGCTAGATTCCTCCTCACAGTTCGCGAACACCTCCAGGGTGCGACGGGGTCTGCCCAGGCTGCTTGCCAGCCAATGGGCAGCACAGCCGGCCATCACAATCCCCAGCACGCCGTCGAAGGCGCCACCATTTTTCACTGAGTCGATGTGAGACCCGGTTAGGACCACACTGGAGCGTTCGCCTGCCAGACGGCCGAAGCGGCTGCCCACCGCGTCCACGCGTACCGCAAGTCCGCTTTCCGAAAGCCATTCCTCGACGTCGGCCATCGCGGCCCGCCACTCGGGCGAGTACACCAGCCGCGTGACACCGCCATCAGGACAAGCTCCGTGCTGGCGAAGCCTCTGGATCAGACGGCCCGCCTCGGCTGCCAGCTGCGCGCGATCGCTGGCACCGAAGTGAGTCAAGACAGCTGTCGCCATCTGGCTCTTCCCGGATCAACCGCGGCGTCAGCTGCCCTCTGGCGCCACCCGAACGTCATCGGCCTTTGCCTGCAACGGCCTGCTTGGACATCGCCGCCCGCAGCTCTTGGGTAGCTGCGTGGTTGATGGTTTTCGACTCCGGATCGACGACCACGCCGTAGAGCGTCCGCGCCGATTCGACGCTGACGATTTCGTCGAATACGTCGTCAAGCACCTTCTGCGGATCACGTTCCAGTGGGTCGCCATACCCTCCTCCACACGGACTCACGGTCCGGATGATGTCGCCGGCTTCAGCCCAGCGAGACTGGAACTTCGATGGCAGGTGGAGCTCTTTTCCGTCGCTGATGAGCACGACATCGCCGGTTGTTCCGTCGTAGCCGCCGAACGCACCCTTGGGCGGATGTCGATGACCATCTCCCTCCAGGCTCATGTGGGCGCGACCCTGGAATTGCATGTCGCGAATCGAGCCATTGCCGCCGCGCCACTTGCCGGCGCCACTTTTGTCCGTGCGCAGCTCGTAGCGGCTGATCCGAAGCGGGTAGTGCGCCTCGATGTCCTCGATCGGGTTGTTCCGCGTGTTCGCGTAGAGCACGTCGACCGCGTCGACGCCGTCTTTGCCGAAGCGGCCGCCGTACGCGCCTTCCGTGATGTCCATGTACACCCAATACACCTGGTCCACGACGCCGCTGTACGCGATGACTTTCATGTTCGCCATGCCGGCGGCCACTCGGTCAGGGCAGATCGGCGCCAGCGCGCGCATGAGCGTGTCAGCGACGATGTTGCCGGCGCAGAAGCGCGCGATCGTGGCGCTGGGGAATGTCGGGTTAGCAAGCGAGCCGCGCTCGGCCAATATCCGGATGGGTCGTACGAGACCCGAGTTCTGTGGCACGTACTCGTGCGTCGCCTGGTCGAGCAAGATCGAACGCAGCGTGACGTAGATCGCGATGTCAACGGTGCCGACGAAGGGCATGTTGATGGCCCGATCAGCCACCTGAGGCGCGGTCCCGGTTAGGTCCACGGTCATGGTCCCGCCGTCCACGGTTACCGTGACCTTGATCAGCTGATCGCGCTTGGAGGGATCAGGGTCGTCGGCGAAGCCGTCGATGTGCCCTTCGGCCGAGTACTTGCCGTCCGGAAGCGCCTCGATCTGCTGGCGCATCATGCGCTCGGAGTAATTCATGAGCTCCTCCGTCGCAGCGTCAACCGTGTCCCGGCCGTACTGCTCCAGAAGCTCGACATAACGCTGGGCGCCGATCTGGCAGGCCGCCACCTGGGCCTCCATGTCCCCAACCACCATGTCCGAGGCCCTGATGTTGTCTCGCAACATCCGCCAGATGGCATCGTTCCTTCGGCCATGCTCGTAACACTTGAGAGCCTTGAACTGGAGTCCCTCTGCATAGGCATCGACCGCGTCCACAATTCCGCAGGAGCCAGGCGACATCGAACCGATGTCGAGGTGATGCGCGGTGGTGAAGCTGAAGCCGACCAGTTCTCCCTTCGCAAAAATGGGCACGCAAAACCCGACATCAGGGCCGTGGGAGGCGCCGTGATATGGCGAGTTGTGGATGATCACGTCTCCCTCTTCAAAGCGGTCGCCACGTTCCTTGAAGAGGCGGAAGACGCCCTGCATGTAGCCAGGAATGGGGCCGAGCTGAAGCGGCGTCGAAAGCGCACACTCACAGATCTGTCGGCCCTTGACGTCGAGCAGAGCGGCGCCGAAGTCCTCCGACTCGCGAATGATTGAGGAGTAGGACATTCGGGTCAGCTTGTGTCCGATTTCGAGCGCGACGCTGTCCAGAGCACCGGCGATCACACGAGCAGTTATGGGGTCTATCTCTTTAGCCGGCGGCACCCCCGGCTCGTACTCGATGACGTCGACAACGGGCGCAGCAATCGCCATTGGTTTACCTCCTAAACGTGAATGAGTAGATCGCCCGTCTCCAGTACCTCGGCGCTGGCGCCGGGCGGGACGAGCGTGGTGGAATCGACCTGCAGCAGAACGGCTGGTCCCGTCACGCGTGCACCCACGGGCAGCCTCGAGCGCTCGTAGAAGCGAGCCTTGTGGGCCTTGAGGCCGCCGCCGTTCGCGGCGAAATAGACTTCAGCCTCATCGATCTGTGCCGCCTTCAGGCTTCCCGCCGATGGTGGCGGCACCTCCGGCATCTTGGGTAAGTGCCCAGTCGCCACAACGCGGATATTCACCAGCTCGATTGGGTTGCCTGGGAAAGCATGGCCGTATTCCTCTTTGTGAAGACCGTTGAACTCGTCCCAGACACGCTTGATGGTCTCGCTTGTCAACTCTCCTGCCGGCATAGGCACCCGCAGCTCGTAACCCTGGCCGACGTAGCGGCAGTCGGCCGCGTGCAAGATCTGAACGCCAATCTCAGCCACGCCATCACGCTTGAGCTGGGCCCGAGCCTCTGCATCGAGCCGTTTGAAATCACGGTTGAGGCGATCTAGATCGACCTCACCGTCAAGCATGAACTCGTTCTGAATCAGGTCGTACTTCAGGTCCGTGCTCAAGAGGCCCATGGCCGAGGTAATGCCTGGATACACCGGCACAATCACCTCCGGCACATCAAGCGAGCGAGCCAGGTCAGCCGCATGCAGAGGTCCCGCACCGCCGAACGCCACCAGCGTGAATTGACGAGGGTCGTGACCCTTTTGGATCGTACGCGAGCGGATCGCGTTGGCCATGTTGTGGTTGACCAAGGTCACGACGCCCGCAGCGGCATCAAGAGTCGATAGACCAAGCCGCGAGCCGAGATTCGATATCGCCTTGTCCGCAAGCTCAGGCTTGACGGTCATAGCTCCGCCGAGGAAATGGTCTGCACGCAGCCGGCCCAGAACCAGGTTGGCGTCAGTGACCGTGGCTTCGATGCCACCCAATCCATAGCAAGCCGGCCCAGGGCGAGCCCCGGCGCTCCGGGGTCCGACCCGGAACGCGCCGCCTGGGTCGATGTACGCCACGCTGCCGCCGCCGGCGCCGACTGTGTAGACGTCGATCATCGGAATTAGGACGGGGTAGCCGGCGATCCATGTGTCGCGTGCGGTGGCCTCGGCGATGCCATGCGGCGTCACGATGCCGATGTCGGCGCTGGTCCCACCCATGTCGAAAGTGATGAGCTTGGTGCGGCCAGACGCATTGCCTATGTGGGCGCCTGCAAGGACACCGGCCGCCGGCCCGCTCAGAAGTAGAGTGGCGGGGTAGCGGGCGGCGAACTCCTCGGTCGCCACACCACCGTTGGAGCGCATGAGACGCAGCTCGGCTTTCACGCCCTCCTTGCGCATTCGCTCGCGCAAGTGAACGAGGTAGTTGCGGACCTTGAGACCTACGAAGCCATTGATGGCCGCGGTTGTGAAGCGCTCGTACTCGCGAAATTGTGGAAAGAGGCTCGCCGAGGTGGTCACAAATGCCTCCGGGTAGACCTCCTCTACGATCGAGCGGGCGCGTTCTTCGTGCTCCGGATTCCGGTAGCTGTTGATGAAGCCGATGACGATCGACTCCACACCCGCATCCTTCAGCTCCCTGGCTACGTTGGCGACCTCCTCCTCCTCGAGCGGGGTGATGACCTCGCCCTTCGGGCCCAACCGCTCCGTGACTACCTTGCGGTTGCGGCGGCGGATCAGTGCTCGATCCTGCCAGGGCACCTCCATCTGAATCGAGTAATGCAGTGGCCGCTGATGACGGGCAATGTGCAGGATGTCGCGATAACCCCTTGTCGTGATCATTCCGACCTGGGCTCCGTCGTACTGCAGCAGCGAGTTGGTGGCGATGGTGGTGCCATGGGCCAGGAAGTCCACACGCATCGAGTCATCGCCGGCCGAGCGCAAACCCTCGATCAGGCCCTCAGACGGATCTTCCGGCGTGCTTGGCACCTTGTGGATGCGGACAGCCTTGGAATCGGTATCGACGACGATCACATCAGTGAAAGTGCCGCCCACGTCGGCTCCTGCCAGCTTCATGTGAGGACCTCCTTTGCCAGATTTAGACGCGAGCGGCTTCCCGCTGGTAGATCGCGGCCAGCGAACCCGGGCAGGCGACCAGCTCCTTGCGCTCGGGATTCTTGTAAGCCGCCACCTTAGAAGTGGTGACTCCGTATTCGTACATGCCCTCCGCCAGTTTCACAGCGCAGGCGACACCGTCCAATACCGGGACCCCCAGGTGAGCTTGCATCCACTTGTCGAGCGGGCCGAGGCCGGCGCAGCCGAGCAGGATGACTTCGGCCCCATCCTGGTCAATCGCCTTCCGACCTTCTTCGACCATCATTCGCTTGGTTCGCTCGATGTCCTCCTCGATCTCGAGCACGGTCAACGGCGTGCACCGAATCGATGCACAGCGCATTTCCATTCCGTTGCGCAAGACCAACTCCTCCAGCAAAGGCTTGACCCGTGGCAATACAGTCACTATTGACCATTTGAACCCGATCAGGCCCGCCATGTGGAAGGACGCTTCAGCGATTCCGATCACGGGCACCGACGAAACCTCGCGGCAGGCGGCCAACGCAGGGTCGCCAAAGCAGGCGATCACGTAGGCGTCGTATTTGCCTCGGGTTCCCGCCACTACGTCGAGCGTGTGGTATGCGGCGAGCACCTCATCCGCAAAGCCCTCGATTGAACGAGGTCCAGCTTTTGGTTGTACGGTGTCAACCTCAGTACCGGGTCCGGCGGCGGCCATGGCAACGCGGTGGATCTCATCAGTCATCGCCTGCGTGGTGTTTGGGTTGATAACCAGAATTCGCATTCCGACCTCCTATGCAATGCCTATCGGGGGAGCCAATTGGTGAACAGCCGAGCGGTAAGCAGCGCGAAAAGGATCACCAGGCAGCCGCACATGATCGCGATGTCGACGGAACGCAAACGAACGTCACGAAACAGGACACGGGGCTGACCCAACTCGTCCGGCAGATTCAGGCCACGCAGTTCCATCGCCATCGCAATGTCCTGGCTGCGCCTGATGGCGCCGAGGCCCAGCGGCACGGCCGATGTCACCACCCCCGGGAAGAAAACAAACGGGTTGAACGAGCTCAAAGCATTCGAGCCGCGCGCCTTGAGCGCCCGCTGGATGACGATGAACTCTTCCTGGATCAGCGGGTAAAGCCGGATCGCGAAGGCAAACATGAAGGCCACCTTGTAGGGCAAGCCCCAGCGGTACATCGACATGCCCCATTGAAAGGGTTCGGTGGTCATGGCGAACAGAGTGAAAGCCAGCCCCATGGTCCCGAGGCGAAAGCCAAGATCCAGTCCAACGTGCAGCCCCGGACTCGAGGCGCTGACATGGAAAGGTCCCAGATGAGTCGACCAGAGGTAGGGCGCTCCCTCAATCAGGAAGATGTGGACGAGGGTGATTGCCACCATGATCGGCAGCATCAGAAGGAGGAATGGGTAGTACTCCGTTGGCGGAATGCCGGCCAAGAACCAGATCGCCGCAATCAGCAAGAAAAACAGCAGCCATGGTTGCGGAACAAGGAAGCTGATCAGCAAGTAGCAGAAGACGAAAATCAGCTTGGTGCGGGGGTCAAGCCTGTGCAGAAACGAGTCCTGGCCGCTGAACTGGTAGAGGGGCCTCATCCGCGAGCCACCTTGAGTGAGGGCCCAGCCAGGCGATCAATTGCATCCTCCAGCGTGAGAGGACGCGGTTCCAGGCCCAGGCGATTGCCCAACGCAGTTACGGCGGGTGGCTTCACAAAGGTTTGGCGCAGCAATTCTTCGTTGCGGAAGACTTGCTCGGGCGCGCCGAACGCGATCAGCCTGCCCTCGCAGAGTGCGGCCATCAGGTCACAGTGCGCGGCGACAAGGTGCATGGCGTGAGTGATCACAATCACCGTCTGGCCTGCATCGCGAGCCATATCCACCAACAGCGACATGATGGCGTGCGATTCCTGCAGGTCCTGCCCTGTCGTCGGTTCATCGATGATAATCACCGGCGGTTGCATCACGGCGATAGCCGCGATTGCCAAACGCTGTCGGCCGCCCTTCGAGAGCCTGAAGGGATGCAGGCTCCGAACCTCCCATAAGTCGAGTGCCCGCAGTACTCGCTCGGCGGATTCCATCGCCTTTGCGCGCGTGGCTCCGAGGTTGACCGGACCGAAAACCACGTCCTCCAATACCGGGTCCTTGAAGATCTGGTGGTCGGGGTTCTGGAAGACATAACCGACGGTCGCAGCCCGCTCGCGGACAGACATCCGATGAACGTCCCGGCCGTCCACCCAGACCGATCCGGCGCCAGGCTTGAGATGGCCGCTGAGGCAGCGCGCCAAGGTCGTCTTGCCACTGCCGTTTTGACCGACGACCCCGACCACCGAACCGGCTGGTATCTCCAGGTCGACCCCATCCAGGGCCAGCGTGCGTCGAGGGGGTGGGTACCTATAGGTGACTCCAGTTACCCGAACCCTCGTCCTGCGCGCTTCCTCAGACGGTCGCTCGTTCTGGACCGGCTCGACCCTGATGCCGTTCAGCAGGGGGGCGGCATTGTCCGGATTCGGTGGCAGCGCTGGCACAGGCACTCCGCGGCGGCGCAGCCTGGCACCCAACTCCACCAGCTGCGGCAACGGCACATTGGCTTCGGTGAATCGATCGAGATGACGATCCAGCTGGTCTCTAGTCGTGTCCAGCTCGATGGTGCCGTGGTTGAGCAGCACGACTCGGTCTACCAACGACCAGATCTCTTCCAGCTTCGATTCAACCAGAAGGATTGTGTGACCGCTCTCAGCCAGGGCCTGAATTCCGCTCAGTACTTGCTGAGCGCCGATGGGATCAAGCTGTGAGGTCGGGTCGTCCAGGAGGAACAGCTTGGGGGCGGGAGCGTAATTGGCAGCCAGGACAACCCTTTGCTTTTCGCCTCCGCTGAGGTCGTACGTGATCCGGTCGCGTAGGTGTGGGATGCGGAAGAAGTCGAGCGCGCGATCAAGCCCGCGCCGTATGTCAGGACGTGCGAACCCGCGGTTCTCCATCCCCCAGGCGATCTCGTCGGCGACGATCAGGTTGAACAGCTGGTTCTCAGGGTCCTGGGTAACCGTGCCGATGTCGGAGGCGATGCGCGCCAGGGAGGTCTCCGCCGTGTTCGTCCCAAAGACACGCACGGTCCCCGTGAGATCGCCGCTGATGAAGTGAGGGATCACCCCCGCACAGATGTGGAGCAGCGTGGACTTTCCGGATCCCGTCGGCCCCACGAGCGCGACCACCTCGCCCTCGGAGATCGTCAGATTGACGTCATGCAGCAGCGGTGGCAGGGCGGGGAAGGCAAAGCCCACCCCGTCCAAGACAATGGGGTCCATGCTGGATATGGGTCGATCCCTTTAGGTCTTTGGTTTCCCAGCGGTACTGCGGTAGGCGAAAAAGAGTGCGAGCGCGATCACGATCAAGATCACAGTGACTACGGCGCGCACACCCAGGTTCGACATGTCGAACAGCCCAAAGGCTTTCGGCATTGCCCCGGAAGCGCCCAGGTACAGGAGCCCAATTCCGATCACCGCGACCACGACGCCGCCGACGATGGCCCAGATATAATCCCTGCTCATCTCTCTACCTCACTGGAAAACGCCGGCGCGACGGACAGCACGATAGAACGCGTAGCCCATCGGTCCGCCGATGATGACCGCCATCAGCCACTGCCAGAAGAAGAGGACGAGTATCTGGCTAAAGCCCAGCTTTAGAACGACCACATACAGACCTAGCGCCTGCACGATGTTTACGAAGAGATCGCAAATTGCGATGTAGAACACAAAGGGGACAAAGCTGATGTCGGGGTTTCGCTGGAGGTGCGCCCGGAACAAAAACGCCAGCGGGATCATCTCTGACATGTTGAGGAAGAAGAACGACCAGGCCAGCGGGTGGGTAGCGCTGAGAACCGCGATGATCGGATTGAAGTTGGAAACGATGAGAGCCCCGGTAAGTCCGAAATAGATAACCGCCGTCGGCCACCACAGCTGGGCAAAGGTATGGCCGAGCGGAACGCCTAGCCCGCCCGTCCAGATCTGGTCGAGCCGCTCGGTGATCTGCATGTTGGCGGAGAAAGCCACCGCCAAGAGAAGTGAGCCAACGAGCGTACGCGTATCCCCACGTAAGATCGGTCCCCGAGCCAACCGTTCCTCGACCGTCATTGCGGCTACGGCCATGGAAATCCACCTCCCAACTCAAGAGTTGGCGCAATCACAGCATGGACGTCATGGACAGTCTATGGCGAGACATCCAAAGGTTAGGTCGGATGGCTGGGCGGAATCACAAAAGTTGGGCTGAGTCGAAGATTCGGAGTACCAACTCGAGCGTTAGCCGGTCTTCCGGCCGGCGCAGACTCAGTCCGGTCAGCTCCTGCAAACGTCCGAGTCGGTACTCCACCGTGTGAGGATGTACGCCCAGGCGTGCGGCGGCCTGCCTGCTCGAGGCGCCGGTGTCAAGATAAACGCGGAACGTGTCCAGCAGCGCCGAGCCACGCTGGCGGTCGTGATCGATGACGGCCTGCAACGTTCTCTCACAAAGCTGAGCGATATCAGCGCCAGAGGCGGCCTGAAGGATCAGCCGATATGCGCCTAGGCTCTGAACACTGAACACCGGGTCAGCCCGCCCAAGCTTCTCTCGCACCTCGATTGCGAGCCTGGCCTCCTGGTGGGCGGTTGCGAGACCGGTGAGCTCCCCCACCTCATCTTCGACTGCATACACAGCTCGCCACTCCGGCGCCAAGGTCGTCAGCCGCTCCGCCGCTTGCTTAAGAGCGGTAAGGGAAGACCGGTCATCGTTGGCAGGCCTGCCGGCAAGCGACTGGATGGCTACGACATGACCATCCTTGAGCGTGACTGTCACTGGTCGACCTTCGAGCGCGAGGGCCTCCTGTGTCAGCGCCAGCAAAGTTCGCAGAACACGCGGGCCGCTGTCGTGCTGGCCGTCGCCCACCGCACGGAGTGAGCCAACAACCAACCGCAGCGGCGGCTGGGCCTGTCGCAGCACATCTGTGCCAGTTGGGAAGTCGCCGTTCAGCAGCCGCTCGAGAACATCCCCGCGGCGCCTGATCTCGCCCTCCTCGAGCGCACGCTCGCGCAGGAATCTCGCCGCCGTGATCATTGCCGCCGAATCCGCGGCGGCTGCGTCAACGGCGTCCAGCTGTCGGTGCCGAGCGTCGAGGATTACGAATCCAAGTGTTTCCGGACCAGCCGACACCGGGCAGATGAGCAACTCGCGACCACGCTCGACATCGAGACGCTGTTGGGCACGCGTTTCGGCAGCCTGGCGCAGCGTGGGCTGCAGAGAAGCCCAAGCAGCCACATCCAACTCTCGTAACGTCTCCGCCGGCATCGCCACGTCGCAGGCTCGTATGCGGTACAAGGCATCACTCAAGAACACGGAAGCTCGCGTGAGTCGGGCCAAACGAATCGCGAGCGCACTTAGCGGCAAATCGTCGCGAACGACCTCGGCGAGCGAATCCTGTACCTGGAGGCGGCGCTCCAGCTGGTCACGCTGGGAGCGGATCTCGTCGTTGAGGGCCTCGAGCCGCACGCGGGAATCGTGCTCAGCCGCGTAGAGCCGTGCGTTGACGATGGCGATCGCCGCCGCCTGCGCGAGCGCATCCAGGAGCTGGACGTCGAAGGAATGGAAGACCTCTGGTTTGTAAAGATTCTCGACAACCATGGCGCCCAGCGCCTCCCCCTTGTAGACCAGCGGGGCCGCGACAGCGCTCTGGGGGTAATCGGTGCCACCGCTGGCCTCTCGAAAGGTGTCCAGGTTGGAGGGCTGAGCGGTGCCCATCACCGCCGCTACTTCCTCTTTATGTGGGTAGATTTCCGCATGCCGGCTGAGGAAAGCCCGCCCGGAAAGGCCCTCGCCAGGTTTGACGACCAGGTCGTAAACGCCGGGACCAAAGCCGATCGAGTGGTTGACGACCAGCGCTCGCCGCTCCGGGTCGTACAGGAATAGAATCCCGGCTTCGGCGGCGGGCAGGATGCGGATCGCACCCTCGAGGATGCGCTCGATGATCTCCTGCAGGTCGAGCTCAGCCGTCAGGGCTCGGCTGACCTCGATCAGCGTCACGAGCCGGTCGAGCTCCGATTGGGCCGGCTTTACCGTGGCACGGACCATCTCCACTCCCCGCCAGGATCATAGACGGGCGGCCGATTCCCTGCGGAACGGTTGGCGCGCCTGGTCAGTGGCCGCGAAAGGCATCTTCCAGCCATGGCGCCACCACGGTGGGCACCACCTTGGCGTCGATGACCAGCCCTGTTCTGGACGCGCTAGCAGCCCACTCTCGGAGCGGCTCGAGGTCAACCCGGCGGCGCACGGTCAGGCCATCGAGGCCGACCGCTCTGCCTATCGCTGCAAAGTCGGTATCAGGAAACTGGACCAGGTTCACAGGCTCCCCCATCGGCCCGAAGTGATGGACTTCCGCGCTGTAGGCGGCATCGTTATAGATCACGATCAGCATCCCCAACCCAAGCCGGGCGGCCGTCTCGAACTCAGGTAGCGCCATCAGGGCTCCGCCGTCGCCAAGCGCCGCGACGGTGATCCGATCTGGCCTGGCGACTGCGGCTCCAATCGCGCTTGCCAGCCCCAAGCCAATTGACTGAAAGCCCTGAGCGAATACGAATGCCTCTGGACTCTGGACGCGCAGATACATCGGCGGGTAGCCCATGAAGTGTCCTGAATCGACCGCAACGGCTCGGTCGAGAGGAAGCAGCTCATCGAGCGCGATTGACAACGTGCGCGGATCGATGCGTTCGTCGGTGCTTGCATCCTCATACGGCTCTGTGCGCCAGGTTCGGTCTCGGATTCGGTCAGCTAATTCAGGCGTCCGCCAGCCGCTCTCCTTTTTGGCGAGCGCCTGTAACAAAGCTCCAGCAGTTTGCTTCACGTCGCCTACAACGGGTAGATCGACGCGGTGGTGTGAGCCTAGGGCCTGCGCCTCGTGGTCGATCTGTACGACCACCGCCTGCGGTGAAAGCAGGCGGCCGTGCCGTGTTGTCCACATATTCAGTGAGGCGCCAAAGGCGAGCACGAGGTCGGCCTGAGCGATCAATTCTGCGGCGGCCGGCGGAGCGAAACCTCCAGAGATGCCGAGCGACCATGGATTTCGTGAGAACAGTCCATTCGCGACCACTGAGGTCGCGAAAAGGGCGCCCACTTGATCGCCTAAGCGCTCCAGCACATCGCGCGCGCCAGCAACCACTGCACCACGGCCGGCCAGGATTAACGGGCGGCGCGCGTGCCAAACCCGCTGCGCTATTTCGGCCACAGCATCGTCCGCTGGTCGAACGGGACGGAGAATGGGAGCAGGCAGCAAGTCATCATGCGACGCTGATTCGGCCGACTGGACGTCGAGTGGCATCATCAAGACGACCGGCCGCCTTTCGATCTGCGTCCTTCTGACCGCCCGCATCGCGTCCGCGACCGCCGTGGCCCGTCCGTTGAGTCTTTCTGGAATCGCTCCCACCGACACAACCAGGTTCGACTGATCGATCCGAAAATTCGACCGGATTGCAGAAGGTGCTCCTTCTGCCGCCAACAGCAACAACGGCGTACGGCTCTTGACCGCCTCGGCGAGTCCCGTCATTGCGTTGGTCAGGCCCGGCCCTTGATGGACTGTACATACGCCAAGCCCGCCCGTGACCCGCGCATAAGCGTCGGCCATTGTGACCGCCCCCGTCTCATGGCGGGCGGCGACGAAGGTGGCGCCCGAGGCGACGAGCGCATTGGTGACCTCAAGGTTGCCGCTGCCGAGTAGACCGAAAACACGGCTCACGCCCACCTCCGCGAGGGTTTCACCGATTACATGGGCGACCTTCACCGGATCAGTATCGGGGCAAAGTGGTTTTCACGATTTGGCCGCTCCAGAGGACACCCCTCAGCCTCCATCAAACCCAGGGCAGTTCAACAGATCGCTGCGCCCCCGTTCACAAATAGCGTCCCGAATTCGCTGAGTGCCGCCGGATGCCGCGATTTAGCACGGTTTATCGCCGGCGTTGCTGTACGAGACCCTCTCGTGACAGCATCGGAGCCCTTGCGGCGGTTTTACTGGCCGAGGCCCATACGTACACGACCGTTCAATGACATCCACTCAAGAACAACCTGACGGTTCCCTAAGCCGGTTCTGTCCGCGGACGTAACCCTTCCATCGGGATTGGTAGGAGATTTGCAGGCGTGGGCTGCGCAGGTTACGCTCATCTCCTCACTGCATAGGCGTTTTTCGTCAGGTCGGTTTCAGAGGTGGAGGCGACGATGAAGCGTCTCGCATCGGTCTGTGCAATCGCCGCGGGGGCCTCACTGGTCTTTTCGACGACTGTTTTCGCCAGTACGCCGAGCCTGGTGTCCGGCCCGAGCCCCTATGCGAGCTGCACGGCCGACGCGCGCATCGGCACCAACTACGTCAATGCTGAGGTGGAGCCCCAGGCCGCAGTGAACCCGCACAATCCCCGGAACATCGTGGGGGTATGGCAGCAGGACCGCTGGTCGAACGGCGGCGCGCACGGGCTAGTGGCCGGGTTCTCGTTCGACGGCGGCGCGTCATGGGGCGAGACCCCGCTTCCCTTCAGTGTCTGCGCGCCAAACGGCGCCGCCTACAACCGGGCATCCGACCCCTGGGTCTCGATCGGGTCCGACGGCACCGTGTACGCCAACGCGATCTCCTTCGAGCGCTCCAGTAACAGGAACGCGGTGACGGCGGCGACGTCGAGCGACGGCGGCCGCACTTGGAAGAACTTGCGCACGCTGGTCGCCTACGAGATAAACGGCGGCCAGTTCTCGACGGACAAGAACTCGATCACGGCCAACCCCGTCCAGCGCGGCGTCGCCTACTCGACGTGGGACACCTTGATCTTGGCCACCGACAATCCCGACGATAACCCACACACCGCAGCCTACATGGGCCCCGCGTTCTTCAGCCGCACCACCGACTTCGGCAAGACCTGGAGCGCGCCGCAGACGATCTTTCCGACCGCGGAGCGCAACCAAACGATCGGGAACATCATCCTGGTCGATCCCCGCAATGGCGCTAACACGCTCTACGACGTGACGGACTGGATTACCCAGCCCAACAGCAGAAGCAACACTCAGGAGAGTGCTGCCGTGGTCAAGTCCACCGACGGCGGCTTGACCTGGGGCGCCCCGGTTGTCATCGCACAGATGCAGACGGTAGGTGTGCACGACCCCAATACAGGCCAGCTGATCCGCGTCGGCGACGGAATCCCAGAGGCCGCCATCGATCCCCAGACCGGCCAGCTCTACGTGGTTTGGGAGCAGGCCTCCAACTTCAAACGCGGCAACTCAAAGACCAGCGACGACGAGGTCGACATCAGCACTTCGGTCGACGGCGGCCAGACCTGGAGTATGCCGTCGGTCGTCAACACCTTCACCGGGCTGCCCGCCTTCACACCGACCGTCGCCGTCAACGCCGCCGGTGTCGTCGGCGTGACCTACTACGACTTCCGCGAGCTCAGCCTCACCAACACCACCACCCTGCCCACCGACTACTGGTTCACGAGCTCGAGCGACCATGGACTCATGTTCGGCGGTGAGAAGCAAATCGCCGGACCCTTCGACATGCTCACCGCGCCCTACGCTCGCGGGTTCTTCGTGGGCGACTACGAGGCCCTTGCCACTTCGGGCACGAGCTTCATTCCCTTCTTCGTCCAGGCCAACTCCGGGAATACGGCCAATCGCACCGACGTCTTTGTGACAACAATCGCGAGCTGACGCTGAGCCCGATCGTTGGAGACGGCGGGTCTGCAATGGCGGGCCCGCCCTCCGTCCGAATTGGGAGTTTCGGTGTGGACCGGCATCAACGGCGGACTTCGCTCCCCCTCATTCTCACCGCATAGGCGCCGGTCTCGGCGCCCGCGGCTGGGTCGAGAATTACGTCACGCAGCAAGCCGCACGCGGCGGTACTCGCTGAGTAGCCGTCCGGGGCAAACGCTCCGCTCGACCGCCCACCGATCGGACTGATCGGATCGCCGCGAGAGGCTGGTGGTCGCAAGTTGCGGCGCCGCTGCGGTCGCGAATAGTTGTCGTGCAGGCAGTACTCAGGGTGGGAGACCGTCGTCGCGAGTGCCTCGGCTGGATGCTGAACATGAATCAGCGACATCTGGAAGCAGTCCTAGGTCAACGCTCCAGAGGGCATCCTAGTGACCTGGCGGCGCTGGCGTTCGACTCCATGTTCTAAATGTCGATAGGCACTTGGGGCGGCAAATCGAGCTCGCCGCGAAGGCAGACCAGCCATCGAAAAGGTGACCATTGCGCGCTGGTTCGAAAAGTGGTAAGCCAAGGCCGCGAGCTCGTGTGGGGAAGCTCGGGCCGCGGTTACTGCCGCTCACAGCGGAAGGATGGTGGGGATGAAACGATTGTTGGCTAGTTCCGCCGTCGTCGTGGGGACTCTGGTGGCAACCAGTATGCCGGCGTACGCGGGAACCCAGACGGCTATTGCCAGTGAGCATCCGATCGCGGGGTCCGGGGTTAGAGGCACGATCAATTTCGCCGACAACGGCTCGACTTTGACGGTGACCGGCGTTGCCTCAGGACTCACTCCGGGCGTGCCGTACTTCAGCCTGATCTACACCGACGGGACCCAAGCGGGAGGGATCGCGGAAGGCAAGAGCATGCCCCCGACCAGCAAGGCGACACCCGCGTGCAACGATTTCAACAAGTCCGGCACCAGCGCGATCACCGTCACCCAGATGGTCATCGGGTTCTGGAAGAACCACAATGACGGGACCGGCACTCTCCTCTCCGTGAAGTCGAAAACGGGTAACAGCCAGGACGCGTTCTTCATGTTGCTGCCCGCGCCGCCGGTACCAGGACTCCCGCCTGGGGTTATCACCCTATACGACTTCTTCCAGTTCGCGTTCGGCTACGAAACCGGTGGTGACTTCAACTCCTACGCGGCCATCGGCGACACCTGGAACACAGTCTCGCTGCGCGACGCGGCCAACAACTTCGCCCTGGTCGCCTGCGGCCAGGTGCACTGAGACGATAAACAGCGGCGTTGATCGCTGAGCCGGGCCCATCACGGGCCCGGCTCAGGCTGCGGTGACGCGCTCCTCGTACCAAGCCCGCACGTCGGCGACGTGACACACCAGATTGGCTCCGGAGCGGGGATTCGAACCCCGAACCTTGCGGTTAACAGATCGCTGCAGCCCGTTCAAAACTGGCTGCTCGAATTCGCTGAGTGCCACCACGTGCCGGCATTTGCCACGGTTTATCGCCGGCGTTGCTGTACGAGCCACCTTATCGAGGTCCTGGGCCGGGCGACCACTCGATCATCCTGGGACCAGGTTCGTGTTACTCGAGATTGAGCACGTTGACCACTGACGTCCGGGCCGCCCACCGAGCGGGAAGGATCGCGCCCAGCAGAGCGACCAGCACGCCGGCTAGCGCTACCAACGCCAGATGCGCCGGGTCGATCGCGCTGGTGAATGTGTCGCTCGCGATGGTGAAGCCGGCGAGATGAGCCATCGCGTCGATCAGGTACCTGTACAGGCCAATGCCGGCGGGGATGCCCAGCAGTGCCCCGACGAAGCCCAGGACGCCAGCGGAAGCCGTAACCATCGCCATGACCTGGCCGGGCGTCATCCCTATCGCCTTCAGAATGGCGATGTCGCGCACCCGTTCACGGGTGGTGAGAAGCAGCGCGTTGAAGACCCCGAGGCCGGCGATCGCGCCGAGGATCAAAGCGAGAGCCGCCACCATTGCGTCGAGGATGGCCTCGATGTTGAAGCCCGTACCTGAACTGATTGCTTGCGGAACCAGGAAATCGGGCTGCGCGGCCGAAACCTGTCTCACGTACGCGTCCACATTTGTGCCAGGGCGCAGCTGAACCAGATAGTCGATTGGCTGGGCGTTAGGGGCGACGGCGGCATACGTCGACCAGTCCATCCCCAGCGTCCAGAAGCAGTAGCAGGTGCCCACGATTCGGAGCGTCACGTTCTCGGTCTCGACACGCACAGCAACCTCCTGCCCGACTCGCCAGTGGTATGGGTTGAAGACCACACCCAACACAGCTTCGCCTGCTTTCGCAAACCAGCGACCTTCGGCGAGTCGGTATCCCAACTGCTGGGAGCGTCCGCTGAAGATGGTTCCTGGTACAGGGTCGGGTTGTCCGGGCACCGCGGCAGCGAGCTGGTGGACACCCACTATCAGGTTGGTTTCGGGCTGTCGCTGAAGGACGTCATTGGTGGCGCGGTCGGAGTACCCGCCGAGACGGCTCACCGTGACCTGGAAGTTGGGCTGGGCGAATAGGTCGTTGAACTTCAAGATCGCCGAGTACAGGCCGCTGGCGAAGACGAGGGTCGCCACCCCTACCAGGATCGCGATAGCCGTAAGCCCACCTCGTACCGGCCTCGCGAACGCATCGCCGGCGCCCAGCGCCAGCTGTCCAGGAACCCGCCACCAGCCGATGCGGCGCTTAGTGTAGCGACCAGGAGGCGCAGTGCCCGTGGTAATGGCGTCGACTGCGTTCATGCCACCGGCACGCCACGCCGGCAGGGCCGCCGCCGCGGCGATGATGCTGATGCCGAGAGCAGGCACCAACAAGTCGACAATCGGTGCGAGCGGGCTGGGCAGAGGTAGGCTCATAGCCTGTGCCGCCTGGTCGAGCAGCGGCTTGCTTGCGAATGCCCCGAGTGGGACGCCGACCAGGCACGCTGCCAGCGCGGGCACCAGCATCTGAATCACGAATACCGCCACGACCTGCGGTGGGGTGAAACCGATCGCCTTCAAGATCCCGATCTCCCGGTAGTTAGCCAGAACCGCTCCTGTGACGACATTGGCAACGATGACCGCGACGGCACCTACCGCAAGCACGACGAAAGCGAGGAGAAATGTGAGGATGAGCGAGTTGTTGAAGTTGTAGCTGTCGCGGAAGTCGAGGTATGAGGAATAGTTGGCGACGGCACCCGCCGGAACCGCGGCCTCCAGGTCGTTCAGATCCGCTCGGATGTCGGCTCGGCTCGTGGCCACGCGAAAGCGGTAGGCCATTACGTAACTAAGCGGGGCGCTGACGGGATTCAGGCTCGCGACGATTCCGCTCGCGACCCAGGCCCGATCAGCGTTGGGGTCGACGTCGACCGCTTCTCCAACCACAGTAAGTACAGATTTGTCCGAAGTGCCCAAGGCGGTGATCCGATCACCCACCAGAACGGCCCGGCCGATTGCGAAGGAGCGTGTGACCACAATTTCGCCTGGCCCTCGTACCCAGCGCCCGCTGACTACCTCCAACCGGTCGAGGATGCCGCCAGGGTCATCGCGGCCCAACACCGTGAGCGTCGCCTTCTGGCTGAAGCTGGCTGTCGCCGTCAAGTGGGTGCCGCCTTTTTCGAAGGGGACCTCGGCGGCAACCCACGGCCCCGCGGTGGCGGTGACGCCGGCCAGCCCAGCGGTGGCTCGGACCTGGCTCGACGTGACTTTCTTGGCATCGAAGACAGCGACCAGGTGCGGACCGGCCAAGTTCGTGAAGGCCTTGTCGTACGGACTGCTCGTCTGCACCAAGAGCGTGCCCCCCATCGCACCGACGGTGATCGCGAGCGCGGCGATGACGAACACGACCAGCGTCTGGAGGCGGTGCCGCCGCACATCCGCGAGCGCCTTGGTCAGGACCGGCCTCATGGGGTTGCTTCCTGCCCGTGCCCGTCGGTTCGACTGTCGCGCGTCAACTTGCCGTCGCGCAGGTTGATGATGCGGCGCGTGTAACGGCCCGCGAGCTGGAGGTCATGACTCGCGAGAAGAATGGTCTGGCCGCGCTGGTTGAGCGCGACCAGCAACCCCATCACCTGCTCCCCCGTATTGCTATCGAGCGCGCCAGTGGGTTCGTCGGCGAGGACCACCGCCGGTCGGTTGATCAGTGCCCGGGCGATCGCTACTCGCTGGCGCTCGCCGCCGCTCAGCTTGACTGGATACTCGCGCGCCTTGGCTCCGATTCCGAGCTCGTTCAGCAATTGTTGTGTGCGCACGCGAGAGGCCGCTTCCTGGGCCCCGGACAATTGCGCAGCGATGAGAACGTTGTCGAAGACGCTCAGGTTGTTCAGCAGGTGGAAGAATTGGAAAACGAAGCCGATACGGGAGCGGCGGAACCGCGCAAGCTCAGCCTCACTGAGGCCAGCGAGCGCAGTCCCACCCACGGTTACGGTCCCGGACGTGGGCCGGTCGAGCCCTGCGACAAGGTTGAGGAGCGTCGACTTACCGCTACCCGACGGGCCCATGATGGCGGTGAACTCGCCCTCGACGACTTGCAGACTGAGATCATCGAGGACTGGCCGGCTCGCGGGCCCGCCGTATGACTTAGTGACTGCGTTTAACTCGATCGCGGCCTGGATGATTGCTTATTGTCGCCGCCGTCGCACGCTAAATCGATCGTTCTCCATGATGTTGGAAGCCCTCGAGGAGCACTGTTGTTCGTCCTGTACCTAGGGCAGGATGGCATGGCGGGCAAGGGCCGTCTTAGGCTGCCGAGCTGGCGATAGCAAACCCGTTATTGGTCTTGGCCAATAGATCTTGCAGGTCAGCGGCCATTGGCCTCTGATCGAGTCCATGCCGGCTCGGCAGTATGCTTTTGATCTCGATCGACGTTTCACAGGAGGTCGAACGATGCTAGAGGGCAGAGCTGGAGATCGGGTGATCCTCGAGTCGGAGCGGACAGGGCAGGCGGCACGTGAGGGCGAGATCCTCGAGGTGTTGGGTGCCGGCGAAGGCGTCCACTACCACGTCCGTTGGAAAGACGGCCACGAAAGCACGTTCTTCCCCAGCGGCGGCAGCATCACCATCATTCACAAAGCGACCAAGGCAGGCATGCGTAAGACGCCTACCTCGCCGAGGCGCTAGCGCCCGGGCAGCGGTTTCATTGACGCTCAGCGCTCACGGGCGCTGGCGAAATCTCCCGACGCGCGGTGACGCCGAGTCCTCTGCGCCGCTTCGCCTGATATTGTGGCTCGACCATGGGGCCGGCCCTATTTGCCAACTGGAGCGGAACCGCCTTCAGCAACCCCAAGGTGGTCGCAGTTCCGCGCGACCTCGACGAGCTCAAAGCAGTCTTGACGAACCATGACCGTTATCCCTCACCGGTGCGGGCGGCCGGTAGCTTCCATTCGCTGACTGCGTGCTTCGAAACGACAGGGACTCAGGTTTTAATGAAGCATTTCGACAACATCGAGGTCGACCTCGCTTCCGAGACGATCACAGTCGGCGCAGCGGTGTCGATGGTCAGGATTCGCGAGGCACTCCGGCCGCACGGAAAGCAGACGGAGGTCACCCCCGAGATTGGCAACGCGACCGCTGGTTCGGTCGCATGCGGCGGAACCAAGGACGCGTCGATCCGGAACGGCCTCGGGCAGGTTGCGTCGACGGTTGTGGCTGTGAAGATGGTTAGCCCCAGAGGAGACGTGGAGTCGATCACAGCCGATCAGGATCCCGACCGGCTCTTCGAGATTCGATCCAGCTACGGCTTACTCGGCGTGATATTCGAGGTGACCTTTCGGATCCAGCCTGCGATCACGCTGCTCTATGACTACAGGAATTTTCCGCTCGACCCGCCTCCGACCCGCGAAGAGCTGTTGGGGGATGCGGACGGAATGCTGTCATTCGCACAGCCGTATGCGAACCGGATTATCGTCGAGCGCAGGTTTGTGGTCGGAGACGGAGGGCACGCGCCCTCACGCTTTTCGCGATTGAAGCGGCGCGCACGGGACAGGACATGGGAGTCCGGCGTCAGCATCCTGCCCACGTTGCTTCCGTTCAACTGGCTCTACGCCGCCCAGGATCACGGCCTGGCTTATCAGCTCCAGGTACTGCGTCGGTTGGGGGGTTACCGAGGACGGCGCTACGACTCGACGATCGACTTCAAGTTCAAGCGCCGCTCGTTCTTCGACTTCAGCTTCTGGGCCATCCCGGCGAGCAGGTGGGCGCAGTTCGCGCCGACTTACCGGAAATTCTGTGAAGACTTCAGGCGTGAGACAGGGTTCAGATCGTCACTCCCCTCAGAGGTCTACTGGATGGCGCAGGACCGTCACTCGCTGCTGTCGCCCTCGCCATACGAGGACGTCTTCACGATGGATCCAGTGGACACCCGGCCTAACGCTCCCCTGTGGGACGAGCTCAATCGACGGTTCAATATCCTGGCGGCCGGTTTTGGTGGGCGGCCCCTACTCAACCAAACCAAGCACCTTACGCCGGATCTCGTGCAGCAGACTCTCGGCAAAGACTGGGACCGTTTTGTCGCGATTCGCGATGGAGAGGATGGAGAGGAGCGGCTCCTAAACGACTATTTCAGGAGTTTGATCCGAGCTCAGGCGCCGCCGGCCGGACCTCACAGACCCCGTGCCACCGGCAGGCTGCGGCGCACGAGTTAGGGGAGTGCATAGAGGCGGTCCGGTTCAATAGAAACGGCCAATGCACTTTGTCCATGCGCAGGTCATCGAGCGTCCCCTCTCCGAGGTGTTCGGCTTTATCTCGGATCCCGAGAACCTGCCTCGCTGGAACTACTACGTGATCGTGTGTACGAAGCTGGACGCAGGTCCAACTCGGGTCGGATCGAGTTACAGGCTGGTCCGCAAGTCGGACACCCGGGTCTTTAGCGTCACACAGTTCAAGCAGGACCAAAGTCTGGTCATCCGGTTTCGGGCACCGACTCCGCCTCTAGAGATCCGTCTCACGGTCGAATCCACCGGGAGCGGCACCCGACTAATAGACGAGTGGGAACTCGGGGGTATCGCGGGTTTCGTGACCGGTTTCGCCATGTCCCGTATCAAGCGGGCCGTGGTCGAGAACCTCGGGAAGCTGAAGGAACTCCTCGAAACCGGCCGAACCCAATTGCAGGACGGGCGCCTCGAACGTTACGTCCGCGCCTAATAACGTTCGATAGGCCTGGGTTATCGGAATCATCCGCGCTGGGGGATGAGCCTCGGCGCCTCAACGCCTCGCGCTCATTATTGACTACTTGGGCGGGCAAAACGTCGAGCTGGCAAAACCCTGCCTCGGACGCTTCTCGCCCAGTTTCCGGCTGACCCTCCGCACGAATATTGGCCCTTGAAACGCGAATGAGTGGTACTCACCGTGCTCACCGCAAGGGTCAGCTTGAGTAGTGGCTATCTCGTCGACGAAGTTCTCGTCGATTATCCGGCCTAGCCAGGAGGAGTCCAGCCGGCTCTAGTCCACACATGTGATGACTGCGCGGCCACCGGCCTCAACGAACTCGCCTACGAGTCGAGCTGGTTGTTCGCCCCAGATCGGCTCTATGTGTTCTAGGCCAGCAGCCTTCACTCGGTCCTCAAACCATGCGCGAACGTCGGCTAGATGGATATTGCCAAACACGATGCCGGCAAAGCCCTCCGACCGTAGTGCCGCTAACTCATCAACCAAGAGCGCCTTCAGATCCGGCCAACTCGAGCCGATCGATCGCAGCTCAATCCCGACGGCATCCGCTTGCGCCTGAATTATGTCCAACGAGGGTGGCATGAAACCGCACTCGGCGGGTCGCCGCATCGTGGATGTTGATTAGTCGGGTTATCTGCATGCCGGCGGCGTTGGCGCGCTGAAGCGCAAGCGCACTGTCTTTGCCTCCGGACCACATCGGGGCGTATCTGGAACCCACCTCTTACATAGATCGTAAGCACGCGTGGAGAGCCCGCTTCGGGACAACCTGAATCTATCTTTCAACTCCAATGGCGTTGGCGTAGCTGTACGCTAGCAATGTCCGAGCTTAACAGCGACGCGTAAGGCGACTGGTTGGTCTTGCTATTTGGCCCTTTTCCGCAAGCTCGTTGCGCACGTTAATAGAGGATGCGCGCGACTGAAGCCTCAGTTAGGCCAATCGGGCGGTGGGCAGCCACCTTGCGGTTTTCAACCGCAAGCTCACGGTCCAGGTCGATTTCCTCCGGCAGTTCTGAGTTCAGGTTGACTCGTCGCGCGCGCTTGGTGGACGTCATGTTGCTGTCCGGTTGCTGTAGAACTGCTGCACCGCAGTCGACCAATAGTTGACTGGGAGCCGAAACGCATATTCAGATTTGGCTCCGGGGCGGGGATTCGAATCCCGAACCTTGCGGTTAACAGATTGCTGCGCTCCGTTCGGAAATGGGGCGCTGAATTCGCCGAGTGCCGCTGAGTGCCGCCGCTTAGCACGGTCTATCACTGCCGTTGCTGTAGGAATTGATCGCCGCTGAGAATGACCGGCGCGGCGACGATCGC
>WNFA01002277.1_pt1 | contig 29088 bp, 22 predicted proteins | sample 5400481 | NCBI WGS metagenome assembly WNFA01 (sample SAMN13153340, study PRJNA577476) | soil metagenome | isolation source: 120 cm saprolite under Douglas fir tree site 2 hole 1 replicate 2 | place: USA:California | collected 2015-04-18 | reverse complement strand
CAAGTTGCATATATAGCAATCCTAGGCGTTCAATATTGTCCAGGATCAAAAAGTAGCGAGTCTCTTCAGTCGTTTCCTCGCTGATAATATTGAGTAACTTATAGAGACCCCTCAGTGTAAGATCAGAGAAGGTATCCCCTGGTTTGTATGCTCGATAGAGTGCCTTTGTACATTCTTCAATGAAGATATCCAGCAGTTTATCTTCATCCTTGAAATCTACTAATAACGGCTTCAGATCAATTTGTGCAAAGTGAATAGCATTTAACGTATTGCGGTTATCCCCCTCTCCTTCTAATTCATTTCTCCAGGACCAGGAAGCATCAGGGGGTAATTGTAGATAGCGAATAAGTGTTGATTTGCCGATATTGGGTCTGCCAGCCAGAATGAGCGCATTTTGTCTACCGGCAATGATATCATGAATTTCTGTACTTCTACAGGAGACATGGCCAGCGATGACTTGAAGCCTATCATCCGTAAAGGGATTAGACAAAGAGTGCCAGGGTGTTTGTTGCTCTATACCCCACATGCTCTTTTCCTTCCTAACTATACTAAGCAGCAAAGAACTCTCGATGATGCAATAGCCACCTACGTACAAGTTCTATCTTGAACGAGTAGTAAGGATTAGATCTGGGGCCAATTTCATCGAGGATGAGGCCATCACGTAAACGATCAAGGTGTTGTCGCGTCTCATAGATTGGCATTGACCTCTTGAGGCGGTCAGCGATAACTTTACATTGCACTTTAGATTGTTTGATCTGCCATGTGAGTTCAACAATGGCCTCCAGAATGCGGCGTTCTTCCTCATTCTGGAGTTCTAGTTTAAGAAAGTCAAAGTTATTTCCCGTATTTTCCTGAATGATCTGCTCCACAATGGCGAGTAGCTCATCATCGGTAATGAGCTGACAATAAACATCTCTGTTGAGTAGTTCGATCAATTGCTGCCCTAACATCGTCATATAATAGGGGCTTCCTCCTGTGAGTCTGCGCGCCAGGGCTACGGTAGTGGGATGAACTTCAATATGTTGTTCCCGTAAGGGATCGATCAAGAGTTGTTGCGCACCAATCTCATCTAAATATCTCACTTTGACGTTTTGCGCAAAGCTAAATACATTGGAAAACTTTGTTGAGGATAGGAGGTTATAGGCACTGGTAGGTAAAGCAAATAGCAAACCCAACTGTGGAACTTCATTTAGAAGTTCGCGCCAGAAAGTGAAGAAGCGGAAGGAGAGCGTCTTATTTTCAAAGGACTCTATTGCTCCGCCGAATTCATCCAGAACAAGTATCAACCGCGAATGAGGAACTTGAGCTACACATTCTTGTACAAGCGACCGAAACCGGTCTTGTGGATCACTTTCCTCGTAATTCTGCCATCGAGGCGCAGCTAGCTGGAATTGCGCAGCGAACTTTTTACACAGCCTTCCTGCCAATTCCGAGAAAATGTTTTCTTCGTTGTCCCACTGCGCATTTATTAACGAATAGAGTATACCCCAGATAGGTCGCTTAGCATGACGGTCAAACAAAATATGATGCTCAACGAAGTTTGTACAGATAGATGATTTGCCTGATCGCAATGGTCCGTAGAGTACCATTGCCTTTCCTAGCTCACCATCGCACAATGTCTCTTGTATGTTCGCGATTTCCCGAGATCGACCAAAGAACATTTTGGGTGCAGCCGGTCGCGAAATATTAAAAGGATTTCTCAGGTGTGTATTGCGTGATGGCAGTATATCCATTGCCTCTTTGAAGACTCGTTCTAATGCCATCGTATCCCAAAGCTCTTCTTGTTTATGTTGACTGCGTAAACGATTTAAAATTCGTTGGGGAGTCGTTGCTGCATCAATTTCTACCCGCGCTTGTGGTTCCCTCTTCCTCACTGCCTCGAGAATATCAAATACCTCTTTATATGTGTGTACCTCTATTTTAAAACAAATCCTGGCTTGCCCATTTTCGATGGCTTCGGCATGCACAAAGCGAAGGTCGCATGGATAGGTACGGAGCAACCGAGTAAGATCAGACACAAGGCCCTTACGGTCCTGGGCGATCATAAAGAATGAGACGCAAAATGGGGCCGCCTGTGGTTGCCAGCCCATAGGAAGTAGTTTTGCATAGGAGTCGAGTAGATGTGGGCAACGCTCTTTATGGACGACTAATTCTCCTGTGCGTTTGCGTATGCGTCCCATGATAGTATCCGCATGCTCTGGCCTACAAAAACCACAAAGATGCTGACTACTAATACGGGTTTTCTGGGTGCTCGATGGTATATTTAATACAGGTACCCAACTCGGTTTTGTCATCTCCGTTGTCGAAATCTCATTGCGTTCCGCGATTTGCTCCATGATCTGTTGTGCGGCCCACTCAGGTGTATAGCGTACATCTTTCCCCGTGTCAAGTAGCCTGATATACTCTAAGTACGTTCCCAGCCTGTGTTGTTTGACAAGCTGTCTCAATTCTTCCTCAAGTGTCTCAGTTGTCAGCATATAGTGATGGCGATCTAGTATCCCGCGGAGTTGATTGTATCCCATTCGTTCCTGGGGATGGCGCTGCAAAGACTTTCGAATCTCTTGCCGCGCTTTCGGCGTTCTCGCGTAGTTGCGATCGAGCCACTCCTGCTGTGTTTGAATGTAGCTAGCCGTTCTAATTTCTACAATATCACCGGCATCCAGTTCACGATTAAGGGGAGATTTGCGGTTGTTCACGAAGGCCTCTGCCGCGTATTCTCCAATGTTTTGATCAACGGCATAAGCGAAGTCGAGGGCTGTTACCCCCTTAGGCAGACGAACTGGCCTGCGGTCTTTATCGTATACAATAATGGGGAACTCCCTATCTGGAAGCACATTGCTATTGGCAAGGTCTTCACGGATAGAGCGAAAAACTTTGCCTTCCTCACTGTGCCAGAGCTCAGATACTGATGGGGCTGCGTACTCTTTTTGCTGCGATGAGTTCATATACACAGGATAGCAGGAAGGATAGAGGCAACCGTACCATGTAATAGCATTCATGAGACGTGTCCCTATTTGAAGTTGACAAAGGTAAGTTGGGTTGTCTCTATGACCTGGAGCATGTGGAAGCTCCTCTGGCAGCTTTAGCAGCAATTTAAAGAAAATGTTGCTACTCCCATTTGGTTTTGGGTTGGTTAACTGGTCTATTATTCGTTCCGGAATGTGCCCAAGCTGGCTAAGAACTCCAAATGCTGTATAGCAGTCTTGAACTGTTGGCACGATCACATTAAAGGCAATTAAATTGAAGCCATTGAGAGGAACGGTCGGTGATATTACTGATTGACTCTGCTGGCGCCGTTTCAGCCCAGCAACATTGCATTGTATAGGCACAATCAGAATAGGGCCTTGTACGGCCTCCTCATACGCGTTCATAAGCAGTTGACATGCCGCCTCTATGAGTGATGCATCTCGATGAAGCATATTTGTCAACTCCTTCTTCCGCATTCCAAATTTACGCGGCTCGCATAGTTGCTCGCTCAAATCTTCGATCTCGCGTTTTAACATCCAGATGCCCAGACGTTTGAAGATATTGCGCAGGACCAGAGCGATACTTTCGATTGAGGCCCTCTGCTTTATGTGGCATGGCCGACCATTACTCTTTTCTTGTAATACTTTCAGACCCTGAAAGTAGATCGCTGTTGCTAGGAGTAAAGCCCCTAAGTCTTCATATGGAGGAGTCAATAGCGATGGCAGATCTTCTGTTTCTATAGCTCGAGCGTACAGTGTTGCCTGTTTAATGCAATTGACAATCGCATCAGCTTCTGATAGGCCAGAGCCTTGAATAAGCTCTTCATCATACTCCCATAGGTATGCTGCCATAATCGCTTGCCATGGTGCTTGCCATGTACGTAGTTGATTAGCAACACGTTTCGCGTTATAGCGCACATCAAGAATGTAGTTAGGTGATATGTGCGGAGAGCCTTTCAATTGCTGATCAAGATACTCAACAAAAGCTACCCACTCTTCCGGCAGTGGTGTCAGTGAGGGGTTCCATGGAAGAAGATGGTCATTACCGTTATCCAAGAAGAATGCTCCTTTCACAAGAAGCTTACATCTTTTTGATGTTACATCTGTCAGCAACAGCCAGAATACTACTCACGACCCTCCTTTGTCAACTACACAAAACTTATCTTCACAGATTTTAATACTTATAGAATACTTATCTTTGGGAATTTCTACAAAAATCTGCGTTGGATGATGCCGATTTGGAAGATTTATGCATATTTTTGCATAAACAGCAATAGAAACCTATAACCTATAGCTTATCAGACCCCATTTATGGCTGTTTGCACTACTTGACTTTTACACTTTTTAACAAGATAATTATCTTAAGGGGGCAAGGATAATTATCTTTCACAGTCTATCCTTTTCAGGAGGGTAAGATGAAGACGCAAGAGCAATCAACATCTCCTATCGAAATTATAACCAATGGAAATGAATCTGTAAAGTTCTTTGAAGACAAAAAAGCGCTGGAGGAGTTGCTTGAAAGTTTAGATCCGTTCATTATTGCTGAGGTAGAGAAGCGCGCCTATGATATTTCCCCTGAGAAACGGAATGAGATTAAACAAAATGTGCGTATCAAGCTATGGCGTGCATTACAAGAGAGGATCATTCAGTCCCCTCCCGCCTATATTCGAACCATTATTAAAAATGAGTTCAATGATCTCGGGCGTGGACGTAAGCTTCTCGAACAGCTTTCATTGGATGATAATGGTGAAGTGAAATATGGGCAGATATTGGTAAATATGAGTGAGGGATGGGGAGACCCGGAACATGTAGTTGAGGCAAGGGAAGAAGTAGCGAATCGTCTGCGCATAGCCGTTGAAGCTATATCGGTACTTCCGCGTCGCCAACGCCTAGCTATGGTCTGCTCACTTCTTGAACGAGTGGACGATGTTATTCAGCTGAAAGAAGTCTTTGGGCAGTATCAGGTATATGTTGAGATGGAAAGCTGGCCTGATGATGAAATGGATGTGGGACGGCTCAAAGCTTTGATTACTGTCGCACGGCGCAAGATTGCCGCTTTTATGAGCAACAGCGCATCGGTTTCGAGAAGGGGCGTATCTAATACGCCCCTTCTCGCTTGTGAAAATGCCGTAAAGCATGGGGGGCAACAAGAAACGAAAGTTTTATAAAGATCGAGTAGCTTACCAAGTTGGATCTGATACCTCGAAACATAAGGGTTCTGACTTCACCTGAGCAGTAAAACAATTTATTTCCCGACAAACAGGGCTCGTAATAGGTCAGTTGATAAACCTGCTAATGTTTCGAGGAGAGATGCCAATATGACGAACTACGAAGGCTGGCAATTTGATCAGTACATTCTCGATCAGTTAATAGGTCGAGGAGGCTTCTCTGACGTCTATAGGGCCTGGGACGACAATCTTAACAGGTGGGTTGCTGTCAAAATACTGCATAAGGATTTGACCAATAAAGAGTTCGAAAAATTCTTTGAAGAAGCTCGTATCATGGCCCATCTAAGGCACCCTAATATCATTGCAATATTTGAATTTAACTTTGTAGAAGTGCGCCAGTTCAACAAATACCGCATAATTCCTTATTTCGTTATGGACTATGCACCTAATGGTTCACTTGCTGAGCGGCATCCTCATGGAGAGATACTTCATATGGACACCATCATACAGTATCTTGAGCAAATTGTTGGTGCGCTCGAATACATTCATAGTTATCGGCTGGATAATCGTAGGCTAGTTCATCGAGACATCAAACCCGCAAACATATTGTTAGGAGCAAATGACGAGATCTTGATCGGTGATTTCGGTATCGCTAGATTCGTTCAAAACACCCGCTCTCAAGCTGTTTCAGCATTGGAGGAGGATTGGGTAGGTACGGCAATCTATATGGCTCCAGAACGATTCAGAGGACAACCAAGCCCAGCTACTGACCAATATGCCTTAGGAATCATTCTCTACGAATGGTTGACGGGAAGTTATCCTTTTTATGGCACTAATACTGAGATTATGTGGCAGCAGCTTTACACCCCACCTCCTCCCTTACGTGAAATCTCTCCAGACATTTCACCTGCTGTTGAGCAAGTAGTTTTGAAAGCCCTTCGTAAGAATCCGCATACTCGCTATAAAAACGTACGGGAACTACTCTCAGCCTTTGATGAGGCAAGGCATCCCTCATTTCCACGTTCATTGATCGAATTTCTACGAGGGAACTACTAACTTCCAAAAACTTGACGGTTATCGAGTGGAAGCAGTACGTAGAATGTCGACCCGACGCCTTCAATACTCTCGACCCAGACCCGACCTCCGTGGCGGGTGACGATCTCCTTGACCAGGTAGAGACCAATGCCCAGCCCACTCATCGCACGGTCCAGCTTGCCCGAACGATAAAACCGCTCGAAGATATGGGGTAGGGCATCGGCGGGAATACCAATGCCACGGTCTTTGACCCAGATGAGCGCCTCATCTGGCTTCTCGCGGGTATGTTGCAATCCAATCTCAATCTCTCCTCCACCGGGGCTATACTTGATCGCGTTGGTGATCAGGTTGCTCAGGACCTGGACGATGCGCTCTTCATCAAAATAGCCTACTAACCTATCACTCGTCTGCAATCCGTCCAGCATCAACTGGAGGTCGTGCTGTCTCGTAGTCACGGCCTGACTTTCTATTACCTGAACGAGGATACTGAGGAGATCATGTGGGGCAAGTTGGAACAGCAGTTTGGCCTGTTCAATGCGGGTAAGGTCAAGCATCTCCTCGATCAAGTGCGTGAGGTGTTGACTTTGTTCGACGATAGTGTTGATAGCACGGATGCCGCGTGGAGAGTCCAGACTTTGTCCGCTTGAGATGAACAGTTGCAGGATTTCGGCGAATCCCTGAATAGCGGTGATAGGCGTACGCAGTTCATGGCTGGCCATGGAGAAAAAGTCGTTCTTCTGCTGCTCCAGGCTTTTGCGTTCGGTGATGTCCTGAAAGACCGAGACAGAGCCCGTAATGACCCCACTTTCCAGTCGCAGCGGAGCTGTAGTAGCGAGGATAGTGACCCGGCTCCCATCGAATCTGGTAACGATCGCTTCTCGGTTGCCTCGTGTCTCACCCTGAAGGGCGCGTAGAGGGGAAAAGTCCTCATCCACGATGGGTCGACCGTCCAGGTAGGTGATTGGGGAGCGGGCATGCTTGCTGATCGAGTTACCAAGCATGCTTCTTCCAGAAGTGCCGACAATGCGTTCGGCAGCGGCGTTGGCGTAGCTGATGCAGCCATCGGAGGCCTCAATGATGACCACGCCTTCTGGCAGTTGGTCCAGGACGGCTCGCAGGCGAGCTTGTTTATGCTCGATCTCGGTCAGGAGCCGTGCGTGGGCCAGCGCCGCGGCGATAGGCGTAGCGCAGCCTTCTAGCGTTTGCACCTCGGCTCCGTTGGAGGAGAGAGGATAGGTGAACAGAGCCGCCAGGGTGCCTTCGAAATGATCTTTAAACCAGAGGGGCACGCAAATGTAGCCGCGAACCCCACGGGTCACTAACGGGTGGGTCCTTCCCACGACACCGGAAGCAGCGGCCACCTGGAGGTCTTCGATGATGATCGGGTCTTGACGGAGGTGCACTTGTGCCACCAGAGGCGAGTTATCATATGGGATGGATGACAGGAAGGTTTCCTTGGTGCCTGTCGTCGGGCGGATATGCAGCAAGTGTAAGGCCTGCTGGCTGGGATCAGCCGTGTAGATACAGACACTGAGCGAATGAATAGCGGCACTGATGGCCTCAATGGCCGTTCTGCCGATGCTCTCGGTGTCTGTGGCTTCACGCACACTCCGTGCCACGGTTTCGATAACCGCCAGTCGCTGGCGTTCTGCCTCGATGATGTCAGTGGTCTGACGGAGTGAGGCCTGAGCCCGCTCAGCTTCTTGGCGTGCCAGGACGTGTTCCGTCACCTCGGTGATCGTTTGTAGCAGGCGGATACCTTGCCCATCGTGGTCGTCCATCCGCTGGACCGTCCAGTTCCAGTAGGTGATGTTGCCGTCTGAGGTAGGGAAGGCAAAGTCGCCGACCCGATAGGTGGTGCCAGTCTCTGCGACAGCCCGTAAGACCGTGACCAGGCGAGGGAGGACTGCTGGATGCGCCCACTCGGTGAGAGGAGAGCCGATGATGCATCCCTGGTGCCAGGCCGGATCGAGAAACCGGTCCATGACCGTCAAAAAGAGGGGGTTCGCCTCGAGCAGACGGAGATCTTGCGTGTCATAGACGGCCACGGCCACAGGCATGTGCTCTAGGATAGCTTCTGCAGAGCGATGCGTCTTGGTGCTCGTTTGGCTGTCCATGCCAGGCTCCTCCCTACGTACTGAAACCATAACACATCCGGCATCAAGAGGATTCCTTCGAAAATCGCCAGAAAAAGGTAAGGGTACATGAAATACCCGATTTTCATTACCTGGTCTGTCATAGAGTGTCATAGCCCTTAAAACTGTCCATTGATCATCTTACGCTATGTGTCAAGCAAATAAGGTGTGGGACCTGGAGAGTGGCGTGCTGCTGCGGACGTTGCGGCGCGACCGGCCCTACGAGCGGCTCAATATCACAGGAGTGAAAGGACTCACCGAGGCCCAGAAAGCCACGCTGCGAGCATTGGGAGCGATTGAGGAGGTCGCACACCCCCTCTGATTTCCTTCGTCTATGTTAGCAGTTGGGTGGCTCGCTTCAGGGCTTCCTCTGCCTCAGTAACTATTCTGCGCACGATTTCACCCGCAGGTAAGATTTCGCGTATTAAGCCAGCGGTTTGTCCAGCAAAGGGCACTATCTCATGAAACCTCCCTTGCTGCAGCGCTGTGATCACTTCGCTCTGTAAACGCTCCGCTTCCCGTTTCGCGTCGTTTCGACGCTGCTGCCATTCTTCGATGAAGGGAGTGCGGAGTGCGCGTGGCACAGTGCCATAGCCGCCTCCTCCCGGCAGCGGAATAATGTCATTCCAGACCTCCACTTTGACCACATCCTCGGATTCTGCTGCCAGGATCGCTTGCTTCCAGCCTGCGCTGATGGGTGCTTCTACCGAAGCCAGAAATCTCGTGCCAATATTGACGCCTTGTGCACCAAGAACCAAGGCAGCGGCTAGCCCGCGACCATCAGCTATGCCCCCGGCCGCCACCACCGGGATCGGGCGAACAGCGTCGACGACTTGTGGGAGAAGCGCTAGCGCAGCCACCATGCCACCGAAGCCACCGGCTTCACCTCCCTGGGCGATGATCACATCCACTTCCCTCTCAGCAGCTTGGCGTGCGTGCTTGACGGTATGCACTTGCTGTATGACAAGTATACCAACATCGTGAGCCCGCTTGACGAGATCACCGGGATCACCGAGAGCGAGAGAAATGATTGGTGGCTGGGCTTCTAGCGTGAGCGCAAAGGCTTCTTCATTCAGCGTGGGCACCAAGTGATTGACAGCGAAAGGTCGATCGGTGAGTGTGCGCGTGAGCGCCAATTGCCTCCTGAGGTCATCGACAGGTCGTTGCGAAGCCCCGAGACTACCTAGACCGCCAGCATTGCAGACTGCCGCGACCAGTTCCGCCACAGTGAAAAGTCCCATCCCAGCCTGAATGACCGGGAATTCAATACCGAGCAGGTCACATAGAGGGGTGCGTAACATGGCTTACCTCCCGTTAAAAATGTCCCCAGATGCTTGACGGACGACACCTATGGAAGTAGAAACATCTTGTGGATTAGTATACTATTTCGATCAAGACCTCTTCATGATTTGTATGCAGGCTCTTGATATAGAGGGTCTTTGCAGGTCCTGTGCCTCTCGGAGGGGAACGCAGAGGGGTTGAAGCTGTCAGAGAATGGTTCCAGCGTTTGTTCTCCTATTTTCCGGGGATTCGCTTCACCGTTCATCAGGTGATCGTCCAGGGATGGCCCTGGAATACCCTGGTAGCAACACGACTCTCGGTTGCGGCTCCTCGCGCTGATGGGAGTATGTATCGGAACGAAGCGATGCAGTTCTTACGTCTCCGCTGGGGAAAAGTCGTCGAAGATCATTTGTATGAGGATACCTACAAGCTCGTAGTTCACTTGCAACAGCGCCTCAGTCACGAGGAAAGTGTTAGAATACCGGCAGTTTGTTGGCGACAACGCGGTCGTCCTCGAATTCAGCGCCCACGTTGGCACGCTGAGCGTAAAAGGCGTAGATATCATACAGTTTAACGTGGAAGGCCAGATCACGGACTTTGAAGTGATGGTGAGGCCGGCTAATGGACTGCAAGCACTGGGAGCAGCGATGGCACAACGGTTAGCATCCATTGTTCCCCCAAAGATCGAAAGCTAAAAGGACCAGCCCTGAGTCCACAACTTTATTCTTCATGAGCAACCAGGCACGAAAGTTGCGGATGAGCGAATGTCCCCTCTTGCAGAGACGCATCGATTTCTGCTACTATACCCTTGGCGAGAGGTATGCAGGGACAAAGGAGGGTCATGAGCAGTGCAACCCGAGAGCGTCGCGATTCCTACCATGCAAGCTGGACATAAACACAACCTGCCTGTGCAACTCACACCCCTCTTCGGGCGTGAACAGGAACTGGTAGACATCTGTGAGCTGCTGCGACGACCGGAAGTGCGCCTGCTGACGCTCACGGGGACTGGAGGGGTGGGCAAAACCCGCCTGGGGCTTGCCGCCGCTCGTATTGAGCAGGATACGTTTCCCGATGGTGTCTGCTTCGTTCCACTCGCACCCGTCAGTGATCCCGAATGGGTCATTGGGACCATTGCCCAGGCGCTTGGCCTGCGGGAATCCGGAGATCGCCCCCTACTGGAACAGGTGCAGGACTATTTGCAAGAGAAGCACCTGCTGCTGCTGCTCGATAACTTCGAGCAGGTCATCGCTGCCGCACCACAACTGGTTGACCTGCTAGCGTCCTGTCCCGACCTCAGTATTCTGGTGACCAGCCGTGCCGCTTTGCATCTTTCTGTCGAACACGAGTTCGCTGTGTCTCCCCTTGCGGTGCCCGATCTCACACAGCTTCCCGCACTCGCGGAACTAGCGCACATGGCAGCGGTGTGCCTGTTCGTCGAGCGAGCGCAGGCCGTCAAGGCCGACTTCCAGTTGACCGAGGCCAACGCGCACGCCATCGCCGAGATCTGCGTGCGTCTGGACGGCCTGCCGCTGGCCATCAAACTGGCGGCGGCGCGCATCAAACTTCTCCCGCCGCAGGCCCTGCTCAAGCGGCTCTCCAATCGATTGGAGGTCCTGACGGGTGGCGCGCAGGATCTGCCTGTCCGTCAGCAAACCTTGCGTAATACCCTCCAGTGGAGCTACGACTTGCTGAGTGCAGAGGAACAGCGTCTTTTCCGCCAGCTCTCAGTTTTCCTGCGTGGCTGGACACTCGAGGCGGTTGAGGCGGTGGCGAAGATGAGTTTGATGATCCCGACCTTGCCTCCTCAGCCGGAGGCAAGTCGGGCTAATCAAAGTCAGGAAAAAGGCCGCGACGGCATCTCTGTCCTGGACGGGGTGGCATCGCTGCTAGATAAGAGTTTGCTGTTTCAGGTAGGGTATGAAGGGCAAGAAGAGCCTCGCCTCATAATGCTGGCGACGGTCCGTGAATTTGGCTTGGAGTGCCTGGTTGCACAGGGCGAGATGGAGGCCACTCGGCACGCTCACGCTGACTATTATTTGGAACTGGCACAGCAAGCCGAAAAGGAGTTAGGAGGCGCACAGCAAGCTGCCTGGCTCGAGCAGTTGGAGCAGGCGCATGAGAACCTGCGGGCGGCTCTGGACTGGTTTTTAGAGCGCGGAGAGGCAACGTCGGCCTTACGTTTGTGTTCCGCCATCTGGTGGTTCTGGTCGGTACGTGGCCATGTGACTGAGGGACGCAACTTCCTGGAGCGGGCACTGGCAGGAAGCGCAGGTGTCGCAACGGTTGTCCGGGCCAAGGCCCTCAATGCGGCTGGCATGCTGGCTCTCAACCAGGACGATTACGATGTAGGCGAGGCCTTCTGCACCGAGAGCCTGGCCCTCTTCCGCCAGCTTGGCGACAAGCCAGGCATAGCCTTAGCCCTCTATCGACTCGGACTGCTCGCCTGGTGGAAGGGTCAGTATCCAGCAGCACGCTCCTTGGAAGAAGAAGCCCTGGCCTTCTACAGGGAGCTGGGAGATAAGGGAGGAGCTGCTGATCCCCTGCTCATCTTATCGAGATTGGCACTTGTGCAGCGCAACCACGCGGGAGCACGCTCGCTGGCAGAGGAAAGTCTCGCTCTCTTCAGAGAAGTAAGCGACAGGTGGGGCATCGCCTACGTGCTGCTCCATCTGGCACGTATGATCTTTGCCCAGGGCGATTCTGCGAGAGCACAACCACTCGTACAAGAATGCCTCAAGATATCCAGAGAGCTGGGCTACAAGGAAGGCATCGCCGAGTCGCTCAGCCTGCTGGGACAGATTGCTCTCCACCAAGGCGAGACGGCTCTGGCACATTCACTGCTGGCGGAAAGCCAACTGCTCTTCAGAGAAGTGGGGGATCGCAGAGGGGCTGCCAGGTCTCTCTGCCTTTTTGCGAACGTCATCACTGCCCAGGGAGACAACGCGAGAGCACGTGGACTCTACGAGGAGAGCCTGGCGCTCCTGAGAGCGTTGGGCGACACCGAATACCTGGCTCTCTGTCTGGAGGGATTGGGAGCTGCTATAGCAGCTTCCAGTAATGTAGTGGCACCCCTTGCGGGTGCCAGGTCTCCCAGTAATGTAGTGGCACCCCTTGCGGATGCCAGGTCGGCAGTACGGCTGTGGGGGATGGCGGAAGCATTGCGTGAGGCCAATGGCATCTCTTTGCTGCCTGTCTATCGCCCCGACTACGAGCGCATAGTAGCTGCTGTACGTGCCCGGCTGGGAGAGAAGACTTTTGCTGCTATGTGGGCTGAGGGCCGCACGATGACCCTGGAGGTAGGGACCAAGTTTGCCGCCCTACTGGCAACACCTGAACCCGTTACCAATCCCGAACCAGTTCCCACTGCGCCTGTCACAACCTACCCCAATGACTTGACCGCACGTGAAGTCGAAGTGCTGCGCCTGCTCGCACAGGGCTTGACCAGCGCTCAAATTGCCGAGCAACTCGTCATCGGCCTGGTCACCGTCAATTCGCATGTTCGCTCGATCTACAACAAGCTGGGTGTCAGTACCCGCAGTGCAGCAACTCGTTACGCCATAGAACACGGCCTGCTGTAAGGCTCCGCCATCCTTGCGATGCGTACCGTTAAAACCCTGGCGTAGGGGCGTGATGATGAAATTTAACGACCAAAACCGGTAGTGTCATGCTGAGCGAAGCGAAGCATCTGTCGGCCAGCAACTTTTCCTCTTTCCTCCTTGCGAGAATTCCTCAGTTCTGACGATGCTTTCTCAACTGCCACATACTAGACTTGATAGCAGAGAAGCTGAATTCGTAATGTAGTGGCGCCCCTTGCGGGTGCCAGGTCTCCCAGGGGGCCCTTGCGGGTGCCAGGTGACGAGACCAAGGAGCAAGCCATTATGGAAGAACGCATCGGCGAAGCATACGTAGGCAATGAGCAACTCACCGTCATCGGCAAGCAGCTACAGCCAGGAGAGACAGCACCCGATTTCTTCCTGGATTACCTTGATCTGATGGATACAGCCGTCCGCTCTGTTCACCTTGCCGACTCTGCAGGGATGGTGCGCCTGCTCAGCGTGGTGAACACCCTGGAAAGCCCTGTCTGCCAGCTAGTGACGCGACATTGGGAGGCTCTCTCCGCAGACCTGCCACCGAATGCGTGCATCTACACTGTGAGTATGGACCTGTCCCAGATGCAAGCTCGTTGGCAGGATACTGAGGGCGTGATACACCAGGCGCTGTCAGCCCATCGCAGTCAACAGTTCGGACATGACTATGGCGTATGGCTCAAGGAGCGGCGCCTGCTGCAGCGGGCGGTCTTTGTGATTGATTGGAACGATTGCATCGTCTATGCCGAGTACGTAGCCGATCAGATGGGTGAGCCAGACTACGCAGCAGCCATGGAAGCGGTCCATCTGGCTGGATTGAAAAGTGGTGTTGCGCACTCTCCCACGATAAATAAGGAATACCCCACGATAAATCGGGGGCGACCTGCCTGGGGGGCAGATTCGGAAGTAGACCCCCGATTTATCGTGGGGTTGGGCACCGAGATGGAAGAACAACCCACAGACATGAGTTCGTCAGCCCTCGCGGACCACTGTATGCGGGAGATCAGCAACTACCGTCGTGGGGAGACCTGCAACGATCAGTATTGTTTGGAGATGTTCCGTCGTGCTATGCGCGAGCAGGACGATAGTGTCTGGTCATTGCTAGTAGAGCGCTTTGACGAGTATATGCTGGGTTTGTTTCGTCGTCATGTGAGGCGAGAGGCGGCGTCTCGTCTCGATAGCCCAGAGAATTATGTAGCGAGGGCATTTGAACGTTTCTGGCTTGCAGCAATGCATAACCAGCAACTGCAGTTTACCACATTAGCAGCCGCACTCTGCTACTTACGCAGTTGCTTGAATGGTGCCATCATGGATACGTTGCGGACCTACTCACGAGCGAAAGAAGTGGTCTTGCCAGAGCCAGGCTTCCCTGACGAGCCGGCAGTCGAAGATCATGAAGAGGAAGATCAAAGGTTGTGGGAAATCATCCAGGATATGCTCCCTAAAGAGCGCGAGCGGCGATTGGCCTACCTGCTTTTTCACTGCAACCTCAAGCCACGGGAAATTGTGCGTCGCTGCCCGCAGGAGTTCAGTGAGGTGCAGGAAATCTATCGCTTGCGGCGTAACATTGTAGAGCGGCTCTTGCGCGACTCGGATCAAATTCGTTGGAAGATGACCTGTCCCCAGAAAACCAGCGCGTCGGTATAGCGAACCACATCCTGCATTGCCCGTTTTGCGCTGCCGAAGCACCATCGCCGTCGCTCCGCCCCAGGAATGCCCGATCAAAGTCGAGCTCCCACTCGCAAGATGGTCTCGGTGGGCTGCAGCTTCACCAATTCTGCGCTGGTCTCCCAGAGTTCCCGCGCTTTTTGCTGATCGTAGGATTCCTGGGACGAGGCCCGTTCCTCCATTCCATCAAAGTATTTTCCCGAGAGGCCTTCCAGGGTGGGATCGAGCACCAGTCGCGCGAGCGCTTTGCCAGAAGCGTCCAGGCTCTGCATGTGCGGCATGGCGAAGCGCAGGCGTGGGAACAGCACATTCCAAGCGAAATCCCCGAAAGCGCCAGCATCGCGCGACAGGTGGGTGCCGGGTGTGGGTCCTGGGTTAAAAGCGTTGACCGTGATGGGATGCTCTGGGGTGTTGTATCCCTGGGACTGGAGCCGACGAGCGAGTTCGTAGGCATAGAAAATGTCGCATAGCTTGGAAGTGCTGTAGCGGCGCATGCCCACGACCTTCGGCGACTCGTTGCGCTCCTCAGGATCAGGATACTGTTCCGGCCAGGCTAATGCTCGCGCATCGCGGTAGCGTGGCGGCATGGTGCCAATCATACGGCTCATGAAGGTCTTGCTGCTCTCAGGATCGTGCAAATCGCTGCTTACAAACACGATGCGCGCCGGGGCGACCAGCTGGCGCAGCAGCAGGTTCACCAGCAAAAAATGCCCGAGGCAATTGACGCCAAAGGTCGTCTCGAAGCCATCCTGTGTGTAGGTGGTGCCTGAGACGACTTGCAAGCCGGCATTGCAGATGACTGCATGCAAGGGGGGCAGGTCTCGAACGGCAACCTCCCTGGCAAACGCGCGTACCGAGGCCAGGGATGCCAGATCAAGCGGCATCCACTCGATGTGTTGGAACCCTGTCTGGGGGACAGGTAACCCGGTTTCGTGCTGCAACGTGTTGACGGCCTGCATGCCTTGCCGCTGGTTGCGGCTGGCAAGGACGACGTGCCAGTCGGGGTGAGATGCAGCGATCGTTCGAGCGCTAGCATACCCCAACCCGGAAGTACCTCCCGTGAGTATGACGGTTTGGGGGAGATCATGTGAATGATTAGTCATAGAGTTCTTTTTCTTTCTTCCTCACAATGGTATCCGTTGCCAGGTGACAAAAATGAACAGCTACAAGTAACAAAACACTGCTAAGTTAAGCGCAACAAAAGAAACTCTACTGCCGGCGTAAGCCTTCGCATTCCATCTGCCAGGCGATCTCCATCGTTTGCTGTATACGGGTTGCATAGAATTTCGGCAGGCTAATCGCCAGAGAGACCATGCCATGCACCAGGGCCCAGAGAACATCGCTGTAGCTCTCAGCATCACCTGGCCGCAGGACTCCCGCCTCGATGGCCTGTTGCACGGCCTGCTGCAACACTAAAAAGGTGGCAAGACGCGGCTGGCCCTTACCTTCTTGCTGATGCGTCAAGAAATCAGCCCGTTGCATAAACATGAGTTGATAGTACACCGGGTTCTGTAAACCAAAGGCGACATAGGCCCGGCCCAGTGCGATGAGCCGCTCCCAGGGATCCTCGGTACTGGCTGCCGCTGCTGCCAGTTGTTGGCCGAACCGCGTGAACCCTTCATCCACCACGGTGAAGAGCAGGTCGTCCTTATCGCGAAAGTACAGATAAATCGTCGTCGGAGAGTAGCCAATGCGCTCAGCCACCTTGCGCAACGAGAAATGATCATATCCCTGCTCAAGGAACAACTCGCCCGCTGTCGTCAGTATCGTTTGACGGAGCGCTTGCTTCTCCTGGTCCTGCCGATGGCGGATCGCCTGGCGCAGACGTTGGGCCTGGGTGACAGTTGTTTTTTTCTTCATAGCATCGTTCCTTTAGATAACACTGTTATTTTAACAGACAAATGCGTTTTTGTCAAGAGAGAGGCCTTTCGCAAAAAACGCTTGACAAACCACAAATAGCCCCGTATACTTTTCACAGGCACAAATGAATAGGATAAAGCAACGAACAGGAAGAGTATACGACCTGTCAAGGTTACAGAGAGCCGGGGTTGGTGTAAACCGGTACCAAGCAGTCGTAGAATGGGCCTGGGAGCAGAGAGCGAACGTTCTCGGAATGTCCCCCGTTACTGAGGACAGGATATGCTGCAGTCGCAACCGGTCGATTGAACGTATCCGGCAATGAGGGATTAGCTGTGCAGCAAACGCGGCTAGTCTGAATCTGGGTGGCACCACGAAAGCGTTTTATCACGCCTCTCGTCCCTTGTATGGGATGGGTGGCGTTTTTTGTTGTTCTCGAAGATATTGATGGAGGTAAAGCAATGCCAGTTGAAACAAACCATGCTGTCAAACCTGAAGCGGCCATTGCTCATGCAAACACACCGGTGAAAAAACGTGTCTTTTCCGGCATACAACCGACCGGCAACCTGCACCTGGGCAACTACCTGGGTGCACTACGCAACTGGGAGGAAACGCAGGCAAACTACGATAACATCTTCTGCATTGTTGACCTGCACGCGCTCACGGTGCCAATAGATCCGAAAGAGCTGCACTACACCATACGACAACTTGCAGCGCTCTACCTGGCCTGTGGCCTGGACCCGCGCTACTGCAAGCTGTTCGTGCAGTCGTATGTGCGCCAACATGCTGAGATGAGTTGGATCATGGAATGCTTCACACCGATGGGTTGGCTGAACCGCATGACGCAGTTTAAAGTCAAATCGGGCGAGAATCCCGAAGCGGTCGGGGCCGGTCTCTACTGTTACCCGGTATTGATGGCCTGCGACATCCTGCTGTACCAGACAGACTATGTGCCTGTAGGCGACGACCAGAGGCAGCATATCGAGCTCACACGCGACCTGGCGCAGCGCTTTAACTCGCTCTATGGGGAACAGGTGTTTACCATCCCGGCGGGACAGATTCGCGAGGTGGGCGCGCGGATCATGGCGCTTGACGACCCGACGAAAAAGATGAGCAAAAGCGATCCGAATCCCAATTCTCGCATCAATCTGCTGGATGATCCCAAGACGATCAAACAGAAGATTGCGCGAGCTACAACGGATTCGCTGCGGCTGATCACGTTCGATCCAGAGCGTCCTGGCATTTACAATCTGCTGACCATCTACCAGGCGTTGACCGAGCAGTCACAGCAGGAGATCGAGGCGGAGTTTGCCGGTAAAGGGTACGGTGACTTCAAAGCTGCGCTCACCGAACGGTTAGTTGCAACCCTGGTACCCATCCAGGAGCGCTATCGTGAGTTGATGAGCGACTTGCCTACGCTGGAGTCTATTCTCAGGCAAAGCGCTGATGAGATACGCCCAATAGCGGAGGCTACGTTGCAGCACGTCAAAGATGTGGTAGGCGTGGGGTAGGACGATCGCGAAACATTCCGTTTCCGCCGCCCCACGCGCGTGGGGCGGCACCCCTAAAGTGAGAGGAGCAAAATCATGATCCGCGAGGCAATCACGCATGTCGTGGCTGGCGCTACCCTGAGCGAAGGTGAAGCGGCAGCAGTGATGGAAGAAATTATGACTGGCGTTGCCACCGAGGCACAAATGGGGTCCTTTCTGACGGCGCTGCGCTTGCGCCCAGGTGGGGAAACCGTACAAGAAATAGCCGGGCTGGCGCGTGTGATGCGCGAAAAAGCAGTACAGGTTCACCTGGAAGAGCGCATCGCGGCACAGGCGCTGGATACCTGCGGCACAGGGGGTGATGGCGCCGGTACGTTCAACGTCTCTACTGGCGCCGGTATACTCGCGGCAGCAGCGGGCGCATCCGTGGCAAAACACGGCAACCGTTCCGCTACCAGCCGCTGCGGCAGCGCTGACGTATTGGAAGCGCTGGGTATGCGTATCGATCTTGGCCCTGAGCAAGTAGCCCAGTGCGTACAGGAAGTCGGCTTCGGCTTCATGTTTGCTCCCGCCTATCATCCAGCTATGAAACATGTGGGGCCAACACGCCGCGAAATCGGTATACGCACAGTTTTTAACATCCTTGGTCCCCTGACTAACCCGGCGCATACGCGCTACCAGGTACTTGGCGTGGCTGACGGTTCGCTGCTCAGCAAAATGGGCGAGGTATTGCTACACCTTGGCTGTACGCATGCCCTGATCATTCACGGCGAGGACGGCATCGATGAGTTCTCATTAAGTGCCCCAACGCGTGTATGCGAGGTGCGTAGGGGTGAGGAACTGCGTGAGTATACCATCACGCCAGAGGAGGTTGGATTGACCCGCGTGACCGACCGCCGGCTCTTCCAGGGCAGCGATCCTGTCTACAACGCAAATTTCCTGAAGGAGCTGTTGGACGGGCAAGCGGATAATCCTGCTGCCGATATGCTCTGCCTCAACACCGGGGCCGCGCTCTTAGTCAATGAGCGGGTTACGTCATTAGCCGATGGAGTCAAGCTAGCCCGCGCAACGCTGCGCGAGGGGAAAGCCAGGCGCAAACTGGAAGATGTTGTCGCATGCACACGTGCTTCAGGCAGGTGAATCATGTTTCTTGAGCGCATCGTCTCCACGACCAGGGCGGACCTGGAACAACGCGAACGTGAACTACCCCTAGAGGAGGTGCGGCGTCTCGCGCTAGCACAACCCGCCCCTCGCGACTTATTAGAGGCGCTCCGGTCCAGGTCAAAAGCGAACGTTCGCTTGATTGCCGAGGTCAAAAGAGCTTCACCTTCAAAAGGTCTGCTTGCGCCTCAGCTTGATCCCGTTGAACTGGCCCGCAGCTATGAAGCAAACGGGGCAGCAGCCGTCTCCGTACTGACCGAGCCACATTTCTTTCTTGGTTCACCAGAGTATCTGACGGCCATTAAGCGTGCAGTCAGTGTCCCTGTACTGTGCAAGGACTTTATCATAGACGAGTACCAGGTATTTGAAGCACGAGCCTGGGGGGCAGATGCCATCCTACTCATCTGCGCTATCCTCGACGATAACCGGCTGCGTCACCTGCTCAAAGTGGCGCATGACTTACGTATGCGCTGCCTGGTCGAGGTACATACTGCTCATGAAGCACAACGAGCGGTCTCGGCAGGCGCGGTCATCATCGGCGTCAACAGTCGCGACCTCGTGACCTTTCAGATGAACCCATATTTGACGCGCGAGTTACGCCCGCTCATACCTAAAGACCGTGTAGTAGTTGCCGAAAGCGGTATACACAGCGCGGCAGATGCGCGCCGCCTGGCTCGCTATGATATACAGGCTATGCTGGTCGGTGAATCGCTGGTCGTGTCTCAAGACCGGGAGGCGCAGATGCGCTCGCTCCTCGAGGAAGCAAATGAAAGCGTGCAGGTGAAAATCTGTGGTTTGCGAACCATCGAGCAATTACATACTTGCATTGACGCTGGGACTGACTTGCTTGGGCTGATGTTTTATGAGCCAAGTTCACGCTATATACAGCCACTAGAGGCAAAAGAATTATTAAAGGCTATCGAAGCAGAGCAGCTTATGCCCGATATTGTAGGAGTATTTGTGAACAAGGAAGCCGATTTCATCAACGATCTGGCTGAGCAGCTTGGCCTGGACGTTGTGCAACTGCATGGCGATGAGACTCCTGAGTTCTGCCAGCGCATGAAGCGACCCGTTATCAAGGGGCTGCGCTTGAGCAGTATGGCCGACTTGAGCATGGCCAGAGCATATGCAGAAACAAGCTGGCGCATCTTACTCGACACGCCAACACCGAAATGGGGGGGAACAGGAGAAACGCACGACTGGGACCTGGCAAGGTCAGTAGCGCAACAAATGCCTGTACTGCTGGCGGGGGGGTTAACGCCTGAGAACGTGGCGGAGGCAATTGAGCAGGTTCGTCCCTGGGGAGTAGATGTAAGCAGTGGTGTTGAGACCAACAAAGTTAAGGATGCCGGCAAGATACGGGCGTTCGTTCAGCGAGTACGAGAAAGAAGAGTAATGTCAGCATGAATGATAGAGAAACATATCAGCATCGTCTCTATCCCGATGAGCGCGGGCGCTACGGAGCATTCGGGGGAAAATTCGTACCTGAAAGCCTGATGGCAGCGCTTGCTGGCTTAGAAGCAGCCTACGAAGAGGTATGCAGCGACGACGAATTCCAATCAGAACTGCAGGCGCAACTTGCCAGCTTCGTTGGCCGGCCAACCACGCTGCATTATGTTCCGCGTTTCTCACAGATGGTAGCGCCGGGTATCAAGGTCTACCTCAAGCGCGAAGACCTGGCGCACACCGGCGCACACAAAATCAATAATGCGCTGGGGCAGGGGTTACTGGCAAAACGTATGGGCAAGCGGCGCATCATTGCTGAAACAGGCGCTGGGCAGCATGGCGTTGCCACTGCGACCGTCTGCGCTATGCTGGGTCTCGAATGCATCGTGTACATGGGCGAGGAGGACATCGGGCGCCAGTCTCTCAATGTCTTCCGCATGAAATTGCTGGGCGCCGAGGTACGCGCCGTTACCAGTGGCAGCCGCACCCTTAAAGATGCGATCAATGAAGCTATCCGGGACTGGGTAACCCACGTTGAGACGACCTTCTACCTGATCGGCTCCGCAGTTGGACCGCATCCCTATCCACGCATCGTGCGCGATTTTCAATCGGTGATCGGCAGTGAGACACGCGAACAGATCCTTTTAAAGGAAGGACGGCTACCCGATATGGTTGTAGCCTGCGTCGGCGGTGGCAGCAACGCCATTGGTATGTTCTATCCCTTTGCTGAGTTTCCTGACGTACAACTGATTGGCGTAGAAGCCGGCGGCTCAAGTCTCGAGCCAGGACGGCACGCGGCAACGCTGGTGGCCGGCAGGCCAGGGGTACTACACGGCGCATTCAGCTACCTCCTTCAGAATGAAGATGGGCAAATACTGACTACCCACAGCATCTCGGCGGGTCTTGACTATCCCGGCGTAGGACCAGAGCACAGCTACCTGAAAGAGACGGGACGCGCCACCTACGTCTCTGCCAACGATGCATGCGCACTGCGTGGTTTGCAGGCGTTGTGCCAGAGCGAGGGCATTATCCCGGCTTTGGAGCCTGCGCATGCGCTGGGCTACCTGCTGGAGATGGGAGAGCAGGGCAAAATTCCGCCTGGTTCTCTGATCGTGCTGAACTTGTCGGGGCGCGGTGACAAAGATATGCTTACTGTCGCGAAAGCGTTACACGTTACTTTGAAGGAGTGAAAGATGACAGTTTTCCGCTATCATCCTGATATTCTAGCCCGTTATCCAGGTATAGCTGGCGGTGTGATCCTGGCGCGGGACATGACTAATGGTCCGACGCCGAAAGATTTGCAAGCGGCTTTCCAGGCTGAACAGCAGGCTACCTTACAGCGCATCGGGACTACTCCTTTGAGCCAGGTCGAATCACTGGCGGCGTGGCGCAGCGCTTTCCGCAGTTTTGACGTAGACCCAACACAGTACCGCAGCGCAGCCGAAGCGCTGCTGCGCCGTTTGACTAAAAAAGGGGATATTCCGAGCATCAACTTGCTGGTTGACCTGGGCAACCTGGTGAGTATTCGCTATGCATTGCCCGTCGCAGTGTTTGATACACGCGCCTTGGAGGGAGCAATCACAGTCCATTTCGCGGACGGTTCAGAACGCTACACCACGCTGGGCGAGGACGAAGTGGATCATCCAGAACCGGGCGAAGTAGTTTTTTCTGATGAAACGAAACTGGTCATCGCGCGCCGCTGGTGCTGGCGACAAAGCGACCAGAGCGCGGCGCAAGAGGATACCAGGCAGGCCATTATCACTGTTGAAGCGCACCATGCCAACGCCCAAAGAGATGTTGACGCTGCTCTCAAAGATTTGCTTGAATTACTGCACAGATATGCCGGTGGAAACTTTATCTGGGGAAGGCTTGGTGCGACAAATCCGGCAATCTCGGACTGAAGCTTGTCCAGGTTCATTTGATGAGTGAGTACCTGGCATCCGCTGGCACCAATCCGTCTCACCAACGCTGCTGCGCAGCTACCCTGCGGGTCAGGTGAGACGCAAGGAGAAGGGATGCCACTACATTTCAAGCTTGACAGGGCATTAGCAGCTAAATTTATTAGGAGATACTATGCAAACTAGCTCTACAACTCCGGCACCCGCCACACGGATTACGCGGGCTTTTGAACAAGCGCGGCAAGTGGGGCGCGGCGTACTCATCCCTTATTTTATGTGTGGCTACCCTTCAGCAGAACAAAGCATCGAACTCGTGCTGGCAGCGATACAGGGAGGGGCTGATATTATCGAGCTGGGAATGCCTTTTAGCGATCCACTCGCCGATGGGGCTACTATCCAGCATGCCGGGCAGATTGCGCTCGAAGGCGGTATGACCATTCATGGTTGTATGGAGATTGCCCGGCTGGTTTCGGCCAGGAGCAATACTCCCTTAATCCTGATGGGCTACTACAACCCGGTACTGGCATATGGCATCGAACGCTTTTGCCGGACAGCCGCAGCTAGTGGAGTCTGTGGTTTGATCATCCCCGATCTGCCTCCTGAGGAAGCAACTCTATTGCAGCAAGCGGCCCAGGAACAAGGGTTAGCAGTCATCTTCCTGGTACCCCCTGCTACGCCTGGCGAGCGCATTGCGCGCATCGTTGAGATTTCGGCCAGTGGGCCGGGAAATTTTATCTACTGTGTCGCGCTGAGTGGTGTCACAGGTGCGCGCGCAACGCTCCCTGCACATTTGCATAGCTTTATCCAGAGAGTCTATGGCTATACGAAAAACCATCACCTGCCACTGGTAGTTGGCTTCGGGCTTTCGTCACCTGAACACATTGCCGAGGTGACCAGCTATGCCGATGGCGCGGTGGTCGGGAGCGCGATAGTTCAGCTTATCGAGCAAAACGAGGAGAGCGAACGTGTTGAGGCGGTGAAACGGTATATACAGGAACTCCGGCAGGCAAGATGATACTTTCTATCCCTATGCGCGGCCTGAGTACAGGCCGCTGGAAGTAGTCTCTACTTGTAGTCAATATGGCTAGAATTGCAGAGCCGGTTCATAATTTTGAGGCGCAGGAGAGAGATTTCGCGCACGTCGCTGAACTCCTGGGGATAGGAATGTGCTATTTCCCCTGGTTTGAGGCCACAATGAAAGAGCAGGTAGGCCAATCGCTGCTCTCGCACATCGGAAAGCTTTCTTTCTACAATTTCCCATACCTCCTGACCGCTACTATGACTGTCTGCGAACGAATCCCCTGTTGAAGCGGTCTTGAGCAACAGCGATTCTTGTGGTCGAAAGGAGCTGCGTAAGGCATCTAGAATAGTGCTATTGAGGCTTGTTCGCAAGTAAAGAAGTGTACAGGCCAGGGAGGGCACTTCCAATTCCTGGTGTTGAAGCGACATCTGCCAGAAATGTTCAAATGCCTGATTCACATAATGCTCTTCACTATTAAGATGACAAGCCAAAGCTCTACGGGGATGACAACGCAGCCAGTCAAGCACGACTGCACTGAAGTGATGCTGTATATATTCCTGGGCATACCGATCACACTGGATTAGTGCACGACGAAACATATCCAGGTAATATTGATCGTAATAAACATCACCACAGCCCGAGTAGCTCGCTGCGCTCGGTAAATGGGTCGGAAGTGAATCATCGGTCATACCACTACTCCTCAGAGTCTTATAAGAAGCGTTCAATTATTCAATTTCTATCCCCTATGACGAAATATAGAGACCAAAACCCTACAGATCCCTCGTCTATACACTGAATTCGTGATCAAGTTCCGGTACATTCACAAACATGCAAACAATTGCTCGCATACTTTTTGATTTTTGCAGAGAATTGTACTGTTCGATTTTAACTTGACATCATCGATGGTAGTGAGTACACAGCTTTTGGTGAAAGAGGAGCTTACCTGATGCCTCCAACAGCACGGGATCCCACCACTTCCAAGTCATCGGAGGATGGTCAACGGTTTATTGAGATAGTAGAGCAGGCGCGGGCGGGAGATAAAACAGCCTTTGATACCCTGTTTCAACACTACAATGCCCGTATCTGCGCATACCTGGCACATATGGTAGGGGATGAGGAAGAAGGACGTGACCTTGCCCAGGAAACGTTTCTCAAGGCATGGCAATGTTTAGCAAATTTACAAAACGAAGCCTGCTTTGATGCCTGGCTTTATCGCATCGCCACCAATATTGCAATCGACCATTTGCGCCGCCGGAAATTTCACTGGTCATACTTGAAAACTGACGAAAATGAGGGTACCCCAGCATACATGAGCACCGCAGGGCCTGAAGAACGGATAGCAGAGATGGAACTCATTCAACAGGCTTTAGCAAAAGTATCACTGAAGTATCGCACTTGCCTGCTTTTGCAGCTTGTAGCCAATTTTTCACAACGTGAGATAGCCACCGCACTAAAAATCAGCGAAAAAAGTGTCAGCATATACGTTAGCCGGGGAAGCGAACAGTTCCGTCTAGCGTACCAGCGTCTCTCATGGACGAATGAATCTGTATCGAAGGAAGGAGACAAGGCACATGATAGAATCGATCCTCACGCCCTGTACAGATTGGGCACAGAGACTAGCGGCTAGACACCAGGATGATCTCTCACCTGCCGATCACGCCGCGCTCAAGCAACATCTGGTATCCTGTCAAGCATGTGCCAAAGTCCATGCTGCCTATCACGCAATGGAAGTGGGCATTTGCAGTTTGCCTGGTATAAGGCCACTGCCTGGACTTTCATATCAGCCCTCACAACCAGTGAGAAAGGTTGCGGCACCTAAAGCTGGTCCATCGTTGCAACTTCTGGTGACGATGGGATTGGCAACGTTGTGCTCATTGTTTAGTAGAATTAGCTGGTCAAGGTTTTACCAGAATCTACAGACCTGGATACTCATCGCCCTTACTCGCTTCCCTCGAAAAATTATGTATGTCAGCACCGACAGCCACTACTTGTACGCAATGCGATCCGATAGTGGCTACTTCCTCTGGCGGCAAAAGAGATTCACGAGGTATGAACTGGTTTCATCTCTGCCGATACGTTGCGGTGGAATGTTATATGCTGGCTCGGGTGTTGCTCTTGCCAGCGCGTTAGACTTCTGCGAGTATGCCGTGCGCGCTTAGCGCCACGATATCAAGGAAACCTCCCAACCTGGACTGCAAAAAACCTTCGTGTTACTCGTCCATCCTTCGAGAATAGTGAACAATGGGTGTGTAACACTCACACACCAGAGAAGGAGGTTTACCTATGTCCAGTCTAGCACAACCGCTAAACAACAATCAACCCTGTGCCGATGCTGTCCTTGAAGGCGGAGGCGTTCGCGGTATTGGTCACGTAGGCGCACTCACTGTAGCAGAAGAAAAAGGATATTCCTGGGTCAATGTGGCAGGCACATCAGCAGGTGCATTTGTTGCCGCAATGATGGCCGCCGGCTATAGTGCCAAAGAAATGTACGGCATTATGAGGGACGAAGTGGACTTTCATCGCTTTGCGCAAGACAAGGGATTTAATGGGTTCTTCCTGGGCGAAACCATCAACCTGCTAAGACGTGGAGGGCTGCATAGCGGAGACTACATTGTAGGGTTTATAAAAGAGAAACTGGGAGCAAAGCAAAAACAAAAGTTCGGTGACCTGGTCGTTCCTGGCAGAGAGCATGAGCCGAAAGATTCAAAATACCGTTATGGTCTCATAGTGATCGCCTCAGATATCAGTACCGGGCGGATGTTGCAGTTACCACAGGATGCACTTCAATATGGCCTGGACCCCGATGAACTCGACATTGCTCTGGCTGTACGCATGAGCGCCAGCATCCCATTCTTCTTTATACCAGTTGATCAGCGGAATAAAAAAGATGGCAGAGACTGTCGTATTGTCGATGGAGGATTGCTTAGCAACTTCCCAGTGTCCATCTTCGATGTACAGACAAAGCCAAGCCATCCCACCTTTGGTTTTCGCCTGGTAGACTCGCTGCCTACCCCTGAATCTCCCTGGCCGATTAGCCCGACGGACAACGTCTTTCAAATCGGCCAAGCGCTACTCAGTACCATGCTCTCGGCTCACGATAGACTCTACATGGACGATCATACCTTTGTCCGCACCATTACGGTTCCGGTGAATGGCATCAGTGGCACACAGTTCAATTTGAGTAAGGAGCAGACAGACCTGCTTTACCAGAATGGAAGAAACGCTGCAGAGCAGTTCTTCTCTACCTGGAACTTTGATGAATATATCGCTACCTACCGTAGCAACCTGCCACCAGAAGGGCGCCGGGAGAGACTTCATGAGCACATGAAACGAGTTCACCAGATGTTAGAGACATAGAGGCCTGCAGTGAAGCAGGCCTCAGAGTCGCTTACAACATCACAGGCACCGTCTCCGCTTTCTCCAACGAAGTGAGGGATAGCTAACTGGTGGTCAAGCTCAGATAAGCCGCCTGCCAGCCAGGAGCGCAAGGCCAGCACGGGATCCGCCTGCCCTGCACTCGACTGCCGCAGCTTGCCCACACTACTGCGTGGTGATGCGCCCAATCTTGCTCGCATTCTCCTCGACGAACCAGACGTTGCCATCCGGCCCGGCCGTGATGCCCTCAGGCCTGCTCTTGGCCGTGGGGATACCGAACGTGGAGAAGCTGCCACTGGGCGTGATGCGCCCGATGGCGTTGCCGTCAAATTCCGTGAACCAGAGGTTGCCATCTGAGCCGGCCGTGATGCCGTCAGGCCCACAGCCAACAGAGAACACACAGATCGCTATCAGGTGGAACTCGGTGATGACCCCTGCTGGGGTGATGCGCCCGATCCTGTTCCCATTCAACTCCGCGAACCAGAGGTTGCCATCCGGCCCGGCCGTGATGCCGAAAGGCTGGCAGCCAAAAGTGGAGTCCCCACAGTTCGTTGGCAGGGTGAACTCGGTGATCTTGCCCGCGGGGGTGATGCGCCCGATCTGGTTCCCAAGTTCTTCGGTGAACCAGAGGTTGCCATCCGGCCCGGCCGCGATGCCGAGGGGCAAGCTACTCTTCGTCTTGATGCGGAACTCGGTGATGGCCCCAGCGGTGGTGCTGCGCCCGATCTTGCCAACCGCTTCGGTAAACCAGAGCGCTCCATCCGGTCCGGCCGTGATGCCTACAGGCCCGCTATTGGCCGTGGGGGTAGAAAACTCGGTGATGGCCCCAGCGGTGGTGCTGCGCCCGATCTTGCCCGCAGACTCCTCGGTGAACCACAGGTTGCCATCCGGCCCGGCCGTGATACCCTCAGGCATACTACTGGCCGTGGGGACGGGGAACACGGTGAATCTGCCGCTGGGCGTGATGCGCCCGATCTCACCCGCGCCCTGCGTGATCTCCGTGAACCACAGGTTGCCATCCGGCCCGGCCGTGATGCCTATAGGCGCACTCTTCGTAGGGATGGGGAACTCTTTGATGGTGCCCGCTACAGCCCAAGCGGGAGCGCTGCTCAGGCTCAGCAGACTGACACCGGCAATTATGGCGGTGAGAAGTGCGACCAGGCGCGGCCGCAAACCAGAGATAGTCATGCTTGTTTCTCCTTTGCGTGTATTGCGGCTCCTGGGTGTTACGTGAACATGTCCTCCTCCTTGCAACAGGGGAGTGCGTGGGCTGCCTACCGTGCCAGGAAAGCCTCGCCAGGGACGGTTTTCATCCAGCCGCCCGGCCTGGGTGGGGGGCGTGAGGCCAGCACAGGATGCGCCCATTTTGCTCTGCTCTCTCTCCTGGCCTCCTTTCTCGCACAGCAGTGCGCTCTGACCTCTTGTTTACCAAGCTCCTGGAGCAGGGTCTGAGGTCTTTCCAGATCGTGCACAGCAGCAGCGAAGGTGCCAACGGGGAAGGGGCTTCTCAACCCAACCTCGTGTGCGGCACCACACCGGCTCGCCAAGCTCGGCTCAAAGAGCGCGGCGGGCCGGACGCACCCGCGCTAGGGTGTATACAACTCGGCGCTGGAGAGGTAGTTGTAGTTGCTATCCAGTCCGCCGGCGACCAGCACCTGCCCGTTTGGGAGCAGGGTCGCTGTGTGCTCAATGCGGGGGGTATGCAGGCTACCGGTGGTGGTCCAGGCACCTGTAGACGGATTGTAACGTTCGGCGCTGGCGATGAAAATGGTCCCGTTCTGCCCACCGGCGACCAACACCTGCCCGTTCGAGAGCAGGGTGGCCGTGTGTTGGTCGCGCGCGGCGTGCAGGCTACCGGTGCTGGTCCAGGTCCCGCTGGCCGGGTTGTACAGTTCGGCGCTGGTGAGGAAGCTGCTGCTGCTCTCCCCGGCGGCGACGAGCACCTGCCCGGTGGCGAGCAGCGCTGCCGCGTGACCGGTCCTGGCGGTATGCATACTTTT
>WNFA01000581.1_pt1 | contig 29094 bp, 18 predicted proteins | sample 5400481 | NCBI WGS metagenome assembly WNFA01 (sample SAMN13153340, study PRJNA577476) | soil metagenome | isolation source: 120 cm saprolite under Douglas fir tree site 2 hole 1 replicate 2 | place: USA:California | collected 2015-04-18 | reverse complement strand
GAGAACCAGAAACGTGGTCCTCCACCTCCAATAAAACTTGTTATCGACGTGAGAAGATGTTTTCCCGCTTGCTCCTTTGAGATCGTTTTCTCCGAGTGTTCAACAACCTCGCGTACGACCTGCTCGGCCTTCAGTGCAGCATCGTTTGTTGCGGTCAAGGGAACATCATTCGGCAGCCAAACGTCCAGATAAAACCAATATTGGATGTCTTCAGGAAAGAACTGTTGCTTCAGGTGAGAAGCCAGGAAACCGCCGGGCAGCAAGAACAGAAAGGAACCAGCCAGGACCCACCACCGGCGCTGAATGGCTCGACCCACAAGCCGATTGTAGAAACCATAGAAGCCTTGCCGGCGCTTTTCCTCCATCGTAAGCTCTTTCTTTTTCGGCGGCCTCTGGATGTAGTAACCGAGCAGCGGGACGAATGTCATCGCTACGACCAGAGCACATAGCAACGCCGCTGTCATCACAATGGGAAGGCTCCTGAGAAATTCCCCTGTGTTTCCCGTGAGCATGAGGAACGGAACGTACGCAATGATATTCGTTAATGTTGCGAAAAAGATGGCCGTGGCCAGCTTGGTAGGTCCCAGCCATGCCGCCACCTGACGGGGCAGTCCATCAGCAAGGCCGCGCTTAATTCCATCACCGGCCACGACGGGTACGTCTACCAGCAAGCCAAGCGCAATGATGAGTGTCGCCACCGACACCTGCTGTAGATCGATTCCCAACATGTACGAAACGCCGAAGGTCATGCTCAACGTGATCGGAATTGCCAACGCCATAATCAGCGCCAGACGCCACTCCCAAAAGCCGATTAGGGAAACGATAACGACAAGTATGATGGCCTCGTATAAGGCGCGCAGGAATAAGTGAAGGTTTTCCTTAACCTGCAGTGGCTGATCTGACGTATGCGCGATGATCAAATCGGGCGGCAGAAGCTTTCTGAGCTGCGCAAGTTTCTGATCGACGGATTGACCGAATGTCGCGATTTGTTCCTGATCGCGCATGTAGATCGCAAGGGTGACCGAACGGCTGCGCTGCCATTCTCCTCCTGGGTTCTGCCACGTGTAATAATTTAAGTATTGAGCGGGACTCTGGTATCCGCGGCTGATTTCAACCAGGTCACGAAGATAGACCGGAGCGCCGGTCGACGATACGGACACTGCGACGTTGCCTATTGCGTTTATGTTTTCGAATTGACCGGAAGGGTTGAGAATTACCTGCCGTTGGCCAGCCTCGTATGTTCCCCCAGCAGCGATGATGTTGCGAGCGCTGAGCACATTTGTCAATGTCCCTGGTTGCAGGCCGTACGCGGCTAGACGATCCTGCGAATATTCCAGGTAAACCACCTGCGGCAATCCCCCTCGCCTTTCCACTTTGGAGGTTTCGGGCGCACCTTGTACCGTGCGGGCGATGAGGTCGGAAAAGTCGTCAAGATCGGCGTAACTATATTTGTCTCCCGCGACCCTGGCTAATCTCTCGGAAGTCTCCTGGGGATTCCGGATGATAATCGGTTCCCAGGCGTCCGGATGCAAGTCAGATCGCAGTAATTGTTTCTGAAAGAAGGCCTGGATGAATCTGTTGATCGCAGAGTCATCTTCAGTCGAGACACCATCCACGGCGATAAACCCGCTGCCCTGGATTATTCGGGGCTCCCTCAGGATTCCCGCTTGTTCTCCCTGATGTTCGAATATTTGTGCAGCGTCAGTGATGTTCTTGTTTGAGGACAAAGACTGAGGAAACGAGTAGACGATTGTGACCGGTGCGCCTCGCCCCTTGCGAGCCTTCTTCTCGGCCCGCGAAGTCACGATGGCAGACTGGATGGCGCGCCCACGGATGTTGATCTCGACCGAATCCGCCTTTGGGCTGGCAATAGTCAACATGAGGGCGGCGGTGTCTCCAAAATCGCTTTGGAACGAGATGGGGCCCGCGCCTTGCGGCAGTTGGCTGCTCAGCGCATTCAGCTTGAGGTTGATGTCGCTGAATTGCCGCTTTACGTCCGAGACATCCTCGGCGAGCTGCACGTAGACGTAAGCGTAACCGGGAATCGAGACTGAACGGATTCCATAGTCCGCGGCTGTTCCGGGATGAATGGTCTTGTTTTGAGCAACGGCCTCTTCAATCGGGTGGGTGACAAATTGTTCGACTTGCTGCGCGGTCGCACCGGGCCACGAACAGGCGGCCAGTGCAACCCTCACGGGAATATCAGGGTCCTTCCGCTGCGGCATGGAATGGTAGCCAAACCAGCCCCACACCAGGACGCCAATCAGGAGCACCCAGGAAACCTGCGGGTGCTCTACAAAGAATCTTGGGACGTTGTGGGTTTTCTCTATCCGGTCCTGGTCGCTTCGGTGTGCCATCGTCTCTCCTGCCTAAAGAATCACTTCGATGGGGTCTCCATCTTTCACAAGCTGCGCGCCGACGGCGATCACCTTCTCACCCGCTTGCACTCCCCCAACAGCAATCGAGCTTTCGTTGGTTGCGCCCAACTGCACTTCGCGCATATTTGCTGTCCATTTCCCGGCCTGTTCTCGCGCTACCATCACTGCGAAGCAACCCGGCTTTGAAGGACAGGGAATGATGGCACTGAGAGGCACCGAAGCAGCCGATGTACGAGAAGCCTGGCCAAGGCTTAACGAGGCAATCATGCCCGGCTTCAAACGAGCGCCGTGGTTTTTTACTGTGACTTCCACAGTGAAGACACGGTTTTTTGTATCGGCACTGGGAGAAATGCTTGTGACGTGCCCCACAAACGGCGTCACATCGTCCTGCAGAGTAATGCCCAGTTGTTGTCCTAGACGCACGCGACTCAGGGCATAGTCGGGCACGCCAAATGTTGCCTTTGCGGAACTGATGTCGGCAATCGTAAACGCTGGCGATGAGGGCGAGACGAGGCTTCCCAAGTCGATGTACCGATTCAGGAGGAACCCAGAGAATGGCGCTTTCAGATCGGAATCTCCCAGAGTCAATTCGGCCTGGCGGAGTGCAGCTTTGGCGTTATCCACGGCCGACTGTGTCGAGTTGAACTTTTGCTGCGACTGGTCATAGTCGGGCTTGGTGAGGCTTTGCGTCGCAAATAACACCTTCGCTCGCCCGAAGTCTTGATCTGCCTGGGTATGCTGTGCCACTGCCTGGTCGAGTTGGGCCTGGGCTTGCGCAACCTGATTCTTCATGTCCTCCAGGCGAACGTGCGCGAGTGTCGTTCCCTTTTCGACGAAGTCACCTGTACCTATGTCGCGAGTTCGCCCATCCGCACCCCGCACCTGCTTCACTCCCGTCACATAACCAGACGTACGAAATACGAGGTCTACTTGTGCATAAGGAAGAATGGAGGCCGAATAGCGTAGTGTCTCTCCGCTTGCCTGGGGTGGTGCTACGGTGGCTAGCCGGACGGCCCTTGCCGGCTGTGAGGGTATCTGAGATTCGTGGTGACATCCGCCCAACCCTCCCGCGACCGATGAGAGAATCAGAATTAATAATGCGTTCGATCTGTGTGCGGCTGTCATGAATGGCTTCACGGCTCTACTCCTCGCCCAGGGTTTTCTCAAAATCAGCGCGCGTACTCCAATAGGCAAGAACCGCCTGATGGTATTGGCTCTCCGCATCTGCCAGGGAAGATTGCTGCTTCAGCAGATCGCTCAGCAAGATCGATTGCTGGGAATACGCTACTTTTTGGTTCCGCATCTTCTCGGTCTCGGCATCACGAATTGCTTCAGTGACTGCGAGGTGCGCTCGCGCTTCTCGAAGATGTCTAAAGTTGGAATTCACCTCTAGAAGAATCTGATCACGTGTGTCTTCAGCGGAGAGCCCGGCTTGTTTTTCGGCTAGAGCAGCCTGTCGAACCTTGTGGCGTTTCTCTCCCCAATCCCATGGCTGCCAGGTAAGCAATGCGCCAACGGAACCTATGTTTTGAGGCAGAAAATTAATATTTGCGGGATTCAAATAACTGGCCTGGATGGCGACATCCGGGATGTAATGCGTCTTCTCGCTCCTGGTTGCCACCTCAGCCTGGCGCATACGATTTGCCGCCAGTTTCATTTCCGGACGATGTGCAAGCGCTGTCGTTCGGGCCGCGGAAAGGTCCTCTTGTTCGGGGAGTGTCGTTTGAACGGGTTCCACCGAAAACTCCGTTTGCACGCTGCGCCCCAGGAGGTGATTGAGGGCTTCTTTGCGATCCGCAAGCGTATCTTCGATGGTAGTCAACTGATAGATCGCTTTGGCTGTTTCTGCCTTGACACTCAATCTGTCGGCCGCGAGAACAGCTTGCTGGCTGAAGCGCCGATCGGTAAGCTGCAACAGCTCCTCCAGATACTTAACCATCGATTTCTGTGATTCATACTGGAGCTGCGACTGAAGAACTTGATAGTACGATTGATGAACATCGGCCGCCAACTTCTGTTCGCGCTGGTCGAAGGACAACCGCGCCGCATCGACCTTGAGCCGCTGCTCTAAGACGGATAGATGGATGCGAATCAACTGTGTAAGCGGCTGCGTCGCTGTGACAGAGGCGATTGCGATTGGACGAGCAGGCGTGTGAAGATTGGTGTTAGATCCCGGGATCGGCCCCGTAGCTGGAAACGTACCGAGCTGCCCGGGTTTGATTGTGAAATCGAGCGGCGCGAGCAACTGGGCCGCCAGCACCGAGGTGTCGAGCCGAGGATAGAAGTGCGTTGTTGCCTCGCCTAATGCTTCACCCTGCCTGGTTACATCAAATCCATACTGCTTGAGGTCTCGATTGTTTGAACGAGCCAGATGGAGCGCCTCGTCAAGCGTGAGAACCGTTCCGGCATTCGTTTGCGCGTTAGCGAAGGGGAGTTGGCAGAACGCTGCAAGCAATACGCAGGTCATTGCTGATAGGCGTGCATTCATCATTGACGGGTCTCCTCACTCAGCAGCGATATACTCTGCATGATCCTCCCAAGGGAAAGGTTTTTCTGCTGCAACGCTGATCGACAGGTGTAGCAGCAGCTGTCACGAGTAAGCGGCATTCGTGACGGTTGTGGCGCCCCTCGTAATCCAAGTCGATGCGCGCCTCATAAAGCGAGTTGTGACTACTCGCACTGGCTTACTCACAGATATGCTCCTTTCTACGACCTTCCCGCCGGTGACTCAAACCAGACCAACGTTGCGTACCGCTGTCTTAAGGACCGAATCCCTGCGGCCGGGACAGCACCTGCTATGCTCAGAGTGAACCCCTTGGCTGCGTGGAAGCGCGTGTGCGACGAGTCGCAAATGGATCTCCTCACCTGCGATTGGCTTCACAAATCTTGTTTGCCTGCCGCTGCAAGGATATCTACCGAACATGCGTTGCAGCTTCTTCTATCAGAGCTGCAACCTCCTTCGGCCTGGAGACGTAGACCGCGTGGCTGGCGCCTGCGACTTCGACCTTGTGGCTCCTGGCTCGTGCGGCATACCACCGTTCGAGGTCAGGATTGATGGTTCTGTCTGCTGCCGCTACCAGCATCCAGCTTGGTTTGCTTCTCCAGGCGGCCGTGGTGATGACTGCTTTGAAATTGTCAGCCAGGTTAAGCACCTGCGATCGCGCCATGAACGCGGCCTGCTCGGCAGACAGATCGGCTGCGAAGTACTCATGAAACTGCGCAGGATCGAGGTAAGTGAAACCGTCCGCCGTCTTCTTTATCGCAGTGGATTTGCTGAGGTCACTCGGGAAGCGCTTTCCGTCGTCAGCCTCATTCTCTCCAGCATCCGGCATGTGGGCCGCGATGTACACCAAACCGGCGACAGATGGATCTGTCCCCGCTTCGGTAATTACGGCTCCCCCGTAGCTGTGAGCGACAAGAATGCACGGTCCATCTTGTAGAGCAAGAATGCGCTTCGTGGCAGCCACATCTTCTTTAAAGGACGTCTCAGGCTCCTGGACGATGCTGACCTTATAGCCATCCTTGACAAGAATGTCGTACACGCCTTTCCAGCCCGAACCATCTGCCCAGGCGCCGTGAGCCAGAACAATATTCCGGATACGATGCTCCTGGTTCTGGGCGGACAGCGCGCCGCATGTCAACAGCAATAAAACGATGCAGAGGGATTGAGACATTCCCCGTACTACTCGCATAGGCGTCATTGAATTACTCATCTTGTTGCTCCTTTTGGGAATTTCGTTGTGACCAGTAACTAATACTCAGCCGGAGACTCAGAGCGCCAGATAGACGACTTGGACGAACTGGTCGCCGTTGATGATGCCTTTGCCCCAGACGGGTTCGAGATCGGCGAACGGCTTTTCCGCGACGGCTTCCTCGGCGGATTTTCCCGCGGACTTCAATTTTTGAACGCGATCGCGCGAAGTGATGAGCATGTCCCGGGATTTCGTGAGGTCCGCTTTGTTGCCGAGCGGGCCGTGCCCCGCAACAATCTTGGTGTCATTGCCGGCGAGCGAGAGAATTTTGTCGGCGGCGGCAATCATGCCGCTGATTTTGCCGCCCGTACCGGGGTCGATGTAGGGATACATGCCGTTGAAAAACGTGTCGCCCATCTGAATCACGTTGGCCTTTTGAAAATGAACGTAGATGTCCGTGTCCGTATGCGCGGGAGCAAAGTGTTGGAGCGCGAGGGTTTCGCCATTGGCTTGCAACTTGTAACTGTCGTGGAAGGTCTGCTGCGGCAAGGCCTCCGCGGGCGAGGGGTCGAAATGCAAGTCGTGCAACGCGCCGTCTGTTCCTCTATACAAGACCGGCTGATCGTGCGGCTCGGACATGCGCTTCTTGGTGTTTTCGTGGGCAAGGACCGTGGCTCCTGCGGCGCGAAGATGCGCGTTGTTATCGGTATGGTCGAAGTGCCAGTGGGTGTCAATGACGTATTTCACGGGAGCCTTGCCAACACCATCCAGAGCCTGTTTGAGCCTCGGCCAGGCGGGCGCAACGAAAGTGTCCACGACGAATTTGCCGTCGGGGCCGTTGAGGACTACCACGGTTCCGCCGGGGCCGGAGAGCATGGTGACATTGTCAGCAAGCTTTTGCGTTTGGATGGGGGCGGCGTTGAACTTGGCGCGCATACTCGCGACCAGGTCGGCTGCCGAAGGTGCTTGTTGCGCGTAGCCCGCTGCGGAGGCGCGGAGCAACGTCCCGGGAAAGAGGTGCGCCAGAAAAGCGCTGCCGGCCAGCGTGACTGAACCTCGCAACATTTCGCGGCGTGATGTTTGCTTCTGTAAGAGATTGAATTTCATGTTCTTTAGCCTTTTTTTGAATGTTTGGTTTACCGCAGGACTTGCATAACCCCGACGGCCGCGCACAACTCGGAGGGCACACAGCGTGCCAAAGCTCCGGCTGGCGGCAAAGGCAATCGATGTTGTTGCCGCGTGAACCTTTAGTCCAGCGGACAAGTCGACACCCGGGTTCGGGAAGGCTCATCAGAAGACAGAGATTTGGCGCGCTTGCCAGACGTCCGTCACTGGGGTGGGCGAGAGATCCTCAACTTCTGCATCTTGTAGGCGAGCGACGTTCTCTTGAGGCCCAGGCGAGCTGCCGCTCCACGAGCACCTCCGACAACCCAATTGCTTTCGCGGAGCGCTCGCACAATCTGCTCTCGCTCGGCTTGTTTCAGCGCATTGTCCCCGCCAGCCATGCTGAGGCCTGAGTCAGCAAGAATTTCAGCCAACGGTACTCGCAGCGATGGACCGGTAGAAAGCAGGGCGGCTCGCTCCATAAGGTTCTGCAATTCCCGGATATTACCCGGCCAGGAATAGCGGGAGAGCGCATCCATCGTTTCGTTGGGAATACTCTCGATTTGTTTTCCCATGCGCCGAGCGTACTTGTTGGCGAAGTAGCGGACGAGAAGCGGAATGTCACCACGGCGGTCCCGTAGCGGTGGGACATCAATCGGAAACACCTTCAAACGATAGTAAAGGTCGCTGCGGAATTTTTTTTCGGCGACCATTTGGCTAAGGCTGACATTCGTAGCCGCTAGCAAACGAACATCCACGCGCTGCGTGCGAGTACTTCCCAATCGCTCAAATTCCTGCTCCTGCAGGACTCTTAGGAGTTTGGGCTGCAATTCGAGCGGTATATCGCCGACCTCATCCAAGAACAATGTTCCCTTGTGCGCCAACTCGAATCTTCCCGTCCTTTTGGCGATGGCGCCGGTGAACGAACCTTTCTCATGGCCAAACAACTCGCTTTCAAGAAGGCCCAGGGGGATGGCAGCGCAGTTCACCTTGACAAACGCCTGACTTTTGCGCGGGCTCAGGTTGTGAATTGCACGAGCGATCATCTCTTTGCCAGTACCCGTCTCGCCCTGGATGAGGACCGTCGAGTCTGCCGGTGCAACTATTTCAATGCTCTCGAGCACAGCTTTCAGCCGCGGACTGTTTCCAATGATCTCTTCAAAATTGTGCTCAAGCCGGATTTCGTCTTCCAAATAAAACTTTTGCTCTGCCAGCCGCTCCTTGGCTTCAGTTATCTGCCCATATTCCAAAGCGTTCTCTACCGCGATGGCGATCTGGCTCGCTACCTGGGTAAGGAACCCGACATCGGCCTCGCTGAAGGGATTTTCCTCCCGTCTGCCGAGGCTCACGAGACCGAGCGCACGATTCCGGCTGACAAGGGGCAGAATGCAACCGGTTTTGAGACCCTCGGTAATGGCCATGTCATGTTTCAGACCTAGCTGAAGGACGTCCGAGGCATTGCCCGTCCAGGGCTTGCCCGTGCGGAAGACAAAACCATCAAGCGAACCCTCCATCGCAGTGACGTTCTCCTCTCGAATCAATCCTTTGCTCTCTGGAAAATCGAGCGCGAAGGTTTGCAGCTTTTTCCCCTCCGAGTCCGGAAAGCAGACGCCCACCAGATCGCATTGCATGACGCGCCGGACGCTTGCCGAGATGGCCCGCAGGAGGTCATGGAGCTGCAAATTTGAAACAACCTGATTGGTGACATCGAGGAGCAACTGCAACCGGTCTTCCGCTTGCTTACGCTCGTGAATATCCGTCCGCAGGGTATACCAGCGGATGATATGCCCTTCCGTGTCCCGCGAGGGGAGAGAGCGTACATGGAACCAGCGGTAAACGCCATCGGCACGACGGATACGATACTCAGACTCATATGTATCCCCGATTTCAACCGCGCGCCTCCACGTGGCCAGCACGCGAGAAAGGTCATCGGGATGAACAACGTCGGAGGTGGCCCAATCTTTCAATTCGTCAAGCGTCATGCCGAAATAATCGACGCATTGCTGGCTGACGAATTCGAATTCGCCTTTCGCCGTCGTAGTATTAACGAGCCCGGGAATGCTATCGACGATCAGGCGAAAACCCTGTTCGCTCGCGCGCAGGGCTTCATTGGCATGTTTTAACGCCTCAAAGTTCAACGCGTCGTCCACCGCCAGCGCCACTTGGTTCGCAACCAGCGAGAGAAAGCTGACCTCCTCCTTGTTATAGGCATCAGCTTCTATGCTGCCCACAGCGAGACCCCCAAGGCGCCGATGTACTGTCGTCAAAGGGATGGCGCACACTGAACGAACTCCCCGGTTCTTGAGCATCTCGGCTACCGCAGGGAATCTAGTCTCCGCGTCTAAGTGGGGAATTATCAAGGGCTGTTGATGTTGGTACACCCACCAACTGAAGGTCTCTTCCGGCGCGAATTTTGGAGCCTTGAGGGGAACACCCGGCTCGCCGTACGATTTGGTACACATCTCGTGCGCCTTCTCGTCGTAGAGGCCGACGCCCATGACATGGAAGTTCACGACGGCGTGTAACTCGCGTGCGAGAATATTGAAGAGTTCCTCTGGAGAGCGAATTGAGATGAGGGTTTGCGAAACGCGGAGGAGCGATTGATATCGCTCAGTTACCGCCGCTTCGGCCTCGTCCTGGACCGCGTTGCTCATCTCTGTCCCGCGGCGCGAATTCGACGACATTTCAACCCCTGTCTCAGCCCTGGGGAGCGCAAAACCTCGCTCGTCGGGATCTCGTTATCAACAAGATACACCCGGGCAGACGCCAACGCCACTCAGCAGCGAGATGCAGTTTTACCCCATTCACTGCCGTGCTGAACGTCTGGCACGCGCGCCAAATCTCTGTCTCCCGATCGTTCCCTCGCGATATTTGGCGCCCAGGAATCTTCGCTGTAACTGCCGTTGGAGCAAATAAATAAACCTGATTCGAATGCTCCGTACCCTTTGGCTCTTCAACTGCAATGGAGACATTGTGGGTGATGCGGCTTCAGGCGTCGGCGGTTCTGACGAGAAGTCAAGGGAAGAGTAGTGCTGAAGATCACTATCACTGATTTGCCCGACGAGCAGAGGTGGTCTTTGCAGGGGCAGTTGGTCGGCCAGTGGGCGGCTGAGCTCAGGTCAACGTGGAGAGAGGGGCGACACGAAGGGGACACGCGCAGATGCATCGTTGAACTGATTGACGTGACATTCGTTGACCGAAATGGTGAGGCAGTTCTGGCGGAAATCATGAGTCACGGCGCCGAGTTCATCGCCAGGGATGTGTATACAAAACATCTGCTCCGGACCCTCCGCAGCAAGTTGCAGCGAAGCCGTAAAGACGGAAAGAGAAAATGACCTGGCAAAGCAAATCAATTCGCAATAAAGAGTGACAAATGAATGATTCAATGAAGGCGATGCACAATCAGATCTGATCCTTATACTTTTCAAGGGCGATGCGGACCAATTGGCTGCGCGTCCGCACTCCGGTTTTTTCGAATAGCTGCTGAAGGGACGCTTTGACGGAGCTCTCCGATACCTGAAGGCGACCGGCAATTTCCTTGTTGCTAAGGCCCTCGAAGACGAAGGTGAGCACCTGGCCTTCCCGTTTAGTGAGGTTCTTTGACGATGGGGCTGGGTTCCCGGTTGCGGTGACTTTTTCCATGACCTTTTTCAGGTACTCCTGTTGCAGCCAGACTTTGCCGGCTAGCGCTTCACGTATGCTCTCGGATAGTTCCGCTGCCGAACTGTGCTTGAGGACAATTCCCGAAATGCCGTTGCGAATCAGATCGGCAGCTTCTAACTCGTTCACCCCAGCCGTGAGTAGCAGTGTCCTGCCTTTAAATCCAACTTCCTGCGCTTTTTCAACAAATGAAGACCCTTTCTCGTTGCCCAGATCGAAATCCAATAAAACCAGATCAGCAGGCCATTCAGCAACTGTCGCCACGCCTTCTGAGACAGAAGCACAATGACGAACTTCAAGGTCGTGCTCAGTCTCAAGCAAGCGGGCCAGGCTTTCGCGGAATAGCGCATGGTCATCCAGGATGAGGACACGGACTTTAGAACTTGCTGGCATAAGATGATTCTGGCGTTGCCACCACGGGCTCAAGTATCACGGCAAAGGACGCGCCACGATCTCGCGATTCGTGGCGCAAATCGCCACGGAATGTCCGGAGGATAGCACGGGAGACGTACAAGCCAAGGCCGGTAGCGGCGGCATTTTTTTGAAAAGGCTGGAAAAGCCTGTCAGGATCCGCTACGCCGTGGCCCGTGTCTTCGAATCGAATCACGACACTTTCATTTTCTACGACAGCTGACACGATTAGCCGCTTGGGATCAAGATTCTCCATGGCGCGCTCGCTGTTCTTAACAACGTTCAAGAACACCTGCATCAGGCCATAGCGGTCGGCGGAGACCGCGGGCAAATCGTCTGGCATGCGCCACAGAATCTGGATACCAGCTTCCTGAAGACCAGGCTCAATTAATAGGCGGAGTTCACCAAGAATCGCGGCAATCTCGACCGCCGTCAGATTCTCGCCCGCAAAGGGTCTGACTTCGAGGGAAGCGACCTTTTCCAATCCTTCCACAAGGGTACCGAGCGCCTGGAAATCAGGGTTATTGGTTAGGGGAGCGACATGCGAAAGATTTCTATAAACCACCGAGACCGCCCCACATAGATTGCGGATTTCATGCGAAACTGCGCCCATAACAATACGCGCGTTCTTCAGCAGTTGATCAAGCCCTAATTGTTCCCGTTCGCGTATATCTTCAGAAAGATCAACAATGATTGCCGCCAGTCGTGGACCGGAAACAGTACTGAACGTTGAAAACCAGATACCAGCCATGAAAGCTTCACCGTTATGACGGCGCCCCTGGGCCTGTAAAGTAGTGCGAAAAACCCGCGATTGATATGCGTGAACGATAGTTTGCAATGCCGGCAGGTATTGCGAAATCGATTGCCCGTGCAATGGTTGTCCGTCAAGAGCCAGCAACTGTTGTGCGGCTTGATTACTGCGTTCGATGTGTCCTTCAGAATCAACGGTAACGATCGCCGCCGGGCTGCTTTCGATGAGGGCTTCCAGTTGCCGTTCGGCATCCCGCCGGAATCCCACCTCCCGTTCCAATTCATCCACATGCCGGGTCGCCAGGCGCCGTTTCGATGCCAACTCCGACAAAAACAATCCGGTGCCGATATAACCCACCGTAACCATTGCCATGCGCGGAATGATGGCCGCCGTAAGAGGAAGATCGCTAAATAGCTCCTGTAGTACTGAGCAGAGCACGGATACGCCAATAATCTGCCATCGTCTCAGGAAGCCGGCGACCAACATGATCGGGAACAGGTAAAGAAATCCCAGTGAGAGATACGGCAGAGTCTTCCAGTCGACAATCGCGATCGCCACGATCAAAACAGCAGCAATCAGCAGGTTCTTCCTGCGATTCGATTCCGAATAGATGGCTAAAATATCGAGCATCAAATCACGCTTACTCCCAGTGTAAGCGCTTCAATGATGGACGGATGAAGACTCAATGTCCAACCAACAAAGAAGCCTTTGACCGAAAGATAGTCACGCTGCACCCGAAAGATATGCAAATTGGCGAAAGATAGGGTTAACAGGGACCCGAAGCCAATCGGATACTAGAAGATCAAGCGATCGGGGACATCATTCATTTCAGCTGCACGTATTCCTTTTCACTTGAGGAGCGACATTCGGCTGACTGTGAACTCACCTTCAGGGAAAATCCAGGACTAACAACAGAGTGCGTATCAAGGCAAGGAGCAACTTGCTTCAGTTTTAAGAAGTAGCATCATGACTGCCAACCGAAAATTTCGTCTGCGCCGCGCGTTCATTGCAATCGCGATTTCAGTGCTGGGCCTCGCAGGCTGTAAGCAACACGAGGGCCCGGATACGGCAAAGGCTGCGCCGCCGGGCGAAGATCCCATTCGGTACGTAAAGGTGGTGCGCCGATCGCTTCCCGATACTCTCGATCTTGCAGCCAAAATCCAGGCCGACCCAACCAAGGTGGTGCGGATTTTCCCACCAGCGAGCGGCCGGGTTGTCTCCATTGCAGTGAAACCTGGCGACTACGTTCGCCGCGGTCAAACCGTAGCCGTTTTGAACAGCAGCGACGTTGCGAGTGCGCGTTCTGACTACACGAAAGCCCATATTGAAGCTGCACGTGCGACGCGAGCCATGGATCGACAGAAGTTGCTGTTCGAGCATGGCGCCTCCGCCGAGAAGGACTACATTGATGCACGTGCTCAGGCGGAGGCGGCCCAGGCCGAGCTTGCCCGCTCCCGACAACGGCTTGAGCTGCTCAACGTTCCTGTCACCTCAAATGCCGATAGCGTGCCCCTGGTTGCGCCGGCGAACGGCGTGGTTTTGGACGTGGGCGCCGCAGCGGGCGAATTTTCAAAGTCTCTCGAATCTGCAAATCAGCTCATTACCATCGCCGATCTCAGCACCGTCTGGGTGGTGGGAGATGTTTACGAGAAAGATCTCGCAAAACTTGAACGCGGCAAGAAGGTTTCAGTCACCCTTCAGGCTTATCCCGATGAACAGTGGAGTGGCCATATCGATTCACTCTCCGGCGCACTCGATCCAACTACTCGAACTTTGAAAGTGCGTGTCACGCTTGGGAATCCCGGTCAGAAGTTGAAGCCGGAGATGTTCGGCGCCATTCACGTGAGTGCGGGAACCCATATGGCGATCATCGTTCCTGTTGGGGCGATTATTCACGAGGGGAACACCACAACGGTCTTTGTTAACAAAGCGGGTAAACCGGAGCAACGCACAGTTACCGTTGGGCAAAGCGTGGACGGGAGCGTAGAAATCGTGAACGGCTTGAGCGCCAACGACGAAGTTGCGGCTGCGGGCGCTGAACTGTTGAAAGGTCTGGCCGATTGATGCGTGGCCTTATCCGAGCAGTTTTGCGCTACAGGGTTATTGCCTTGATTGGCATGGCGGCGTGGCTTGCAGCCGGGATCTGGGCGCTGTTACGCCTGGATATTGAGGCATATCCCGACCCCTCGCCGCCGCTTGTCGACCTAATCACTCAGAACCCTTCCTGGTCCGCAGAAGAGATGGAACAGCAGGTCACGGTACCAATCGAGACTGCACTCAATGGCATTCCGCGGCTGGAGTATGTGCGCTCGATCAGCATCTTTGGCTTGAGCGACGTGAAACTCTATTTCAATTTCGACTCGGACTATTTTCGCGACCGCCAGGAAGTCTTAAACCGTCTGCAAACAGTTACCCTTCCGCAGAACCTCCAGCCGCAGCTCTCACCGTGGTCGGCTGTCGGCGAGATCTACCGGTACCAACTCAAAGGTGAGGGTTACAGCGTAAATGAGATCAAGGCCACGCAGGACTGGTTTGTGCGCCGCGAACTCAAACAGGTACCGGGAATTATTGATGTCACCACCTTCGGCGGCACCACCAAGCAATACCAGGCCGAGATAGACCCACAGAAGCTGCTGCAGTACAACGTGGCTTTGCCTCAGGTATTGTCGGCGATCGCCTCCAGCAATCAGAACGCCGGCGGGAACTACCTTGAGGTGGGAGCTCAGAACGTGAATGTGCGTGGGCTCGGACTGCTAAAAGGTGTTTCCGAAATGGGGGCTGTACTTGTTGCGGAGCGGAACGGTGCGCCGGTCTTTCTTCGTGACGTTGCTGAAGTACATGAAGGGTATCAGCCGCCACTTGGGCGTGTGGGTCGTAACGGTGAGAACAACATCGTAAAGGGTACGGTGCTGCTGCAGCGCGGAGAACAATCTTTACCGGCGCTTGAAGCCCTGAAGCAGAAGATCGCCGATCTCAACGGCGGGCTCCTCCCGCGCGGCATGAAAATTGACACGATCTATGACCGCAAGGCGCTTATTGGAGTCACCACCGAAACCGTTCGTCACGTTATCTTGGCCGGCCTGATCTTAGTCACGGTCTTGCTGCTTGTCTTTTTGGGTGATGTGCCACTTTCTTTGGTAACTGCGCTCACGATCCCCTTCGCAGTTCTCTTCGCCTTCGGCATGATGTCCGCAACCGGACGTTCCGCGAACCTGATTTCCATTGGCGCAATTGATTTCGGGATCATTGTTGATTCAGCCATTATTGTGCTGGAGAACATTTATCGGCGGATGCATGAGGCTACCGACGAACAGCACAGGCTGGACCTGATCGCCGAAGCTACGGCTGAAGCAGCCAAACCAGTTCTCTTCTCCACTCTGATCATTCTTGTCGCGTTTATCCCCCTGTTCACGATGGAGGGCGTTCCGGGCAGGATCTTCGCCCCCATGTCCATGACATACGGATTCGCTCTGACGGGCGCGTTGATTTTTGCGCTTTTATTCGCGCCTGTTTTGGCTTCTTATCGCCGGGGAGTCAGCAGCGGACATGTAGCTGATACGCGTCTGGTGCATTGGCTGAGACACCATTACGAGCGATTGCTCATTCTCGTATTGCGGAGCCGAAGATTCGTGCTGCCGGCGGCCGTCCTTTTTCTACTTATTTCCCTTTCGTTGTTCTGGGTCATTGGCGGTGAGTTCATGCCAAAGCTGGAGGAGGGGAATTTGTGGATCCGCACTACGTTGCCACAGGACATCTCGTTCGACTATGCCTCTCGTTTGGCCGACGAGATGCGGAGCATCCTACGCTCCTTCCCGGAAGTCGACCAGGTGGTTTCTCAGGTTGGAAGACCAGATGACGGAACTGATACCACGACCTTCAATGACATTGAGTTCGAGGTCGATCTAAAACCGGAGTCTTCGTGGAAGACCGTCCACAGCAAGGACGAGCTCATTCAAAAGATGAATGAGGCTCTGCAGCGCTACCCCGGCGCGGCCTTCAATTTCTCCCAGAACATTCAGGACAACGTGGAAGAAGCCATGTCCGGTGTGAAAGGGGAGAACTCGCTCAAACTGTTCGGCGACGACATAGATGTTTTGGCGAAAGCTGCTGGACGCATACAGGCCGTCATGGCAACTGTTCCTGGCGTCGCCGATCTGGCCGTCTTCAAAGAGACCGGACAGCCCAACCTGATTATCTCAATCGATCGAGCCAAGGCAGGCAGGTATGGCTTGATGGCTGCCGATGTCAACGCCGCTGTGCAATCAGCGATTGGCGGCGCAGTCGCCAGTCAGATTCTGGAAGGCGACCGCCGGTTCGATTTCGTGGTTCGTTACAAACCTGGGTTCCGGCATGACACGGAGGCGATGAAGAACATCCTGCTCGCGACTCCTGATGCCAATCGCGTGCCGCTGGGCGAGGTGGCAAACATTGGATTTCGTGAAGGCGCTTTTATGGTCTATCGCGAAAATGGGCGCCGCTATATCCCAATCAAGTTTAGCGTTCGTGGCCGCGATCTGGCAGGAGCCATTCAGGAAGTCCAGTCGAAGCTCGCTCATTCGATTCAGTTGCCAGAGGGGTATCACTACGAGTGGGCCGGCGAGTACGACAGTCTGCGCAAAGAGCAGCAGCGGCTCGCCATCATTATTCCTGTAGCCATCGGAATGATCCTGGCGCTTCTCTACGTCGCATTTAATTCGATCCGCGATGCGTTGGCCGTATTGGCGGTGTTGCCCTTCGGCATTGCCGGCGGCGTGTGGGCATTGTTTGTATCTCGAACGCCCTTCAGCATTTCTGCGGCAGTTGGATTCGCCTCCGTTTTTGGCGTCGCGACACTGGGCGGTTTGGTCTTCGTTGCCGGCATTCGTCGCGCAGAGGCGCATGAGCACGGGATCAAGCATTCCATCATTCGCGCCAGCGTGGGCGAAATGCGTGCCGTGCTGATGGCATGCCTTGCAGCGGGCTTGGGATTGCTGCCCGCGGCAATATCGCACGGCATTGGAGCGCAGGCTCAGCAACCGCTGGCTCGGGTAGTTGTGGGCGGAATGATCACAACTTCCGTGGCGATTCTGGTCGTGATTCCGGTTGTAGCAAGCCTTGGTTTGGTTACGAGCGAAGCAACTGAAGTTTAAGGAGGACACGGAAAGTGCTGAGGTGCGCGATTTTGTCACTGCTGTTGCTCGGCTCTGCAGCCGCGCAAACGCACGCGCTCACTTTCGATCAGGCGATTGAGCTGGCCCTGGCGAACAGCCCTTCGCTAAAGGCGACGCGCACGCAGATTGATCAAAGCCGGGCGCAAGAGATTACGGCCGCGCTGCGCCCAAATCCAACACTGCAGGGAGATGCGCAATTTCTTCCTATCTTCAGCCCGGGCCTGTTCTCGTTCGACAACTTCAACCAGACACAGCAGTATGACATCGGCATCGGATACCTCTTCGAACGCGGCGGCAAGCGCCAGCATCGGCTTCAGGCCGCGCGGGACCAGACGGAAGTAAGCCGCTTCCAGGTGCGTGACGCTGAACGCAGCCTTGCCTTCTCCGTGGCTCAACAATTTGTAAATGCGCTGCTGGCCAAGGCGAATTTCGAGTTTGCCACGTCAGCCCGGGACAGCTTTCGCAAGACTGTGGAGATAAGCGAAACGCGTTACAAGGCCGGGGACATCAGCCAGGGCGATCTGCTCAAAATCAAGCTGCAGGTTCTTCAATTTGAAACTGACGTGAGTTCCGCACAGGTGGCCCTGCAGCAGGCCATGGTCACGTTGCGCCAGTTGATTGGCTATGACGCGGTAGCAGCGGATTTCCAGATCGTGGGTGAATTGGCGTTTCAGCCCTTGAACGAAAATCTGGAGCAGATTCAAGCCAGGGCGCTACAGAACCGTCCGGATCTCGCCGCAGCCAGGCAAGCCACCGTTGCTGCGCACAGCCAGATCGCCTTGGCCAGGGCAAATGCAAAGCAGGACCTTACGACAGGAGTCAACTACTCGCACACCTCAGGCCAGAGCGGGTCTTCGTTTTCTTTCAACATTCCCCTTCCTGTTTTCAATCGCAACCAGGGAGAGATTGAGCGCAGCCGTTTCGCGGAAACGCAGTCAATTTACAGCGCTAAGGCCACTCAAGACACGGTCCTGAAAGATGTACAGGCTGCTTATGAACAAGCGAAAGCGAATGAAAATATCGTCAACCTCTACCTTTCCGGTTATCTCAAGCAGGCCCAGGAGTCACGCGAAATAAGCGAGTTTGCGTTCAAGCAGGGAGCGTTGGCGCTCATTGACCTCCTCGACGCCGAGCGCAGTTATCGCAACGCGGAACTAGCGTACAGGCAGGCTGTGGCGAACTACACCGTCGCACTCCGGCAATTGCGGCAGGCGGAAGGAGTTATTCATTGAGACGACTGCGGTTTCTATTCATGTTTGTAGTCACCACAGCTTTGCTGGCGGCGGTAGCCATTCGCCGTGAACCGTCCGAGCGGGTGACAGATGCCGCCACCCCTGCTGGCGAGGACAAGCAGATCCTCCCCCGTCCCCACTGGGACCTGAAGTACAGATCCGGTTCAGTACAAGCGAAAAAGGACGAGTGGCTTAAAGCAGCGTTTCTGACGGACGAGGCTGAAGGGGAAAAGATGATGCCTTTCGTCGCCATTCCTAGAGATGAGGTTCGTGCAATCTACTTTAATCCAACGGCGCAGAAACAATCCGATGTTATTCAACGTATGCCGCGTTCTGGCTGCTATCAGGCTCATTACCTGATGCCGAAAACCGAATCTGCTCCTGGTCCAACACTATTCGTTGCGTGGGCCGCGTCGCCAGGGCGGTTGACTAGGGCCGCCGAGCGTCTCAATGAAAGATATCCGGTCAGGCTTGTCTGGGTCGACAACAGCGTCGAAAAGGAAATCGTTTTTACAGTCAGTTACTGCGAATACGCATCGTTTTTGGCAAATCTGCACTGGTTTGCTGGCGAGCGCTGGAAAGACCTCAGCCGCGAGTTCCCGAAATGAGGCCAACTAAGTTCGTGACACCACAGCTCAACAGCCTTGGCCCAGTTGCGCCAGCCTGGATTGGCCAACACACATACTTAAATGCGCGCCGCGACTTCCAGTGCTCGGATTGGGAGGGATGGTGATCATGCCACGTATTCTCTCAATTTCTTACTCCGACAGTGTACTCAAAACGCGGCAGACAAAGCGGACTTGAAGTTAAGTCTGCAAAGCGTCTGGAAGATGCCTTGGCTCTCTGCGCTCGACAGTCTTTCGATCTGATGATTGTGGACGACTCCGTACCGTTGTTGGATAAACAGTACATCTGCGCACGCCTGAAGTTGCAATGCAATGCGCCGCTTCTCGTGCTCCTGCGGCCCAGTGAACCACCAATGGAGTACGCCGAATACAACATCGAGGGTGGCGATCCTCATGCATTTGTGGAAGTGGTTACAAAGATTGTGAAACGGAAAGGCACTTCGGCATAGAACAAAATGCTGCGTTTATTGTGAACGATAAATTGCAAAAACCGGACATCATGGGTCCAAAGGGGCGTCGTGACTGGTGAATGGAGTTCTTTGAAACTTTTTCGTAACACATGGATATTGGCCGTTGTAACGTTCGCCGCGATTTTTATCTGCAATGGCGCGAGAAGCTACTGCCAAACACAACAGGAGAATGCAGACGAAGCTGATCATCGTCACGGTAAACATGAGGCCATTGGCGGCCCCGAGCATCCACTAGTCCTGGTCAAGCACCTGGGCCAGGATCAGGCAGCAATTTGGACGAGTCCATTCAAAGTCAAACCCGGCGATCTTAAATGGATTGTCCCCATGGCCGGTATCACTACAGGTCTGATGGTGACGGACCGGACAGCATCGCACGAAGCCTCTCGCGGAACCCACGTTAACGCCAGCAAAACATTCTCTGACGCGGGGCTCGCCCTTGCCGGCGGTTCAAGCGCGGGCCTCTATCTGCTTGGTAAGGGCACAGGTGACCTGCGGATGCGCGAAACGGGAGTTCTGGCTGGAGAGGCGATGGTCGACGGGCTAGTTGTAGATGAGGTGCTCAAATACGCGTTTCGGCGTCAGCGTCCAATTCAGGACAACGGCGCTGGACGCTTCTTTCAAGCTGGAAGCCAGAATTCTTTTCCTTCAACGCATGCGACCCTCGCCTTCGCCTTTGCGTCTGTCGTAGCGCATGAGTATCCCTCATGGCTTACCGACACCATCCTCTACGGAGGTGCTTCCGCTATCAGTTTGGCGCGCGTCACCGGCAAACAACATTTCCCGTCGGATGTTTTTGTCGGGTCGACCCTTGGCTATTTGATTGGCCGTCAAGCATACAGCGCCCACCATGATCACGATCTGGATAAAGGTGCCTATGGAGCATTCTCCGATAAGACTGCCAGGGGCGTTGGATTGAGCGGCGCGGGATCAACCTTCGTTGAACTAGATAGCTGGATTTATCCCGCTATTGAACGTCTCATTGCCGTTGGAGTAGTGAATAGACCTTTTCTCGGGTTACGTCCATGGACCCGCACTGCCATCGCTCAAATGCTAGCTCAGGCGTCGCCGGCAAGCAAAGATGGCAATCAAAGTTCCCAAGTTGTGGCTGTACAGACGGCGTTAAGAGCTGAATTCGCCCAAGAACTCGGCTTGCTTGCAAACTCAGGTGTGAACCAGGGTATCCGCCTGGAATCGCTGTATGCTGGCATTTCGACAATTGCCGGCACCCCAGTAAACGACAGTTATCACTTCGGCGAAACCATCATCAACAACTTCGGCCGTCCGTATTGGCAGGGACTGAATGCAACAAGCGGATTCACCAGCCGGGCAGAGTCGGGGCACTTTTTCTTCTATGCACGCGGTGAATATCAAGAGGCTCCTGGCGCGCCCGCATATCAAACCAGCGTTCGCAACGTGATACTTCAGGTTGATCAGAACTGCTTGCAGCCTGGGCAGCCCTGCGCTCAACCCACTTCGCCCGCATTTGCAGCAAACCAATTCAGGCTGCTGGATACCTATGCTGGTTTTACCGCACTCGGTAATGAGATATCGGTCGGAAAACAGAGTCTGTGGTGGGGAAATGGAGAGGGGGGAGCCATGATCATGAGCGACAATGCTGAGCCCATTTATATGCTTCGCGTCAGTCGAACGCTCCCTTTGTCTATACCGTTCTTGTCGAAATTAATCGGCCCAATGCGATATGACAATTTTTTTGGAAAGTTATCCGGTCACCATTTTCCCCCTGACCCGTTCTTTTATGGCGACAAGGTCAGTTTCGCGCCGACACCAAATTTTGAATTCGGATTTTCGCGCACTGCCGTGTTTGCCGGCCAGGGCCTGACGCCTTTAACCCTCTCGACCTTTGTTCACAGCTTCTTTAGCACCACCAGCAGCACGAATCCCGGCTTTGACATTCGAAAGAGCGCCGGAGCGCGGCATGGAGGCTTCGATTTTTCCTATAAGCTGCCGTACCTGCGCAACTGGATCACGATCTACGGCGATTCAATCGTGCACGATGATGTCTCACCTGTTGATGCGCCCCGACGGGCCGCCATTGTTCCAGGTATCTACATCTCCCATTTCCCACGGATTGACAGCCTGGATCTCAGGGTCGAGTCAGGCTATACAGACGTCAGTCCGATAGAGCCTTCGCGCGAGGGAAAGTTTATTTACTGGGAATCCTTTTATCGCGATGCCTATACCAACAAAGGCAATTTGTTAGGTAGTTGGATTGGCCGACAGGGCAAAGGCACGCAGGTCTGGAGCAATTACTGGCTGGGCCCGTCCAGCGCAATTCAACTTTCCTATCGCAACGGCAAAATTTCACCGGAATTCATCCCCGGAGGAGCGACGCAGAATGATTACGCTGCAGGCGCCCGCCTGCGAATTCGGGAAAACCTGGAACTGCGGACGAACTTGCAATTCGAACAATGGAACGTTCCTGTGCTCGCCACCAACCGTAAATCTGATTTTGTAACCTCGGTTCAACTGACCTTCTGGCCAAAGGAAGGGGTCAAAAGAAACCTGGGAAAGTGAGAGGTGGCAAAGAATGATCCGGCGTCAAGAGGCAACGAATTTCGAAGCGGTGTGTGAGGCGAGAAGCATCGTGAGCCCGCGAGGCAGCTGGGAAAAAGGCAATTGATGAACGCAGTCTTTGCGGTTATAAAACTTTATGGTATCGAACATTCTCGTCACTTATACGGTAAATGGCTCTCCCGTTTCTCACACCGGACTGCTTCTCATTACAGCCACGGGCAAACTCCCGATGCGATCAGTTGAGCACCTCATCATCGTTAACGTTCGCAGGCTAAAGTAGAAAACGATGCCGGATTCTCGAAGAATTTCCCGATCTACTCCGAGGCCATCGTTCCGTTGCCTTGGCGGACTGTTCATCGTGACATTGTCCAGTTTCCTGGTCTTCGGCCAGGAAGCAACGCCGCAGAGCCACAATGCTGCGGCCATACCGGTTCTTCAGGCGAACCCCGGCCGACCAACGGTTTCAACGCCAGCCACTTTGACTCCCGTAGGCTATGTGCAGGTTGAAGCCGGTGTTCTTGGAGCAGAAAAGTCGAGCGAGTTTTCCAATCGGACAGGCATTGAAACAGTGGTTAAGCTTTCACTTACACGCCGGTTGGAACTTCTTGTCCAGACCGAACCTATGGTATTTTCGGATCTCGGGTCCAAGCCCGACCGGCAACCGGGCGAGGTGTTCGCAGGCTTCCAGACTGTCCTTAAACAGGGTGAGGGCGCGCGGCCAACGGTTTCCGTCAGCTACTTCCGAAGACTGTATGCCAGTCCGGCTCCCGAGTTGGACATTGGCACTAACCGCCAATCTGCTCTCCTGCTCGTGAGCTTCGATATCAAGAAATTTCACGTTGATACGAACGGAATTGTCACCGAGCAAATTTTTGACTTAGGCGGAATTCATCGCGCTCAATTCGGGCAAACGCTTTCGATCTCGCGTCCCGTGGTCGGGAAGCTGTCATTTTCAGGCGAGCTCTGGCATTTCTCTCAGCCTCTTACTAAATCGAATGCATCTGGGTTGCTCCTGGCGCCCTCGTACGCCGTCAATCGTTTTCTCGTTCTAGACGGAGGGTTTAATCGGGGACTAACCAGCACCAGTACGCGCTGGGAGGGCTTTGTGGGCTTTACGTACCTGATCCCTGGAAAGCTGTGGCACTAGACGGCGACAATCAAGAATACCTTTTTACTTCGGCTCGCGTTTTCTAGAATCGCACAAAACAGATTACCGGGAACAAAGCCGGCCTTCATTTACGTGATCTTCATAAATCACTGGTACATTGTTCTGCAACTACCAATGTGGGAATTAAAGCGTGAGCATCCATTGTGAAACGTTGAGAACAAAGCCGCGCTGACCTGCGTAAAATATCCCGTCACACTAAATCCCACAGCTTTATCAGGATGCAGAGGATGACAGTCTTGCACTATGGAAAAAGACAGCAACGAAGAACTGGCGTTTTGCTGTGGGCGATGATTCTGCTCGCATTGCTGCCTGCGGGTGCTCAAGACAATCCTTCCCCTGCAGAAGACGAGCAATCTAGCCTGATGAAATTGCTGGCCGAACACGGCCATCACAATCTGGAAGATGAAAGCTGGAATGCCTACGGGCAGTTCACATACATCTCGGCCTGGAAGCCGACTTTCACCGCGCGTTATACCAACCTGAACGGTAGCACGAATTCCCTGCTCACCACTTCAGAACGCAGCTTCACAGGTACAGCCACGCTTTATTTAGGCGCGCGGCTCTGGAAGGGCGGCGAAGCCTATTTAGTCCCAGAGCTGATTTCGGAGCGTCCGCTTTCTCAGCTCAAAGGACTGGGAGGAGCCATTCAGGACTTCGAGCTTCAGAAATCCGGCGACGAGATTCCCGCAGTTTATCTTTCGCGAGCCTACGTGCGACAGACGTTCGGATTAGGCGGCCATAAAGTTCAGAAGGAGTCCGGCCAGCAGCAACTGGGAAAGACGGACGACAGCAGGAGACTGGTCCTTGTTGCCGGCAAGTTCACGATCCTCGACTTCCTCGATAAGAACGCATTCGACATTGATCCTCGACAGGGATTCTTCAACCTTGGGTTCATGACCTACGCTGCCTATGATTTTGCCGCGGACGCACGCGGATATTCGTGGGGATTTGTCTCTGAATTATATTGGGATGAATGGGCCTTGCGTTTTGGCCGCACTACCCCGCCCAAGGACCCCAATCAATTGCCGGTCGATTTCAGACTCTTCAAGTTTTATGGCGACCAAGTGGAACTGGAGCACGATCACAAGATCTACGGCCAAGATGGCATGGTTCGCGTGCTTGCATATCGCAATCACGAAAACATTGGGCGTTTCGCTGACGCCGTAGCCGCCTTCGAAGCCAACCCGCAGAAAAACGCAACTACATGTACAGGCTTCAACTACGGATCGAATAACGCAAACGCGCCAGACCTTTGCTGGGTACGCAAGCCGAATGTGAAAACCGGTATTGGCATCTTTGCCCAGCAATATGTCGCCCACGACATCGGCGTGTTCTCCCGAGCGATGGTGTCCGACGGCAAGACCGAAGTAGATGCCTATACATCCACTGATCGTTCAGTCTCCGTTGGTGTGCTGGCCAAAGGTTCCTCGTGGTCACGCCCCAGGGATGTCGCGGGATTAGGGCTCAATGTCGGCTGGATCTCCAATGCCCATGTGGACTACCTGCGGCTTGGTGGCATTGATGGTTTTATCGGGGATGGTCAAATCAAACCCACAGCAGAAAACGCCTTGGATGTGTTTTACAGCCTCAACTATCGGAAGACATTTTGGTTGTCAGGCGATTACCAGCACCTGACCAATCCCGCCTTCAACGCCGACCGCGGACCAGTCAACATCTTTAGTCTGAAGATACATGGGGAGTTTTGAACCCCCGCGATTAGATTTGGTGAAGTCTTCGCGAAGAAAAGCGAGCGCCCAGGCTAATTGAAGTTGTATCCCAGCTCAAGCAATAACTGGTGATTCCCTTGCGTTAAGCCGGAATTTCCAATCTGGTATGTTGCGTACAGAGAAAGGTGTTCGGTCGTCTTGAACGTGAGCCCGGGATCGAAATACCCGTTGGCATCCGTAGACTCAATACCGGCAGTGTCGGCAAATTCGACGGCTTTTGTGAAGAGTGTGCGCGAAGCGCTAACGACGCTCGGAGCGGAACGATTCGACTACTTCGTTAACAATGCAGGTAACTTGCACCACAACTCATTCGCCCGGACGAGGTTGGTTGCGACTCCATGCCCTCGTTTACGGAACCTCCTCGCGGGTTGAAACGGCATAAAGAATTAACTCAACACGGCTGGAAATCCCGAGTTTTTCGTAAATGCGAAACAGGTGGTTTTTAATTGTATGCTCGCTCAGGCTGAGCCTTGCGGATATCTCCTTATTTGTAAGACCATGGGCTACAAGAGGGATAATTTCTTGTTCCCGCTTGGTTAACAAGACTTCCCCGCGAGCATTGACGCACCGGAATGGCACAGTTTTTTCCAACTCTCCAATAACTAGCTGCAGGTCAGCGCTGCTCGCCCACACCTGTCCACTATGCACAGCGAAGATGCAGCGCCCCAACAGGCGCATAGAACCGGACCGCTTAAAGATCCCACGTGCTCCGGCTCGAAAGGCATCAATCACCAAATCGTGGTCCGAATCGTCCATCAGAACCACACATTGCGTTGCCGGGGATGCCTGGCGTACCTGCCGCAAAATCTCGAAACCTCGATAAGGTCCATCAGCAAGGTGCGTGCTGATGATCGCAATGTTGGGTCTGAGATTCACGATCGCATCCAGAGCTTCACGCACATTCACAACTGATTTCACGATATTGAGTGTCTTTACTCGGCGCAGAACGCGGGCCAGCAACTCCGCCGTCATATGGCTGGCGTCAGTGATGACTACGGATACACGTTGGTCGCTCTCATCCAATGGTCCCGGCCCCGTCTGTGCCTGGTCGTGAGACCGAGAAAATTTATCAACTGCTTTGAGCTTGGTCGAGCGACTCCTCAAAGCGATAGTCGCACGAGTTCCCATAAACACTTCCCGTCAGCTATTCAGGCAACGCTTACTCATTGAAACCTTTGTCGTCCTTGAAGGCTCTTTGCTTGCAAGAAACAATCCTGTTCAGATTGGTGACTAAAACAATCTCAGGGAGCTTCGCGATTCAAGGGGAGAAAGCAATTTTTGAAAAAGGAAAGTCAGTGTCGCTTAAATGGGGCTTGTTGCACGGTCCCGATCCTGATCGCGAATCCTGTACCGGTGGAGGAGAAAAATCAACGCTCCCCATAAACACTTCCCTGCTATTTTTGGATACTTTACTCTATTTGCGAGGTGCCTGGATCGAAAGAGCAAATTTTCCTCATAGTTAATCTTCGTTGAGTTAAGATCCTCTCATGTCCGTTGCTACTCGCCTTTCTTTTTGAATGTGCGCGCATTGTCTTAAACTTTGTAGCTTTGACGACAAAACCCGCTTTACCCTCAAGATCAGAGCTGCCCGTGAGAAGCTTGGCCCAAAAACTTTCGCTGCTGAGAAGTACATCAATTACAGGGACACTGAGTGCAATCAGAAACTACCAATCTACTTCTTGCGGGTGAAAGCATCGCCCCGATATGCTCGCCTCATACCACGGAATGAGCTTTCATAGTTTTCCGGATCGCTCATCAATGTAGTTGAGAGGGCGAAGCTATGCTCATGAGGGTTGCTGCAGCACCTAAAGCTGCCGATATAAGTTCTCCTGAGTTTTCGGTTCTATGCGATGCGTCGCTTCAAAAACAGTTCTGGTATGCGGTCTACACCCGTACGCGTCACGAAAAGTCGGTTGCGGAACAGTGCGATCAACGGGGGGTTACCACTTTCCTCCCCCTCTACTGTGTGCAGCACAGGTGGAATCAGCGTCTTGCACGTGTCCTCTTACCGCTTTTTCCATCCTATGTTTTCGTTCAGATCGATCTGCAAGATCGGGTTAAGGTCCTGAGTGTTCCAGGGATTGTCTCCATCGTGTCGTTCAACGGGCGTCCGGCGGTGGTGCCGGATTCGCAAATCGACTGTCTAAACAGAGCAATCACCTTTGGCAAGGCCCAACCTCACACTTACCTTTGGTCGGGGAAACGGGTTCGAGTTACGGCGGGACCTTTGGTCGGATTGGAAGGCATCGTGGTCGAGATTAAAAACCAGGTACAAGTCATCGTTTCCTTTGAATGGATGTGCCGTTCAGTCGCCGTTTCCCTCGACCCAGCGGAAATAGAAGCTCTATGCTGAGCCCTTTTTCTAGTTCGGACTGTGTTTCCCCAGCGCCCTGAAAGGAATAATATGGAATGCAGCCAAATACCGGGCGTAAGCTCCCTGCATCCAGGCGATTCTGCCGAGGGCTTTCTCAGACACTTTGGATTCCGAGAACAACCGTTTGGAGTCACTCCGGATCCTTCGTATCTCTTCGTTTCAGAGATCCATCGCGCTGCTCTGGAATCATTGATCAATTCAATCGAGTGCAACCTGGGGTTTGCCGTTCTTTTTGGCGATCCTGGAATGGGAAAGACCTCCCTGCTCCTTAGGTTGTTAACGCAATATCGAGCTTCAGCACGCACTGCCTTCGTGTTCCAGACCCAATGTAAGCCGCACGACTTGCTTCGCCATCTCGCGTATGAGTTTGAGGTCCCCTTGCCTAAGAACGAACACGATGAAGTTTTGTTACATCGTCAACTCAAGGAGATGTTCGTGCATGAGGCCCATGCTGGACGCAAAGTGCTCGTTATGATCGATGAGGCGCAGAACCTGCGCGAATCGTCACTGGAAGCGATTCGGCTTCTTTCGGATTTTGAGACCCGGCGGGCCAAGCTTTTGCATATCGTCCTTGCGGGCTCCGGGCAATTGAGGGAAACTTTGCTGTCGTCGGGACTGTCGCAGTTGGCACAGCGAATCTCTACTGTGTGCAACTTGGAGGCATTGCGCCCAGATGAAGTGAATGCCTATGTGGCTTTTCGTCTGGAACGTGCCGGCTGCGCACGCGCCAAAAATCTTTTCTCACCTGAAGCGCTATCTGAAATCGCTGAACACGGGAAGGGCGTACCACGAATCCTCAACTCCCTGTCCTATGGCGCCCTCTGGCTGGCATACACCCTCAATGAGCAGGACATCACGGGCAACCTCGTAAGGCAGGCTGTACGAAATCTTGACCTGTCATGCCCGTCCAGACAAGGAGAGGACGAACGCCAGTCCAGACAATACTCTGGAATTTCTGCACTGAAAACAAAATACGCATTTCTCAGTAAAGCCGGCCGTCCTTGGTTCGCCGGGGCTGCTCCTTTGCGAGACACTGAGTTCGTAGAAGCTAGGCGCACGGGTGAGGTGACCGATTCATTCAATCCGAAAGATGATAAAGGTGATGATAAAGATGATGACAGTAAACAAAACCCATCCTCCCAACCTAAGAGGAGCGCTGCCCAATTTGTCCAGCAAGACCAGAACCACTTGCCTTTAGTCGGCCCCGCCAGGAGTGTCCCTGTCCTGCCGGTTCGAAGATTCCGGCGGGCCAGCAATGATAGGTTTTCCCTGGTACTCATCGTGCTCATTTTGATAATCGTTTGCATAGGTTGGTATCAATTTCGGGCCAATTCTGACACAGCTTCCAAGGCGAGTGGCGGCATTCCTGAGAAAACATTGCAAAGTGCCCCTGGCAGCTCAGGGGTAGCGCCCTCGGTCGCACCAACCACGAGTGAATTGTTTGGAGAAAGCAGCAGTTCGGCCAGACCCGCCGCCGCATCGAACCCCAAATTGCTACCCGGCAAAGAAAAAGTCGAAGCCTTGCCTCAGCTCCTGCTTCCATCAAAACTTCACCGGGTGAATGCGACCGCTGAGGGCTTTGTTGGCGATCCATTGGCTTTGCGCGGTTCCACCTCGTTGGACTTGCTCTTTGCGCCCACCGCTCACGCTTGGTCTACCCCACAACATGATGTTCCACCGGTGATGGACGAACCTGCGGACCCGAATCAGAACTCGCTCGGAAAGCCAATCAAAGTTGTTAAACCCGATTATCCAAAGGTTGCGACGTTGCGTCACATTCAAGGTGAGGTGGTCGTCGAACTGAGGGTAGCCCCGA
>WNFA01000576.1_pt1 | contig 29134 bp, 27 predicted proteins | sample 5400481 | NCBI WGS metagenome assembly WNFA01 (sample SAMN13153340, study PRJNA577476) | soil metagenome | isolation source: 120 cm saprolite under Douglas fir tree site 2 hole 1 replicate 2 | place: USA:California | collected 2015-04-18 | reverse complement strand
GCGCCGCAGACCGCCGACGGGAAATTCGTGCTCATCAAAGAAGAGCGCGTCCCGATTCGAGCTGCAATCTGGTCGATGCCTGCAGGTCAGATTGACGACAACATTGAGCCGAACGAAAAGGAAATTGAATCGGTCGCAGCGCGAGAGCTGAACGAGGAGACTGGCTACCAGCTCGCGCCCGGCGGGGAACTGATTCCGCTCGGTTACTTTTTTACCTCACCGGGCTTGACTGACGAGCACTGCTACCTTTTTCTGGCGCGCTTCGTTCAAGTCGCGGCGGTTCACCAGAGGGAAGAGGGCGAGGGAATTCTCGAGTCCCGCGCATTCACTGTCGCTGAATTGAGCCAAATGATTGCGGCGAACGAAATTCGCGATTCCAATACGTTGAGTATTTGTGCGCGGATGGCCGCGCGCGGTTTCATTTCGTTAGACGCACACTGAATCGAGACATGGCCCTGCGCGATATCTTCAAGTTTCGCGAATTGCCGGAAACCGAAACGTCAAAGCCGTTTCTCGAGCATCTGGAAGACCTGCGGTGGACGGTGGTGAAAATGGCGATCGCTCTTCTCCTGGCGATGATCGTTTGTTTCGCCTTTCGTTCAACGCTCGTGCGAGTCATGCAGGCGCCGCTTCACGGTCTCGATCCACAAATTGGTGCCCTCAAAGCGCTGGGCATTACCGACTCGCTTGTGATTTCGTTTCATCTCGCGTTTTACGCCGGCATCGTCGTCTCATTTCCCTTGCTCCTCTATTTTATCGCGGAATTTGTCCTTCCCGCGCTTACCGCGGTCGAGAAACGTTTTTTGTTTCCGGCCGTCGTCGGTAGCTTCGGACTTTTCCTGCTCGGCGTAGTCGTCTGCTATTCCTGGTTGCTTCCGAAAACGATCCTTTTCTTTTTCCGCGACACCCAATCGCTTGGATGGGCGCCGACCTGGACCGTCCAACAATATTATTCGTTCGTAACGAAATTCGTTCTCGGTTTCGGACTGGCGTTTGAATTGCCGGTGGTCGTCCTCGCATTGGTTTACTTCGGTCTCATCACTTACAAATTCATGGCGCGCACCCGTCCTTACGCGGTCGTGCTCATTTTTATACTCGCTGCTATTATTGCGCCGACGCCGGATCTCTTGACTCTCATCGCGATGGCGTTGCCGATGTCTTTACTTTACGAAAGCTGCATCTGGGTCGCCTGGTTGATGGAGCGTCGAAGATTGCGCTCGAGCCCCACCTGATCGCGTGGAAATCTCTTTCTACTACACGCTTTTCGCGGTGTTTGCGTTCGTTCTCGGCGCGGCCATCGGTTCGTTTCTGAACGTCGGGATTTATCGGCTGCCGCGCGACATCTCGATCAAAGAACCGCGCCGTTCGTTTTGTCCGATCTGCAAAACACAAATTCCGTCGCGGCAAAATATTCCGCTTGTGAGCTGGCTGCTTCTGCGGGGGCGCTGCGCCAATTGCGGGGCCAGGATTGCCTTTCGCTATTTCGGCGTCGAATTGCTGACTGCCCTTTTATTTCTCGCCGTCTGGGAATGTTTTCCGTGGAAAATCGCGATCGCGTATTGGGTTTTCGTTTCGATCCTGCTCATCGCAACCTTCGTCGATCTTGAGCACTTCATTATTCCCGACCAGATCACCGTTGGCGGAACGATCGCGGGAATTGTCGCAAGTTTTATCGTTCCCGAGTTGATGAGCACGGATTCGCGTCTGGCTGCGCTCGTTCGTGCTGTTCTCGCGGCGGCGCTCGGTTATGTGATTTTGTGGATCGTGCTCGAAGGCGGCAAGATCGCTTTCGGGAGAAAACGGGTGAAGCTGGATGGACCAACTCCGTTTACCTGGACGCGCCATGGCGACGCCGCCGATTTCATCGTCGGGGAAGAACGCAGCTTGTGGAGCGATTACTTCGCGCGCGAAAAAGATCGTTTATTACTCCACTGCGACGAAGCGAAGATCGACAATCGCGTTTTTGGAAACACGATCCTGGAGTTTCACTACAATCGCGTCGGTGTCGGCGCCGAAGAATTCGTGCTCGACACGGTGGATCGGATTTTCGGGGTCGCTCACGAGCTGGAAATCCCGCGGGAAGCAATGGGGCGCGGCGATTTAAAATTTCTGGCGGCGATTGGCGCTTTTCTCGGATGGCGTGGCGTCTTGTTCAGCATTTTCGCCGGCTCAGTCGTCGGCTCAGTCGTTGGACTGGCCACTTTGCTCATCGGAAAACGGGTCTGGTCGGCGAAATTGCCGTTTGGCCCGTACCTCGCCTTCGGTGCGCTGACATGGATGTTCTTCGGCGAAAAGTTCGTGCAGTGGTATTTGCAACTACTGAACCCGGTGTGAGTCCGCGCCGGTCGGCTCTAGCGCAGCGGCGTAAATGCGAACCGTTGCGGCCAGTAGCAGCGGACGACTTCTTCCAACACCCACGCCCATTCTGTATCGCATCGCGATGACTTAGTCGCGCGATCCATTCCCGCGGAAGCAACGATCGGTTCTCGGGCGATGATCTCCGCGAATTTCGGCTGGTCTCCGCCGAGATAATTCATCACTCGCCACGAGTCGGGACGAATCACGCGCAAGTTTCGTGGAACGGATTTGTGTGCTGGAGTCGCGATGAAGAAAAACAGGAAAGGTGCGACCCGAATTAACGGTGGATGAAAGACCGCGGGACGATTTCGGACGCCCTAATCGACAAATCGACGCCAAAAATTCCGTGCACGGCGAGGCGGTGCCACCGGTGGCGCTCCGCGCCGGTCACACTTCCATTGGTGCGACCGCAGACCGGCGTTTGGTGGGCGCGGCTGCCGGCGAGGCAAACATCAACCGCAGATTCGTTAGTTCGGCTTTCCACCAACGCAATAGTCCTTTGCGGAGCAATTTCATCACGCGACAATCCGGGACGAAGCCATCGTATAATTCGCGCCAACCGGCATTGCGCCTGGCAAAATGTCCCGTGGCCAGTCGGCGTTTGGCCAGCGCAACCAGGCGACGATTGTAAAACTTGATCACGCTCGCCGCCATCCGCCCCCGCGTTCCGTGAAATGGCAGTTCGAGAAATGCTTTCTCTGGATCTCGGTAGGCGGGAATGACCAGACCGAAATAATACGATGCCACGTCGAGCAAAAACCCGGCCGACATCAGTTCGGCATCACCCATGTAATAGTATTTGTCTTTATAGAGCGTCTCGAACCACGAGCGATACATGATCGGATATTGCTCGTTATAGTGCGCGACGCTTGCCGCTACATCTTCGCCCACGAGATTTCGCGCGACGAAATCGGCAACGTAGTTGCTGGTGTAGGAACAGAAATCGAGACCTGGGCTGTAAAGAGGATCGATAAATCCCGCGGCGTCGCCGACGCACGCCCAACCATCGCCGCAAACTTTTTGGCTGTAATATGGGAGCGCCGAAAATGCGTGCACGTCTCCCTCGATCGCATGCGCGTCGCGAAAAATTTCGCGTCCAACCGGATTCGCCAGAATGTGCGCGTGCAATCGTTCCGCGATATTCGCGCCTTCCGGCAATTGGAAGATTCGGCTGTCGTAAACAATTCCGGCGCTCACGTCGCCGCCACGGAGGGGAATGATCCAGCACCACCAACCGTGTCCCATCAAATGGTTCGTCGCCCATGAACGTGCGGTGCGGCAGGCGTCCATGTAATCCCGAAATTTTTCCCTCCAATCGTAGCTGTCCCAATCTTTCACACCGGTGAACCGTGCCCAGACCGCGTTGATCGGATGCTCGTTGTTCGGCCGATAATGTCCGAGCTTTCGCGCCAGCAACGTCGCGCGACCGCTCGCGTCGATCAGCCAACGCGCGCGAACGCTGCGTTGTCCAAGATCGACATCTACCACCTGTCCGTTCGCCCCTTTCAATTCAATCTTGGCGACTTTCGCCGGGCGCCATAACTCAGAGCCGGCATTTGCCGCGCATTGCAGCAAGTGTGAGTCCAACTTGGCGCGATCGACCTGGAACGTTTGCACGCGCGCGTTGTAACGTGGCCCGATTTCGACGCAATCGTCGAACTTTTGCTCCGGCGAATTGCAAAACCACATTCGCAGGCCTTGTTTCGCGAGTTGTTCGTGCCCGAGATAATTCGCCAGGCCAAGAATGCGCGTCATGTAACAGCTGCTCACCTCGGTTGTCGATTCGCCGACTTTGCGATCGAACGCGGCGTTCTTCTCGACAATGAGCACACGCGCGCCCGGATGCTTCCTCTTAATCATGAGCGCCGTCGCCGCGCCCGAAAATGCGCCACCGATGATCACGACATCGTAATCAAAATCCATCGCCGATAGAGAGGATGGACTTTGCCCGAGGCAAACGCAATTGTGTTCCCTCGATGATCTTCAAGAACGGGCGTTTGATCTTCCCAAATGGCGTTCGCGATGGATTGGACCTGGTCGCTGAGAACGGGATGATCACGGCGATTCGCGGGCCATCACCCGCGATGGGCGAGACGATTATCGATCTTGAAAACAATTATCTGTCGCCTGGTTTCATCGATCTTCACGTTCACGGCGCGGTGGGACGCGACACAATGCAAGCATCCGCCCATGCATTTCGCGCCATTTGTGATTATCACGCGAGTGGCGGCACGACGTCGCTGCTCTTAACGACTGCGACGGCACCGATCAAAGCCATCGTCAAAGTGCTCAACGAAGTTCGCGCCGCTAAGTCGTCGATTAAACAAATCGCCGGCGTGCACGTTGAGGGGCCGTTTATCTCGAAAGCAAAGCCGGGCGCGCAGCGTTCGAGTTTAATGCGAAAGCCGACGCGTGGGATGTACCGGCCCTTGCTCGAGCACAACGATGTGATCAAACGGATGACTCTTGCGCCGGAATTGCCGGGCGCGATCGCGCTGATCGATGAATTGCGCAAACACGGCATCTCCCCGAGCGGCGGTCATAGCGATGCGTGGGAGGATGACGCCCGCGCCGCGTTTGAGCACGGCATGCGCAGCGTCACCCACGCGTTCAATTGCATGTCGAGCACGCGTCGTCGTGGAATCGATCGCGTCGCCGGCCTGCTCGAGTTCGCGATGAGCGAACCGGAATTAATCTGTGAGCTCATCGCCGACGGTCATCACGTTTCGCCGACGTTGATGAAAATGTTGTATCGCGCCAAAAATTTTGCCGGCATTTGTCTCGCCACCGATGCAACCGCCGGCGCCGGATTGCCCGACGGTTCAAAGTTTTCGCTTTACGGAACGAAATGCATCACCGAAGCGGGCGTTTGCCTGCTGGCCGATCGCTCTGCGCTTGCTGGCAGCGCGTCACGCATGATCGATCTAGTTCGCACGATGGTAACAAAAGTGGGCGTGCCATTGCACGAAGCCATCGTCATGGCGACCGATACGCCAGCGTTCGTTATCGGCCTAACTGGCAAAGGCCAATTTAAAATTGGCGACGCCGCCGACCTGGTTGTCATTTCGCCAGAACTCGAAGTCCTGCGAACATTCATTGCGGGCGAAGAAGTTTTTCGGCGTTAAATCGACAGGAGAAATTCGGCAATATCGAGCGAGGCGCGCGGGCGGCTGAGTTTGCCGATGTTCGTCGACCATTCGCGCCATTGTTTTGCGCTGTCGGCGAACGCGCTCCGAACTTGTGCGACCACGTCTTCGTTTGAAAGTGCGATCACGCCGGAGTTGGTTTCAACGATGAGTCGCGCGTTGCCTTCTTCTTGCCCGGAAACGACGTGATTGATGATCATCGGACATCCGGCAGCGATCGTTTCCTGGACTGTCGCGCCGCCGGCTTTCCCAATGAGCAGATGATTCTCGCAAAGCATTCGCGGAAGTTCATCGGTCCAACCGAAGATTTGGACATTGCGATTGCTCGCGGCCCGTTCGATCTCCCGGTGAAGTTTTTCGTCGCGGCCGACTGTGACAGTTAACTGAATATTCAGCTCCAGAAGTCTGCGGACGAGGGCCGGCGCGCGGCGCGTCCCGGCGTTGATGACATAGAGCACGCGCGGAAAAACCTCAGACGGCGATGGTCGATCTTTTGTAAAGTCGGCGAACCGGGGACTGACCGGAAAACCGAACACCTTAATTTTCTCCGTTGGGACGCCGCCATCACGGACAACGGCTGCGCTTTGTTCGTTCGCAACGACAAAATAATCTGCCGGTGAGCGATACCAAATCGCATTAACCGTGATCGAGTCGGTGACGACGGCAATGTTTTTGCAGCGGCGATCATTTCCCAGGATCTGCCGCAACAAATAAGGATAAGGCGGAAAGGTCGAGACGACGACGTCCGGTTGAAAACGATCGATCAGGCGGCCGAGATTTTTCTTGAGGCCGCGAAAGCGTTGGAATCGTTGGTCGAAATCGTTTTTTCGATCGAGCCAGTTGTAAACGTAGCCCCACAATTTCGGCCAGTGGTTGATGAGTATAAGATACGCCCGCCGGACAATTTCAGTGAGCGCGCCAAAGGTCTCCGGAAACAAATCGCGCAATTCGACTTCAACCTTCGGTGCAACCCGTGCCAGGCCCGCGCGAACGCCTCGCGCCGCGCTATTGTGTCCTTCACCGAATCCGGCGGTGAGGATCAAAATTCTTTTCACGTTTTGTTAGGCTAAAAACTCACCCTCACCTTCCGCGTTGCGGTTTCCTCTCCCTGAGGGAGAGGATGGAGGTGAGGGCGACTCGGCAAGTTTAATGGATATTTCCGGTCGGCAAAGTAAACTCTGAGAAACGTGAAAATATTGCGCTCGATGTGGCGAGTTTTCCGCCGGTTGGTCTGGGAAACCGCGACCGACAATACGACCGGACTGGCCGCGCAGATGGCTTACACGTTGTTGATCGCGCTCGCACCAGTGCTTCTTTTTCTGTGGCACTTGCTCGGCTTGTTTGGAACCGATCCGGCGAAGTTACACGGAATTTTCGGCGTCTTGAAAAGCTTTCTCCCGCCTGATCCAAAAGTGCAGGACATACTCGATGCTGCAGCCGCGAGCGTGGTCGTGACCGGCTCGAGTGGATTACTCGCAAACGCCGGGATCCTGCTCGGAATTTACTGCGGCACGATCTTCATCGCGACGATCTCGCGGGCGCTGAGCCACACTTACGGCGTGACCGAGCCGCGCAATTGGTGGTCGAAATACATCATTTCGTTTCTGCTGCTGTTTTGGTTCGGGATCGTCATCCTGGTTTGTTTCAATGCCATCGTCTTTGGTGAGACTTTGGCCGGCGTCGCCGAAGTAAATTTTCAATTAACCATACCGCTGCAGCGATGGGTTGCGGCGTTGAACCTGCCGTTCACGGCCATCGTGCTCGTTGGGATGGCGCTGGTTTTGTATCTGCTCACGCCGGAAAATTATCTCACCATTCGACAAGCATTGCCCGGCGCGATTTTTTTCTCAGTCGGCTGGATCACGGTAACGAAATTGTTCCAGCTCTACGTGGCACGCTACAGCCGCTACGACGCGACTTATCTCGCGCTGGCGTCGATCATCATTTTGCTGACGTGGATGTATCTCACTTGTTTGTTTTTGCTCCTCGGCGGCAAATTGAATGCGATTCTTCGCCGCGAGCGCGAAAGGCGTGGCAAATCGAGAACGTCAGAGCCGGCGATGCAGCCGGCGTAATCGGCAAAGTATTGATTTCGTTGCAGGTTGATCGGACGTAACACTCTGTTACGCTGCGCGCAGTGGGATGTTTCCGCGTTTGTAGTTTTCTCGCGCTCAGCGCAGTCATCGGCGGCTTCGTCCTTCAAGCGCAACCAACCAACGAAGAAACACCGCTGCCCGTGCGCAAGGCTCGCGCGGTAAGTTCACCGTCGACCGACGAAACGCCGAGCCCGACAACCAAACCGAAGACTTCGCCGCACAAGAAAAAGAAATCGGCTTCGCCTTCGAAACCGAAGGCGAAAGCAAAGAAAACGCCAGCCGCCGAATCCGAAGCGTCGCCAACGCCGAGTGAAACCCCGGAAGCGACACCGAAGCCGAAAGCGAAGAAATCCGCGGCCAAAGAAACTTCAACGAAGAAGAAAAAGAAAACAACCGGAGAGAAATCGCCAACTCCGACAAAAAAGGCTTCGCCCAAGCCGTCCCAAACTCCAGAGCTCGGAGCAAGTGCCTCGCCACGGCGCGCGATTGCGGTTCCAAGCCCGAGCGCTCCTCCACCGCCCGCGCCAAGATCGACATCCGCATTCGGCGCGCCGGTCGAAGAGCCTGAACAATTGACGATCGAAAAATACGGTTACGAAAAGCCGCGTGGTTTTTGGGCGCGATTATTTGGCGGCGGCGGGCGCAGCACCAGCAGCGGTGCTGGTTACCGTTATCTAACGAGCTCCGTGCGCGCCCAGATCGATCGCGCGCCAGTCGCGCGGAGTCGCTGGCAATACATCGTTGTGCACAACAGCGGAACCCGTCAGGGGAATGCGGCCGCGTTCGATTATTACCACCGGCATTTTCGCCGGATGCAAAACGGACTCGCTTATCATTTCGTGATCGGCAATGGAACTTCGACCGGCAACGGTCAAATCGAAGTAGGGGACCGTTGGCGGCGACAAATCAACGGCGGCCACGTTCACAGCGATTACCTGAACAACATCGCGCTCGGGATTTGTCTGGTCGGCGATTTCAATCGCGATCAACCGACGCGTGCGCAGCTCGATTGTTGCGAAGAACTAATTCGATATCTCCGGCAGCGCTGCGGCAAGGTCGGCGATCATTATCCGATCGTGAAGCCGCACCGCGAAATGAATCCGCCACGCTGGCCGACCGATTGTCCGGGCGATGTATTTCCCTACTCCTGGTTCCGGCGGTTCCAGGAATAGTTAAATCCGCGTCGCCACCATGAGGTGGCTCTCTTTGTAATCCCAGCGGTAGCCGAAGTTGAATTCGACCGGTGGCGGATTGCTCTGCTCGAAGATCTCCCTCAGTTTTGGCTGATAGTGTTGTTTGAAAATCTCGATCGGGCCGAGGTAATTGCCGAAGACGCGGATGTTCCATTTGTCGCGATTGAAATAGGCGAGCGGAATGCCAGCGTCGTCCTGCACGATGGTCTTGCTATGATCGAGAATGAAATCGCGGATGCGGTTGAAGCCCTCTTCAAACATTAAATAGGAAGATGATTTGAGAAAGCTGCATCCGATGCCGAAGTGCTCGCAGAACCTGAGAAATCCCGGTGAGGAAGAAATACCGCCGTCGGAAATATCGGTCGTGAAATAGTAAAGCCTCTGCTCCTGGCCGGAGTAATTGTCGATGTAATCGATCCGGACACCTGGAGTGCCGCCGCCGCCGGGCCGGCTCTGTTGAAATTCTCCGCCGGTGCTCAACGAACCGAAAGTGACGTCCTTGATCGATTTATCGGCGCGCGCGAGAAAAACGTAGAGGATCGGCAAGGTGCCTTTCAATTCCTGCGACTGAAGATCCACTTTCATATCTTTGGTGATGAAAAAGCTGAAGCGGAGCGATGAATTCATTGCTTCCTCGAGATTGTGCAGAGCTGAACCAAGGTTTCGGGTCTGGAGCGGATCCGGCGGCGGTCCCATCGATTCCTTGCCGCAAAGGATGTAGACGTCGGCTTTTGGAAAAAATTGATCGACATAAAGAAAATCTGGACCGCTGAAAATGTAAAACGCGACCGGAATATGTTCTCGTGATTCCGGAAAGTATTGGCCCTCCCAGATGTGCAGTTTTTGCAACTGACGAGTATTCAGTTTGGCGAACGCCCTTTCGAAATTCGCTGAGTGCTCCTGCCAGGCTGCATCAGTTGTGAGCGGCGCGAGTGGCGAATTTTTCGGAAGCGGCATTCCGGCGAGAAAGCGCGCGGTATCGTCCGGCGGCGATTGAGGGCCCGCTGTCTGCGCGAGTGCAAAGATCGACCCGCCTACGCCGAAGGCTACGACACGGCAGGCGAGCGACAAGATCGCAACGTTGGCAATTGTGATTTTTCCCGCGCCAAATTTTTTCATTGGCCAGCACTGACGCGTCTTCGCGCGCAAAAGTAAAGGAGGAAGCCAGCGATTGCAGTGCCGAGCCCGGCGATTGATTCGGTGGTTTTTGAGCGCAAAAGATAAACCATCATCCAAACGGTGATGGCGGCGAAAACGATCGGCGGTATCGGATAAAGCCAGACGCGATAGGGTCGCGCGATCTCGGGGCGCGCCATTCGCAGCACGACCACGCCGATCACCGTCAAAAGCGAACAAAGCAGAAGCGCGAATTGAATGTAGATGACGACGAGCTCAAAGCTGCGCGTTAACAAAAGCAGATTCACGATCAGCAACTGAACAAGGACTGCGTTCGCCGGGACGCCCTCAGCGTTTTTGCGGCCGAGAAACCGGAGCAGCCAATGATCTTCTCCCATCGACATGGTGACGCGTGGTCCGATCCAGGTCATCGAGCTGATCGCAGAAATTAAGCCGAGGCAAATCACGGCTCCGACGATGCGGCCGCCGTTTTCTCCGAAAATATGTTTGCCCGCAATCAGACCGACCTCGAGCTGGCCGCGCATTTCGTCTTGCGGTGCTGTCGCAAGAAAAACCGCATTCAAAAGAACATAAGCCGCCATCACGATCGTCGTTCCGACAAGGAGTGAGCGAGGAACGTTGCGCTCCGGATTTTTTACTTCGCCAATAATGTAGCTGGACGCATTCCAGCCCGAGTAGGAATACATCACGTAAACCAGGGCGACCGCGAATGCGCCGCTGAAGATCGCCATCGTGTCGGCCGCGTGCGGCAAAAAGGTGATCGGCTGTTTTTCTTCAATGAGCAAACCGGCTCCGATCAGCGCGGCGATCAACAAGAGTTTCACGAGCGTCCAGACATTTTGGAACGTGCTGCCGAGACGAAGATTTCCAAAATGGAAAAGGGCGACGATCCACACGGTCACGAATGAAAGCAAAATGGGCGAACCGAAGTTGAAGACGCCGTGAAAATATTTTCCGAAAGCCATGGCCGCCAGCGCGATCGGCGCAGCGAAGCCGACAGTCGCCGAAATAAATCCGGCCATGAAGCCGAGGGCGGGATGATAAATCTCGGAAAGGAAATGATATTCGCCGCCCGAGCGCGGGAGCGCGGCGCTGAGCTCGCCGTAACAGAGCGCGCCGCAGAGCGCGGCGATTCCACCGACAATCCAAAGCATCAGCAAAGCAAAACCCGAATGGATGTCGGCGACTTGAAATCCAAGACTGGTGAAGACGCCAGTGCCGATAATATTCGCAATCACAATCCCGCAGGCCGTGAAAAAACCGACCGTTCGCCGAGGAGATCGCAAATGCGACGCGGCTGGCTCGGAGGATTTGTTCATGTTGGGGTCGACAATGGCATTTGCGCGTCTGAATAGCTACTCGCTCAACGATCTCTATTGTCAGAAGCGACCGCGCGCGTCATTCTAAACTCAAGATGAAAACAATTGTCTCCCTGGAAACGGCAACGCAGCTAGCAGTGTTTCTTGAAAACCGCCCCGGAACGCTGGCGCGCGTGTGCGAAGCTTTGGCCAAAGCCGGCATCAACATTCACGCGCTCACAGTTTCGGACACGGTGGACCATTCGGTAGTTCGAATGATTGTGAGCGATCCAACCAAAGCACTGATGCTGCTGGGCGAGCGCGGCGTGCTCGCGTTCGAGAACGATGTCCTTTGCATTGATGCGGTCAACGAACGTGGCGTGCTCGGAAAAATTGCCGAGGCACTGTCTCGCGCTCAAGTGAATATCGAATATGCCTATTTCGCCTCGAATGGGACTTCTCCGAAGGGGATGATCATTCTCCGGCCGTCCGATGTTGAAAAAGCGCGCCAGGCGCTGACCGGGCTGTGAACCGTTGCCGAATCAAGATTCTTCGCCACTAATCGAGCTTCGCCACTCATGGCGCGCATGCACGATGAGCGGGGCAAGATCGAGATAGAACCGAACGACGTAGACCAGATAGCCGGCAAACCCAAGCAGCTGGGCTCCGATCAGCCAAATGTGCGCATTCCGCGCCAGAAAAACGTCCGGCCGGGTCCGAATAAAAATTGCGGCGAGCAAGTTTAAAGAAAACATCACCGGCAAGAGCAAACCGATGTTCAACCACTGATCGCGTCGGACTTGTGCATATAAACGATTACTGGCCTGACCTGGGCTGTCGCGCATGCGTGCATGAATCAGGCGAAGATCATAAACAAATAGCGTCCAACCGATCCCAATGAATGCAGCTCCGAAACCAAACCAGCTCAGTGGTTTGCCGAGCTGGGCGAAGAGAACCGCCTCGAGCAACGCGCAGGCGATGTAGAGAAAATTATGGCCAAATTCAAGCGGCCAGCGAATCACTGTGATGATGTGGAGCACCGCGCGCGACCAGAAAACGAAAATGACGAGCAGACCAGCAATCACATATGGCCAAAAGAAAAGCTGTGGCTCGGCAATCGCCCGATATGCGTTTTCAATCAAAACCGTTAACGCCACACCTTGAATAATACTGACAAGCGTGAGTTCGATCTCGACCACCATCGCGTCCAGGTCCGAACGTGCCGCTGAAAATTTCATCGAGCCGGTTCCTCACGATAAGGTTGATTCGCCTGGAACGCGCTGAGAAGACTTTCGGCCAGTCCAGCCGTTTTCATGTCGCCGTTCGATCGCGCGAGAGAAATCGCATCTCGAGCAGTGGCCATCGCTTCGACAAATTTTCCTACCTCGGCGTAAGCGGCCGCAGCCGTTGTGAGAAACGCAGCCTGTTTCCGTTCGGTCAATGCGCACGCGCGCTCGGAGAGCTGAACAGCTCGCGGGCCATCGCGCCGCGCGGCATCGGGATGAGTTGCGAACAACCAGGCCAGTTGGTTTAACAATGGAGGAGAATCTGGCGGTGAAGAAGCAATCGCCTTTAACTGCGAGGAAGCATTCGAGCTTTGGGCGGCGAAACGCAGGGCAAGATGAAGTTTATCGGCAATTTCGGAGCGATTAGGCCGAAGCAACAAGGCATAGCCGAATTGATGGGCGGCAGTCGTGAAATCTCCCATCTCGCCCGCGGCCAGTCCGATTCGGTAATGCAAATCGGAATCGAATGGGGATATTGCAAGTGCGTCACGACCTATTGTGATTGCTTCGTTTGTTCGCCACAATTGCCTTGCGCAACTGAACAAAAGGTCGTATGCGCTGGAATTTTCCGGTTCCAACTCAATCGCGCGTCGCGCCTGCGCCATTGCTTGCTCGAAGTCGCTTTGCCTGGCGAAATTGATCGCCATCTGGAGCTGGCATTGGCCGTTTGTCGGATCGAGCTCAATGCCGTGCTTGGTTTGCTCGAGCGCTTCCTGAATTTGGCCGGTGTCATCGAAAACGGCGGCGAGGAAACATTGTGCCGTCGCATTGGATGGCTCATTTCTTAGCGCTTGCCTCGCCTCGACCACAGCGGACTCCAAACGATGCTCTGAAATGAACCGGTGACTCGCGTAAATATGTTGGGCCACGGAGCTTCGAATCCAAACTGCGGCGTAACTGTTCACGGCCCAGAAAAACAGAAACGTTCCCAAGGCAACTCGCAGAAATCGATGCGTTGACCCAAGCTTCTCGCATCCCATCGCGGCAAACGAACAAAGTGGTGCGACCGCCGATAGGGCGTAAAACGCCTTGACCTGCGCATAGGACGCGACTCGCAAGGTCATGAAGATCAATGCGATCATTACAACCGCGGACAGGCCAAACAGGAGAAACCATTCCGGCGAAGGCCGACGAACAATTTGATAAACCGCCGCTGCGGCACCAATGACGATGAACAGCGTCGGGATTAACGCCAACAAGTAACCGCCGATTACTAAAGTGTAATTCCAAGGCGTACGCGAAAGCATGTCGGATAGTCCTCCTCCCAGTCCGTCGCCCCAAAGTGTTGAATAAACTCCGTCTCCGAAACCATTGAAGCCGCTGAAGAGTGGGCCGATGAGCGATTTGCCAAAACGAAAATAATCGCTCGCGGTGTGAAAACCCGGATCTTGCCACCAGGGAAATCCTAAAGCGGGGTCCCAGTTGCCAACAATTGGCGTTCCGAAATGATGCCAAATCCGGATGTAATGCCATCCGCACGTGACGAAAATCGCGCCAACTGTTATTCCGAACGCCCGAAACCAGCTGAAAATTCGAGCTCGTTGTTGGACGAGTTTGATCGTCAAAGCTCCGAGGAGCGGGAAGATCAGCAACAGGCTCGTGGCCTTGGTCAACATTGCCCCACCGACGCAGAATCCAAGCGAAAGATATTGCAAAACGGATTCGCGTTCGCTTTTTAGCGCACGCAGGCCAAGAAAGATCGCCACGGTGACCAGGGTCGCCGCCAGTGTCTCGTTAGTTACGTAATGCGAGAGATAAAGCTGCATTGGCAAAAACGTGGCAATGAGCAGTCCAATCAATTGAAGAGCCAGTCTGCCCGCAAAGAGCAATCGGAGACTGAGAAAAACAAAAATAAAATTCGCGATGCCGAAAATCATCGTTAGCGAACGCAAAACGATAACGGCTGCGTCGTCGCTAACCGAGAGCCGGCACATTGAGAGAAAGCCCGCAGACAAAGCGTAATAGAGCGGGGGTTGAAACATTTCGAATCCCTCGTTTGGCAACGGCAACGCCTTTCGCTCCTGGATGTACTTAATATAAGCGACGTGATCTTTGAAATCGTAGCCGCAATGAAACGGCAACATTTTCGCGTTGTTCGAAAAAAGAATTAGCCACGCGATAATACATAATCCGAGTAGAATGAAGAGTTGCCGACGCGAGAACTCAACCCCGGAAACGTTCGGTTTTGCAGTAAGCTGTTCCAGCCACTTAGCTGCAGCAAATTTCAGGAGAGCGGCAAAAATTCCAAATGCGATCCACGTGCGCCAAACTTTGGGCAGCACATCGAATGTTTTTTCACCGCCGGCGAGAAGATTCCCGGGACCGGGATATCGCGGAACTGAAGCGAGCGCGCAATTGCGCCACGAAGAGCCGCCCAGCGAAGATTCCCATTCGCCGTCGGTCCGCAACGTGGAGGAGTCTGCGGTCAACGCGAGCCAGAGCGCCGGCGGTGCATCATCGTTGAAAACTCTAGCTTCAATCGTGTTTGCGTCTCTCCGCAAGAAACTCGACACATCCAACGTCGACATCTGTTTCCAATTACGCGGACTAACTTGCAGAGTGTCGCCGTTTATTTTCAGTTCGAGCCGTTTTGCAGCGCGAACGAACAATCGAGCCGATCTCGGCTGAGAATCGAGCGTGAATGTTCGCCGAAACGTCGCGTCCATCGTCGCAACTCGATGCGTACGCGCATCCACCGCGGCGGGAAAAATGATCCACTCGGCGCGTCCGTCTCGCGGTAGAAAATTAATTTTTGGATCGCGGACGCATTTCCAAGCAAGCCAGCCAAAAGCGATCGCCACAGTGGCGACCAGAAACATCGTTGTCCGGAATGGTTTCACCGGCAAAGCCTCGCCAGCAGCAGCGCCGTTAAAAAAATGCGTGCCTGAAAGGATTCGAACCCCCAAGTGCTCCGATTATCACACTGATAACTAGACGCTTACGGATATACAAACATGAAAAGGTCAAAGCAAATCCAGTCACTTATAAACAAAAAAAGTGGCCAAGAAGTGGCCAAGCAGAATTTCGGCAAGACCGATGCCCGGTACTGGCAGGCCGTGATTTTCAAGCCGATTTACACGCGGGACGGGAAAACGCACTGCGTTGAAGATTGGGCAACACGAATCCAATGGCGAGGCCAAAGTCTAAGGTCGGTGCCTTCACTTGGAACGCAACGTGCAATGGTAAGACGATGCAATGGAGTGTGAATACACAATACGGCTCTGGAGTTCGTACCTTTACTCCCAATCCCGGTGGAAAAACCGCTCTCATGCTCTTTGAATCGAGCGCTGTGCACTCATCTGCGACTTTCTACAAAACGTCCACAGAGGCTCCAAACACTACGCCCGCAGCGCAGACGACGAAAGAAGCCAAATCCGGCAGCGTTGCTTCGCTGCCAAAAGGGGCCGTCTATCTGAAGGTCGACTCGGATGCCGATGCGCGGCAAACGTTTACTTCCTTTCGGTATCCAGGGTGGCACTCGACGGATCGCATGATCCACACAAGCGTGTGTCGACTCGAAGTAGATCAACAAGGGCAAGTTGTGGCGATCACGATCCTGAAGAGTATAGGGTCAGGCATGGACGTCAAAGCACTTAAGACGTTTATTCACTGGAAGGCAAAGCCGGGCCCTTTACGGATCGTAGATGTTAGTTGGAAACTCTCTCCAGCAAACTTTGACCAAAACGAGTATGTTCCTGCCACGGGAACTTTCGGAAGGTAATCGCCGTGACTCGCAGCTTCGGGATCATCTTTGCACTGGAAGCAGCGTTGCCGGTGGTGCGGGACTTGAGCGCTTTACCACTAATGGCCGTGTTAGAATCACCGGTGTAGGAAAGCCTTGGTAGGGACGTAGTGGATTGTAGTTACGCTTCTCATGATGGTCGAGCGCTCTGGCTACCCGCTGGATCTTATCGTAGTCCTCTATTTCTTGTTTGTCTTCGCGTCGATCTTTGATCTCGTCTCGTACCCAATCTAGCACTAGGTAGATCAGACCAAACATACATACTGCGACGATTGCTATTAATGGGGCCATGTTCATTTTAGTTTGCTTTTTTGTTGAGGATGGATTGTTAAACTGCATTACCTGCAATCCAGTTCCGCGCGGAACCATGAAGCGTCCTCACGAAGCGCTTTGAACAGCCGCCTCGCTTCGGCTGACTCCGGGGGCTCCAGTTGGATCTGGAGATCGCGCTAAACGGTGTCCCAGCGAAGGTCCAGCCCCACGGGCTTTTTTAGCCGGCCGAAGGTGCGTTGAAACGTCGGATGACGTAACCGAGAACGAATTTACCAGCACTCCCGACAGCCGTATATTGGACTTTAGTCCTATGGGTTCAGGGTAGGCTGCCGCCCTGCTTCCCTTTGGCCCTTCTATCCGAATAGCCTTCGGCCACCGAACACATGCTCCCCTGTCTCACTGTTCCACGCTTCCTTCTGACCCGCTTTGAAGGGTCGTTGGTTGCGGCAGCTTCTTGAGCTTCTCGAACGAGCCGCACAAGATTCTCGTCATCGAAAGGTTTTACGAGAAATGCGACAGCTCCGGCATCGAGTGCGGTCTGGCGCACTAGCGGATCGTCGCGCCCCGTGAGGAAAATAATGCGCGTTTCCGGCGAGTCTCGCCGGAGGCGAGCCTGTACTTCCAAACCTTTCATCTGGGGCATCCACACGTCGAGGATTGCTACGTGACATGGGGCATGTTTGAGGTTGGCTAGGAAGGCGTCCGGCTTGCTAAACTTCTCTGCAATCAAACCCGCCGACCTCAGTAAACGGCCAAGCGCCTTGAGCATCGAGACATCATCGTCGAGGAGCCAGATGCCATCGCGGCTCTGCCCTCCGATGCGCCGGTCTAATGTATGCACTTTTACCTTTCTGGATTGAGTTAAAGCCATATTGGTGCATTGCGCTCACCGCTTATTGTCAGAGTCGACCCGAATTGTCTGCACCTTGCATTTCGGTAATCAAAGCGTTGAATCTGTCGATCTTTCGGAGCGAGACCGTCTTCCACTGTTCCCACGACCCCTTGTGACTCGGGCTCCTGTGGCTACGCGAAACAGGGGGAAAGGGAAGAAGGGCGGTAATTGCTACCCTGCTACAAGGCTACCGGGCTTTCGGGAAGCAGCGGTGCATTGCCATCGAACCGTGCAAAATCCCACATGCCTGCTCGCTTCTCTCTTGCGAGGGGTCGTCTGCAACTAAGTAACGGCAAGTCGAAATAATTTGCTGCTCGCTGAGCCGCGCTTTAAGAGCACGTGCATGATTTGGCTCGGCGTCGCGACAATTTCGCAACGCGAACCGTCGCTGCTCATCATGCTGCCGTTCGCGATCCTGGTCATTTCTATCGCGATCGCTCCGATCATTCTGCAGCATCGTTGGGAGCGGTATTATCACAAGGTTTGCCTCGGACTCGCTGCCTTCGTTGGCGGTTATTATCTCTTAGCGCGTCACGATGCTGAGCGCGTGCTCCACGCCGGTTTCGAGTATGTCAGCTTCATCGCTGTGGTCGGCTCGTTCTTCGTCGTTTCCGGGGGAACCCATCTGCGCGCGCCAAGTCACGTCGCGCCTGCCGCAAATACGATCTTTCTTCTTCTCGGTGCCCTGCTTTCGAACGTTGTCGGCACCATCGCTGCTTCCGTGCTCCTGATCCGGCCGTGGATAGAGATGAACAAAGCGCGCTTCTCGGGATTTCATCTCGCCTTCTTCATCTTCGTCGTGAGCAATGTCGGCGGCACGCTCCTGCCAGTGGGCCCGCCGCTCTTTCTCGGCTATCTCAAGCACATCCCGTTTTTCTGGCCGCTGGTTCGATGCTGGCCGCATTGGTGCATCGCAATCGCTGCACTGTTGTCGATCTTTTACATTGTCGATCGTCGCCAATTTTCGAAGGCGACAAGCGTGCCAGTTGTATCTGGCGGCACCGAGAAGTGGCGTTGCTTCGGCAAACGCAATTTGATCTTCATGTCGATCATGCTCGGTGCGCTGATCGCATTTCCACCGATCTGGCGCGAGGTCGCTATCGGGGGATGCGCAATCATGTCTTATTACTGGACGCCAGCGCGCATCCACGAGGCGAACGCATTCACTTTTGCGCCCATTAAGGAAGTCGCGTGGCTCTTTCTCGGGATCTTTGCTACCATGATTCCAGTCCTCGACTACGTCGAGCTGCATGCCCGCGATTTAGGCGTGCAAACTGATGCGCAATTCTTCTGGGCCACCGGGCTGCTCTCCGCGCTGCTCGATAACGCTCCGGCTTATCTGACATTCCTTGCTGGTGCGCTCGGTTTGCATGGACTCGACATGAACAGCGCGAATCACATGGCCGAGTTCGTGACGCGACACGACCACTCTCTCATCGCCGTTTCGTTAGGCGCGACGTTTTTCGGCGCGCTCACCTACATTGGGAACGGCCCAAACCTCCTCGTCAAAGCGATCGCGCAGGATTTGAAGGTGCCGACACCAAGTTTCTTCGGCTTCATCTTCAAGTTCGCCGGGCCGGTGCTGTTGCCAATCTTCGCATTGCTGTCGGTTTTGTTCTTTCGAAAATGAAGCGGCCGCGTTCGCTCACAATCTTGATGTGGTTCTGTGCGCTCTACGCTATCGGCGCCGCGATTGGAATCATTGCCGTGTTGCTCGATCTCGGCCGCTTCTTCGGCGGCTACACTATTGGTGGGATGACGGTGAATCGCGGAACGTGGCTGAGAATCGCAGCACCTCTCGTTGCAATGGTCGCGTTCTTGATGGGTGCAACGGCGTTCGCGTTGAAGCACGGTCGGCAGAGCGCGCGAATTACATTCATGCTTATCTGGCCGCTGATCATTCTTTACGGAGTCGCCTGCGCGATCATCAGCGCCGTGCCGTGGACGCTCGCATTGCGGGCACTCATCGACGCAACACTCGTCGGCGCAATCTCGGCGTGGAGCGGAGACGGACAGCTTGCGAGACTATTCACGTCACGTTTTGCCGGCCAACGGTTGGCTGCAGCGCTTGGTTAGGCATTTTCCGCCATTCCCCAAGTCGGCAGGGTTGCTAATTCCAAGCTGTTGCCTGCGGGATCACGAAAATACAGAGAATGTCCTCCCTTAGGCCAGGAAACTTCCGAATAAATGGGAACATCTGCTGCTCTTAGCCATTGACGCCATTCCTCCAACTCGTGCGATGGGATCGCCCAAGCGACATGGCCTCTCCCACGGCAACCGTGCCAGTTCTCCTCTTGCTCCGTCTTGTCTGGATTGAACACCAGCAACATAGCTGATCCACATCGAAAGAACACGTGACGGTCCTCCACCCGGGAATACACCTCTAATCCCAATACCCTTGTGTAAAAGCGTTCGGCTGCGTCAAGGTTCTGTGCATATAGCGAGGTTTCGAGGAGTCGATCTACTTTCATAGCATGCGGGACTGGACGCCTGGATTGCCTAACGAGAAAGAGATAAGCCACGGCAGGGTGACGTGGCAAACACGCTGAGGTTTTCTCGCGAGGGGGCCGTTGGCTTCATCGACTGGTTAGTAAAATGATCCCGATGACACATTGACCGAAATCAGGCCCGCGCAAGCGGCGTGCGACTCTTTATCCTTTTTAGTGGCTGCCCGTGGTGCCAGTGCCGCCTGTGGTGGATTTGGATTTGCCCTCAACACCGCCGCCAGCTTTGACGTCTTTTACTGGCTTTAGGTCGCGAATTTCCAGGTCACGAATTTTGCCCTTCTTAATTCGGCGCCAAACCGAGCGGACTACATTGATATTCGGGCTTTGGGACTCCATTGCCAATTATTTTTTAGCAACGTTCGCTTTAGGCTAGTCGACTGACACATTACTCGCAAGCGTTTTGATCGCCCTACCACTCTTTGAAATGCGCCCGCGTGCTCGTGCGTCTCGACCACTCTCGATAAGTTGCCGGATTTTATCGTGCGCATTAAGTATTGGGAAATCATCGCCGACAATCTCAGCAAAGCCGGTTGGAGTTGGGGCTACGTGTCAGCGATTGATTCCAGCGGGCAAACGATCTGGATTGTGGACGCGCATCGCAGCGACGAAAAACGTTTCGTTGTGCGCGCGGATGAAAAGCTGACTGCTTTTCTGGAACTCGAATCGGCTATTTGGGATTTCCCAGTTTCACGCACCCATGCACTGTTAAGCGACACAGCGCAGGCACAGAAACGTACGACTAAAGTCTCATAGACCCCACAACGCGAACCCTACTATCAGTAAAAAGGATCTGAATCAGGCGGAGGACAATTGCCCCGCTGGGTTCTTCGCCTGTTCTCGACCTGCAAATCGCAGAAACACACGGCGGGGAAACGAAAGGAAGAACCATGAATCGACTGATTCGAAGGATTTCCGAGCAACCGTTGCAGGAGGAGATTAAAGCGCTCAGTGCAAGCTTGAAAGAGCAGGCCGCGCAAATCCAGAAAGTGAGCGCACAACTCGAAGTGAGCAAGCCCGCGCTGCAAACGGTTTTGAACGATCAGTAATCTGTCGAGTTAGTACGACTCTTTCAAATCGCCCGCGTGCGTGCATTTCAATCACGTAGAACCTAGAAAGAAAACAACAAAAACAACGAGAAAGAGGAGTGAAGCCATGACTAAGAAAAAACAAGTGAGCAAAAAGAAATCGCAGGAAATGCAGCCCAGAGTGACCTTCAGAAATAAGGATTCGGCTCGGGCTTTAACGGACCAAGAGATCGACAAACGCCTAAGCAAAGGTGCCGTAGCTCATAACACCTCCCTAAACATATACCTGGCAAAGAAACGCACTGGCCGCGTTGCCCGGGCTCAAAATTTGCGGCCAAAGTTCGTTCCGCCTGCGTTAGCGACCCAAGCACTTAAGAAGAGGAGGCCGGCTGTTAAAGTTAGCGACCCCCCAGCATTAGATCGAAGCGATGAATCAGCGATCGCCATAAATCCCATAAACCCAAAGAATATAGTTGCAGGGGCAGCAACGGCTGATGCAACGCAATTCACCAATAGCGCCTATGTCACCACAGATGGCGGTAATACCTGGAAAACTGTGACAGCCCTCACAAATACCAGTGAAGGAGCGGGAATCGCTTTTGACGATTCAGGGAACTCTTACTACGTAACCATGCAAAATGGATTTAATCCGTGCTGCATCGTGAGCCGAGATGGAGGCTTAACGTGGGGCCCACCAGCCTTTTTCGGCTACGGCGACAAAACGGCCGTCGCTGCGCGAGGCCGAGTTGCGTTATGCGGTTTCGATCGCCTAAATGCAGAGGCCTGCGCCTTTACACTAGACGGTGGAAACAATTGGACTGTACACGATTTTACGGATTCCGGCCTCGGAACCGCTCCGCTAGTCAGTTACAATCAGAAATACTTTTATATCATCTACGGCGCATTAGATAACAATCTGAAAATTTACGTTAGCGCCGATCAAGGGCAAACTTGGAGTGGCCCGAACATCGTTGTTCCGGGAAATGCTTATTCCAGTCCCATCGCCGGGCCACTCTCATATGAAGGAGGCGCGCTGACCTGCCCAGGCACTAATGTTGGCACCGACAGATCAGGCAAAATTCATGTGCTTTACATTGACAGCAGCAGGAGCCTGCCGATGTACACGTCAAGCAGCAATCATGGGTCAACTTGGAGCACCCCGGTAAACGTAGATCCTCGACGATCTAACGATGTACACATGTTTCCGTGCCTCTGTTGCAATAAGAAGGGAGACATCCTAGCAGGCAGCATGGTCTATGACCAAACATCGAGCAAATACAGGATGCTCGGGCATGCGAAAGCTGCAAACGCAACCGTATGGAGGACAAAGGAGATGGACAACGGAGAATGGCAAGCGGCAGGACCTTCCCCGAATTTCAGAATCGGGTTCGGGGACTACTGGGACTGCGATTGTCTCCGCAAAAATCGCATCTCCGTTGCGGCTTGGTCTGAAACTCCGAATGGGCAACAACCCTGGCAAACATGGGTCCGCCTTCCATTCTTGCCAAATTGATCAGAATCGGTTGGCCGCGATCGAAGCGAGAATAGAAAACTTGATGGAGGCCTTCGGCGCGGAGGAAATACCGTACCCACGGACGGCACCGAACATCACGAAATTCAATGCCTATATGGGGCAACTGAAAGAGCAACGTGCCTTTCTGCTAAAACGGTTTGAAGCTTGTCGGCTCGCAAATCCCCTGCCATAAGCAAGGAAATCTCCCTTACGAACCCTTTGCACTTGTTGCGTCGGGTGAGACATCCCGAAAGTAGTGCCCAGAAACGCCTCATCTGTTGTACCGACTGCTGATGAAATACTGCCAACGCTTCGTCTCGGCTAATGCTCATAATTCTTTGGCGGTTTGTATCTGAACAATAGCCACGCGGCGATTCTTGTTGCAAAGAGACATGATATATTGATGTCTCATTGACACACGTCGTGGGCTATGATTAATTCGCGGGCATGAACAAGAGGCTTGCAGAAGTGACCGCTAAACGTGGCCCCTTGCTCCGGCGCGAACTTCACGAAGCGGTGGGGGGGCAAACTCAAAGCGGTATATCCCCTTCATCGAAGGAACCCCTGATTTTGCTTTTTTCCGACCCAATTTCAGGGCCAGAGCATGGCTACGTAGACGGGTGGCAGGCCGACGGTTTCTACCACTATACCGGAGAGGGGCAGCGCGGTGATCAAGTAATGGCTAGGGGGAACAAAGCCATTCGAGATCACGGAGCAGATGGGAGGGAGCTTCACCTTTTTCAAGCCACCGGTAAAGGGAAGCCGATCACATATCGAGGACAATTCACCTATTCTGATCACTACGAGGCTGACGCTCCAGAAACCGGAGGGGGGCCGATGCGAAGGGTTCTGATCTTCCGTCTTAAACCGGTACGCGCTATCCGCCGAGACGCTGTCGGGCCGGTAGCGAAGGCAGCCAGCGATTCCGTGGCAGAAGTTGCGATTGAGAGTTCCAACACGGAAAAGGCATTTGTCGAGCCTTCGCGGGAGCCTTACGAGGCGGAGCGGAAGGAAGCGAAACTCATAGCGGATTTCATCGCATGGAGCCGTCTGGCCGGACGAGAATTTAAAAGGCTTAAGATCGTGCCAAAGGGTGAAGGAAAGCCGATTTTTTCCGACTTATACAGCAAGAAAGCCCGTCAGCTTATCGAGGCGAAAGGCAGTGTTTCGCGAGACGCGATAAGGATGGCCATTGGGCAAATCTACGATTACCGGCGGTTTGCCGAGGCCGGTACCGGTTTAGCGATCCTGCTTCCTGAGCTTCCTCGACCTGATCTGGTGAAATTAATACAGTCATCTGGTGTCGCGGTAATTCATCCCATTGAGAACGGCTTCGCTATTTTGGAGGATTAATGGAGGGCTAATCTTGGCGGGGGTATTCAATCTCTTTTGCGCCACGCGTTGGAATGCCAAAAGTGTCCAAGAAGTGTCCAAGCGCCTTCTTATCTTTTGAGGTCAATTATGGATTTGCCAAGCGTGCCTGGAGGGATTCGAACCCACAACCTTCTGATCCGAAGTCAGATGCTCTATCCAGTTGAGCTACAGACACAAGACAAAAGGGTGGTCGACGGGACTCGAACCCGCAACAACCAGAACCACAATCTGGGGCTCTACCATTGAGCTACGACCACCGTCGGGATTCAGATTCTAGTTTTTAGATTCGTGATTGCAAACGCGCAAAGAAACGCCGCCAGTGTGGCACATTCTCCGCTTCTTCCTAGACCGATGCCCCATCGTATCGTTGCAAACCCACAATCCATTTGTTATCATTCGCGCCCTGCCCTCTATGAAGAAACTCGGGTTACCCCTGCTCGCCGCATTTGTTCTTTGCCTGGCCGCGCCGGCTTTGCCAGCTCAGTCGGACGACCCGAGCGAGACCTTTCTCAAAGCGTACATGACGTCGCAACAGGGTGAAAAACTCGAGCACGAGAACCAGTTCAAAGCTGCCCTCGCCAAGTATCGGTTTGCGGGGACACTCCTCGAGCAGTTGCGCAAGGCCCATCCCGATTGGCAACCGGCGATCGTCGAATATCGCGGCCGGAAAGTGAGCGAAAGCATCCTACGCGTGCAGGACAAAGCTTCGACCCAGGAAAATGTCAGCGCGCCGGCGGAAAATGTTGCCGCGGCGCCGCAAGATTCACAACCGCCCGTGCAGGTCGCCAAGGAAGCCGCGGCTCCGCCGCCAACCGCAAAACCCGCTCCGTCGAGCACACCGAACGAGGTCGCGATCGAGCAGGCCACTCGCAAACTGCGCGGCCGCGTCGATCAACTTGAAGGCGAGTTGCAGAAATCGCGCACCCAGATGAGCGCGGCCGAAAATGAAAAGCGATCGTTGAATAGCCGTCTCGACGAAACGAAATCGAAGCTCGACAATGCTCAGGGCGATCTCGAAAAAACGAAAACGGCCGAGAAGCAAGTGCGCGATCAATTAACTCAGGCGCAAACGTCCTTGAAGAAAACTGCCGCGGCCGGTTCGAACGACAGCAAAGCGCAGGAAGCTCTCAAATCCGAAATCGCGCAGTTGAAGAAAGCGCTCGTTTCGGCGCAGCAAGGCCGCAGCGCTGCCGAAAAGGAACGGGATGACGCCAACGCCAAAGTGACCGCCGCCGATCAACAGCGCGCGTCGGCCGGCAAGGAGCGCGACGAAGCGAATGCGCGCGCGGCTGAAGCGGACCAAAAGGTCGCAAGTGCAAACAAGGAGCGTGACGACGCGGTCGCGCGCTTAAAGGGATTGAAGGACACCGAGCAGCGGGTTGGAGTGCTCGTCGCCGAAAACTCAGATCTAAAACAAAAACTGGCTGACGCCGAAAAAACTGTGCGCGAGATCAGCGCGGACAAACCGAAGAAGGAAAAAGAGCTCGCTGACGTGAAGAAACAGATCGGCGATCTACAAGCGCAGCTCGCGGCCAGCCAGAAACAAAACCAGACTTACGAAACGACGGTTGCTCAGCTGCGCTCACAGCTGGACGAAGCAAGCAAGCAGCTTGAGCAGGTCAAGTTGGTGGGCGCTACGCCGGAAGAGACCGCCACGCTGACCAAAGAGAACGAAATGTTGCGTAACATCATCGTGCGCGAGCGCCAGGAAGAAGCGCGACGCGATCACGCGAAAAAGCTTATGCTCGCCGAGTTCGACAAGCTGCAAATCAAATCGGAAACGTTGACGCAACAGATCCAGTTGCTTGCCCAACCGGTGACGAGACTGACCACTGACGAATTAGCGCTCCTCCGGCAACCGGTCGTTTCGATTTCCGACGATAACCCCAGCGCGGTCAAAGCCAGCTTCACTTTCGCTAAAAACACAAAGACGACTGGATCGGCGACGATTGCGGCTGAAAAACCGGACGGCAATCTGATTGCGTCAAACGCGCCGCCGGCACAAAGCGGTTACACCGTGCCGAGCATCTTCAAACCGAACGTTCCCGAAGACGTTGTCGATCTTGCCCGGCAGGCCAAGGAAAATTTTGATAAGGGCGAATATCGTTCGGCCGAAAAACTTTATCAGGAAATCCTGACCAAGACGCCGAACAATCTTTATTCGCTTTCCAATCTCGGGGTCGTCTATTTCCGGAGCGGCAAACTTAAAGCCGCCGAGTTGACGTTGAAAAAGGCGGTTGCGCTCTCGCCCAAGGACGAATTTACGCACACGACGCTTGGAATCGTGTTTTATCGTCAGGCGAAATTCGACGAGGCGCTGGCCGAATTAACAAAATCCCTTGGCCTCAATCCGAAGAGCTCAACTGCGCACAACTATCTCGGCATCACCGCGAGTCAGAAAGGCTGGCAGGAAGCCGCCGAAAAAGAATTGCTCGAAGCAATTTCCGAAAATCCGAAGTACGCCGACGCGCATTTCAACCTCGCTGTCATTTACGCCACCTCGTTGCCGCCTTCGAGAGAACAGGCCAAGCGTCATTACGCCATGGCCACTTCGCTCGGCGCCCAGCCGGACGCCGCTCTCGAAAAGTTGCTGCACTGATTTTGTAGCGGCGGTCTATGACCGTCGCATATCTTGTCTGGGTGAGACCCTTTCTCACCGCCAATTGGCGATACCTCGCCATGCTCAACTTCGTTGTCGATCCAAAGATCGTCGCGCCGCTGGTCCCGCCTGGAACTGAGCTCGATTTCGAAAATGGTGAAACGTTTCTAAGCGTGGTCGGCTTTCTATTTCTCGATACTCGTTTGCTCGGTCTTCCCATTCCGCTGCATCGCGACTTCGAGGAAGTGAACTTGCGCTTTTATGTGCGCAAAAAATCCGCCGACACCTGGCGCCGTGGCGTCGTCTTCGTTCGCGAATTGGTGCCGCGCCGCGCGATCGCTTTGGTCGCGCGTGCATTTTACGGAGAAAAGTACCTCGCGCTGCCGATGAAGCACGAGATTGAGCACGTCGATCCTAAGTTGAAGGTGGAGTATTCCTGGCGGCGTGGCTGTAAATGGGAGTCGCTAAAGATGAGCGCAAGCGGCGAACCGCAAGCAATTGCCGCCGGGTCACACGCCGAATTCATTACCGAGCATTACTGGGGCTACACCCGCGTTCGCGCTGGATGCAGCGAGTATCAGGTCGAACATCCGCGCTGGAAAATTTGGAACGCCAATGACTTTGAGTTTCGCGGTGATACCGCGGCTCTTTACGGCCCACAATTTGTCGAGACCTTGTCGGCTCCGCCGCGCTCTGCCTTCATCGCCGAAGGTTCGCCCATCACTATTGAAGGTAGATCCATTCTTCTGTAGCGGCAGTCGATGACCGTCGCACTTCTTCTAAGACCGAAATTCCCTAACCAGCGTTTTCTTTCTCTTGTGCCGTGAGATCGCAAGATCCACAAGTCTCGACAAAAGTTCCTTGTAGCTAATCCCTGAAGCTTCCCACAATTTTGGGTACATGCTGATCGAGGTGAATCCGGGGATCGTATTCAATTCATTGAAAAAGAAGTTTCCACTCGTTCGGTCCAACAAGAGATCGACTCGAGCCATCCCTTCACATTCAATCGCTAAGAACGCTTTTTTCGCAATCTCCTGTACGCATTTCATCTGCTCGGAGGCGAGCTTTGCTGGAATAATTAGCGTCGCGCCCTTCTCGTCCAGATACTTGGCCTCGTAAGAATAGAATTCATGCGTTGGGTTGATCTCGCCCGGGACGCTGACCAGTGGATCAGCTGTTGCATCCGCGTTTTCCAGAACCGACACTTCGATCTCCCGTGCGTTTACGGCAGCTTCAACGAGCACTTTGGTATCGTAATTGAACGCATCTTCGAGCGCGGCGTCGAGCGCGCTCGGTTCTTTCACCTTATGCACGCCGACGCTTGAGCCGAGGTTAGCCGGCTTAACGAAGACCGGATAGCCAAGCTCTTTCTGAATCCTTTCGGCCGACGGCTCCTTTTCTTTTTTCCAGAGCTCGTGCTTCAACGAAACATACGACACGATGGGAAGCCCGGCGTCGCGAACCACGCGTTTTGTCATCTCCTTGTCCATCGCGACTGCTGACGCAAGCACTCCGCACCCAACGTAGGGAACGTCAGCAAGCTCGAGCAATCCTTGAATCGTCCCATCTTCGCAAAGAGGCCCGTGCATGACGGGAAAGACCACGTCGATTGTTCGCGGTTGTCCGCTTCCAGCCAGGCCGATCAATGCGCTGCCACTGCTCGTGTCTGGGGGGTTCGGCGGAAGCACAACCTTCGGCGCGTCTTTGAAGACGGGGAGAGATTTCTTTCCTTCGAGCAAAGAAATGTCGTTGAGATGCCAGCGACCCTGCTTGTCAATCGCCACCGGCACGATCTCAAATCGATTACGGTCCAGATGAGTGATTACGGACGCAGCCGATTGAAGTGAAACTTCATGTTCTCCTGACCGGCCGCCATACAACACTGCCACCCGAAGTTTCCTCATACACTTTGGATATCAGCGCGGCCAGTTCGCTGGATTCACTTTCGCGCCAGCAGTTGCCGTAGCACAAACGGCAGAATGCCGCCGTGTCTGTAATAGTCGACTTCGATCGGCGTATCGATTCGCAGTTTCACCGGAACGTAACGTTTTTCTCCTTTCCGGCTTTCAATCTCCATGTTTAAGCGCTGACTGGGTTGGATGGCATCGGACAAGCCGTCGATCGAAAATGTCTGCGAACCGTCGAGCCCAAGCGATTGCGCCGTAACGCCATCGAGAAATTGCAGCGGCAGTACACCCATGCCGACAAGGTTCGAGCGATGAATCCTTTCGAAACTCGTCGCCACGACCGCTTTCACGCCTAACAAACGCGTTCCCTTTGCCGCCCAATCGCGAGACGAACCTGTGCCGTACTCCGTTCCGGCCAGAATGACGAGCGGCACGTTCTCTTTTTGATATTTCATCGCTGCATCAAAGATCGACATCGTCTCACCGTCCGGAAAATGTCTCGTTACTCCGCCTTCTGTGCCCGGCACCATCAGGTTTTTGATGCGCACGTTCGCGAAGGTTCCGCGCGTCATCACCAGATCGTTGCCGCGTCGCGAGCCGTAACTGTTGAAATCTTCCGGCCTAATTCCGCGGGATTTCAAATATTCGCCGGCCGGCGATGTTGCTTTGATTGCGCCTGCCGGCGAAATGTGATCGGTCGTGACTGAGTCGCCGAAAATTCCGAGCGCTCGCGCGCCGACGATGTTGTCGATCTTGCCGACGTCCATCGAGAAATCCTTGAAGAACGG
>WNFA01001964.1_pt1 | contig 29198 bp, 31 predicted proteins | sample 5400481 | NCBI WGS metagenome assembly WNFA01 (sample SAMN13153340, study PRJNA577476) | soil metagenome | isolation source: 120 cm saprolite under Douglas fir tree site 2 hole 1 replicate 2 | place: USA:California | collected 2015-04-18 | reverse complement strand
AGATGAAGGCGATCCAGAAGGAGCTCGGCCAGTCCGACGACCGCGCCCAGGAGCTGGACGAGCTGCGGACGAAGATCGAGGCGGCCGGGGTGACCGAGTAAGCTCAGAAGGAGGCCCTGCGCGAGCTGGACCGCCTGAGTAAGATGCCGCCGGCCGCGGCGGAATACACGGTGGCGCGGACGTATCTCGACTGGCTGGTGGCGCTGCCGTGGAGCAAGCAGACGACCGACAACCTCGACATCAACGAGGCGCGGCGGGTGCTCGACGAGGATCATTCCGGCCTCGAGAAGGTGAAGGAGCGCATCCTCGAGTACCTCGCGGTGAAGAGCATGCGACCGGCCGGGAAGGATCCGATCCTGTGCTTCGTCGGCCCGCCGGGCGTCGGCAAGACCTCGCTCGGCCGGTCGATCGCGCGTGCGCTTGGCCGCAAGTTCCACCGGATCTCGCTCGGCGGCATGCGGGACGAGGCGGAGATCCGCGGCCACCGGAGGACCTATATCGGCGCGCTGCCGGGCCAGATCATCCAGGGGCTACGCCGGGCCGAGTCGAAGAACGCGGTGCTCATGCTGGACGAGGTGGACAAGCTCGGCATGGACTTCCGCGGTGATCCGGCCTCCGCGCTCCTCGAGGTGCTCGACCCCGAGCAGAACGTGGCGTTCCGGGATCACTACGTCGACGTGGCGTTCGATCTCTCCAAGGTCCTCTTCATCACGACCGCGAACGTCCTGGATACGGTGCCGGCCCCGCTGCGCGACCGGATGGAGATCATCGAGATCGCCGGGTACACCGAGGAGGAGAAGGTGCGCATCGCGCGGAGCCACCTCGTGCCGAAGCAGGTCACCGACCACGGCATGGTCGAGGGTGAGCACCTGCAGTGGACCGACGCGGCGCTGCGGCTCCTGGTGCGCGGCTACACGCGCGAGGCGGGGTTGCGGAATCTGGAGCGGGGGATCGCGGCGGTGACGCGCAAGATCGCCAAGCGCCGGGTCGAGGGCCAGACCGACCGCGTGGAGGTGACGGAGGCGCTCGTCGGCGAGCTGCTGGGCGCGCCCAAGTACATGCACGAGGAGCTCGAGGAGCGGACCAGCATCCCCGGGGTGGCGATCGGCATGTCCTGGACGCCCACCGGCGGAGAGATCCTGTTCATCGAGGCCACCAGGATGAAGGGCAGCAAGACACTCACGCTGACCGGTCAGCTGGGCGACGTCATGAAGGAGTCCGCTCAGGCGGCGCTCTCGTGGGTGCGCTCTCACGTCGCCGAGCTTGGAATTCGCTCGGACTACTGGGAGACCTCCGATCTGCACGTGCACGTGCCGGCCGGGGCCATTCCGAAGGACGGCCCTTCCGCCGGCGTCACGCTGGTGACGGCGCTGGTTTCCCTGATGACTCTGCGGCCGGTGAGATCGGATCTGTCCATGACCGGTGAAGTGACGTTATCCGGCCGCGTGCTGCCGGTAGGGGGCATCAAGGAGAAGGTCCTCGGGGCCAGGCGGGCCGGGATCAAGACAGTCATCTTGCCGAAAAGAAACGAGAAAAACTTGATCGAGGACGTGCCCAGCCAGGTCCGTGAGGGCATGACCTTCCACCTGGTGGATACGGTGGATCAGGTGCTGAATCTGGCCCTCGAAGAGCCGATACCCAGGGACAACCGAGTCCGGGAGTCGCTCCTCCAGGCGCGAAACTAGACTGTAAGTAGCTGAAAGATAAGTAAGAGAGGCCGCCTACCCGGCGGCCTCTCTCGCTTCTAGGTCCTTGGTTCTAGGCCTTTGGTGGCACGCCCCGTGGATATGGGACGTGCTCAATAGAGGCGTACTCGCGTTCATGGTAGTGCTGGGCGGCCTCGTGGCCGTACGCTATCGCGGCCTGCCCGTCGTGTCGGGTACCGCCACCGGCTGGCTACGCATGACCGAGACCTCCCACAGCCAGTACGCCACCGAGATCCGGGAGATCTCCGCGCGCCATGGGGTGGACGCGACCCTGGTCCAGTCCGTGATCCGGGCCGAGTCGGCGTTCAATTCCACCGCGGTGTCCCGCACCGGCGCCCGCGGCCTGATGCAGCTCATGCCCAAGACCGCGGTGATGCTCGGTGTCCGTGACTCGTTCAACCCGCGCGAGAACATCGACGGCGGGGTCCGCCACCTGCGCTATCTGCTGGACCGCTATCCCGGCAACGTCGCGCTCGCCGTCGCGGCCTACAATGCGGGCGAGGGAGCGGTGGACAGCTACCGCGGCATCCCGCCGTACGCGGAGACTCAGCAGTACGTGCAGCGAGTGCTGAACGGTGGCGGCGGGGGCGGCGGGGTCTGGACCGGTGGGCGCAGTGTGATCCCTCGCTCGGTGTACCGCTACACGGGGCCCAACGGCTCGGTCACGTACAGCAACCTGCCCCCGGGCAGTCGCCTCACCGTCGCCCGCTAAGCGCACCCGCCCGCCGCGTCTTCCAGACCCTCTAGATCCCGCACGAGCAATCTCCGTCCGCGTACCGTCACCAGGCCCTGGCGTGCCAGCGCCGCGAGCGCGCGTGACAGGGGCTCGCGGACCGTCCCCACGCGCGCCGCGATCTCATCGCGAGTGCCCGGCAGCGTGATCTCCACGCCCTCCCCGGTGAGGCGCCCCGTCCGGCGCGCCTCGTCCAGCAAGAGGCGGCCCAGTCGCACTCGAACCGACCGGAGCGTCAGATCCCCGGCCAAACCCGCGAAGGCCCGCACGCGTCGGGCCAGGGTGGCAATGATGGCGAGGGCGACCTCGGGATGGAGCCGGCACAAGGCGTCGAGCTCTCGCCGCGGAAGCCAGAGCAGCCGTGCCGCGGTCTGCGCCGTCGCCGACGCCACGTAGCCCGCTCGGTCGAACAGCGGCACCTCGCCCAGCGTGGCGCCCGGGCCCTCGACATGGAGCACCTGCTCGCGGCCGTGGGGCGAGGTCCGGAAGATCTTGATCCGTCCCTCGGCCACGATCCACAGGCCGGCACACGGCGCTCCCTCCTCGAAGACCGGCTGGCGCGGCGCAAAGCCGACTGACCGGAGGCGCCGAGCCAGCGCGGCCCGCTGCGGAGCCGGGAGTACGCGGAAGTAGGGAATGCGGGCCAGCAGATCCGGCTCGCTCGCGAGGGTGAGCTGAGTCACCAGAAACGGCAGTGGAGGAGCGGGTTGTCCGCCCGCCGGGTCAGGCGGGCCGCGGCCAGACGAGCTCGAGGAAGCGATCGAGCAGCCCGTTCTTCGCGAACAGCTCCGCCGCCTCCCGCGTGCCGCGCTGGTCCATGCCCCACAGCGCGGTCCGCTTGCCGCGGTCCTGGTTCATCTGGATGAAGACCTGCTGGTCCCGCGTGAAGGCGATCGGCAGGTCTTCGTAGATCTGGGCGGTGAACGCGTTGACCGCGGGCCCGCCGACCGCGACGGCGGGGAACATCTCGGCCATCTCCTGGTTGAGCATCCACATGTCGGTCACCACCACCGCACTCTGATTGTCCGCCCCCTCGCTGCGCGAGTTGATCGCGCGCTTGAGCTCGTAGGCGATCGGGCGATCCTCCTCCTCGGCGAGGATGCCGTAGCCGACCACGAGGAGCACCGTGGTCCGGACGTCGAAGTAGCGGGGCATCAGCGAATCAGGCGCGCCAGCTCCCGGAAGTCGTCGGTGTCCGCCTGGCGCAGGAGCTGGAAGAGCACGGTCTCGGTGGTGGTGACCACCGCCCCGGCCTGCCGGAGCTGAGCCATGGCCAGCCGCCAGTTGGCCTGGGTGCGCGAGGTGACCGCGTCGGCCACGACGTGCACCGCGTAGCCCTCGGCCAGCAGGTCGAGCGCCGACATCAGCACGCACACGTGGGCCTCGATGCCGGCCAGGAGAAGCTGGCGCGCGCCGGTCGCGGCGAGCCGGCTGCGGAACGCGTCTACCCCCAGGCAGGAGAACGCGACCTTCTCGACCGGCTGGACCTCCGCCGGGAGGGTGTCCTTGACCTCCTGCAGGGTATGGCCGAGGCCCTTCGGGTACTGCTCGGTGACCAGCATGCCCAGATGGAGCCGTCGCGCCGTCGCGGTCAGAACCTTGATGTTGCGCATCACTTCCTCGCGATGGTCGGCATCCATGGCGGGGAACAGGCGTTCCTGCACGTCGATCACGACTAGGGCGGTGCGCTGGCGGTCGAGCGTCATGGGGTGCGGGGTGCTCATCGGGACCTCCGGAGACCAAGATCGAAGACCGCGCACATCCTCTCATATCTGGGAGCGTTGGCAAGTCTTGCCGTGCCCGTCGACGTGAGCGCGGTGCGCGGGCCTAGTCGGGGCGCACCGTGAGTGGCTACCGGCTCCGCGAGCCGAGGCGAGCGTAGCCGGTGCGTCACTCGGCACGGGAGACATTCTGAGTAGGCGCTCAGGAAGCCCGGCGCGCCTCCACCTGACGCCACAGAGCGTCCGCCAGCGGTTTCTTCTCCGGGCCGGCGGTCTGGAAGTAGTAGCGCTGGAGGACATCGTAGATGCGGCTTGCCTCCGCGTGGGAGGCCCCCTCGATGTGCCGCTGCGCCTCGCGTAGCGTGCCCTCGATCGGCAGGAAGCTCACATCCGGGTTGCTCCGCAGCGGATCCATGATCGCGTCTACGTAAATCCAGATCCTTGCCTTGAGGATACCGTCGAAGACGATCTCGTCCACCCGCAGCTCACTACGCGGCGAGGGCGGCTCCTGGGCAAAGACGAAGTGGATACCGTGCTCTGTCATCCACCGCGCATCAGCGACCTTCTCGTGTCCGACGTGCCCGCGGACGGTCAGTGGCATCTTGGCAAGGGAATATTGGGTGAGTCCGGTCATCTCCACCAGATAGGGGAGTCCGCTGTAGTAGCCGAACATGCACATGCCACCCTCGAATATCGCCCGCACGGGGGCGCGTCCCAGGACCCGGGCGGCCACAGCGCCCTGCGCATGCCGCATCTCCACATAGGATTGCGTGTAATACGCTGGTTCATTCGCGATTCCGCGGATCCTCTCGGTGGGGTTCGGGTAGATCGGGTAGGGGAGGCTGACGCCCAGCAGGAGGAGCGCGAGCACCCCGACCTTGACCGTCCAGCCGGGGATCGTGACGAGCCAACCCTCTAGCACGATGAACAGCAGCGGCATGGCCGGGATCAGGCGCCGCGCAAACATGAAGTCCCCGCCGCTGTGAGCGACGTAGGCCACGAAGGCGACGAACGCGGCGAGCAAGACCAGGTGCCTCCGGTTCAGGAGCTGGGACAGCCGCACTCGTTGTGCGAGTGCGAGCGTGATCAGCCCGATGACGAGAGGGCAGAGAAACCAGTTCTTCTCGAAGAAAAGATAGACATAGAACAGCCCTTGCGAGTAGTAAGGGTTGAGCGTCGACTTCGAGTAGAAAGCGGTTGGAAACAGGTCTCCGTAGTAGAGAAGCTTGAACGCCGCCAGGACGGCGCCGCCCAGCATCAGCGGAGCTGCGAGGGCCGCGGTGAGGGCCAGGCGGGCTCGGGGGGAGGCGTTTTCGTTGACAAACCAGACTCCCGCGACTGCCACCGCCGCGAAGATGACCCCGTCCGGGCGGGTGCCCACCGCCGCGAGGAGCAGGAGGCCGGCGAACAGCAGGCGACACGGCCTTGCATGAGATGCGCTCGCGAGCAGCAGCCCTGCCACGGAGAGGAAGGCGAACATACTGGTCTCGAGACCGCCGGTCGCCCAGGTCTGATAGTCCTCCATGAGCAGCACTAGGGTCGCCGCGAGCGGGGCAAATGACCGCGACCGGGCACGCCGGTAGCTCACCAGCGCCAAGAGCCCGATCAGAGCGAGCCAGAAACCCAGGCCGAGCACGTGAGCAGAGATCTCGGGCCGGATGCCGATGCGCATCGCCGCGGCGAGGAGCAGGGTCCAGAGGAGATTGGTATAACCCTCGACGCGCTCGCCCGCGTTGTACACCAGGCCATTGCCGTGAACGAGGTGCTGGGCGTAGCGGAAGGAGATGAAGCTGTCGTCGGAAAGCCAGGCGGCGCCGAATGCGCGCATCGCCCCGAAAACGATGGTCGCGGCGGCGAGGAACGCCGATGCTCCGAGCACGACGCGGCGGCTCATCGTAGGTTCGATCCTGCCGTGGCGGATGGTGCGCCGTCAAGGCCGCCCTTCTGCTGTTGGTCTATAGAGGTGTCACTCCTTAACTGTTCAGTAAGAATCCGCCTGGCCGCCGAGGTACGGACCCGGGCAGCGATGGGGCTGGTGACCGCATCCACCACAACGTGGACGCCCTAACCTTCGGCCCGGAGGTCGAGCGCCGACATCAGCACACACACATGCGCTCGATGCCCCCCAGGATCAGCTGGCGGGCGCCTGTCGCGCTGAGGCGGTTGCGGAATGTCCCCACGTCCCAGCAGGAGAACGCGACCTTCTCGATCAACCCGGTCAGCCTGGCGGAGCCTCAGTCGACTGTCGTCTTCGCGACGGACCACTTCCCGACAAGACCGAGTCGGACGTATTCGAACCCGACCCAGACGAGGAAGAAGAGGCCCATCTGAATGGATGCTTGGTAGAAGAGCGGAAGAAGATCGGGCGAAGCCAACTCGAAAGCGTAGGTGGCCGCCATGATGCAGGCGAGGAGCGCCATCTCGAGGAAGCTTATGCGACTGATACCGGTCCCGCCCCGCCACGGCAAGAGCACCAACAGCACCAGGAACGAATAGTAGTACCCGGTCGGAGAGAGCGCACAGAAGATGAGGGGCACGGCGTACAGTACGCTCTCCAGCGGCTGGGCCCGCCGGATGAGAGGGAGCATCAACAGAAGACAGCCAGCCGATATCAAGGGGAGCTTGTAGCGAGCGGGTCGCGCTCCCGCGATTGCCTCCGCGGTCACATACACGGTCCCGTCGGGATTTGATTTCCAAGTGGCGGAGCCGAATACCAGCATCGAGCCGACCCCGACCGAGTTGATGAACGGGTCCTCGGCATGCAACCGCATCTTCGACAGAAACTCTAGCGCATGAGTGCGCTGCTCTCCTGAGACCATGAGACTCGCCGACACGAGCAGGATCAGCCCGAATGCAGCGCGAAGACAGGATGACAACACCGCGTCGTGCGTTTTGTTGAATCGTGCCTGCACCCATTTGACGATGAGGGGAGCAAGGAAGAGGATCGGGAATACTCGTGCGAGCACCGCGTAGCCGAGGAAGATCCCGCTGGTTGTGCCTGAACCACGCGCATATGCGGACACGCCGACCAGGAGGGCAGCAATCCAATCCCACCGCAAGACAGATCCTCCGATGAAATCGAATCTCGCGAAGAAGTTTAACGAGAAGAAGGCGAGCGCAAGCGCCGAGGGGATCTCTCCGAAGGTTCGCCACACGACGATGAAGGCGACGATCAGCGCAAGATAGTCGAGCGACGTCAAGACCGTCAAGGTCACGGGACTTGCGGGAATCCGGTCGACCAGCAAGTGGAGCAGCAAGACCCGCGGGGGCGGGTCATTGTAGCCACGATCGGTCAGCAGCTCCGGCCAGGCGTCGATTCGCGGGCCGAAGAAGATTAGATCGTTCCGGAACATCTGCCAGCGTTGTGTCGTGAAGCGCGCCCGGACCGCATCGGAGTCTACCGAGGTCGTCGCGCGAAGCGAGTAACTCCTCAGATCCCGCACATAGGTGATCGCCCTGAATGCGCCGAGGTCACGACCGGCCACCAGGGTGGCCTCGTAGAGGCCGTGGTATCCGAGCTCCGGAAAATACTTGGCGCCCATGAAGTAGTGAAAGGCGTCGTAGTAGTGAACGTGGCCGGCCCGGTAGCCGGAGTGCGTCGGATGAAGGACGCCAAAGTTCGGAAAGCTGAGAACCGCGCCAACGAGAACCGCGAGGATGAGGATCCGAAACCTTCTTGAAGCCGTCACGCCCAGGGCCAGAGAGAGAAAGAGACTCCCGAGAGCCACCAGGAGCAGGATCCGCCCTAAGAGGATTCCCTGATAAAGCGTCATGTATACAGTGCCAACCTTCTAGCACGATAACCGACCCCACCTCTCCGCACCCAGATCTATTGCGGTTGTCACGACATGTGAGTCGACGGTGATCAGCGGGTGCGGTCGAGCCCGCGGTGCTGGATCGCCTCGCCAACGTGCTCGGCGGTGATGCCGTCGGAGCCGGCCAGGTCGGCGATGGTGCGGGCGACGCGCAGCAGGCGATCGTGCGCGCGCGCCGAGAGGCCGAGCCGGGTCATGGCCAGGCCGAGCAGCCGCGCCGCGTCGGCGGGCAACGGGCAATGGCGGCGGGTCTGGCGGCCGGACATGCGGGCGTTGACGTGGGTGGCGGTGCCGGCGAAGCGGGCCGCCTGGCGAGCGCGGGCGGCGAGGACACGGACGCGGATGACGGCGGAGGGCTCGCCCGCGGCGGCGTCGGTGAGCTGCGCGTAGGGCAGCGTGGGGATTTCGAGGTGGAGATCGATGCGGTCGAGCAGAGGCCGGGAGAGGCGGGCCAGGTAGCGGGCGCGCTCGAAGGGCGAGCAGGCGCAGGTCTGGAGCGAAGCGCAGCCGCGGCGGCAGGGGTTGGCGGCGGCGACGAGCTGGAAGCGGGCGGGGAAGCTGGCGGTGCCGGTGGAGCGGGAGACGACGACGCGGGCGTCCTCGAGCGGCTGGCGCAGGGCCTCCAGCACCCGCTGGGAGAACTCGGGCAGCTCGTCGAGAAAGAGCACCCCGTGATGGGCGAGGCTGATCTCGCCCGGATGCGGGACGCCGCCGCCGCCGATGAGTCCCGCCTCGGATGCGGTGTGGTGCGGGCTGCGGAACGGCCGCGTGGTAAGCAGACCCTGCTCGGGCCCCAGGAGCCCGGCCACGCTCCAGACCGTGGAGGCCTCAATGGCCTCCTCGAGCGACAGGGGCGGCAGGATGGAGGCCACCCGCCGGGCCAGCATGGTTTTGCCGGTGCCGGGCGGGCCGATCATCAGGACGTTGTGCCCGCCCGCGGCGGCGATCTCGAGCCCCCGCTTGGCGTGCGCCTGGCCCCGCACGTCGACGAAATCGAGGCCGTCGCCCCCGCCATCGCGGCCGGTCCCGCCAGTGCTGGTCACCGAGCCGATCTCCCGCTCGCCGTTCAGGTACTCGACGGCGTCGTGCAGGGTGGCGATGGGAATCACGTCGATGCCGGCGACCACGCCGGCCTCCGCGGCATTGGCGGCGGGCACGAGGAGGGGCGTGAAGCCCTCCCGCCGGGCGTGCAAGGCTACCGGCAGCACGCCGCGCACGGGGCGCACGCTGGCATCGAGCGACAGCTCCCCCACCACGAGCGCGCGCTCGAGCCGGCCGGGCTTGATCAGCCCGATGGCGCAGAGGATGCCGACCGCGGTCGGCAGGTCGAAGGCGGCGCCTTCCTTGCGGAGGTCGGCCGGAGCGAGGTTGACGGTGATGCGCTCGATCGGGAACTCGAGGCCCGCGTTGCGGATGGCGGCGCGCACCCGGTCCCGACTCTCGCGGACGGTCGCGTCGGGGAGGCCGACAGTGCTGAACGAAGGCAGCCCCGGGGTCACGTCCACCTCCACGAAGATGGTGGCGGCCTCGACGCCGCTGAGCGTGGCGGAGCGAACGCGCGCGAGCACGGGCCCAGTGTGAGAACGCCGGCCAGCCCCGTCAATGTGCCGGAAGCGATACGTCCGCCCGGCGGACATCTGCTAGACTCGAAGGCATGCGGGCGCTGCGGGTCCTCGTCGCGGACGATCAGGAGCACATGCGGGAGCTGCTGGTGGAAGCCCTGGCCGCGGACGGTCACACCGTGGATCCGGCCGAGGACGGGATGGCCGCGCTCAAGCTACTGGAGCAGCAGACCTATGATCTGGTGGTGAGCGATCTGCAGATGCCGCAGGTGGACGGGCCGAAGCTCTACCATGAGATCCGGCGCCTCAAGCCCGACGCGGCGCCCTTCTTCATCTTCATCACCGGCGAGGACGAGGCCCCGGGCTACGGGAAGTTTCTCATCGAGTCGAAGGCGCCCGTCGTGACCAAGCCGTTCAAGCTCAAGGAGTTCCGCCAGATGCTGGAGAAGCTGTTCCCCGGGTAGGGGTCACCTCCAGAACCCGCCGGGCGAGCAGCCGCTCGGCGCCGGCCCAGTAGTCGCGCGCCTCTCGCGCGGCCTCGTCGCGCTCCATCGCCGTCTTCCGGCGCTCTGCGTCGTCCCGCGCGGCGCTCAACTGGCCGCTGGCCGCTCGCTCTCGGTCCCACGCCTCCGCCGTCGCCACCAGAGCTTCCGCGGCCCGGAGGGTCGGATCGGCCATGGCCCGTGCCGGGTCGCTCTCGAGCGCCGCGGTGTTGCGCCGCCTCAGATCGGCCACCTCGGCCCTCAGCGCCCGCGTTCCGGCGCCGGCTTCGGCCTGGGTCAGCTTCCACTGGGCCGACAGCGCGCGGCTCCGCTCGTGGAGTCGCACCAGGTCCTGGCGCAGCCGCGCGGTACCGTGCCCGCGGGCCTCGCTGAGTGACTCCCCGTAGGCGCCGGGGTCGACCACCGCGACCTCGAGCGACGCGCGCAGCGCCTCGCGCTCGGCCACGAAGCGGTCCAGGCAGTCGAGCCCGATCTGCTGGCTCTGGAACAGCTCGGCGCCGGTCCGCGCGTTGGCGGTCGTGCGCGCCTCGAGGGTCTCGGCCTTGCGCGCGAGCTCCCTCCAGCGCTGGGCCTCGGCGCTGGCGCCCTCGGCGGCCGCCTGGTTGGCCCGGGCCCGCAGCGCCTTGAGATCGGTCGCGAGTGCCGCGGTCCAGACGGGCTGCGTCGCGCCCGCCAGGCAGTGCTGCTCCTGGGCGCTGTTGGCGGCCAGCCGGCCGCGCAGGCGGGCGATCTCGGCCGTGAGGTCGAGCGTCTGGCTCCACACGGCACCCGCGGGCGACGCCGCCAGCGCGATCAGCGTGAAGAGGAGAGAGCGTCGCATGGCAGCCCGCTGGCCCTAGGCGAACAGCGACAGGCCGAGGGAAACGATCGCGGCCACTCTCAGCAAGCCCGGCAGTCCCAGTCTCCGCAGCATGTGCCCGACCTCCTTTGCCTGTCCGCTCACATAGCAAGAGGAAGGCCAGCGAATACGCTCGTGAAATCAATTGGTTGTGATGCGCCTCGGTGGTGGGACCGGCCCCAAAATTGTCAGGCGGCTCTTCGGTTTCGGCCACGCCGCAGGATCGGCGCGCGCAATCGCTTCGTGGTATAAGCGCTCGTGACCCAGCCACCCGCCCCTGCCGTCCGCATCGATGTGATGCGCCACGATCCCGCGCTCGCGCTGCCCGCCTACGCGCGCGCCGGCGATGCCGGGCTTGATCTCCTCGCCGCCGCGCCGGTGACGCTGGGGCCCGGGGGCCGCGAGCTGGTGCCGACGGGACTGCGCGTGGCGATTCCGGACGGCTACGCGGGGCTGGTGCTGCCGCGCTCGGGGCTGGCGCTACGCGCCGGGGTGACCGTGCTGAACGCCCCGGGCCTCGTCGACTCCGGCTACCGCGGAGAGATCGGCGTGCTGCTGATCAATCACGGGACGGAGCCCGTGACCCTGAGCCGCGGCGAGCGCATCGCGCAGCTCGTGATCCAGCCGGTGGCGCGGGCGACGCTGGTCGAGGTGCGGGAGCTCGAGGGTAGTCAGCGCGGGACAGGCGGGTTCGGCAGCACCGGCGCCTGATCGTTGCGGGTCGACAGCAGGCTGGGGGAGTGCGGGGGCCATTTCTGGGCCCCCGCAGATGAAGGACGGGCGGCCTGTGGCCGCCCCTACTGGTTGACCCGCCGCTTGAGGAAGCCCAGGAGGCCCTGGGGCATGAAGATCACCATCAGGGTGAAGGCGAACTCGGCCCAGAACCGGGAAAGGCCCTCGCGGAGCAGCAGGAAGAACGCCGCGCCCACCACCGGGCCGACGAGCGTGCCCATGCCCCCCATGACGTTGTAGATCACCACCTCGCCCGACACCGTGAAGAAGACGAAGTCGGGCGCGGCGAAGCGGTGCTGGATCGCGTAGAGGGTCCCCGAGAGCCCCGCGAACAGCCCCGAGAGTAGCACCGCCACGATCTTGTAGCGCTCCACGTGATACCCGATCGCGCGCGTCCGCGGCTCGTTCTCCCGGATCGACTGCAGCACCATTCCGAACGGCGACTGGGTGATGCGCCGCAGGGCCAGATACGAGAGCGCGACGATCGGTGAAGATGATGACGTAGAAGATCTGCGAGAAGACCAGGGTGGTGATGGCGAAGTAGATGTCGCGGAGGCGCGTCGCGAAGTAGGCCACGAACATCGCGACCACCGCGGCCGCGGCGAGGCCCACCGCGAGGGCGATCCAGAGGTTCGGCGAGCGCAGCACCAGCAGCGCGGCGGCCGCGCCGTAGAGCCCCAGCCCGAAGAAGGCGGAGTGCCCGAAGGACACCATGCCGGTGTAGCCGATGAGGATGTCCGAGGACATCGCGAGGAGCCCCCAGATGAGGATCTCGGTGAGGAACTTCCGCCAGAACTCGGGGAGCCCGAGGGGCACGACCGCGAGGGCGGTCACGACAACGACGAAGCCGATCCAGAAGCCGGTGTTGGTCCGTGGGTTCATGCGCGTCACTTCGGGGTGGGCACGAAGAGTCCCGTCGGCCGGAAGAGCAGGGTGAGGATCAAGGCGACGAACGAGACGATGACGGCCTGGGAGGGGCTCACCACCAGGGAGGCGTACGCCTCGAGCAGGCTGATGAAGAGGGCCGCGAGGATGGATCCACCCAGGTTGCCCATCCCGCCCACGACCACCACGATGAACGCGCGCAGCGTGAAGTCGAAGCCCATGGTCTGGGTCACCGCGGCCAGGGGCGCGAACAGCACGCCGGAGGCGGCGGCCATCGCGGAGCCGATCGCGAAGACCCCGGTGTGGACCCAGGGCACCGGGATGCCCATCGCGGAGGCCATCACGCGGTCCTGGGTGGTGGCGCGGATCCAGATCCCGTACTTGCCGTACTTGAGGAAGAGATAGAGCGCGCCGATGATGGCGCCGGCCATCACCGCGGCGCCCAGGCGATACCAGGGGTACTGCAGGTAGAAGAGCTCGAACCGGCCGGGGATGGGCTGCGGGATGTTCTGGGCCGTCGGGCCGAACTGCCAGAGGGCGTACTTCTGGAGCACCAGGGAGATCCCGAACGTCGCGATGATGGTGGTCAGGGGATCCCGGCCGATCAGGGGCCGGAGCGTGGTGATCTGGAGCAGCGCCCCGAACGCCGCGATGACGAGTGACGCCACCAGGAGCCCGAGCCAGAAGTTGCCGGTGTGGGCCACCGTGACCGCGCCGGTGAAGGCGCCCAGCATCACGAGGTCGCCGTGGGCGAAGTTGACCACGTCCATGATGCCGAAGATCAGGGTCAGGCCCGAGGCGACGAGCGCGAGCACCATGCCGTTGACGAGCCCGTTGACCGTCTGGACCAGGATCTGCTCGAACACCGCTCACACTCCCATGTACTGGTGGATGACCGAGGGGTCGGCCTTGAGGGCGGCCGAAGGCGCGTGGTGACGCATGAGGCCCTTCTCCATGATGTAGCATCGGCTGGAGGCGCCGAGGGTCAACCCGACGTCCTGCTCCACCAGGAGGATCGCGACCCCGTCCCGGTGCAGCCGGGCGATGATGTCGCGGATCTGCGAGACCATGCGCGGCATGAGCCCTTCCGTCGGCTCGTCGAGCAGGATGATCTTGGGCTCGAGCATCATCGCGCGGGCGATCGCCAGCATCTGCTGCTCGCCGCCCGAGAGGGTGCCGCCGAGCTGGTTCTTGCGCTCACCCAGCACCGGGAAGCTCTCGTAGACCTTGTCGAGCAGCTCCTTGCGCCGCGCCTCGGTGAGGCCGCCCCGGTCGAGCCCGGTGCGCAGGTTCTCCATCACGGTGAGGAGCTTGAAGATGCGCCGGTCCTCCGGCACGTAGGCGATGCCCAGGTGCGCGACCTTGTGCGAGGCCATGCCGGTGATGTCACGGCCCTCGAACGTGATCCGCCCCTGGGAGGGCCGCACGAGGCCCATGATGCTCTTGAGGGTGGTGGACTTGCCGACCCCGTTGCGCCCGAGGAGCCCGACCACCTCGCCCGGCTGCACCTCCAGGGAGATGCCGTGGAGGATGTGGCTCTTGGCGTAGTAGGTGTGGACGTCGGCCATCGCGAGCATCAGCCCTTCAGGTAGACCTCCTGCACGCGTGGGTTCGCCTGGATCTCGTCGGGCGTGCCCTCGGCGAGCACCTCGCCGTAGTGGAGCACGGTGATCCGGTGGGCCAGGTTCATCACCACCTCCATGTCGTGCTCGACCACGAGGATGGTGAGATCGCGGGCGATGCGCCGCACCAGCTCCACGGTGGCGTGGGTCTCGGTCACGCTCATGCCCGCGGTCGGCTCGTCGAGGCACAGGAGCTGTGGATCGGTGGCCAGCGCGATGGCGATCTCGAGGTTGCGCTGCTCGCCGTGGGAGAGGTTGGCGGCCAGCTCGCTCTCCTTGTTGAGGAGACCGACCGCCTCGAGCACCGACCGGGCCCGTTCGAGGAGATCGCGGTAGCTGCGGTGGTGGCGCAGGAGGCTCCAGCCGTGGTGGCGGGACTGGGCCGCGATCCGCGCGTTCTCCAGCACCGTCGCGCCGGGCAGGATATTGGTGATCTGGTACGAGCGCGCGAGCCCCTTGTGGGAGATCCGGTGCGGGGGCAGCCCCGCCACGTCCTCGCCGTTCAGGAAGATGCGCCCGCTCGTCGGGCGCAGCACGCCCGTCACGCAGTTGAAGAAGGTGCTCTTGCCGGCCCCGTTGGGGCCGATGATGGCGCGGATCTCGCCCCGGGGCACCGTGAGGCTCACGTTGCCGACGGCGGTGAGGCCGCCGAAGCGCATGGTGAGGCCTTCGGTTCGAAGAATTGCGTCCGGGGCGCCCCGGTCCGGCTGGACCGGGGCGCCCGGCGATCGAGCTGGCGAAGCCGTCACGCGGCTATGCGAACTTGCACGCGGCGGGAACGACCGTCTTTTCCTTCGGGATGATGTCGAGGATCTTGTACTTCATGTCGCGGACCTCGAAGATGAACTCGCGCACGAAGGCCTGGTGGTCCTCCTTGCGGAGCGTCTTGTCGCCCTGGGGGAAGTCGTCGGACTCCTTGACCTCCATGCCCTCGAGCGCCTCGATCAGCTTCATGGTGTCCTCGCGCCCGCGGAACTTCGACCGCTCCATGCCGAGCTTGAGGAAGTTGACCCCCTCGAAGTTGGATTGCACGTAGCGATCGGGCAGGGAGACGTCGAGGGGCTTCAGGCGCGCCACCGCGTCGTCGAGGAACTTCTTGTGGTGCGGGGTGTTGAACTTGCCCTCCAGCAGCGGGATGTAGCGGTCCACCCCGACGAAGCCGTCCGCCTTGGCTCCCATGGCGGGCAGGCTGGTGGCCACCACGATGGCGCCGTCGCCCGCGATCCGCGCCTTCTTGGCGATGCCCAGGTCGTAGCTCTGGTTGACGAAGGAGATGCCCTGTGGCCCGAAGAAGATCCCGAAGAGGCCCTCGTAGGCGTCGCTGATCTTGCTGAGGAACGTGGTCATGTCCGCGGTGCCGAGGGGGACGCCGGTGGTGCCGGTGATCTCGCCGCCGAGCTTCTTGATCTGCTCGACGTAGGCGTCGCGGGTGGACTGCCCCCACGCGTAGTCCGCGAAGGCGATGTGCCACTTCTTGGCGACCTTGTTCACCAGGTAGGGCGCGATCGCCACCGCCTGGGCGGGCGCGAAGTCGAAGGGCCTGAACGTATAGCGGCTGCATCTGGTGGTGGTGATCGTGGTGTCGAGGCACACCGTGATCATGTTGAGTACCTTGTGCTCCTCGTACACCGGCATGCAGGCCAGGCAGACGTTGGAGAGATAGCCGCCCGCGTGCGCGTCGATCTTGTCCTCGAGGACCAGCTTCTCGGCCTTGCGCCGGCCGACGTCGGGCTTGGACTCGTAGTCGGCGACTATCAACTCGATTGGGCGACCGTTGACGCCGCCCGCCTTGTTGATGCGGTCCACCGCCATCTGCACGCCCACGAGGGCGGTCTTGCCGCCGGCCGCCGCGGTGCCCGACAGGGGCTGCAGCGTGCCGAGCTTGTAGGGCTTGGCCTGGCCGAAGGCGGCGCGCCACGGTGCGGGCACCAGCATGCCCGCCCCGACCGCTCCCGCCGCCGCCGCGCTCAGACCGAGCCAGCGCCGGCGCGTGACCTTGCCGCGGTACCAGAACTCCTGCGCATCGTTGCCGTGATTCGCCATGGTGAGAGCCTCCTGTGACTGCGTAATCGGAATGCTCAGTGAGAAGTTCCCGCCACCGCGGTGAGCGCCTCATTGAAGACCTCGAGGGTGCGCGCCACCTCCGCCTCGGTGTGGACGAGCGACACGTAGAACTTCTGGGCCGCCTTGACCACGCCGCGGGTGAGCAGCTCGCGCGTGAAGGCGGCGTGGAGGGCCTGATCCGCGGAGAGCGTGGCCCGGTAGTCGGTGATCGGACGGTCGGTGAAGTAGATCTCGAAGACCGGCGCCTCGCCCACCACCTGGGCGGGCAGGCCGGCCCCGCGCGCGGCCGCCTCGAGGCCCTGCTTGAGCCGCGTGCCGGTGGCGAACAGGCGCTCGTAGGTCCCGGGCCGGCGCAGCTCGGCCAGGGTGGCGAGGCCCGCCGCGGCGGCGATCGGGTTGCCGTTGAGTGTCCCCGCCTGCTGGACGAAGCCGCCCTCGCTCATCTCCTGCGAGAAGTGCCGCATGATGTCGCGGCGACCCGCGACCGCGGCGAGCGGGAACCCGCCGCCGATGATCTTGCCGAAGGCGGCCAGATCCGGCACGACGCCGTAGTACTCCTGGGCGCCCCCGTAGGCGAAGCGGAAGCCGGTGACGATCTCGTCGAAGATCAGCGGCACGCCGTGCCGCGCGGTGATCTCCCGCACGCCCTGGAGAAAGCCGGGCTGCGGCACCACCAGCCGCTGCAGCGGCTCCATGATCACCGCGGCCAGGTCGTGGTGATGCGCCTCGATCATGGCCTGGGCCTCGGCCACGTCGTTGAAGGGCGCGACCAGGACCTCGCCCTGGATGGCGTGGGGAATGCCCGCCGAGTCCGGGGTGGGGGCGGGGAACGCCTTGGGCGACCGGGGCCCGACGCTCATCAGGGAGTAGTCGTGGACGCCGTGGAAGCCGCCCTCGAACTTGAGGATCTTGTCGCGCTGGCGGAAGGCGCGGGCGACGCGGAGCGCGAAGAAGGTCGCCTCGCTGCCGCTGCCGCAGAAACGGATCTGCTCGGCGCACGGGACGGCCCGGCAGAGCTCCTCGGCGAGGGCCAGGGTAGGCTCGCTGAGCTGGAAGTACGTCGTGCCCTTGCGGAGCTGGGCCTCGACCGCGGCGACCACCGCGGGATGGGCATGGCCCAGCACGAGGGGGCCGCTGCCCAGGATGTAGTCAATGTACTCGCGGCCCGAGAAGTCATAGAGCCGCGGCCCCCGGGCCTCGCGCACGACGAAGGCCAGCTCCTGCGGGGCGTAGTACCCCCCCAGGACGCCTCCCGGGAGGACCCGCATCGCGGTCTGGAGCAGAGCTTCTTCTTCAGGACTGCGGCCGGCCGGACCTGCCATTCCACCTCGCTGAGATGCGGAGATTGGACGGTTTTATACCGTAAAAGCGACCCCGGCCGCAAGGGTGCGCTTACTCGGCCGGGGAAAAGTCTGAAGGGCCAGGCGGCCTAGGCCGAGAGCCCGGCCGCCCGGAGGGCGAGGCGGATCCGGTGCCGCTCGTCGTCGGAGACGGGCGTGAGTGGCGGCCGCACGTGGGCGGCCGGGATGCGGCCGAGGATTGCGAGGGCTTCCTTCATGCGATTGTGCATGTCCACGAAGGGCGGCGCGTAGAACACCTGCACGAGCGGCGCCAGCCGGTCGTTGATGGCGCGCGCCTCGTCGAGCCGGCCGGCCTGCACCGCCGCGAACAGGGACGCCTGCAGGTCGGCGGTCACGCTGCCCATGCCCGAGATGCAGCCGTCCGCTCCCAGCATGAAGCTCGCCAGCAGCGACATGGTGAAGGACGAGAGCATCGCCACCGGCCGGCCCGCGCCGCGCAGCGCGCGCAGGTTCTTCTCGTACGAGACGATGTCGTTCGACCAGTCCTTCACGCCGGCCACCGTCGGGATCTTGCACAGCTCGGCGAGCGTCTCGGGGCTGTAGCCGATGCCGGAGGCGGGCGGGTACTCGAAGACGATGAGCGGCAGGTCCACCGCGTCGGCGAGGGTCTGGAAGTGGCGCAGCACCATGTCCGGCTTCTGCTGCGCGCCCCACATGAACAGGGTCGGCGGGAAGACGAGCAGGCCGGCCGCCCCCGCCGCGCGGGCATCGCGCGCCAGCTCCACCGCCTCGAGCGTCCCGTCGCAGTAGACGCCGGTGACGACGGGCACCTGGCCCGCCACCTCGTCGAGCGCGATCGCCAGCGTCCGCTTGCGCTCGTCCCGCGTCAGCGAGGCGACCTCGGCGGCGTGGCCGTTGGCCACGATCCCGGTGACGCCGGGCGCGTCCGCGAGCCAGCGGAGATGCTTCCGGTAGGCCGGCTCGTCGATGGCCAGGTCGGCGGTGAAGGGCAGGAGATTGGCCGGCATGCACCCGTGGAAGCGGAGCCCGCTCGTCATGCGCTCGACTCTAGCATACGCGCGCGAGCTCGTCCGACAGCTCCTTGGCGGAGAGCACGCGGGCGTAGGCCCGGCGGATGATGTCGAGGGTGGCGCGCTGGATCTCGGGCCAGAGCGTGGCCACGCCGTCCTCGACCACGATCATGCGGTACTCGCGGTTGAAGCCGCCGATCACGGTGCCGAGCACGCAGATGTCGGTCATCGTGCCGGTCACGACAAGAGTGCGAACACCACGCGCGCGGAGGGCACCATCGAGGACCGTGCCATTGAACCCATCATAGTAATGCTTGCGGATCACCAGCTCGTCCGCTCGGGGCGCTAAGTCGGGGATGACCCGGGCGTTGTCCTCGCCTTCCAGGCACGAGGACGAGGGCAGGCCGAAGCCGGTGGGGGCGCCGGGGGCGGCCGGCCGGTGCTCGGGATGCAGCTCTCCCACCAGCAGGGGCGCCGCGGGCGAATACGTGAACTCGGTGAAGACCACCGGCAGGCCCTTCTCGCGGAAGATGCCGATCAGCTCCTGGATCCGCGGAACCACGTCGCGCGCCGGGGGCACCTCCATCGCCTGGCCCGGCTCCACGAAGGCGCGCTGCATGTCCACCACGAGCAGCGCGGTGCGCGCGGGGTCGAGGGGGAGGGCGCTCCGGAACGCGTCGTCCCGGTCCGCCAAGGCCTACCAGGCGGATACTGAAAAGGCGTTGGGGATGTGGCGGATGGCTTTGACGGCGCCCTCGTCGTTGAAGATCACGGAGACGACGTCGAAGCGGCAGGAGACCTGCCGCAGCCGCTTGAGCTTGAGATAGCCGTGCGCCAGCTTGCCGAGCCGGTTCTGCTTGCGCGTGTTCACGGCGGCCTGCGGCGGATCGCCCTCGGCGGCGCGGCGCGTCTTGACCTCGACGAAGACGAGGGTCTTGCCCTCCTTCGCCACGAGGTCGATCTCCCCCGCGCGTGTCCTCACATTGCGGTCCACGATGGCGAACCCACTGCGGGCGAGGAAACGGGCCGCTTCTTCCTCCCCCCTGACGCCGGTGATCTTTCGGGTGTCGGTCGGCACGGGCACGACTCCTTAATCAGCCTCGATCCACTGAAGCTCGCTTCGCGAGAACAGCACCATCTGACTCCAGATCCGCGCGAACGTGCGGCGGTGCAGCGCGCACGGCCCGTGCAGCTCGAGGGCGGTGCGGTGCTCCGGCGTCGGGTACCCCTTGTGTCGCCCGAATCCGTACACCGGATACTCGCGGTCCGCCTCTTCCATGATGCGGTCCCTCGTCACCTTGGCGATGATGGAGGCCGCCGCCACCGAGGCCGACCGCCGATCGCCTTCCACCAGGTTCCGCTGCGGGCAGCGCAGCCCCGGCACCGTCACGTAGTCCGTCAGCACGAGCTCCGGCTCGACGTCCAGCGCGGCCAGCGCCTGCCCCATCGCCAGCCGCGTCGCCTGCAGGATGTTGATCCGGTCGATCGTCACGTGATCCACCACCGCGACCCCCACTCCCACCGCCCGCTCGCGGATCACGTCGAAGAGCCGCCGCCGCTCGTCCGGCGGAAGCCGCTTCGAGTCGTCTACCCCCGCGATCCGCGCGCCCGGCGTCAGCACCACCGCCGCCGCGACCACCGGCCCGGCCAGCGGGCCGCGCCCGGCCTCGTCCACGCCCGCGAGACGGGTGATGCCCCGCCGCCACGCGGCGCTCTCGAAGCGGTAGGGCGCCCCCGCCGCCAAGGTCCGGTCTTAGCTCTCGCCGGAGGTGGGCACCTGGGCGATCCGCTTCTCCTTCAGCCGCGCCGCCTTGCCGACCAGCTCGCGGAGATAGTAGAGCTTGGACCGGCGCACCGTCGCCCGCTTCATCACCTGGATCTTGTCGATCCGCGGCGAGTGCAGCGGGAACGTGCGCTCCACCCCCACGCCGTAGGAGATGCGCCGCACCGTGAACGAGGCCCCGGTACCGCCCCCGCGGCGTCGGATGACCACGCCCTCGAACGCCTGTAGCCGCTCCTTCTCACCCTCCACCACCTTGACCATCACCTTGACGGTGTCCCCGGGTCGGAAGCCGCCCCGGTCCTTCTTGAGATCACCCGCCTCGACGATTCGAATCGCTTCCATGATCTGACGCTCCTTGCTCGATGGATTAGTCCAGGAGATCTGCCGGCGTCCGGCCCTGCCGGAACGCGTCGGTCCACTTCTGCTCTTCCGGCGTGAGGTCGGCGGTCTCCAGGAGATCCGGCCGGCGCTGCCACGTTCGCCAGAGCGACATCAAGGTGCGCCAGCGGGCGATGCGGCCGTGATCGCCCGAGCGCAGCACGTCGGGGACGCTCGCGCCCCGGAAGACCTCGGGCCGCGTGTACTGCGGGTGCTCGAGGAGCCCCCGCGCGAAGGAATCGCGCGCGGGCGCGGCCTCGTCGCCCAGCACGCCGGGGAGGAGGCGCGTGACCGCGTCCGCCACCACCAGCGCCGCCGGCTCGCCGCCGGTGAGCACGTAGTCGCCGATGGACAGCTCCTCGTCCACGAGCTGCTCGCTCACCCGCTCGTCCACGCCCTCGTAGCGGCCGCACACGAGCACCAGATGGGGCCGGTGCGCCAGCTCGCGCGCCACCGCCTGGCTGAAGCGGCGCCCGGCCGGGCCCAGCAGGATCACGCGCGCGGGCGCCTCCGCCGAGCCAGCCGCGCGCAGGGCGGAGCCAGCCGCCCGCAGAGCTTCAATCGCCGCGGCGAGGGGCTCCGGCTTGAGGATCATGCCGCCGCCGCCGCCGAAGGGCGGCTCGTCGGTCACCCGGTGCCGCCCCGTCGCGTGGTCCCGGAGGTCGTGCACGCGGATGTCCACGAGGCCGCGCGCGCGGGCCCGGCCCAGGATGGACTCGGCGAGCGGCGCCTCCAGCATTGCCGGGAACAGGGTGACGATGTCGATCCTCACAGCTCGAGCAGCCCTTCCGGCGGATCGATCACGATCCGGCGATCCGCCACGCTGACCTCCACGACGATCTCGGGCACCGCGGGGATGAGCCTCCGCTGGATGCCGTCGTCCACCAGCCATAGCTCTTGCGCGCCGGGCTCCACCCCCACGAACCGGCCCACCTGCCGCCCGTCGCGCGTCTCGACCACCGCGCCCTCGAGCTGCCACGGGTAGAAGGTGCCTTCCGCGAGAGGCAGCGCCTCCTCCCGGCTCACCGCCAGGAGCCGCCCGGAAAATCGCCGCGCCGCCTCCGGCGAGTCCACCCCGTCCATTCTCAGGTAGACGGTGTCTCCCTCGAAGCGGCACGAGGCGATGCGGCACGGCTCCCGCCGGTCCCCGGCGGGCTCCCACAGCGTGCACGACGTGAGGTCCTTGAACCGCTCGCGCGGCCGGTCGGTGAGCGGGCGCACCTTGACCTCGCCGCGGAGCCCGAAGGGCCGCAGCACCTCACCGATCGTCACGAGCGGTGCTCCCGTCACGGTATCCTCTACGCCTTGGCGGCGGCTCCCGCGGCGGCTCTCGCCCGCGCCAGCAGGTGCTTCACGGTGTTGGAGGGCTGGGCTCCCTTGTTGATCCAGGCCTGCGCCTTCTCCACTTCGATCTTGATCGTCGGCGGATTCGTGAGCGGGTTGTAGTGCCCGAGCACTTCGATGAACTTGCCGTCCCGCGCCGCGCGCGAGTCCGCCACCACCACGCGGTATGCCGGCTTCCGCGTCGTTCCCGTCCGTCTCAGCCTGATGTGAACCGCCACTGGTCACCTCTCTTGTTCGGTTGTCGTGGTCTGCCGTGGTCCGGGGCTCAGCGCGGCAGGAAGGGCAGGGCGCCCTTGAACTTGCCCATCCGCCCTTCCATGGTCTTGAGCCCCTTCATCATCTTCCGGAGCTGGGCATACTGCTTGAGCAGCCGGTTCACGTCGGAGACGCTCGTGCCGCTCCCCCGCGCGATGCGGGCGCGGCGGCTGCCGTTGATGACCGACGGCTCGCGCCGCTCGTGCCGCGTCATCGACGCGATGATGGCCCCGTACCGGTCCAGCTCCTGCTCCTCGCCCGTCATCTCCTTGGGCAGCCCCTTGGCGCCCTTGAAGAAGGGCACCATGTCCATGAGCTGCCCGAGCGGGCCCATGGACCGGAGCTGCTTCAACTGCGTCGCGAAGTCCTCCAGGGTGAACGTGTCGTCGCGGATCTTCTGGGCCAGCGCTTCCGCCTGCCCGGCGTCCACGGTGGCCTGGGCCTTCTCCACCAGTGACAGGACGTCGCCCATGCCGAGGATACGCTGGGCCAGCCGGTCCGGGTGAAACGGCTCGAGCGCTTCCGTCTTCTCGCCCACGCCCACGAAGGCGATGGGCCGACCCGTGACCTGGCGAACCGAGAGCGCGGCGCCGCCGCGGGCGTCGCCATCCATCTTGGTGAGGATCACCGCGTCGATGCCGATCGCCGCGTTGAACTTCTCGGCCACCGTCACCGCGTCCTGGCCGGTCATCGCGTCCAGCACCAGCAGGACGTGATGCGGGCCCACCGCCCGCTTGATGACCCGCAGCTCCTCCAGCATCTCCTCGTCGATGTGCAGGCGGCCCGCGGTGTCGAGGATGAGCGGGGACAGGCCCCGGCGCGCCGCCTCGTCCCGGGCCGCCGCGCAGATGTCCACCGGCCGCTGCGTGGCCTCGCCCACCACCGGGATCCCGAGCTGGGCGCCGAGGGTCTTGAGCTGGTCCACGGCCGCGGGCCGGTACACGTCGGCGGCCGCCAGCAACGGATGCTGCCCCTGCTTCTGGAAGTGGCGGGCCAGCTTCGCGGCGCTGGTCGTCTTGCCCGAGCCCTGCAGGCCCACCAGCATCACCACCGTGGGGGGATGGGGCGCCATCGCCAGACGATGGGCGGAGCCGCCGAGCAGCTCCACCAGCTCGTCCCGCACCACCTTGACCACCTGCTGTCCGGGCGTCAGCGACTGGAGCACGTCCTGCCCGACCGCCTTCACCCGCACCCGGTCGATGAAACCCTTCACGACCTTGAAGTTGACGTCGGCCTCCAGCAGGGCCACGCGCACTTCGCGCAGGGCCTCCTGGATGTTCTCCTCCGTCAACCGGCCGAATCCGCGGAGCCGGTCGAGGATGCCGGTCAGACGATTGGTCAGGCTATCGAGCATCGTGTTTTACCGCCAGGGACGCGTTTGTGGAAACGCTAAAGGATACTGACGAGGCACGAAAAAGTCAAGCCCTTCTCGCTACTTCCGACGCACTCCGCAGGGCGACCAGCGCGGCGCCCGGATCGGGAGCGCCGAAGATGGCGGAGCCGGCCACCAGCACGGTGGCCCCGGCCTGCGCGAGGGGCCCGGCATTGTCGGCCTTCACCCCCCCGTCCACCGAGACCAGCGCCGGCCGGTCGGCGAGCATCGCCCGGAGGCGGCGGATCTTCTCGTAGGTGGTGGGGATGAACGACTGGCCGCCGAAGCCCGGGTTGACCGACATGACCAGCACCAGATCCACGTCGTCCAGCACGTACTGGAGGACTTCGGGTGGGGTGGACGGGTTGAGTGCGACGCCGGACCGGGCCCCCGCTTCCCGGATCAAGGTCAGCGTCCGCTCGAGGTGGGCGGACGCCTCGACGTGCACGGTGACGTAGTCGGCACCCGACTTGATATAGGTCTCCACCCAGCGCTCGGGCTCCTCGATCATGAGGTGCACGTCGAGGGGGAGTCGCGTCCGCTTCCGGATGGACTCGATCACCGGTGGCCCGATGGTGAGATTGGGCACGAAGTGGCCGTCCATGACGTCCACGTGGAGCAGATCCGCGCCGGCCGCCTCCACCCGCGCGATGGCCTCGCCCAGCGCGGCGAAGTCGGCGGACAGGATGCTGGGCGCGATCTTCATCTGCGACGACCTTACTCCAAAGCGCCGAGGGCCGCAAAGGGCGGGTCAGGGCCGCGGCCGCCGCATCAGCCGCACCGCGGCGAAGCCGTCGGTGCCGTGGACGTGGGGCAGGCAGCGGATCACGCCGCCGGCGTCGGACGCCACCGGGAAGGTCGCGGGCGGATCCACACGCCAGTCGGAATGCTCGTCGAGGAAGGCCCGCACGACGGCGTCGTTCTCCTCGGGCTCGAGCGAGCAGGTGGCGTAGACCAGGCGGCCGCCCGGCCGGGCGAGCGCGGCCGCCGCGGTGAGAATGCCCCGCTGCTTCTCGGCGAGCCGGCCGAGCTCCGCCTCCTCGCGCTTCCACTTCACGTCGGGATTGCGGCGCAGCACTCCCAGGTTCGAGCACGGCGCGTCCACCAGCACCCGGTCGCAGCGGCCCTTCCAGCGCCCCGACACCGAGGCCACGCCGCCCGCGTGCGCCTCGACGATGGAGACGCCGAGCCGGGAGACCGCCTGGGTCAGGAGCCCGAGCCGCCCCGCGTGCGGATCCATGGCGATGATGCGCCCGCGATTGCTCATGAGCTGGGCCAGGTGGGTGGTCTTGGTCCCGGGCGCGGCGCAGGTGTCGGCGACCAGCTCGCCCGGCTGCGGATCCAGCAGGCGTGAGATCAGCATGGACGCCTCGTCCTGGATCGCGCACCAGCCGGACGCGAAGGTGGCCCATCGACCGACCCCGCCCCGGCGCACCGTGAGGCCTTCCGGCGCAAGCGACGTGGGATCGGTCTCGGCCAGCTCCTCGTCGCGGAGCCGGGCCGCGAGGTCTTCCCGGGAGATGCGGAGGGTGTTCGCACGGATGGTCACGGGCGGGCGCTCGTCGAGCCCCTGCATGAGCCGCTCCGCCTCCTCCAGGCCGTAGCGGGCGATCCAGCGCGCGGCCATCCAGTCCGGGAACGACCAGCGGATCGCGGCCGCCTCGACCGGATCGGCGGGCAGCCGCGGCGGGGCCGGCGCCCGCGTGAAGGCGCGCAGCACCGCGTTGACGAACTCCGCGGGGCCCGGGTTGCGGGACTTGAGCCGCGCGATGCTCACCGCCTCGTCCACCGCGGCCCAGCGCGGCACGCGATCGAGGAAGAGCAGCTGGTACGCGGTGAGGCGCAGCACCGCGCGCACCCAGGGGTCGAGCTTGGCGAGCGGGCGGTTGAGATGCGGAGTGAGGCGCCAGTCCAGGTGGCGGCGCCAGCGCAGCGTGCCGTAGACGATCTCGGTGCACAGCCCCGCGTCGCGGGCGTCGAGGTGCGCGCGCTCGAGCGCCGCCTCGAGCGCGAGATCGGCGAAGGCGCGGTCCCGCTCGACGCGAACCAGGATGTGGAGCGCCTCGTACCGCGCCTGGGAGACCGGTCCCGCCTTGAGCACCGGGCTCACGGCGCGGGCTCGCGGACGCGGGCGCCGGCCGCCAGGCGCGCGCCGCGGAGGAAGTCGGCCCACCGCATCGCTTTGCGATTCTCCGGCTGGACTTCGAGGGGCACGAGCAGGCCGTCGGCGGTGGCGATGGCGAGAAGCCCCTCACCCTGCCCTCTCCCCTGAGGGGAGAGGGTGAGGGGGGAGGAGACGAGGGTGCCGGGCGGCGCGGTGACTCCGGGCGCGGGCCGCGCGGCGGCGCGCCAGAGCAGGAGGCGGCCCGCCGGGGTCAGGAGCGCGGCGCCCGGCCACGGGTGGCAGCCACGCACCCGGTTGACGAGATCGCGCGCGGGCTCCGCCGGCCGCAGCCAGCCGTCTTCCTTCTTGAGCCGCGGGGCGAGCGTGGCCTTCGCGTGGTCCTGCGGGATACGCGGCAGCGTGTCGATGCCCTCGAGCGTCCGCAGCAAGAGCCGCGCGCCGATCTCCGCCAGCCGCACGGAGAGCTCGCCGGCCGTTTCCTCGGGGCCGATCGGCGTCGCCTCGGTCAGGAGCATGTCGCCGGTGTCCATCCCCGGGTCCATCTGGAAGGTGGTGATCCCCGTCTCCGTCTCGCCGCGCATGATGGCCCAGGCGATCGGCGCCGCGCCGCGGTAGCGCGGCAGCACCGAGGCGTGGACGTTGATGGAGCCGTGGGCCGGTACGTCGAGCACCGCCTTCGGGAGGATCTGGCCGAAGGCCGCGACCACGGCCACGTCGGCCCGGTACTCGGCCAGGCGCTCCGGCCAGCCGGCATCGCGGAGCCGCGGCGGCTGCAGCACCGGGACTGCGGCCAGGAGGGCGCGGCGCTTCACCGGGGAGGGCGTCACGGCGCGGCCGCGGCCCGCCGGCTTGTCGGGCTGGGTGATCACCGCCACCACCTGGTGGTGGGCCAGCAGAGCCTCGAGGGTGGGCAGGGCGAAGGCGGGCGTGCCGTAGAACAGGACGCGCAGCCCGGACCGGCTAGAGCGCGAAGGCGTGGTGCCCCGTCTCCTTGGGGAAGCCTTCCTTCTGGATCTTCTTCTTGATGCGGTCGCGGGTTACCGGGGGCAGCCGGTCGATGAAGAGGACGCCGTCGAGGTGATCCAGCTCATGCTGGACGATCCGGGCCTTGAGCCCGGTGGCCTCGAGCGCGACGGGCTTGCCGTCCGCGTCCATCGCTCGGACCGTGATCGTCTTGCTGCGCTCGACCACGCCGAAGACCCCCGGGAGCGAGAGACACCCCTCCTCCTCGCGGATCGTCCCGCTGTGGCTCTCGATCACCGGATTGATCAGGGCCTGCGCGCCGCCGCTGCCGTCGTCCATCACGAGAATGCGGTGCGGCAGGCCCACCTGGGGCGCGGCGAGCCCGATGCCGACCTGGTGCCACATGGTCTCGGTCATGTCGGCGATGATCCGCTTGATCTCGGCGGTGATTTCGCGCACCGGGGTGGCTACCTGACGCAGGACCGGGTCGCCGTAGAGCCTCACCGTCAGCACTGCCACGGTCTCGTCTCCTCTCGGGGTGCCGTCTTCAGCCGTTGGACTGCGGATCCATCTCTATTTCTACCATACCGCTCGAGCGCCGTCGCCGCCCGAGGAAGGGCTCGAGGGCCGGCGCCAGGAGCCGCGGCAGCTCCGCCGGCCCCTTGATCACGAAGCGCCACCGGCTATTGCGCCCGCGCGGCGGGCTCACCGAGGCGGGCGGATAGACCGTGAGGCCTCCGATGCCCCGCAGGGCCGCCGCGCACTCGCCGGCGAGGGCCTGCACCGGGCCGTCCTCCCGGCCCCGAGCCGAGACCTCGGCGAGCCGGCGGTAGGGCGGGTAGCCCAGCTCGGCCCGGAACTTGAGCTCCTCGTCATAGAAGCTCGCGCGATCCTGCGTCTGCACCGCCCGTACCGCGTAGTGCTCGGGGTGCTGCGTCTGGATCACGAGCCGGCCGCCCGGCCCCACCGATTCCGCGGCGGCCCACAGAAGCTGCCAGGTCCGCTCGCCCGCGCGGAAATCGGGCACGCGCAGCAGCCCGTCGAGGGCGACGAAGCCGACGCAGCCCACCGATTGTCGGGGCAGCATCCGTAAGAGCGCCGGCGTGCCGATGAGCACCTGGGCCTCGAAGCTCTGGCGCGAGACGGTCAGCCGGGGGAAGCGACGCACGACCGAGGTCTGGACGCGCTCCGGATCCCAGCCGAACGGGGAGAGCCGATGCCCGCCGCAGGCGGGACAGCCATCGGGCGGCGCGTCGGCGCGCGCGCAGAGCGGGCAGCGCAGCGCGCTCCGGTCGCGCGCGAGCGCCAGGGCCACGCCACAGTCGGGGCACCGCAGCACGGTGCCGCACTCGTCGCAGGCGAGCGAGGCCGTCCGGCGGCTGACGATGAGGACGGCGCGGCGCCCCTGCCGCGACATGTCCTCGATGGCGCGGGTCAGCGGCAGGGTGAGCGGATGATTTCTGAGGATGCCCCGGGTGTCGGCGGTGATGACCTGAGGCCAGGGCGCGGGCGGGGCGTCCGGTCGGACGATCCGGCCCTGCCGCGCGTGCCACCAGCTCTCGGCCGAGGGGGTGGCGGAGAGCAGGAGCAGGCGGCTGCCGTCGAGCTCGGCCCGCCGCCGCAGCAGGTCGCGCGAATGCAGCCGCGGCGCGCCCGGCGGCTTGTGGGCCGGATCGTGCTCGTCGATCAGGGCCAGCGTCGCCGGCGGCGGCAGTGGCGCGAGCAGCGCGGAGCGCGTGCCGACCACGACCCGGCTGCGCCCGCGCGAGGCCGCGAACCAGGCCCGGCGGCGCTCCGCCTCCGGGACCCCGCTGTCGAGCCGGGGGGCGTCGAGCCGCCGCGCCCAGCGCGCGGCCGCCTCGCGATCCGGCGCGATGAGGAGCGCGGCGCCGGGCTCGCGCTCCAGGCACTCCGCGAGCCGGTCCTCGCGCCGCTCGTCCGTCCAGAGCGACAGGCTCTCGCCGGCGGCCCAGCGTCCCAGCTCGAGCGCGGCCTCGGAGAGCACGGGCACCGGCTCGACGGCGCGCTGCAGCGCCTTCAGCCCCGCCGGATCGCCCTCGTGGAGCCCGACCACCACCCCGACCCGCGCGCGGCCCTGGAGTGGCGCGCTCACCCGCTGCCCCCGCGCCACCACGAGTCCAGGCGGAACGACGTAGGAGAACGCGTGGTCGATCGGAATATCAAAGACGACGTCGGCGATCAAAGCGCGGGCGGCCGCTCGTCTAGTTCTTCAAACTCTTCAAATGCGGGGGCCCAGAAATGGCCCCCGCACTCCCCCAGTCCGCGGACACTCGTAGACCTACCGCGCACCGTCGCCCGAGAGCCGGTCATACTCCCGCCGCGCCAGCTTGAGATCGTCCCAGGCCATGCGCCGGTACTCCGGGCCGGGATTGCGCAGCAGGAAGGCGGGATGGAAGGTGGGCACGAGCACGCTCGCCCGGTACTGATACGTCTTCCCGCGCAGC
>WNFA01000743.1_pt1 | contig 29224 bp, 28 predicted proteins | sample 5400481 | NCBI WGS metagenome assembly WNFA01 (sample SAMN13153340, study PRJNA577476) | soil metagenome | isolation source: 120 cm saprolite under Douglas fir tree site 2 hole 1 replicate 2 | place: USA:California | collected 2015-04-18 | reverse complement strand
TAGACCCGAAAACGATATCTATTCGCTTCAGGTCGGCTGGAAGTAATAGGATACCCAGCAATGGCGATACGCTGCCTGCTGACCCGCAACGGATTATGCTCACTCCTGATCCTGTCACGCCACCACCTGTGCAGTTGCCAAGCGGCGCTCCAACTCCAACAGATAATGGCAACACGTCATCAGATAATGGGGGGGGTCCTTTCTTCCCATAACAACGTGCTGGTTGCCTATTTTTCAGCCGTGTAAACCATTAAGCAACGTTTCGTTATCCCCGCCCCACGGGCGCGATAAATCGGGGATCCTGTCTGGGGGACAGCTATCCTACGCACTCGCTTCGCTCGGCCTTTTAATCGCTCCTGCGTAGGGGCGTGTAGGGACGCGAGCTTGCCTCCGTCCTGCCTGCGCCCTGACTCGTTTGTATCATAGTGTCTATTATGCTATAATCGGTAAAGCCAGGAGGTACAAATGGACGACTTGAGAGTCTTTACCGGCAATGCAAACCGCCCGTTAGCGGCCGCTATCTGTCAAAACCTGCATATTCCACTGGGTGATGCAGATGTTTTTCAGTTTAGCAACGAAAATATCTTCGTGAAAATCAATGATAATGTACGTGGCCGCGATGTGTTCGTCATCCAGTCCCTCAGCTCTCCTGTCAACCGCTCCATTATGGAACTGCTGATCATGATCGATGCGCTTAAACGCGCCTCCGCTACCCGCATCACCGCCGTCATCCCCTACTATGCCTATGGCCGTACCGATAAGAAGGATCAGCCGCGTGTTCCCATCACCGCTCGCCTGATCGCAGATTGCATCACGGTCGCGGGCGCTCATCGTGTGCTCACGATGGATATGCACGCGGGCCAGATTCAGGGCTTCTTCAATATCCCTGTTGACGAACTGACCGCGCAGATTCTTCAGGCACGTTACTTCTCACAGAAAGAACTGAGCGATCTCACCATCGTCTCTGCCGATGAGGGCTTTGCGAAGAAGGCGCGTAGGCTCGCTGATCGCCTCAACGCCCCGCTTGCGATCATCGAGAAGCGTCGCCACGGCAATGGCAATGCGCCAGAGGCGATGGGCATCATTGGCTCTGTTGAGAGCAAACATGCCCTGATTGTGGACGATGAGATTGATACGGCAGGTTCACTTACGCAGGCGGTGCATGTAGTGCACGAACATGGTGCGCGTAACATTTACTGCTGCGCTACGCATGGCATTTTCTCTGGTCCTGCCGTTGAACGTTTGAAAGACGCTCCTATAAAAGAGATTGTTGTGACGGACTCTGTGCCTCTCCCTGAGCAAAAATGCCTCCCTAATATCACGGTGCTCTCGGTGGCCGAACTTTTCGCCGGTGCAATCAGTCGCATCCACGATGGAAGATCAGTGACGGAGTTGTTCTCGTAATATCGCATTTTTAATGGAACCATTATGTCATTGGCATTGAGAATTGTGGATTCTCGTGGTATACTGCTCCTATGTCCACGGAAATATTTGGAGGTATCGGGAATGACAAATGAAGAACTGGCTGCTATACGCACTATAATGCGTGAAGAGACTAATGCGAGTGAACAACGCATGCGTGCTCTTACGCGTGAAGAAGTCAACGCTGCTGTGTATGCGAGTGAACAACGCATGCGTGCTCTTATGCATGAAGAGATCAATGCTGCTGTCTATGCAAGTGAACAACGCCTGGGTACTCTGGTACGCGAAGATGTCAATGCGAGTGAACAACGCCTGGGCGAACGCCTGGACAAATTCGATCAACGATTAGGCCGGGTTGATGAGCGGCTGGGCAAACTTGAAGCGACCATCGCGTCAATAGGAGAACGGCTGCATCGAGTTGAAGTTCTACAAACGCAGATGGCGTCCAGCCTTGCGCAAATGGGATCGGTCCTCAATGAGGTAACTATCAAGGTTAATGAACTGCTGATGAGTTTTATTGCGTTGGATCAAAAGGTAGAGGGCATCAAACGCGATATACAAAAGCTCATTTACAGGTTAGACACTGCTGATGAAGCCATCTCGGGTCTTTCTTCGCGGCTTAAAATGCATAGAGACACACCCATAAACGAAGCGCATCCCCACTCAGCGGCATAAGTATGTTATAATACCCCCAAACGAAAAAACAGTTTGAACATAGGGGCACCCCTTGTTGCGGGTGCCTTGTTTATGATACAGGGTTCGAGGGAAGGGGCGCAGAACACATGAAGCCACTCGTTGCCATCGTGGGCCGACCGAACGTCGGCAAATCTACCTTTTTTAATCGCATGCTGGGCGAGCAGGTCGCCGTCGTGGAAGACTTGCCTGGCACCACGCGGGATCGCATCTATGGCGATACCGACTGGAACGGGCGCGATTTCACCCTCATCGACACAGGTGGGCTTGAATTAGGCTCCGACATCCCCGTCGGCCAGGTCGGACTGAATGGACAACCCGGTGACATTATGCGCAATGTGCGGGCACAGGCGGAGCTAGCCATCGAAGAGGCCGACGTCATCGTCTTCATGGTCGACGCGCGCTCTGGCATTACAGCCGCCGATGAAGAGGTCGCCGACCTGCTGCGCCGCACAGACAAACCAGTCATTCTCACCGCAAACAAAGCAGATAACGCGGCGCGACGTCAGGATGCCGTCGAATTCTATACCCTGGGCCTGGGCGAACCTATCGCCATCTCTTCCATCCAGGGTACAGGCACCGGAGATTTACTGGACCGTATCGTCGAAGAACTCCCCCCGCTTGAGGAAACTGAGGAGGCAGAGGAAGAGGAAGACACGCCACGTATCGCCATCGTCGGACGTCCCAACGTTGGCAAATCATCCTTGCTCAACGCTATCCTTGGCGTCCAACGCTCGATTGTCAGCGAGGTACCTGGCACGACTCGCGATGCTATCGACACCACAATGGAGTTTGAGGGCAGAAAGTTAATCCTCATCGATACGGCCGGCATCCGCCGCCGGGGACGTATCGGCCCGGGCGTCGAGAAATATAGCGTCATTCGCGCCAGTCGTGCCATTGAACGTTCTGATGTAGCATTGCTGCTGATCGATGCTAGCGAAGGCCTGGCGGCACAGGATACCCACATTGCCGGCGAGATTCATGAGAAGGCTAAGGGGGTCGTGGTTGTGGTCAACAAGTGGGACCTGGCACAGGCACAGCGACGCTCCGCATTGAAACGGCCTTGAACATCTCTGATATGCGCTATCTACGTGTCCCTACCTCTCGCCTCAATGAGGTGGTGCAGGAAGCCATTCGTCGTTATCGTCCGGCTACCTTTCGAGGCAAGCCTCTGAAGGTGTTCTACGCCACTCAGACACAGGTGAACCCACCGACCTTCGTCTTCTTCGTCAATGACCCCCAGGCGGTGCATTTTGGCTATGAGCGCTACCTGGAAAATCAATTGCGCGCGACGTTCAGCTTCAGAGGAACAGCGATTCGCGTTCTGTTCAGGGCAAGGCCAAGGTCGGAGGCGAAGGAGTGAGCGCTCCACCGCGCCCCTTGCTACCCGCAAGGGGCATCACTACATCTCCAGTGCGGCGACCTACAAATATAGTGAGCGCTCCACCACGCCCCCTGGTGCCCCTTGCGGGTACCAGGGGGCGTGGTGCGTACAACTTTCCCCTGCTTGCCTCGTACATGCTTCAGGATATCTAATAAAAACTATACCATCTATACAAATTTGCTGATGTGGTGAGGAATCACGTAGCCCAATTGTCATGGATACAACTATATGCTATAGTGAGATAAAAATGACGCCAAAGAAAGTCATTGGAGCGGGGGAAAGTACCTATGCGACTCAAACTGATTGCTGCTGATAAAACTGATACAGGAAAACAACGAGATCAAAACGAAGACTCGGCTTACAGGCATATCGAATCCTCGGATGGAGGGGACCGTGGCCTCTTTATTGTCGCCGACGGTATGGGTGGCTACCAGGCGGGCGAAGTAGCCAGTAAGCTTGCTGTGCAGAGGATCAGTGAAGGGCTGCGTAGCTTTTTTGCGCCTGTGTATGACCAACCGACCATCAAGTTGTCAGTAGAAGAAGTAGGGGATCCAACAGTCAAGATGACACCAGAGGAACTAGGGATTCCAACAGACAAGATCAAATCAACGAAAAGCTCGAAATCACAGAAGACACACAAGCTCCCCGATACCCCAATGACGCTCAGCGTAGAGAATCAATTGATCGAGGCGATCAAAGAAGCCAATAAGGCCATTCTCCGCTATGGAGAACAGCACTCCGGCAGTCGCGGACTCGGATGCACCGTCACTACCGCATTGATACACAACGACAAAGCCTACATCGCCAATATTGGGGATAGTCGCACCTACTTGCTGCGCAAGGGTGAACTGAAACCCCTCACGAAGGATCACTCGCTGGTGGCGCGTCTGGTAGAAGCGAAGCAGATCGAACCCGAAGATGTCTACTCGCATCCACAACGCAACTTGATCTACCGTTCGCTGGGTGCCGGGCATAAGAATATCGACGTGGATGTCTTCCATGTGGACCTGCTCGCCGGTGATACTCTGCTCCTCTGCTCCGACGGCCTCTGGGAGATGGTGAGGCATGAAGACCTGAAGAAGGCGCTCAGCGCACCAAGCAGTCCTCAGAAAATCTGTGATACATTGATTGACCTGGCCAATGCTAATGGCGGCGAAGATAATATCACCGCTATAGTGGTCCATGTCAGCACCCAGTAGAAAAGCTTGGAGAAGACAGCGGTATGGCTCTCCCACTCGGTACCGTACTCGATGGAAAATTTAAGATCGTACAAATTCTTGGCGAAGGTGGTATGGGCACTGTCTATAAAGTGGAACAAGTTGGGAAACCGGGCTACTTTCGTGCGGTAAAAGAACTACTCATTCCTCTTAACACTAGCCCAGAAGATCGCAAAACCGCCATTGAACGCTTCGACAAAGAGATTGACATGCTCTTTAATCTCAAGCATCCGCGAATTCCTTCGCTGATCCTGAGCTTCCAGGAACGTGGCAACTATTACTTTGTGATGGAGTTTGTCCCCGGACGGAGCCTGGAAAAAATACTCGAAGACAACAAAGGCCCGCTGGATGAGGAGAAGGTGATTCACTGGATGATGCGGGTGTGTGAAGCATTAAGCTACATTCACTCGCGCACGCCTCCCATTATCCTGCGTGACCTGAAGCCAGGTAACATCATGGTAACACCCGATGGCGATGTACAACTGATCGACTTCGGCATTGCGCGCAGGTTTGATCCCAATAAGCGTACCAATACGGAGAACCTGGGGACTATCTCCTATGCGTCCCCGGAGCACCTTGGCTCGATCACCTCGCCAGGCCAGCGTCGCAGTGCCCAGAACCCGGGTAGATTGGTGCAAACCGATGCTCGCTCGGATATCTATTCCCTGGGCGCTACGATGTATCACCTGCTGACCAATTACGAGCCAGACCCGATCCAGACCCCTGCAGTAGGCAGTATCCGCGCAAAGAACCCCCGACTCCGAACTGTACAGATAGGCACGACGGTCGTCTGCCCCATAGAGCAGGTTATTATTAAGGCCATGCAGCAGGACCCGGCGCATCGCTTTCAGAATGCTGAAGCCATGCGCATGGCGTTGCAGCACTGTTTACCCAACACGACTCCTGCAACCACGATACAAATACCGGCTGTTTCAGCTTCACCCAATGCCACCATTGTGGTACCGAGTGGATTGATCTGCCCTAAATGTGGCTTTCAGAATCGTCCTGGAGCAAAATTCTGCAAGCGCGATGGTCAACCGCTGACACGGGGAGCAACGCCGCCGCCACCGCAAGTACGCGCACAAGCCATTGCTCGTTCACCTATTCGGGCCAAGCCGATCCAGCAACCTCTACAAGCTAGACCTGTTGCTACCGTTGGTACCTCATCGCCAGGCAATCCCGATGGGGCATATCGACTGGGCCTACAGCAACTCAATAACAAAAACTATGTCGAGGCGATCAATCAGTTCAAGGTAGCACAGGCACGCAGCCAGTCATCCTATGATGTTTTGTACAACCTTGGTCGCGCCTACCGTCAATATGGGCAATCGGTGAAAGACAAGGATAACAAGCTGTTCACTGACAACCTGACCCTGGCCGCCGAGCAGTTTGAGCGAGCCACGAAAGTCAAGCCAGATGCTCTGGATGCCTTTTTTCAGCTGGGCATGTGCTACCATGACCTGGGGCTCTATCCTCAATCAACCGCGGCCTTCCAGAAGGCTCTGCAGTTAGCACCGAGAGACCCTGCTATCTACTACCAGCTTGGTATGGTGGCGATGGAACAGAGCTACAAACGTGAGGCCGAGGCCTATTTCCTGGAGGGCCTCAAGATCAATCCCGATCACGCGCTGATCTTAATTGCGCTCGGGCGTCTCTACCTGGAGATGAATCAAACACAGTCGGCCATCAGCGTACTTCGCCAGGCCACACAGCGCGATCCAATGCTGGCGGAAGGCTGGTACCGGCTAGGCTGCGCACACATGAAGGAACGAAAGTGGCAATTGGCGCTCAATGTACTCAACGAAGCGCTCCAGCAGGGCCTTGACACGGCTGAAGTCTATAGGGCCTTGACTTCGTGTTACTTGAAAATCAACAAGAAGGCCGATGCCCGAAAAATGCTACAGGAGGCTCTTCAGCGTGACCCAACCAACACCGAGGCACTCCGAATGCAAAAACAACTCTAGAGGCACCTCTTGTGGGTGCTCTCGTTCATTCAAATACTGGGCGGTCACCAGGACCGCCCCTACGTAAGGAGGGCAGGTATGCTCTGTCCGTCATGTAATGCATCGAATCGCGATGACGCGAAATTCTGTAAAAGTTGTGGTCTTTCATTCCCAAAGGTCTCTACAGCCAATAATCAAGCTGGGGTGGAGTCTCAAGATGTGGAAGTTTCTCCAGAGTCGGCCGTGGTGGCGACCGCCAACCCGGCTCCTGCGGCTCCAGAGGTGAACCACGAGGAAGAGAATACACGAGACTCTGACGTCGAGCCAACACTGATTCTTACTCCTGAACAGAAGATGAACTATATCAGTCGTCGCTGGCAGCGAGAAGAAGAGCAATACCACATGCAGGCTGCGACTGATATCGCCGATGCGCCTACTCTCGTCTCTACATCTGCGCCAACGCCTGTGCAAGCACCAGTTGAGCACGAGCAGGAGCTAGAAATTCCAACCGTGCCAATGTCTCCTTCATCAAGTGACAATGAAGCTATCGCTCCCCCGCCACTACCGTTGGCTCCTACAGAGATGGAGCCGACAACGGCCGTAAACGAGCATACAGAGGAAGCAGTAGCTATGACAACACCAACAGAGGGAACAGACACAGTGACAAATAAGTCATCCGATCAGCCTGATCAGCCCGATCAAGCTGAGCAACCAGATCAAGCCGAACAGCCCAATCAGACGGAACAAGCAGGTAATTTTTCGGCGCTGGCAGTCGGCACGACTGTCGCGGGACGATATGAGATCAACCAGGTAGTGAGTACGAGCGAACAAGAAAATATCTACCAGGTGACCGACCACCAGGGATACCAGCGCTGCTGGAACTGTGGCTCTGAGCAGAACGCTCAGGGTGATGAATTTTGTATGAACTGCGGTGCAGGTCTGCTCAATGCCTCCTATATAATGCATGAGTACTCGCCGTCGTCCAGTACCGGAGCCGATGCCCATGTGCTCCACGGGACTATTGTCAACACCTTTATGGAGCAGGGGCGCACCTATATGCTAGAGCAGCCCCAGGCAGCACAAAATAACTTCCCCAACGGCGTGCATCTACTAGCGGCATCTCATTCAGATGCCGGTGATGTGCGGCGGAGCGAACCAAATGAAGATAGTACTCTTGTTTTAATGCTCCAGCGTATACACGAATCCAATGCACAACCATCAGGGGTGTTCATTGTTGCCGATGGCCTGGGAGGCCATGACAACGGCCAGGTCGCCAGCCGAATGACTATCGCCATCATTGCAGAGCGCATCCTGCGCGAGTTGCTTGCAGAACCTCTGCTCGCTGAAAAAGGGGGAGGAGCCCCCAAGCAGTTCGATGAAGATGGATTAGTAACACTCCTGCGTGGTGCAGTCGAGGATGCTAACACAGCAATCTGCCATGTGAACGAACACGACAAAACCGATATGGGTTCGACCATCACGGGTTTTATGGTGGTCGGGGACCATGCGTATATTCTTAATGTAGGAGACAGTCGTACCTATATGTCGCGTGGTGGACAGCTCTACAAATTGACCAACGATCATTCGCTGGTAGAGCAACTGGTGGCAGGAGGCCTGATCGAGCCAGATGATGTCTACACGCATCCACAGCGCAGTCAGATTTTCCGTAGCCTGGGCGACAAACTGAATGTACAGGTCGACATCTTCAAGCAGCAATTGCTTCCAGGCGATATTATTCTGAGCTGTTCTGACGGCTTGTGGGAGATGGTACGCAACCCGCAGATTGAAAGCATATTGAATGCAGCACCCGACCCACAAACAGCCTGCTATCAGTTAGTTGAAACGGCTAATGCCAACGGTGGCGAAGACAATGTGAGTGTGGTTCTGGTCTTCGTGCACTGATATGGTATACTAAGGCCAGCCTAACGTGAAAGGAGCTTATAGATTATGCCTGGTGAGGTAACACTGACACATCAAGTAGGGAAAGACTTCATGCCCGTCACTGGTGGAAGCCAGGTCGCCTACGTATTATTGGAAGCCAAACCCACCGAAATGATGGCACAGGTACGCATGCCCCTGAATTTTGCACTCGTGCTTGACCACTCTGGTTCTATGAAGGGTGCCAAACTCAACAATGTCAAAGAGGCCGTCAAGATGGTGCTCGATCGCCTGGAGCCGAGCGATTACGTCTCTGTGGTGATCTTCGATGATACATCTCAGGTCATCATTCCCTCTATGCCCGCTAATGATCCTATCGGTATGAAGGCTGCCATTGATCGTATCCGCGATGCCGGGGGCACGGCGATGTCGTTAGGCATGATCCAAGGGCTTAACGAGTTACGCCGCTGGAATATCCCCAACGCCATCAATCGCATGATCTTGCTCACTGATGGTGTGACCTATGGCGACTCAGACCGTTGCCGCCAACTGGCTAGAGACGCCAGAGCTGCCAGCATCTCTATCTACCCACTGGGCATCGGAGCAGACTGGGATGAAAGCTTGCTGGATGATGTGGGAGAACTGAGTGGCGGTATGCCTGCTGAGTTTATCAGGAATCCAGGTGATGCCTTGACTGTCTTCCAGCAGCAGTTACAGAGTGCTGTAGCCGTAGCTGTACGTAATGCGACATTAATGTTACGCCTTCCGGCGGGAGTCGCGCCTAAAAAAGCAGTCAAAGTGTTGCCCATCATCAGCGACCTTGGTCAATCCGTGCTCCAGGACCGCCAGATCCTTGTCCCACTGGGCGACCTGGAGAAAGACAGCGCGCAGTCAGTACTGGTAGAATTGATGATAGACCCGCGTCCGGCAGGTCTGTTCCGCATCGCTCAGGCCGAACTCAGCTACGATGTGCCTATCGCTAACCTGATAGGTGAGCGCATACGCGATGATATCAAGGTAACCTTTACCAATGATGTGAGTGAGTCTGCACAAGTGAATGCCTACGTGATGAACTTTGCCGAAAAGGCCAATGCGCATCGTCTGGTGACCCGCGTCTTGGATGAATATAAGCGCACCGGCAAAGCGACAACACGCCTGGCACCAAGTGTGACCCGCGTCCTTGACGACGAGACCCGCGCCGCCCTCGAGCAGATCAATCAGGGTCAGCAGATCTCGCAAGAGCAGGTAAAATCGATTGGCAACAAGACGCGCAAACTGACACAGCGCCTGGACGACATCGCCCCGTAGGGGCCGATTTATCGTGCCCATCGCCGATTTATCAGCCTCACGAGAGGGTTACAAAGTACCGTTTTTGGTTTTCAAAGTTAGTGGGTCAAGAACACAGTGATTGTGAGTACGTTACTTAGGAGGACATAGTATCATGCCAGTATATTGTTCGTTACATCATGAGAATCCCGATGGATCCGCCTTTTGCGATGAGTGTGGTGAGCCCCTGGCAGGTGCAGCACCAGTCGCGGCGGCACCCGCTGCATCCGTTCCACCAGCGCCAGCCCCTGCGGCAGCCCCAATTACCGGTGGCCAGGCATGCCCATCGTGTGGCACAATCAATCCCCCAGGGGAGGCCTTCTGCTCCAACTGTGGTGTCAGCCTGATGGGCGCACCTGCTGCTGCGACAGTGACACCTTCGCCAGCAACTCCTGACGTGACGGCTGCTCCCGCCCCTGCGGCTGCTCCCACTATGGCTCCAGCAGGATTGAATGCACGGCTAATCGTTGAAGCAGACAATCAAGAGTTTGACCTGAGTGGAAAAGATAATATTATCATTGGCCGCGAGGATGCCGTCAGCAACATTTTTCCCGATGTGGACCTGACTCCTCATGGTGGAGAAGAAGGCGGCGTGTCGCGCATGCATGCTCGCATCTTTGTCGAGAATGGCCAGTACATGCTCGAGGATGAGAATAGCACCAATTTCACGTTCCTCAATCGTCAGAGGCTTGCCGGTAAGACGCCGACACCTTTGCACGACAACGATGAGATCAAACTTGGTCGTGTGCTCCTGCGTTTCAAAACGTCCTGAAGGCATGCCCTTTTCTACCGGTAGCGTATCCTTTGTTAAGGGTTGATTCCGCACAGCAGGATTGTAAGCTCAATTCTGGATCAGAAAAACTGTACCCTTGAGAAAGATACGCTACCTTTCCACCAGGAGAATTGACAATCTGTAGAGAGAACCGCTATAATCTACCGGTAACGTAGCGTGAGGGTCCCTGCCTTCAGCCATGGGAGTGAAAGTGCTGCATGTCCGATTTTTCTTTTCTGTGATAGAATAGTTCTGAATACGGATGCTCTTCTCGTGCAGAGAGGTTTGAAGTACCATCTGCATGAGCATTGCGGCTCTTTGACAATTTAGATAATGGGTTGCAAGGCGTAGGGCCTTGCGTAAAATCTGAACCGCCCAAGAGAGAAACCTGTACGGGCTGGGGCGCAGCCTTCGGGGACGGTCACGAAAACCGAATGAACCGAGAAGCCCCTGAGTTCGCTCATGGGGAGTCGTCACAGGAAAACCAAGTGGAAGAAGGACATTTTCATGAAACGTACCTGGCAACCCAAGCGTATTCCGCGCAAACGTGAACATGGTTTTATGAAGCGCATGGCAACCCGCAATGGTCGTCGAGTTCTCAGGGCTCGTCGCGCCAAAGGGCGCTGGAAGCTCACCATTTAAGACGATTGTGGCTCTCAACCGTGCGTTACGTCTGCGAAAAAGTAATGAGTTTCAGCGTGTTTTGCAGCAGGGGCGTAGTATTACGTCCCGGCTGCTCATCCTTTCGTGGATACCAAATGATGTAGGGAGATTGCGTATTGGCTTGGTGGTCAGTAAACGTATCTCAAAACAGGCTGTAGAACGTAATCATATTAAACGCTTACTCAGCCAAGCAATACGTCCTGTTCTGCATGTTCTTCCCACCGGATGGGATATCGTGTTTCGTGCAAGGAACCAGGCTATCGCGGCTGATGTACATATGTTTGAAAAGGACATTGCTACTCTGTTGCGCCGGGCGGGACTGCTCGCATCGCCGGTAGCCGACCAAAACAGGGAGTTGGACAACCAACAGGGGATGTGATGGCCTGAATAAATAGAGGGCATCGACGGTGAAATACATCGCACTTTTTCTGATTCGTCTTTATCAAAACACGCTGTCGGTCGTTCTACCTTCGTCGTGTCGATTCACCCCCTCGTGCTCACAATTCGGGTATGAGGCCATTCAACGTTTTGGCTTTTTCCGTGGAGGATGGATGACCATCAAGCGTATTGGACGCTGTCATCCCTTTTATCGCGGCAATCTCTACGATCCGGTCCCAGAACGCTTGGGTGACTAGATCGAGGGGAAGACAGGAGAAACCCCGTGCAGATATTCAGTCCAATATTAGGTCCAATAGGCTACCTCTTTGAAGTAATCTTTACCTATCCCATTTTTAATGTGTTGATGTTGCTCTATCACCTGTTTGGTGATTTTGCCCTATCGATCATCGTGATGACCCTCCTCATCCGCCTGGTCCTCTACCCACTGACATTGCAACAGCTCAAATCGTCCAAGGCCACACAAGCGATCCAACCGCAAATGGCTGAGATACGCAAGAAGTATGCCAAAGACCCAAGAAAGCAGCAAGAGGAGATATCGGCGCTCTATAAGGCTTCCGGCGTTAACCCACTAGCAGGATGTCTCCCCCTGCTGATCCAGTTACCTGTCCTCTATGGCTTGTTCTATGCGTTGAACACGGTGCTAAGAAATCCTGTGCTGCATAATAAAGCAGGCACCGGCATCAACGATCTCATTTATCCGTTTCTGCCGCACTTTGCAAAATTACCAGACCTCAGTCTCAACTGGTTCACGTTCATCAATCCAGCCTGGCACATCTCATTGGGAGCACCCGATCCCACGCACATTTTACCGATTGTGGCCGGTCTTATGACCTTTATCCAGTTGCGCATGTCACAACCCAAGACCTCCTCTGGCCCCAAAGATGCCATGACACAACAGATGCAGATGATGCAGTTCCTCATGCCGGCTATCACCATCTTCATTGGTTGGGGCCTGGCGGCTGGCCTGGCGGTCTACTGGACCACCACTTCGCTTTTCAGTGCCGTCCAGCAGTACTTTGTCACCGGTTGGGGCCAACTCCTTAACCCAATAAATCTCGGTGCCATCCTGGGTGGGAGTGGCAACTCAAGCACCGGCACAAGCAGTAAGAGCAACACCACTGGCAGCAAGAAGACCTACAACGGTGATCAGCGCAAAGAAAGTCAACTCTTGCGCAAGGCGGATGAGCCAGAGGCTGAGGTCGTAACAAGCGATGGTCCCGTAGGGCGCAACCTACGTACAACTTCGCATGGAAATGGCTCCTCATCAAGCCGACGACGTCCTCGTGGTGCTAGCTCATCAGCCCGTCGTCGTGGCAACGCCTCGAATAGATCGCGTCGCTAATGCTCATATGGAAGTCTTCATTTTTTCTGCGCCAGGTTGACTTCGTATGTAGTCCCCCGATTTATCGCGGGGAAGGAGAAAGAAAACAGTGGAAAGCATAGAGGCTAGTGGCAAAAGTGTTGATGAGGCCGTCAAACAGGCTCTTGCACGCCTGGGTAAGCGCCGTGACGAAGTAGAGATCACGGTCCTACAAGAACCATCTCGTGGGACGTTTGGTCTGGGCAGCAAGGATGCCCGCGTGCGTGTCACTGCGCGCTCTGGCAACGTCAGCGCCAGCGCCGTCATCACCCCTGAATTGGCCGATGCCATCCTTGGCCCTGAAGGCGACTTTCCAGAAGAAGAAGTCTACGCCGAGGACGAAGACGAGTTCGAGGATGACGAGTTCGACGAAGAAGAACTGGAGGAAGAGGGCGAGATGGAAGGAGTGGGGGCAACACCGTTTTTCCCAACTCCTGTTGGCTCTGTACTAGCACCTGCGCAAATAGCTGACCTGACTGAGGTCAGCGCGGTCGGTGGCGAGATGCTAGATGTTGAGAAGCCAAGCAGCGAGGATATCGACGTTACCGTCGATGTGTTACAACATATTTTGCAATATATGAATATTCGCGCAACTGTTCAGGTGCGCTCCACCGATCCACTCACGCTCAATATCCAGGGCATCAACGAAAACCTGGGGTTGCTCATTGGCCGTAGAGGTGAGACGCTCTCAGCACTACAGCTCCTCGTTAGCCTGATTGTCGGGCATCGTACCAAGCACCGTATGCGCATCATTGTGGATGCTGAAAATTATCGCGAGCGCCGCGAGGAGAACCTGCGCTCGCTTGCGTTGCGTGTGGCACAGCAAGTACGCAACTATCGTCGTTCTATCGCCCTCGAGGCCATGCCTCCACATGAGCGGCGTATCGTCCACATTGCCCTATCTGACAGCAAGGACATCAGTACGGAGAGCATTGGCGAAGGTGAGGCCCGACGTGTCGTCATTTCCCTGAAACGTCCTGGTCGCTAGTATTGTGTGAATGGAGAATCCATGCGTTCTATTCTCCAACCCGTTCAAGGTGGTGGTATACCCAGCTTCCTCACCATCGGCCATGTGACACGCGATGTGCACCCTGATGGTTCTTTTTCGCTTGGCGGTACAGTAACTTTTGCTGCCCTGACCGCCTACCGTTTAGGATTAGTGGCGGGCGTCGTTACCTGTGCTGATGCACAACTCATCACTGAACTGCCTGGCCGTTTACCGGGCATAGGCCTGGCCGTACGACAATCGACGGCAACAACCACCTTTGCCAACCGCTACCACGAGGGCTTTCGTACGCAATACCTGCATGCCAGGGCAGAGCAAGTGCAGGTTGAGGATATTCCTGAATCCTGGCGCGCCGCACCGGTTGTCCTGCTTGGGCCACTCGCCCAAGAACTGACCTCTGAATTTGTGACGCTGTTCCCGCGCCGCCAGGGAGTGATTGTCGCGGCCACTCCACAAGGTTGGCTGCGTCGCTGGGACGACGATGGACGCGTCTGGCCGACCCCCTGGAGTGCTGCGGAGCAGGTATTACCTCATCTCGATGTACTCGTTCTCAGCCACGACGACCTCCTCCCCTTCGCCGATGGCAACCGTAAAGAAGCCGATGCTATGCTGGCGCGTTGGAGCATGCATATACCCCTGCTCGTGGCCACCGATGGACGATACGGCGCGACGCTCTTCCAGCGTGGTCTCACTGAGCACTTTCCCGCATATTTCATCACCGAAGTAGACCCCACGGGCGCGGGAGATGTTTTCGCCGCCGCCTTCCTCTTCAATCTGCACAAGTATGGTGATCCACGCAAAGCAGTCAATTTCGCAAACTGCACCGCCGCTCTCTCTGTTGAACACCCTGGCATCACGGGCATCCCGACGCTGGATATGGTAGCCGAGAGGATTGAAGTGACGAAACGTATTACGGATCAACTACAAGGTTCTCCATAGTTCGGAAACGAATTCCCTTGACAAAAATATCACTAGAGATATATGCTGTCCTCGATCTTCTTAAACAGATTAGGATACATTGCATGACCACACCGACTTCTATCACCATCCTGGGACTTGGTCCCGGCAAATGGACCGACCTCACCCTGCAAGCATACAGCGTACTGGCACAGGCGGCCAAAGACCGGCAAACCATCTACTTTCGCACACTCACACACCCCACTGTCCAACCTCTCAGAAATGCATTGCCCGATCTCAGCCTGGCCTCCTTCGACCATGTGTATGATGAATCGACCGATTGGGAAATGCTTTACCAACGGATTGCTGAAGAAGTGTGTACGCTAATGGCACAACAGCCTGTGATCTACGCCGTACCAGGGCACCCACTCGTCGGAGAAACTTCTGTACAACTTATCCTGCAACTGGCGCACGAACGGGGATTGAGCACCAGTATCGTTGCGGGTCTCTCGTTTCTAGAGCCTGTGTGCACAGCCTTGCAGCTTGATCCTCTCACAGCAGGCGCACAGCTTATTGATGCAACTACCCTTGCCGCACTCGATGTGCATGAACTGGCCGGGAAGATCATTCCTACCACACCTTTGCTGGTGGCACAGGTCTATAATCGCCGCCTGGCGAGCGCGGTGAAGTTGGCCCTGGGCGAATTCTATCCAGACGAGTGGTCTATCAAACTGGTACGTGCTGCCGGTGTAGATTCTGACCAAACAGTTGTCGAGATGCCCCTGTATGAACTCGACCGCAACAGTCTCGCCAACCACCTCAGCACGCTCTACGTACCGCCGCTCGATGAACTGACGGCGCTTCGTCTACCAGAGACGCTGCGTTACATTACCATGCGCCTGCGCCGCGACCCAGACGGCTGTCCATGGGACCGCGAGCAGACACATCAGACGCTGACCCGTTATGTGATCGAGGAGACCTACGAGGTGGTGGAGGCATTGGAAGAGCATAACATGGAGAAACTAGCCGAAGAGTTGGGTGATCTATTGCTCCAGGTTTACCTGCACGCCGAGATTGCCCGCCAGGAAGGCGACTTCTCGATTGATGACGTCTTCGAGCATGTCAACGCCAAGCTGATTCGTCGCCACCCCCATGTCTTTGGTGAGGTCGAAGTCAACAGCGCAGGCCAGGTAGTCCAGAATTGGGAATCCATCAAGCGGCAGGAGCGCATCGCGGCCGGCAAAGATGTACATACCGAAAGCGTACTTGATGGCGTACCACTCGCTTCACCCGCCCTGATCGTCTCACAGGAGTACCAGAAGCGTGCCGCCAGGTTGGGCTTCGACTATCCTAATTTACAGCCCATCCTGGCGAAGCTGGCCGAAGAACTACAAGAGTTGCAAGAGGCAACGACACCAGAACACCAGCGAGAGGAAATGGGCGATGTGTTATTCATGGTGGCACGAGCTGCCCGCGAGCTAAGAATCGATGCGGAGGAAGCCCTGCGCCTGGCCAATCGCAAGTTCCGCCAGCGTTTCCAGGTAATGGAGCAGCTCGTCCGTGAGGATGGTTGCAACTCTGACTCGTATAGTCACCAGGAATGGATTGAGCTCTGGCAGCGGGCGAAAAGCCTGGTACCAGGGGCGGGGCCTACATTTGACACTCAGAACGCCCTAAAAATGTAGTGGAACCCTGTCTGGGGGACAGGTATCCCCTTGCGGGTACCAGGGGCGGGGCCCGGCACCTCACAACCTGCGGGTACCAGGGGCGGGCAGGGGGGATCTACATCCTGCGTAGCGCCTCTTTTCTTGCCAGGTCGCGCCAGCGATTTGTCTCCATATGGTCGTCGGTCACGGGTCGTCGTCGCAGCTTCTCCAACTCCATGTGTTCATTCATCAAGAGGGCACCAACGACCGCAGCAACCGTAGGGGCGGGAGCGGAACGTAGGGGCGGGAGTGGTGTGGATGAGGAGTAGGGGAGCTTGCCTCCGCCCGCTGTGGGGGAGCTTGCCTCCGCCCTTGCCTCGTCCTCACTACTCACCTCCACCTCTTGCCGCTTGCGTGTATCCCACTCTTCTGCTATGAAATCAGTGGACATATCACCAGCGATAAAACGTGGGTGTTCCATCAGCCAGCTTGCAAAGGGCAGCGTGGTGCGCACACCAAGAATGTGGTATTCGGAGAGTGCGCGGCGCATACGAGCAATAGCCTGAGGGCGGTCCTTTCCCCAAACAATCAGTTTTGCCAGCAGTGGATCGTAGAAGAGCGGTACCTGCAATCCCGCATATAAACCACTATCAACACGCACTCCTGGGCCAGATGGTTCTTGCAGCGCTTGCACTGTCCCCGTAGCAGGCAGGAAACGATTCTCAGGATCCTCCGCAGAGATACGACATTCAATCGCTGCACCACGGAACTCGACCTGCTCTTGCGTAAAGGAGAGCGGTAGACCGGCAGCAATGCGAAATTGTTCTTGCACGAGATCAATGCCCGTTCGCCACTCTGTCACGGGATGTTCAACCTGGAGACGAGCATTCACTTCAAGGAAGTAGAAATTGCGGTCTGGCCCCAGCAAAAACTCCGCCGTCCCGGCGTTGACGTAGGAAATGGCGCGTATGAGATTCACTGCTGCCCTCGTCATACGTTCCCGTACCTGCTCATCCAGTACTGGCGATGGCGACTCCTCGATAAGTTTTTGATGGCGACGCTGGATACTACACTCACGTTCGCCCAGGTGGACCACGTTGCCGTAGGCATCAGCAATGAACTGAACCTCTATGTGACGAGCAGGCGCAATAGCCTTCTCCATATAGACACGACTATCGCCAAAGGCGCTGCGGGCTTCACTGCGGGCTGTGCGCAATGAAGAGAGCAGGTCTTTGGAGTCATGCACGAAGCGAATGCCCTTGCCGCCACCGCCACCTGCCGCTTTCAACAGTATCGGATACCCCAACTGTTCGGCAGTTTCCATTGCAGTCATATCATCCTCTATGTCGCTCATCAAACCTGGTACAATCGGTACACCTGCGACTTGTGCGGTACGACGGGCGGCGGTTTTCTCGCCCATTGCCCGTTGAGCCTCTGGCGGTGGCCCGACAAAAATGATCCCATCAGCCTTGCACGCCTCCACGAAATCAGCATTCTCTGACAAAAAGCCATAACCGGGATGGATCGCCTGCGCACCTGAACGTTTGGCCACATCGAGCAGGGTAGGGATGTGTAAATAGCTTTTGCTTGCCTGGGATGGACCAATATGATAGGCTTCATCTGCCATACGCACATGCAAAGCATGACGGTCCACATCGCTGTAGACAGCCACGCTCGTCAACCCAAGTTCACGACAAGCGCGAATGATACGTACTGCAATTTCGCCTCTATTGGCGATGAGCACTTTCTGAAACGGCCAGTCAGTTATAGACAGCGTATCCATGAGAGACTCCTTTGTAAGCTACAACGTTCTTGAGTAACTATCCAGGACTCCTCACCACTTTCGGTGGTTCGCAATAAAAAAAGACGCGAGCCGCCAGAGGTGGCGAGGAATCAGGCCTCTAAAGAGTTTTGTCCTTCTTTGCTTTGGGGATAGTATAGATTCTCAACCTGAACACCCGCAAGGGGTTCACTGGAACATTGGAACTCTCCTGAATAGGAATATCAGGTCACTTACACCACCAAAATTTTCATTTCCCGGCAAAGTGCGGTACACTATGTTGGGGTTGTTGTGAACTTGGGTTGATGAGTTGGATTCACACAGATGCCGTGGTACAGGCAATAACAAACAGTGTCACGTTGTAAGCGAAGCGTAGCAGGAAACAGAAGGAGCAGAGATGTTTAGATCGATCAGCAGTATGCCTATTTTTCGCCGTCTCTTCCTGGCATTTGTATTGGCGGCTTTAATTCCCAGTATCGTGATTGCTACGCTAGGCAGTACCTACATTTCAGCACTTAGTGCGCGAGGTCAGGCAGAACAAGCCAGCTACGAGGCCTTAGATGCCAGTGCTGCACAGTTAGGGAACCTGCAACGTATGAATGCACTTCTGCAAGCACTTTTCACCGATACTGGTACTGATTCGGCTATGACCACGCTCAATCACCACATCAATAACGATATATTGGCACTCAAACACGCCTTTGACCAGGGAACAGTGCAATACCAGCAAAACTACCAGATAGCTACATCGCCGAATATGAGCAGTGTGCATAGCATTTTGCTGAGTGATGACCCCAGCGATCAGTTGAGTAAGAATCAACAAAGAACTCTTGCACTGGTACTGGGACAGAAGACCTCCGCTGTTCCAGGGCAATGGCCTGCGTACGAGCAGGCGCAAGAGCAAGAGCGGCTGGGGCTTCAGGCACATAAGTCTCTGGCTAAGGTGCAGCAACTCTTGGATGCGGCCAATGCGAAGTATCAACCATTGCTCCAGAGTTGGCAGCATTTGGTGGACCTGACCAAGGGTGCCGGAAGCCTGGTCGCTGGGGTCAGTTCCGCGCAGACCAATTCAATTATCCTTGGTACCGTGATAGCCCTGCTCAGCACGATTATGGTAGTGGTGGTGATTGGCTATATCCTCAACCTCACAATCACGCGCCCGCTACGACAACTCGCCACCCTGACCAGGCGTATCGCCAAGGGCGAAACTGCTGCACGCGCAAGGCTCATAGGCCGCGATGAAATCTACATGGTGGCCACCTCCATGAATAACATGCTAGATAATATTGTGCGCCTCATTCAAGAAACGCAGTCCCAACGTGATATCCTCCAGGGACAGGTGGAAAAACTCGTGAGCGAGGTGAGCGGCGTTGGTGAAGGTGACCTGCGTATACAGGCAGAGGTGACGGCTGACGCCTTGGGGGTGCTGGCCGATTCGTTCAACTACATGGTGGAGGAACTGGGAAGCCTGATTGTTCGTGTAAAGATGGTCGCGCACGAAGTGGAAAACTCGACCTCATTGATCCTTGATCGCATGACACAGCTGGTGGAGAATGGGGATATTCAAATTCGCCAAATCGCTGAGTCTGCGGTGGAGATAGAACATATGGCGGACTCGAGTCGCCGGGTGGCTGAACGCGCAGAGGTGCTCTATAAAATAGCACGCGAGACGCGCCTGCACGCACAAAGTGGACGTGAATCCATGCATCTGGCGATTGAAGGGATGGGGCGTATCCACGAAAATGTGCAGGCAACGGCGGGCAAAGTACAATTCCTGGGTGAGCGTTCACGCGAGATCGACGAGATCGTAGCTGCTATTTCTAACATTGCTCACCAAACCAATCGCCTGGCCCTGGACGCTGCAATCCAGGCAGCAATGGCGGGCGAGAACGGGAAAGGCTTTGGGGCTGTGGCGGCAGATATCCGCCGTTTGGCCGAACGGGCCAAAGAGGAAGCCAGCACCATTAAACGTATTGTGCGTAGCGTCCGTGAAGATATCGGTGCTGTAGCAGTCTCTATGCAGGATACCGAACGCGAGACATCTGTGGGAGCCAAACTTACCCAGGAAGCAAGCAGTACGCTGGGATCAATCTTCTCCGCCATCGAGCATCAGGCGGCAGAAATCGAGACCATCAACCAGATGACGGTGCAACAGTTGCAATCATCAAGCGCTATTGTGCAGATCATGCATTCTGTCTCTGAGTCAACACAGCAGAGCAGCGCCAGTACCCGTGATGCATCACAGTATATGGAGCGACTGGCACGACTGGTCGAACAATTGCGAGCATCGGTGGAGGCATTTAAGCTACGAGAAAACCAGGATTACTATATCTCTGCTTCTCCATACGATGCTGTCTCTCTACCAGACGAGCATGATAACCAGTTGACGGTGAGCGGCATCTTCCGCACGATCTCTGCGACGGCTCAACATCCAAAAGCAGAGGCGTATGGTGCTCTACCTCCGGCACGTGCCACCGGTTCTCAGTCCATTCCATCTCGCTATCCATAACCTTTTGGTTATAGATAGCATTCATAATCCGTATCCAATCTCATAGACTTTCGTCAGCAAAGCCTGTTAGACTTATCTTAGACAACACAGCGCGCTCGCAGAGATAGTTGCGAGCGCGTTTCTGGATAAGCTCAGGAGGCTACTGATGTCTGTGCAGAGAACAAAAACAACTACCATAGAGGCCATAAGTGACCTGGCTGCCGTACAAGAGGCCATGCGAGTCCTTGAACAGCATCAGGCTAAAAAAACAGCCGTACAGCGTTGGGTATGTGAAGTCTGTGGCATGATACACACAGGTTCTGCACCGGAAACATGTGATAGCTGCGGCAATGATGGTTCTCTTGTACAACTAACAGACTTCCGCAGAGAAATAGGCAGTCGCTGGTAATCACCAGCGACTATGCATTCCTCCTCGCCTGTCGCACTGCCTCATACAATACAATTCCTGCTGCCATCGCCGCGTTCAAAGATTCTACACCATTAGCCAGAGGGATCGTGATCGTCAAGGTTGCTAATGAGCGCGCTTCCTCTGACGGGCCATGTGCCTCGTTGCCAATGATCAATGCAAAAGGCTCAGTCAGGTCTTGCTCGTAATACATCTGCTTGCCGCCTGCCTCTGCCAGCAACACACGTGGCGTGTTCGCACAATGCATCGCCACTCTTTCTGCAATAGCAGCCCATGAGAGATCTGTCGCGATCGGTAGCGCAACATGAGCACCCACGGCAGCCCGCACTACCTTAGGGCTGAAGCAATCAACGCAGTTCGAGGTAAGCAGGACCTCATCCACATCGGCAGCCAGGGCAGTGCGCAAAATCGTTCCCATGTTGCCGGGGTCGGCCAGGTCATCGAGGATCAGCAGCGCTGGCCTCTGCATAGCTGGCCGTCGAGCACGCAACCGCGCTGGTGCGAATGCATCGAGAGATAAAACACTCACCACACCCAACGTCGTTTGCACCTCGCCAAGTGTCCCCATTACCCGCTCACTGACCTCTACCAGGCGCTCGGGAGCAATGTCTGAAGCATGCAAGAGACGGGCAAAGAGTGCTCTTCCCCTGGCGGTGCGCTGAAGCACGTCGGGCTGGTAATACACCTCTTGCGGCATAATACCAGCGTCCAGCACCGCTTCCAGTAGATGTATGCCCTCCATCAAAAAGAGGCCGCTTTTTTTACGGCCTCGCGTTGCATGCAGATCACGCAGCTTGCTGATGCGTGGATTCGTAGGGCTGGTGATAACTGTCATCGGGGATGGATTGCCTCCAATACCAAATGCGTAGGAGCCCGATTTATCGCGCCCGTGTGGGGTGGTGGGGCATCTCCCCCAACGCATCGCCTATGGAATTGCCTCCAATGCAGTTTTGACCAGTGCGCTGAAGGCATCCTCATCATGTACAGCCATCTCAGCGAGAATCTTGCGGTCTACACCGATATTGGCAGCATGAATAGCGTGCATCAGCTTACTGTAGCTCACGCCGTGCATACGTGCCGCAGCATTAATGCGCGTAATCCAGAGGCGGCGCATATCCCGTTTGCGATTACGGCGGTCACGGTACATATAGGCCATTGAGCGCATGACGGATTCATGGGCGGGACGGAAGAGTCGCTTGCGTGTGCCTCGATGGCCCTCGGCCATGTCGAGTATCTTCTTGTGCTTCTTGTGTGCCGGAACACCACGTTTTACCCTTGGCATAGTGTGTATTTACCCTCCATTCGATTTTCACTGCCCTAGCTAAAAGTCATAAGGAAGTAGACGCTTCATGCGACGTGTATCGCTCGTTGCCAACGGGAAGTATTTGTCCATCGAACGGACAGCTTCGGGTGACTTATTGCGGCGCAGGTGGCTGGCCGCTACTTTACGGCGCAAAAACTTGCCTGAGCCTGTGACCTTGACACGTTTGGCCATGGCCTTATGTGTCTTTAGTTTCTGCTTCATAACTTTCTTTCTTCTCTAGGTGGGGTTCTTCAACCTCAAATTCAATCAATAACCGATGCTCCTTCGAGGGCGCAGAGAAGCCACTCTCCAGAGCGAACCCCGTATCGTGTGCCCAAGGAGTATACCATAGTTGCCGTACCTTCGGCAATAGTGACTTTCCACTTTTTCACTGTAGAGAAAGAATGGAACATTGGGAGCCGCCTGCGTGGTACTAGTTGGTATTGTCAGATGTAGTCAATGATGCTATAATAGCTGCGTGTTTTCACAGACTTTCAAGCAGAGCGAGAGAGATCACAGCATCGGCGTCATGCTGATGTTCCACCTGCTCCGGCGTTCCATGGCGTTGTATTCACGCAGGAACTTGACCGGAAGCGAGCCCAAAGGAAGGAGGTGGCTTCGTGAGACGAGATTACGAAATTGGCTTTATTCTCAATCCCGAAGTCAGCGAAGAGCAAACACGCACTATTCTAGAGCGTATTGAACAAATAGTGGTCAGGAATGATGGCCAGGTGGGTAAGGTGAACCAGTGGGGGCGACGGCGCCTGGCATATCCTATTGAGCACCATCGTGACGGTTTCTATGTGTTTATTGATACGATCCTGACCCCTGAGACCGTGTCTGAACTGGATCGTACCCTCAAAGTTTCTGAAGAGGTCCTTCGGCACTTAATCAAGAAACGCGACCCCAAAACGGTGCAGAAGGAACGCGAGGCACGCGCTGCCGCAGCCGCCGCTCCGGCACCCGTGGTACCTCAGGCAGAGGCAAGGCCAGAGGAGGAGACACCAACACCTGTCGAAGAGGAAACCGCAGAGTCGGCCATCCTCTCCCCTGAGGAGATCGCCTATGTCCCGCCTGCCATAGAAGAAGAAACGATCGAGGCTTAATAACGATTCGGGTATGTTCGCCCAATCTCAGGAGAGTTGCGTCAGGGTCTACGACGTGAAGTCGAAAGGAACTTAAACCATGTTAAACAAAATCATGTTGATCGGGAATCTAGGAAGAGACCCCGAACTAAACGTGACTGGAGACGGCACCCCGTTCGCGAGGTTCTCTGTTGCCGTGAGCCGCACTTATAAGGCAAGCAATGGCGAACGGCGTGAAGAGACCGAATGGTTCAACATTGTAGCCTGGCGGCAACTCGCAGAGACATGCAACACCTACCTACACAAAGGCTCGAAGGTCTATATTGAAGGCCGGGTCACACAGCGCAAGTACACCGATAAAAATGGTATGGAGCGCACATCGGTAGATGTTATTGCCAGTAACATGGAAATACTCACGCCCAAATCACCGCAGGCCGGTTCCGGTGACTTCCTGGCAAGCGGCGCAGAGGATACCTTTTCTCTGGAAGGTGAAGAATTTCCCTGAGAACCTGGCGGACATTCCCTTCTCAACTTAGAAGAGAGGAGAACGATCTGTGCAAAGACGATCTGAAGGTGCCCCGCGTCGTGAACGACGCGAGACCGGGCGTGGTGAGCGCACATCACGCCGTAAAATATGCCAGTTTTGTCACGATCATGTGCGAGAGATCGACTACAAGGAATTGGGGCGTAACAGGCAACGCTACATTTCCGATCGTGGGAAAATCGAGCCTCGTCGTAAGACGGGGACTTGCGCCAAACATCAGCGCCGTCTCAGCGTAGCTCTCAAGCAGGCGAGACAAATGGCTCTGCTGCCCTACACCGCAGAGCACATGCGCGGCGCGTAACCTGGAAGTAGACAGGCTGCACGGAGCAGAGATGAATACGCGAACGCTCTCTAAAGCGCATTCATCTTTACCGTGTCGGTTTGCTATGTAACGCCAGCTATCGCCTTGAGCGGGAGGAAACTTATGAAAAGTCAGACAGCGCGTCCGGTGCAGCGTGCCAGGAACCAACGACCAACGCGACCTACGAAACAGAACAAATATAGCAAACAGACGGCACATGTAGAGGCACGCCGTGACGGGAAACCGCTTATTTTTGGCTGGGGAGGTCACCTCTCACGCAACGAGAAAACACACATTCAGCGCCGCACCACCTGGGTCGTTGCTGCAGGCATCATCGTGCTTATTGTTGTAGTCATCACGGGGTTCTGGCTCAATATCAATGTCATCACTCCTGGCTTACCGATTACAACGGTCAATGGTCACCAGATTCCCCAGTCACTCTACCGCAAGTTGGTAGCATTCAAGACACAATTGGAGATCAATAAGTTCAATGGACCGCACGGCCTGATCGCTCAACGCAAAAGCCTGGAGCAGCAGATCGCCCAAATGCAAACAACCTCGAACAACGATACAAAACAAATCAACGATCTGAATGCCCAGATCAAGAATTTGCCTGCTGGTCCCAGTACTCAGCGCAGCAACTTGACTGCTCAAGTGACTAGCTTACAACAACAGGTCCTCCAAGCACAGATAACCATTAACAGTCTGAACCAACAACTGAGTAACCTGACAAGCAACACTATACCCAATGAGCAGCAACTCTTCACTCAATCACAAATCGGCAATGATAGCGCCACCTGGTTGCAGGATGATGAGATCATTCGTGAATGGCTCGCAACGCAAAGCGAAGCCATCCAGGCGAAGATAAACCCATCAGCGAATGCTATCGAGCGTGCCGTGAACGATTTCAAGGCCAACATACCAACTACGAGCAGCTACAGTCATTTTCTCAGCCAGGACAACGTCAGTGATCAAGATATCCAGGCAATGACGGCATTGAAGCTGCGTCGAGATAATGTGCAGTCCTACCTGGCGTCCTTGATCGTATCACCAACTTACCAGGTGCTGGCACGAACGATGACGATTGACACACTGGCCGATGCCCAGAAGGTACTCAATCAGTTGAAGCATGGTGGTGATTTCGCTAAAATTGCGGCGGCTAAATCGGTAGATACTGGCACCGCCAGCAAAGGTGGGTCCCTTGGTTGGTTGGCTCGTGGCCAATATGCCCAGACAGAGCAATCGGCTATAGTGGAAAACTGGCTCTTTGATCCTGCTCGCAAGTTGAGCGAGATAAGCCCTATTCTAACAGAGAATGGAGCTCCTCACATCGTCCAAATACTCAATATCGATCCGGCTCGTCCCGTGGACAAGACAACCCTCCAGACGCTGCGGGATAGTGCCTTGTCCGACTGGCTGCTTATACAGCGTGCTATCCTTGGTTCAAAGATCACGCCACCAGACCAGACCAGGCTGCTCGATCCAGCGAATCTGCCACCCGACCTACCTGCCGGAGCACCAGGTCTGCCACAGCCAGGAGGTCTGCCGTCCGGTATGCCTGGTGCCCCTGGAGGTCCGTAACAGGTAACTGGTTGATGAATGATCCTGGTGAGGTAGAGCTTGACCAGGATCATTCACCCCCGGATTTGTTATCACCTTATGACAACTATCACACCCAGTACAACTCAGGTAAACACCACATCCATCCAGCAGCTTCTAGAAGCGGTTTCTCTTTACCTGCACATTCCATTCTGTCATACCCGTTGTCACTACTGCGACTTCAATACCTACGCAGGTATCCTCCCCATGAGAGAGCCATACGTACAGGCCCTACTCATTGAGATAGAGTTGGCAGGAACATTGGCACAGCACACAAATGGGAAACCACGTCGCGCACGTACGATCTTTTTTGGTGGTGGCACTCCCAGCTTGTTGAGCGTGGAACAGATCACACGCCTACTCAATGCTTGCCGTAATGCCTTCGCCGTTGATGAAGACGCTGAGGTGACACTGGAGGCCAATCCTGGTACGCTCAACCAGGAACATCTGCAGGGATTACGAGCTGCTGGCGTCAATCGTCTCAGTATGGGAGCGCAGAGCTTCGATGCTGAACTGCTCCACATATTGGGGCGTATCCACTCTCCAGAAGAGATTCGCCAGGCTCTACATAACGCCCGTGCTGCTGGCTTCACCTCCATTAATCTGGATTTGATGTTTGGCCTGCCCGCACAAACAATGCAGCATTGGCGCGAGACGCTCGACCAGGCATTGGACCTACGCCCCGAACACCTCTCGCTTTATTCGCTAATTGTCGAGGAGGGGACGCCCTTCTATACCTGGACGCAGGAAGGACACATCATCCCTGGCGATGAAGACTTGTGTGCTGATATGTACGAGTATGCCGATGAGCGTCTGCAGGCAGCAGGCTACGAAAACTACGAAATTTCCAACTGGGCGCTGCCCGGACACCAATGCCGTCACAACCTCACCTACTGGCACAATCTCCCCTATCTCGGTATGGGAGCCGGAGCCTACTCCTACTTCGGTGGCAAGCGTTTCTCCAACGTACGCCCGCCACTTGAGTATATTCGCCTGCTCAAAGCGCACCAACGTCCCGAGGCAGAGAGTGAAACCGTAGGACGCGCACAAGAGATGTCAGAAACGGCTTTTCTGGGACTGCGTACTGCCATGGGCATCCATCTACCAACCTTCGAGCAGCGTTTCGGTGAATCATTTGCACAATTCGCCGGTGACCGTCTGCATGTCGTAGCAGAGGCTGGACTGTTGGAGCAGACGCACGATTGGCTGCGTCTGAGCAAACGAGGACGCTTACTCGGCAACGAAGTATTTTTACGGCTTCTGCCCGATTGAACCGCCAGGGTATATCGTAGGAGCCGCGGTACGGGCGTGATGGAGCGGAGCTTGCGGAGCGCATTTCAAATCTTCGCCCCATCGCTGATTTATCGGCCCCACCCTGGCAAACCGAATGAACCAAAAAGGACAATACATATGGAGCAATCATTCTCTGCATTTACATCCTGGCGGATTTCTGACCAGCTCAACGACGCACAATTCCAACATTTCAGGCTAGCAGGGATAGATGCTCTCCAGGCACAATTATTGTACAATCGCGGCGTTAGGACAGCGGAAGCGATGCGTACATTCCTCGATGCACGCTACGACAAGACGCCAGACCCCCTCTCCTTGATCGATATGCCGCGAGCGCTCGAGCGTATTCAACGCGCCCTAACCCAGCGCGAACATATTACCGTCTACGGCGACTACGACGCCGATGGTGTCACCTCCGCCGCCCTGTTGACCCGTGCACTACGAACGCTTGGGCACCCTGGTCATCTACTGGACTATCACATTCCCAACCGTCTCAGCGAAGGCCGTGGTCTCAATATTGAGACCCTTGACATGCTGAAGAGCAGGGGTACCTCACTGCTCTTCACTACTGATTGTGCCAGCTCCGATATTGAACAGGTGGCACACGCCAGGACGTTGGGCATCGATGTGATCATCACCGATCATCACCATCCACCAGAGCCACGTCCCGATGCTTACGCCATGATTAACCCATGGCGTCCCGACTGTAGCTATGGTGAACATTATCTCTGTGGTGTAGGCATCGCCTTCAAACTTGCCCAGGCACTGTACCGGGCTCATAAGCGGCCTGCGGAGGAGCACGATTTACTGGATCTGGTAGCCATCGGGACTATTGCCGATATTGCGCCATTACTTGGCGAAAACCATACGCTGGTGCGCCTGGGGCTAGAACAATTGAGGCATACACACAAACCTGGTTTACTGGCACTGATACGCAAAGCAAACCTGCAGCAGGACAGACTGCGCGAGCGGGATATCTCATACGTCCTGGCACCACGTATCAACGCAGCAGGACGCATGAAGGATGCCAGCATCGCCTTTGAGCTCCTGACGACCGATGACGACGCGCAAGCCGCCCGTTACGCCGATGAATTGGAAGCGCTCAACGTTTCGCGCCAGCAGCAAACAGAAACACTGATGAACGCCGTCCGTGAAGAGGTACAGCGATACCCCAACGATCCAGTAGTCCTGGTGAGTGGGGACGATTGGCCGGAAGGCATTATTGGCCTGGTGGCAGGCAAACTTGTTGAAGAATTCAAGCGACCTGTATTCGTACTGAGCAGAGGCGAGGTGTACAGTCGTGGTTCGGCACGTAGTTCCGATAGCTTCAACATCATCCTGGCCCTGCACGCCCACGCCGATCTCTTTGAACGCTACGGAGGTCACGCACAGGCTGCTGGCTTCACCATTGCAAACGAGCGGATCGAGGACTTGCGCAGACACCTGCTGAGTTGGCATACAAGTGCGGGCAGCATCTCGTCCAATGCACGGGGAGTGCCCGCAGTGGAAATGCCCGATCTGACGAGTGTGCCAGAGCAGGAACCAGAGCAGATGGTACCTGGCGGTACACGCATGATTGACCTCATTTTCACAAAGCCAGAGCGTCTCAAATATAGTACATATAGTAAGATTCAGCAGCTCGGTCCATTCGGTGCTGCCAACCCTGAACCCATCTTCAAGCTGGCAGGTCTGCGCCTTTTGAGTTGCTGGGCAAGCGGTATGGAAGGGCGTAAACCGTCCACAAAGCTGCGAATGCGTCTCGCTGCCTCTGGTGTCCAGTTCAATGGCATCTTCATTCATG